>WBZL01000304.1_pt1 | contig 54183 bp, 40 predicted proteins | sample 5204291 | NCBI WGS metagenome assembly WBZL01 (sample SAMN12344345, study PRJNA552823) | activated sludge metagenome | biome: Activated sludge suspended growth; feature: Nitrification reactor; material: Wastewater; isolation source: activated sludge from nitrification reactor of wastewater... | reverse complement strand
GACCGCTCCCCGCTTCGTCCACCTTCGCCTGCACAGCGAGTACGCCATCGTGGACAGCATCCTGCGGGTGGACGAGGCGATCGAGGCGGCCAGGGCGGACGGCATGCCGGCACTGGCGCTCACCGACTTGGGCAACGTGTTCGGGCTGGTGAAGTTCTATTCCGGCGCCCGCAAGAAGGGCATCAAGCCCATCGCCGGTTGCGATGTCTGGGTGGCGCCGCCGGAATCCACGGACAAGCCGACGCGCATGCTGTTGCTGGTGCAGGACACGGCCGGCTGGCGCCTGCTCTGCGAACTGCTGACCCGGGCCTACCGCACCAACATGAACCGGGGCCGGGCCATCCTCCAGCCCGCCTGGTTCGACGAGATGGGCACACGGGGACTCATCGCCCTGTCCGGCGGCCATCAGGGCGACGTGGGCCTGGCCCTGGTGAACGACTCCCTCGATACCGCCCGCAGCCTTGCCCGTTCCTGGGCCGCCCGCTTTCCCGACCGTTACTACCTGGAACTGCAACGGGACGGCCGGCCGGAATGCGAGACCCAGGTAGCCGGCGCCGTCGCCCTGGCGGACGAGTTGGGCCTGCCCGTGGTGGCCACCCATCCGGTGGAATTCCTCAGCCGGGACGACTTCACCGCCCACGAGGCCCGGGTGTGCATCGCCGAGGGCTATGTGCTGGCCGACCGGCGCCGACCCAAGACCTTCACGGAAGAGGATTACTTCAAGACCCAGGCCGAGATGGCGGAGCTGTTCGCCGATTTCCCCGAGGCCCTGGAGAACACCCTGGAAATCGCCCGCCGCTGCAACCTGACCCTGGAACTGGGCAAGAGCAAGCTGCCGGATTTCCCCACCCCGGACGGCATGGCTCTGGACGATTACCTGCGCCAGCGGGCCCGGGACGGTCTGGCCGAGCGCATGGCCGTGCTCTACCCGGACGAGGAGATCCGGGCGGAAAAGTATCCGGAATACTCGGCCCGGCTGGAACTGGAGCTGGACACCATCATCCAGATGGGTTTCCCTGGCTACTTCCTGATCGTGTCCGACTTCATCATCTGGGGGAAACACAACGGCGTGCCGGTGGGGCCGGGGCGGGGTTCCGGCGCCGGTTCCCTGGTGGCCTATGCGATCGGCATTACCGATCTGGATCCATTGGCTTACGCGCTGTTGTTCGAGCGGTTTCTCAATCCGGAACGGGTGTCCATGCCCGACTTCGACGTGGACTTCTGCCAGGACAACCGCTGGCGCGTGATCGAGTACGTGCGCGAGAAATACGGCGCCGACGCCGTCTCCCAGATCGCCACCTTCGGCGCCATGGCGGCCCGGGCGGTGATCAGGGATGTGGGCCGGGTGCTGGACTTGAGCTACAACTTCTGCGACCAGCTGTCCAAGATGATCCCCTCGGCCCCGGGCAAGAACGTGACCCTGGACGAGGCCCTGGAGCAGGTGCCGGAACTGAAGGCCCGCTACGAATCGGAAGAGGAGGTGAAGGAACTCTTCGACCTGGCGCGCAAGCTGGAGGGCCTGACCCGCAACGTGGGCATGCACGCCGGCGGCGTGCTCATCGCCCCGGGCAAGCTCACGGATTTCTGCCCCCTCTATAACGCCGAGGGCTCGGACTCGGTGGTATCCCAGTTCGACAAGGACGACGTGGAGAAGGCCGGCCTGGTGAAGTTCGACTTCCTGGGCCTGCGCAACCTGACCATCATCGACCTGGCGGTGAAGTACATCAAACTGCTGGACCCCACCTGGGACGTGAACCTCGAGACCCTGCCCCTGGACGACCCGGCGGCCTACGAGATCTTCAAGACCGCCAACACCACGGCCATCTTCCAGGTGGAATCGGAAGGCATGAAGAAGCTGCTGGTGAAGCTGGCGCCGGACCGCTTCGAGGACATCGTCGCCGTGCTCGCCCTGTATCGGCCGGGGCCGCTGGGCTCCGGCATGGTGGACGACTTCATCCTGCGCAAGAAGGGCAAGCAGACCATCGATTACTTCCACCCGGACCTGAAGGAATGCCTGGCGCCCACCTACGGCGTCATCGTCTACCAGGAACAGGTCATGCAGATCTCCCAGATCATCGGTGGCTACAGCCTGGGCGGCGCCGACCTGCTGCGCCGGGCCATGGGCAAGAAGAAGGCCGAGGAGATGGCCAAGCACCGGGACATCATGCGCGAGGGAGCCAAGAAGAAGGGCTACGACGAGGCCCTGGCCATGCAGCTGTTCGACCTGATGGAGAAGTTCGCCGAATACGGCTTCAACAAATCCCACACCGCCGCCTACGCCGTGGTGTCCTACCAGACCGCCTGGCTCAAGGCCCACCATACCGCCGCCTACATGGCCGCCACCCTGTCTTCCGACCTGGACGATACGGACAGCGTGAAAATTTTCTACGAGGATTCCCTCAAGAACCGCCTCACCATCCTGCCGCCGGACATCAACCAGTCCGTCTACCGTTTCCTGCCGGTGGACCGCAAGAACGTCCGCTACGGCCTGGGCGCGGTGAAAGGCACGGGGGAGGGCGCCGTGGCCAACATCCTTGCGGCGCGGGAGCAGGGCGGGGCCTTCAACGATCTGTTCGACTTCTGCAAGCGTATCGACCGGCGCGTGGTCAACCGCCGCGCCATCGAAGCCCTGGTCAAGGCCGGCGCCTTCGATGCCCTGCATGCCAACCGCAACGCCACCCTCATGAGCGTGGGACTGGCCATGGAATGGGCGGAAACCCAGCAGGCCAACGCGGCCCAGAATTCCCTGTTCGGCGACGAGATCGCCGCCACGCCACCGGATTTGATCCAGGTGCCGGAATGGTCCCTGAAGGAGCGCCTGGCCCAGGAAAAAACCGCCCTGGGCTTCTATTTCTCCGGCCATCCCTTCGAGGCCGACAGGGCTTCGCTCAAGGGCCTGGCGGAGCGCTCCCTGAAGGACGTCAAGCCCCACCCCGGCCAGCAGCTCATGGCCGGTACCGTCTCCGCCGTGCGCACCCAGATGACGCGCCGGGGCAAGATGGCCGCCGTCACCCTGGACGACGGCCAGGCCCAGGTGGAAGTGGCGGTGTTCAACGAGCTGTACGAAGCCCACCGCACCCTGATCAAGGAAGATGCCCTGCTGATCATCATCGGCAAGGCCAGTTCAGATGCCTACTCGGGCGGCATGCGCGTCACCGCCGACGAGATCATGGACCTGGACGGCGCCCGCACCCGCTTCGCCACCCACCTGAAGTTGAGCCTGAACACCGGGCCGGATGCCCGCACACTGATCGCCAGCCTGGCGCCCCATCGCCTGCCGACGGGCTGCCCGGTGAGCCTGTCCTACCGCGGCGAAACCGCCTCCTGCGACGTGCTCCTGGGCAGCGCCTGGCGGGTGCGCCTGTCGGATGACCTGTTCGCCGCCCTGGCGGGCTTCGGCCGGGTCGATGTGGGCTATGCCGTGGTGCTGAAAGCAGGCCGGGACCGGGAGCGGGCGGCGGCATGAATACCCTGGCCGGTGTTGCCTTGTTATCCCCCCCTTTGAAAAAGGGGGGTAGGGGGGATTCATCTCCCTGCCACCATCGCATCGACAGCGGAATCCCCCCCAACCCCCCTTTTCCAAAGGGGGGAGACAACCCCCGCCGCGGGTTGCGTACATGACCGGCAGCGACGCAGTCCTCGACCCCGCCGAGGCCATCGAGCACGCCGAGGAGGAGGTGCGCCACCTGGCCCGGGTCCAGGGCCAGTTGTGGACCGACCTGCCGGTGGATCTCTATATCCCGCCGGATGCCCTGGAAGTCATCCTGGAAGCCTTCGAGGGCCCCCTGGACCTGCTGCTCTGGCTGATCCGCCGCAACAACCTGAACGTGCTGGACATCAACATGGCGGCCCTCACCCGCCAGTACATGGACTACGTCGAGGTCATGCGCCGCAAGCGCCTGGAACTGGCGGCGGAATACCTGGTGATGGCGGCCATGCTCATCGAGATCAAGTCGCGCATGCTGCTGCCCCGGCCGGAGAAGCTGGAGGAGGGCGAGGAACACGACCCCCGCGCCGAACTGGTGCGCCGCCTGCTGGAGTATGAGCAGACCAAGCTGGCCGCCAGGAACCTGGATGCCCTGCCGCAACTGGGTCGGGACTTCCAGGCGGTGAGCATCTTCGTCCCCCAGTTGGCGGCCAAGCGTCTGCCCCTGGTGAATGCGCAAGACCTGATGGAAGCCTGGGGCGCCATCCTCAGGCGCGCATCCATGAACAGGCACCACCGCATCGGCCGCCAGGAGCTGTCGGTGCGGGAGCACATGAGCCGCATCCTCAAGCTACTGCAAGGTGCCGCCCAGGCCGGTTCCGGCCGCCTGCCGTTCGCGGCGCTGTTCGATCCCGCCGACGGCCGTTCCGCCCTGGTGGTGGCCTTCCTGGCCCTGCTGGAACTGGTGCGGGAACGCCTGGTGGACATCGTCCAGAACGAGCCCTTCGCCCCCATCCACGCCCAAATCGCCATCCTGGAACACCATGCCGATGCCTGACGAACTTTTCCCCACCCCATCCCCGTCAGCAGGTGGGGAGGGCACCGTCTCCTCCCCCGCTCGCGGGGGGCATAGGCGGGAATTCGGCGAGCATGCCTCGCCGCCGCCGGAGCCGGTCGGCTATGCAAAGCCGGCCGTGAGCGGTTGGGAGGGGGAGGAAACCACCAACCCCCTCGCCGAGATCAAGCGCGTCCTGGAAACCGTCCTCCTGGCCAGCGCCGCGCCCCTGACCCTGGCCGAACTCAAGCGTGTGTTCGACACCGAACTGTCCAACGATTTCCTGCGCCGCGCCCTGGAAGAACTCCGCGCCGACTGGCAGGGCCGGGGCGTGGAACTGGCCTTCGTGGCCGATGGCTGGCGTTTCCAGACCCGTTCCGAATACCAGCACTACCTGGATCGCCTGAACCCCGAAAAGCCCCCGCGCTATTCCCGCGCCACCCTGGAAACCCTGGCCATCATCGCCTACCGACAGCCGGTCACCCGGGGCGACGTGGAGGAAATCCGCGGCGTGGCGGTCAACAGCCAGATCGTGAAAACCCTGGAGGAACGGGGCTGGATCGAGGTGGTGGGCCACAAGGACGTGCCCGGCCGCCCGGCCCTGTTCGCCACCACCAGGCAGTTCCTGTCCGACCTGGGCCTGCGCGCCCTGTCCGAGTTGCCGCCCTTGCCGGAACTGGCCAGGGAATTGATCGAACGGGCCCAGGCGGATGAACTGCCTATGGAGCCGCCGCCCCCGGAGGAATAACATCGGCTCCCCGCCAACCCGCGGGACCACCAAACCACCATAGAGAGAACAATATGCCGAGATACTCCTACATGGGGCGCCCCCTGAAGGTCCGCCCGGAAGAACTCGAAGACCAGAGCGAACGACTGCACAAGGCCCTGGCCACCGCTGGCCTGGGCTCCCGCCGCGACATGGAACAACTGATCATGGACGGCCGCGTCAGCGTCAACGGCAAGCCCGCCCAGGTGGGCGACAAGGTCAAGCCCGGCGACCTGGTCAAGGTCAACGGCAAGCTGGTGCGCCTGACCTGGAAGCTCCAGCTCCCGCGTGTACTGATCTACCACAAGCCTGAAGGCGAGATTGTCTCCCGCGACGATCCGGAAGGTCGTCCCTCCGTGTTCGACAACCTGCCGCCCATCCGCGGCGGCCGCTGGATCACCGTGGGCCGGCTGGATTTCAACACCGAGGGCCTGCTCATCTTCACCACCGACGGCGAACTGGCCAACCGCCTGTCCCACCCCCGCTACGAGGTGGAACGGGAATACGCCGTGCGCATCGTCGGCGCCCTGGACGCGGAAAAGATGGATGCCCTGCTCGAGGGCGTGGAACTGGACGACGGTATCGCCAAGGTGGAAAGCATCGTTCCCGCCGGCGGCGAGGGTATCAACCAGTGGTATCGCCTGGTCATCAAGGAAGGCCGCAACCGGGAAGTGCGCCGCCTCATGGAACACCTGGGCCTCATGGTCAGCCGCCTGATCCGCGTGCGCTTCGGCCCCATCGCCATGCCCCCGCGCCTCAAGCGGGGCATGAAGGAAGAACTGACGGACGAGGAAATCGGCGCCCTCATGCGCTGGTGTGGTCTGGGCAAGGGTGGCGGCAAGGCCGCCCCGGCTCCGGAAAGGGCGGAACCCGCGCCAGGCCCCGCGGTTCCCAAGATCGGCCATCCCTACCGGCGCCGCCTGAACCAGAAGGGCGAGCGCCAGACCTGATTGAATGTGGTCCGCACCCTGCCATTCCAGGTGGCATTGATGTGGTATCGCCCAACGCCGGTACATCGCGGATTCGTAGCTTGTTTTTATCTGGAGTATCCGTTTGTCCGGCTATTCCCTAAACCCCATACCTGGGTTCCATTGCCTATAAAGACATTACTATCCGGTTAAATATGGGGTGTGGTCTTGGGCGCCATCTACCCGTTGTTGTTTGTTCTTCTGGCCACGCCGTTATTGCCCTTGCAGGCGGCTGAGGTTCATCCTTCGTCAGGTGCCTTGCGGGCCACCGCAACGGACATCGAACTTGCGACTCCTCTGAGTCGCGTACCCATCACACGGCAATATTCATCCGCCGCCGGCAAGGGTGAATTGGGACCGGGTTGGCGAATGGAATTCGCCACACGCCTGGAAATGGCGGGGGGTGAAAAGATCGTTTTGCATGCTCCGGGGGGGAGCCAGGTCTTTCGTCGCAGCGGCAAGGATGAATACCTGGGGCCGGCGGGACAACGCCTCGTTCGCGCCGCGCAATCAAGCCAGTTGACCACCCCCGAAGGCGCCATCATTCGTTTCGATGTCGATGGCAAGGAAGTGTTGCGGCAGGACACCCACGGCAACAAGCTGGCCTCCGTCCATGACTCGCACGGCCGTCTGGTACGCCTATCCGCCGGACAGCAGAGTGAAATTCACTTCAAATTCCGGCCTGACGGCAGGCTCGTCGCATTGGAAGACCGAGCGGGACGCAAAATCGAATATGCCTATGACGAGCGGTCTCGCCTCAGTCGGGTCAGGAACGTGGATGGCTGGACGACCGATTACCACTACGGCGACAAGGACCTGCTGACCGGCATCACCCATGCGGACGGTAGCAGCGAGTCATTCATCTATGACGGCCAGGGCAGGGTGGTGGAGCGGCGGGGTCCGGCCGGTCTGGTCGAGCGCTACAGCTATCAGGGAGCCACCTTGCATGTCTTGGGTGGTCCGAAGGGTGGATGGGCCCAGGGGCATGATGCGGAGGGCAGGCCTCTATGGCGCGAGGATGCGACAGGCCGGCGGGAAGCCTGGACCTGGAGCCAAGACGGTCAGCTCCTGGGGCGCCGCTATGGGGATGGCTCCCTGCTCAACCTGGCCTACGACGACCAGGGGCGCCTGATCAGCCAGGAAAGTTCCACGGGGCGCCGCCTGCGCTTCATCTATGACAGCCGCGGACGCCTGCAAGGGCTGGACAGCAACGGCGCCGTCACCCGCTACCAGCATGACGAGCGGGGCAACGTCACGGCCGTGACCTCGCCCGCGGGCCGCACCACACGCTTCGAGCATGATGCCCGGGGCCGCCCGGTCAGCGTGGTCGACGGGGCCGGGCGCGGGACACGCCTGGAATTCGACGAACAGGGCAGGTTGATACGGCGGGAGGCGCCCGATGGCGCCGTCACGCGCTGGGAATTCGACGACCGGGACCGGTTGCTGCGCCAGGTGGATGCATTGGGCGCCGTCACCACCTATCAATATCAGGCCAACGGCCTGCTGGCCAGGGTGCTGGCACCGGGCGTTCCGGAAGCACGCTTCGAGTACGACACCCAGGGCCGACTGGTGGTCGAGGCCCAGGGCGGGCAACGCGTCGAATATGGTTATGACCCTGCCGGAAGCTTGGTCAGGATACGGCATGGGGATGGCGCGGAGGAGCGCCTGGCCTACCACCCCGACGGGCGTCTGGCGGAACGGAAGGATCCGCTGGGCAATGTGACCCAATGGAAATATGGCGTAGACGGTCGCCTGCAAGAGCTAAACCTGCCGTCCGGCCTGGTGGCCCGCTATGAGCAGAGCAAGCCGGGGCAATTGCGCGCAAGCCTTGGTAACGCCACGACGGAAATCCAGCGCGACAGCGGCAGCCGGGTTATCCGGATTCGCGATGCAACGGGTGGGACGCAATTGCTGGAGATGGATGCCGAAGGTCGGCTGCTGAGTCAGGTTTCGCCCATGGGAAACCAGGAGCGGTTTCAATACGATCCGGACGGCTTGCTCACGGAAGTGATCCTGCCCTCGGGCGGGGGATGGCGCTTCAATCACGATCGCTCCGCGCTGCTCGACGAGATCCGCTTCCCGGACGCTACGGGACTGCGGCTGAAATACGACCCGGCCGGGCGCCTGTCCAGCCAAGGCCGGTCATGGGGCGGACCCGTCAATAACCGCTATGACGCCCTGGGCAGGCTGATCGAGCGCACCAATGCCCGGGGCCAGGCGGTGCGCTATGCCTACGATGCGGCGGGGCGCCTGGTCAGCAGGGCATCACCGGAGGAAACCTGGACCTACCGTTACGACGAACGCGGCAATCTCGTCCAGGCGGGTAACGGGCGATTCAGCCTGCGCCTCGACTATGACGCCCATGGCTGGCTTGCCACGCTGCGCTATCCGGAATGGGGACAGGAAATCCGCTGGCGGCGGGACAGCCTCGGTCGTGTGTTGAGACGCACCGGGCCGGGCCGGCTGGAGACTGGCTACGCCTACGACAAGTTGGGCCGCCTGAGCGTCCTGGAAGATGGCAAGGGGGTACGTTTCGATTTCGCCTATGACGATTTCGGCCGTCTGGTCAGACGCAGCGCGTCCAACGGCACGACGGTCCGGTTCGAGTACGACGATTCCGGTCGGACCGTCTCGGTCACCCATCTGGATGCCGCCGGAAAATCCTTCGCCGCTCGGCGTTACCGCCACGACGCGGACGGCAACCGCGTCGAGATCCAAGATGAGCAGGGGCACGCCGGACGATTCCGCTACGACCCGGACGGACAACTGGTGGCGGAAACACTTGAGGGCCAGCACATCGAATATGCCCTCGGCTTGACGGGCAATCGCAAGGCGGTGCGCGCCGCCGCCGGCGTCACGGAATATCGCCATGATTCCGCCGGCCGCCTGGTTCAGGCGGGCGATGTGGTGTTGACCTATGACACTGATGGCAACCTCGCCTCACGCCGCGAGGGCAAGGCCATCACCCGCTATCGCTTCGATGCGGACGGTAATCTGAGCCGGGTTGATCTGCCCACCGGCAAAACCGTGGCTTATGGCTATGGCCCCTTCGGCGAACGGATCTGGCGCGAGGAGGAGGGCAGGCGCAGTTACTATCTGCACGCGGGGGACGATGTGATCGCCGAACTGTCCGAGGGATTCGAGCCGATTCAGTCCTATCTGTACGCGGGGACCGACCAGCCCTTGACCGTCACCGCAAAGGGCGCGGCGGCCCGATTCATCCACCAGGATGATCTGGGTACCTCGCTGGCGCTCACCGATCACCAGGGAAAACCGGTTGGCCACTACCGATTCGACAGCTTCGGCAACGTATTGACGCGGCAGGGCGCCGCGGCGGCTTTGCCGCCCCGCTATGGTGGACGGCCGCTGGATGAAGCCACGGGTCTCTACGACATGCGCGCGCGTTTCTACGATCCGCGAGTCGGGCGCTTCATCTCTCCCGACCCGGTGTTCGGGAGCATCGACGACCCATTGTCCTTCGTGCCCTATCTGTATGCGCGCAACAACCCGTGGCGCTATGTCGATCCTTATGGGGAGCAGGTTTATCCGACCGAGGACGTGGGCTATGTCGCATGGGGCAGGCCGACCCTATCCGAGCCACCGAACCGGCCTCCCTTACGCCATATACCGATCGGTCAGCCCATGCGAGGGCAATTTGTATATGAACACTTTCACGACACCATTAATGAACAGAAAGTCGCTGGCTGGCGACAGGGTGTGCAACGTCGAGCGCTTACTCAAGCCGAAAACCCCTATGAAGCACGTAGGCTAGACCAAATACGCGCAGCTGCGGCGCAAGCGCTTCGAGCGGAGATAGCGGCCAATCCGACCGCGAAAGTACCACCAGCTGGAGGTGTGATGGCTGGGCCGATGGCGCAAACCGGCCCTGGGGGGGCTACCGTGATCTCAGGACAGCCGGGGGTAGGTGGGCTTGTCCCCGGCCTTCGTGCCGCAGGTGCGGCGGTCCGTGGCGCCGGCGCGTGGGTCGAGGCCGCCGCCCAGCCCTATGCCGGAGGCGCAGCGCGCCTGTCCTCTGTCACGGGTCGGGGACTGATGGCAATCCGCATGGCCGACATCGCTGGCGAGGCGCTGGCCGCCGACGATCCCGCCCAGGTGGCGTCAGATCGAGCCCTGGAACTCGCGGGTGCCGCGGCGACATCCGCGGCGATGGGCCACGCCACCGTCTGGCTCGCTTCCGCCGCGCCCGCTGTGGTGACCGTGGGCGGCGCGGCGGTGGGCACCGTGGCCCTGACCGTTGCCAGCGCTGAGCGCGTGCATGCGGCCGTCGACCAGCGGGGACAGCAGTTGCAGGCGGAACTGGGGGTGATCCGGGCAGAGCATCGCGCCGAGCAGACCAGCCGCGCCATATCCGAGGACCGGGAACTGCACCTCGACGCCCTGCGCGGCAAGGCGGCGGAACTCCAGCGCCTGCGCGGCCAGTTGGCCAGCCAGGCGGCCGAAGCGCAAGCCCTGGAACTGGAAGCGGCCAACCAGCGCAACGCCGCCCAGGCCAAGGCCGCCCAAGTACAGGCTCTGCGCGGCCGAATCCAGAGCCACGAGGCCGTCCTGGCCGGCGTGCGCGGACGGCTGGCGGGGCTGGATACCAACGCCTTGCGGACCCAGCAGGCCGCGATTGCCGCGCTGGCGCAACAGGCCTGTGCCGAGGGCGGCGGCGGCGACCGTTCCGCTCTGGCCGACCAGGCGGAGAGCCAGGCCAAGGCCCTGGAGGCGGCCGCCACCCCTGCTGACTACAGCCAGGCTTTGGCCCAGTTGGAGTCCGAGTCGGGGGTGGCGGACGACTTCGTCGCCGAAGCGGAAGAGCTCCGGGCCGCCTTGCAGGGCTATCGCCGCGTCATCCAGGAACGCTTCGGGGCTGTTCAGGGCCTGGTGGCCGGATACGCGGCGGCCCTGCAGCAGGCCCGCAACATGCAGGTCGCGGTGAAGGGCAGCGCCAACAGCTTGCGACTGTTCGTGCAGGGCGACGATCTGGTCACCATCAGTGCCATCGCCCAGGAAGCCGCGGCTGGATTACCCGCCGACGGGGCCCTGACCGATGCCGTGCAGAGTGCCCAGGAAAGCCTCGGGGGCGTCGACGTCGAGGCCATGCTCGGCGGCATCGCCAACGAGGCGCAAAGCCACGCCGGCGTGGCGGCCCTCTATCTGGCGACGGTGCAGGCGGATTACGGCGCCGCCCAGGGCATCGCGGCCCAGGGGCGGGAGGCCGCCAATCGCGCCCGGGAATGCGCCGGTCGGCTCGGCGCCCAGACGGCAAGCACTCAGCCCGGCGAGCCGGACAAGTCGGCAAGGGAATGCAGCACCGACCAGGATTGTGCCCTCGGCTATGCGTGCAATCCCCAAGGCGCCTGCGTTCGTGATCCCCGCTTCGAGCACCCGGACAAGCAGCCGGACAAGCAGCCGGGGACGCAGGACACCCCGCCGGCCTGCGACAGCGACAGCGATTGCGCCCAGGGACAGCGATGCAGACAGCGCCAGTGCGTTACGCCTCAACCGGGACCGGATGCGGGCGCCGCGCTGGAGTTGTTCGGCCAGCGCGAGCGGGACCGGGATCAGGAACGGGACGCGCGCGGCGGCGGCGCGGCGGATCCGTCGGGCGGCGGTCGCTATACCAGCGGGGGCCTGCGCGAAGAGATCAACCTGCTGCAGCAATCGGCGGGAGGGCAGACGGGTGGCGCCACGCCAGCATCGGGTGGTCAAGCGGGCATAACCACTGGAATACCTAACGGGACAGGGGCGACCACGCAGCCCGGTGTTACGGTAAAGCCGCCTGACAGTAAACCAACAATCCCGAACGTCAAGCCGCCCCCTGCAACACCAGTTCAGCAGACTCGCCAATGGTACGTACTGGAAGCGGTGGCGAGCTTCGAAGTATGCGATCTGGGATCGACGTGTCCTGCGTCACGCAGGGTCCCGTGCACCTTGACCTATTGGGCCGCCTATGGGCTCTCGCAAACCGATCTGCAGGGAGCTCTTCAACGTATCGGGAAAGATCTGATGGGGATTGTCAAAGGCTATGAAAACGCGCGTCTGGTTTCCACGCGTGTTTACGAGGGACCGTCGGCGGCTCAACTCAAGACGCCAGTTACAGGACCGCCCTCCAAACTTGATTGCAAGAGACGCTAATTAAAGGGCCGATTGAATGAATTGGCCTCAACCGAGGGGCTGGGGGCCGAGGGGTATATGTGATGGGTAACAGTTGCTTCAAATGGACATGGTTGGCGACCCTTTTTATCAGTTCCATTGCATGGGCCAGTCACTGGGGAATTCGCATCAGCGATTCGCCCGCCGTACCCGGGGCGCTGATCACGGCCGTCTTGCAGGGCGGGCCGGCTGCCCTGGCCGGCTTGCAGACCGGCGATCTCATCACCCACGCCGAGGGTCGCAAGGTGCTCAAGGCGGGTGACCTCGCTATCCTGCTGCGCTCCCTGCCGGAAGGCCAGCAGGTCAACCTGACCGTCACGCGCCAGGGCTGGGAGAAGCAGGTGACCCTGGTTCCCGGTGGCGCCCCGCCACCTGCCGCGGCGTATGCCGGCGCGGAGCCGCCGCCGCTCCAGCCGTCGTCGCCCTATCCGCCCCCCGAGGCCAGCGGCCCACTCAAGGCGACGGTGGCGGTGGGGGACTTCCAGGTCAAGGCGGCGCGCGCCAACCAGGTCATCGGCGACGGCCTGCGCGAGATGCTGCTCACCGCCCTGCACAACAGCGGCCGCTTCATCGTGGTGGAGCGCATCGACATCAAGGGTCTCGCCGCCGAGCAGGCCCTGTCCCGCTCCGCCATGGCGCGGCCGGACATGGCCATCCCAGGCGCCCAGATGGAGGTTGCCGACATCATGGTCTACGGCGCGGTGACCGAATTCGAGGGTGAAGCCAGCGGTTCGGATTTTCAGATGGGCATGCCCAGCGTGCCGTTCAGCGCCAGCCATGGCGGCAAGACTTCGCACATGGCCATCGACATCCGCGTGGTGGACGTGCGTAGCGGCAGGCTCCTGATGGCAAGGCGCGTCACCGGCTCGGCGGATGCCTCCAAGGGGTCCTTCGGTGCCTCGCCCAGGGTGTCCGGCGAGGCATTGCCCTTCAGTTTCGGGGCCTTCCGCAACACGCCCATGGAAAAGGCCATCCGCGACGCGGTGATCCAGGCCACCCAATACGTGTCCGACAACCTGCCGGCGACCTATTTCCGCCATCCATGACACTTCCGCAGAAAGGGGTAAGACCATGACTCGCCCATTGACCTTGATCCGGTCCCGCCACTTGCACTGGCCAATCTTGCTGGCCGTGGTTTTCCTGGGACTTGCGGGCTGCGCCGCTCCCTACCAGACCAAGCTGGAGTTCAAATCCCACCCGAGCCTGAGCGTCGCCGAAGGGACCCGTGTGGCTGCCCAGGCCATGCAGGACATCGGTTTCTGGCCCAAATCCCAGAACGAGGCGGCGGGCCAGGTGAGCGGCGACAAGACCGAGAAAATCTCTTTCGGCTGGGAGACCATGACCATCACCCTGGAAGTCGGGATCATGAAGTCGGCCCAAGGCAGCCTCACCGCCGACGCGACCTGCGGCGTATCGAAGAATATGGCTTACTGGGACGAGGGTGACGAGTGCGTCGAGGAGTTCCTGAAGGCCTTTGAAAAACGCCTTGCGACCTGGCGGCCAGCGCAAAGGCCCGTGGCGCCTCCCATGCAGACGCCACCCGCCTACCGCCAGCCCGCGCCCGTGGTGCCCATGCCCCAGCCACCCGCCGCGCCGGCGAAGGGCAAGGAATACGAGCTCTGAGAAGGATGTATGGCCGCGAGTGCGAATTTACGCCTGCTGCTTGTCCTACTTGCGGTGTGGTGGGTCGGCTTGGTCGCGGCTGCCGGTCTGGGCCTGCGGTTCAGGGATGCGCCGGGAGGGGGGGTGGAGGTCAGCCAAGTGGTGACGGCTTCCCCGGCGGCCCGAGCCGGCTTGCAGGCGGGTGACCTGATCCGCGAGGTGGATGGTCTTCCCGTCGAGGGAGCGGCGGCATTGGTGGACTTTCTCAAGGCTCGCGGGGCGGGGCGGGCGGTTCCGCTCATCGTCGAACGGGGCGGCTGGCGCCGACAGATGTCACTGGTGGGCGATCCCGATGTGCCCGCCGCGGCGGCTGGGCCGTCCTCCACGCCGCCGCGCCTGGGATTGCGGGTGGTGGATGCCGAGGTGGGCGGTCCCGCCGCTCGCGTCAGCGCCGTCGAGCCAGGCAGCCCCGCGGCGAATGCCGGCCTGGCCGTGGGGGATCTGATCCACGAGGCCCAGGGCAAGGCCATCGGCGGCGCGGCGGATTTCGCCGCCCTGGTCGGGGGCCTGGACGGCGCCGCGCCGCTGGAATTGCGCATCAGCCGGGACGGCTGGCGCCGGACGCTGCGCCTTGTCACGGGGCAAGGATCTCCCGTCCGGGCGGCCGAATCTTCGGCCGCGTCGGCTGCCTTGGTGGCCCCCTCCACACCGGTGACGAAGGACCCCTGCGCGCGCGGGCAAATAGGCGCCTTGTCCGAATTCGACTGTCTGCTGGAACGGGGAGACCTGCAATTGGATGCCGGAGAGTGGGATCAGGCAGGCCGTCTGTTCGAGCGGGCGATTGGTCTGCTGCCCCAGCGTTTGGAAGGCTGGGCGCGCATGGCTGAACTGCATGACCGGAAAGGCGACCTTCCCGGCGCCATCGAATCCGAGCGCCGCGCCTTGGCCGCCGTGGGCGAGAACGCCTGGATTCATGCGCGCATCAGCTGGTATCAGCAACGGCTGGGCCAGTTCGACGATGCCCGTGTCAGCGCTGAGCGGGCTTTGGCGCTGGATGAACACAACATCGGTGGCCATGCCACGCTTGCTTCCCTGGCAATCTCGCGAATGGATTGGGAGAAGGCGATCTTCCATCTCCAAAAATTCACCGAGGTTAAACCGGAGGACGCCTCGGCATGGGGCGACCTGGGTTTGGCCTTGTCCGGTGCCGGCCGCGAGGAGGAAGCATTGACGGCCTTCGAGCGGTCTCTGGCCCTTGATTCTAGTCACGCGGCCACCTGGTTCAATGCCGGCCTCAATCTGCGGCGTATGGGTCGCGAGCAGGAGGGCGTCGCTTACCTGCGCAGGGTGGCGGAACTGGATCCCCAGGGCGAGCTAGGTCGGCTGGCGCTCCAGCAAATCACGCCGCCATCCGGCTCTCCCACACCCGTCTCCGGCGCCGCGAGCGATTCGGCGGCGGCCCGAGGCGACGGACGGCGGGCCAGCGTGGCCGTGGGCGATTTTCAGGTCAAGGCGGCCAAGGCCAACCAGCAGATCGGCGATGGCCTGCGCGAGATGTTCCTGACCTCCCTGCACCAGAGCGGCTATTTCAATGTGGTGGAACGCATGGACATCCAGGGGCTGGCGGCTGAACAGGCCCTGTCCCGCTCGGCCATGGCGGTCCAGGGCGGGGCCATGCCAGGGGGGGAGATGGACGTGGCGGACATCATGGTCTACGGGGTGGTCTCCGAATTCGAACCGGAGGCGGGCGGGATGGCGTACTCCAGCTTCATGCCCCAGATGGGCATGTCGGTGCGTCAATCAACGAAGTTTTCCGAGATGGCCATCGATGTTCGGGCCGTGGAGGTGCGCAGTGGCCGCGTACTGGTGGCCCAGCGCATTCCCGGAACGGCCCACTCCTATAGCGCCGGCGTGGGCGCCCGTCTCAGCGCCGGGGGCATTTCCATGCCGGTGGGACTGGGCGCGTATCGCAACACCCCCATGGAACTGGCCATCAGGGACTGCATCCAGAAGGCCACGTATTTCGTCATCAATCAGGTACCCCAGGATTATTTCCGCCACCCCTGAGTGGGGCAAGGCAGATCCGGAGCACGACAAGGAGCGGGATGATGCGCACAAGGATTGACCTTTTGATGGTTGTTCTGGCCATGCTGGTCCCCTTGATTTCGATGGCGGGCGGCCAGCCCACTGGCTCCATGGCCGATGCCAACAGCGAACTGGCTTTGCGCCTGTTCGCGGAGCGGGAAAGCACGCGGGGTGCCCAGTTGCCCTATGGGGTCTATCCAATGCCAGATCGGTTCTCGGCCCAGGCGCTGGAACAGCAAAACCGCGCGATGTTCTACTGGCTATGGCAGCCTGAAAGTCCCCCCGTTTGGCCATTGGCACCTTACTGGCCTCCCGCTTACCCGATGGGGTGGCCAATCATTTATCCCTGGATGCCCATGCCGCCTCCAGCGCCTTGATCATCCGAAGCCGGAGCCTCCGGGACGATGCTTTCTTGAACTCCGCCGCCGTCACGGGTTGGACAGGCTGAGGCGATCGGCGGTCTGCTCCATGCGCACGTGGCGCAGGGCATTCATGCCCAGCAGGGCGTCGCTGGTCAGGTTGGGGAGAATGGCCACGGCCAGGTTCTCGACGCGGAAGGGACCGAAATCCAGTTCGGCGACGCGGCTGGTGCAGCCCTGGACGAGGCCGTTGGCGGTGCGGAAGGTGGAGACGATGTCGCAGCCCAGGCCGATCCTGTCGGCGAGTCTCCGTGGAATTGAAACCGTGCTGGCGCCGGTATCGATGAGGAAGCGCACGGGCTTGCCCTGGATGGCGCCGTCGATATGGAAATGGCCGTCGCGGGCGCGGGCCAGTTCCACCCGGTCGGATCCCACGACCTGGACGGGCGGCGCTTCCTGGCGCAGGAAAAAAACGTAGAACAGCAGCCCCAGGCCGAGCCAGATGCCGGCATGGATGAAGACGTTGCCGAGCCTGCCCATGCCGGCTGCCGCCAGGGCCTCAGTTGTGGTGTTTCTTCTCGACCAGGCGTTCGATCACCCTGGCGGCCCAGTCCCTGGCGCCCAGGCCGAAGGCGATGGCGAAGGCCAGGCCGATTGCACCAAAAGCAATAATGAAGGCGGCGGTGAGCAGTTCGTTGGCGATCTGCAACTGTTCCATGGCGATGAAGAACACGAACACCATCATGGCGTACTCGGAGAAGGTGGACACCGTCAGGGCGCCGTCGAACTCCATGTTGTTGAGCCAGGCGAACACCAGCCGGTTGATGAAGCGCGCCAGGATGGTGCCGAACACCAGGACCAGGATGGCGACGATGACGTTGGGGATGTACAGCACCACCTTGTTGAACAGGTCCGCCACCATCTGCAGGCCCAGGGAGTTGGCCACGGTGACGATCATGACCAGGATGATGAGCCAGTAGACCAGGTTGCCGATCACGGAGGCCACCGAGATATCCAGTTCGGCGTGCTTCATGAAGGCTTCCAGGCCGGATTTCTCCGTGGCCCGGTCGAATTTAAGCAGGGTCAGCACGCGCATGACGCCGCTGCGCGCCACCTTGGCCAGCATCCAGCCCAGCACCAGGGCGATGATGGCGCCCAGCAACTGGGGAATGAAGCTGGCGAGCTCGGTCCAGAACGAGGTGAGGGAGGCTACGAAGATGTCGATTTGTTCCATGACGGGCTCCATGGGGTGGCGCTTTCGGGAAATGGATTATAGGGGGTGGGGATTACCGCAATTGTTCGCGCGTCAACAGGAACACCGTGTCTTCGCCGCCTTCGATCCGCAGCCAAGCGAAATCCAGGTCGGGAAACGCGGCTTCCAGCGCTTCCCGGTTGTGGCCGATCTCCACCGCCAGCAGGCCGCCGGGGTTCAGGTGGCGGGAGGCCTGGCGCAGGATGACGCGGGTGGCGTCCAGGCCGTCCTCGCCGGAACCCAGGGCCAGGGACGGCTCGTGGCGATACTCCGGCGGCAGGGCGGCGACGGATTCGGCGTTGACGTAGGGCGGGTTTGACACGATGAGGTCGTAGGTCGCGGGGTTTCGCGTGTCGCCTTCCAGCGGCGCGAACAGATCGCCCTGGTGAAGCCGGATCCTTTCCCCCAGGCCATAGTCGGCGACGTTGCGACGGGCCACCTCCAGGGCATCCGGCGACAGGTCCACCGCGTCCACGGCGGCATCCGGGAAGGCTTCCGCCAGCAGGATGGCCAGGCAGCCGGAGCCGGTGCACAGGTCCAGGGCCGCGAGGACGCGCTCCGGCTCCGCGAGCCAGGGCTGGAAGTGCTCCAGGATCATGGGCGCCAGGAAGGAGCGGGGCACGATCACCCGCTCGTCCACGTAAAAACGATAACCGTGCAGCCAGGCCTCGCGGGTGAGGTAGGGCGCCGGGACCCGCTCCCGGATGCGTCGTTCCAGGATGGCGGCCAGACGCCCGCGCTCCTCGGGCAGCAGGCGGGCGTCCAGGAAGGGATCCAGCCGGTCCAGGGGCAGGTGCAGGGTATGCAGGATCAGGTAAGCCGCCTCGTCGTAGGCATCGCCGGTGCCATGGCCGAAGAACAGGCCGGCCTCGTTGAAGCGGGACACGGCGAAGCGTAGCCAGTCACGCGGGGTCGCGAGTTCTCGCCGGGCGGGCTCAAGCATGCAACAGCCTTTCCAGGACGCCCTTGTAGACCCTGGCGAGCTGTTCCAGCTCCGCCACGCCGACGTGTTCGTCGATCTTGTGGATGCTTGCGTTGATGGGGCCGAATTCCACCACTTCCCGGGCGATGTCGGCGATGAAGCGGCCGTCCGAGGTGCCGCCGGTGGTGGAAAGCTCGGGCTCGATACCGGTCGTGTCGCGGATCGCGGCGGACAGGGCGTCCACCAGCTTGCCGCGCGGCGTCAGGAAGGGCTTGGCGCCGACCTCCCATTCCAGGTCGTAGTCCAGCTTGTGCTTGTCCAGGATGTCATGGACCCGGGCTTGCAGGCTTTCCACCGGGCTGGCGGTGCCGTGGCGGAAGTTGAAGACGATGTCGGCGTGGCCGGGCACCACGTTGGTGGCGCCGGTGCCGCCGTGCATGTTGGAGATCTGCCAGGTGGTGGGCGGGAAGTAGTCGTTGCCCGCGTCCCAGACCGTGTCGGCCAGTTCGGCGATGGCGGGGGCCGCCAGGTGGATGGGGTTTTTGCCCATCTCGGGATAGGCGATGTGGGCCTGGACGCCCTTGACCCGCAGGCGGCCGTGCAGGGAACCGCGGCGGCCGTTCTTCATGGTGTCGCCGAAGCGGGAAACGCAGGTGGGTTCGCCGACGATGCAGGCGTCGATGCGCTCGTTGCGGGCCGTCAGCCTTTCCACCACCTTCACGGTGCCGTCCACGGCGGGACCTTCCTCGTCGGAGGTGATGAGCCAGGCGATGGAGCCCGCATGGCCGGGATGGTCGGCGAGGAAATCCTCCACGGCGGCCAGGAAGGCGGCGATGGAGCCCTTCATGTCGGCCGCGCCCCGGCCGTAGAGTTGGCCGTCCCGCTCGACGGGGGAGAACGGGTCGCTGCGCCACTGCTCCAGCGGTCCGGTGGGCACCACGTCGGTGTGGCCGGCGAAGCAGACCAGGGGAGCGGAATGCCCCCGGCGCGCCCACAGGTTGGTGACCTCGCCGCTGTTGACCGGTTCGATGGCGAACCCCAGGTCGGCCAATCTTTGCGCCAGCCAGGCCTGGCAGCCGGCGTCGGCGGGGGTCACGGAACGCCGGCCGATCAATTCCCGGGCATGGGCCAGCACCTTACTCGTCATGGATTGTCGCCGCCCTGGCCGGGTTGGTGCCTGTGGAGGAATACCTTAATGAAACAGAGAATAACCGTAGCTTTCTCAAGTTCATTCTCCGAAGAAGGCGCCGTAGTTCTCTTCGCTGAAGCCCACCTGGTATTGGCCATCCCGGTCCAGGATGGGACGCTTGATGACGCTGGCGTTTTCCTTCATCAGGGCAATGGCGCTGGCGACATCCTTGACCTGGGCCTTGCGCGCGTCGTCGAGCTTGCGCCAGGTCTGGCCGCTGCGATTGACCAGGGCTTCCCAGCCCAGCAACTTGCACAGCCGCTTCATGAGGGGTTCCGGCACGCCCTCCTTCTTGAAGTCGTGGAATTCGTAGGGGATGTCCCGTTCCTCCAGCCAGGCCCGGGCCTTCTTGACGGTGCTGCAATTGGGGATGCCGTAGAGTTTCATGGCAAACTCGCTCGTGAAAAAAACGCGCCATTCTAACCGCCCTCCATGACTCCCGCCTTCATCGTTCGCGTCGCCCGCCCGGGGGGCTGGATACCGGCATTCCCCCTCGAACCATGACATTGGAATTTGGAGTCCCGCCATGAATATCCGTATCGGCCACGGTTTCGACGTGCACGCTTTCGCCGGGGACCGGCGCCTGGTCATCGGCGGCGTGGACATTCCCCACGATCGCGGCCTGCTCGGCCATTCCGACGCCGACGTGCTGATCCACGCCATTTGTGATGCCTTGCTGGGCGCAGCCGGCCTGGGAGATATCGGCCGCCACTTTCCCGACAGCGACGCGCGCTACAAGGGCATCGACAGCCGGGAATTGCTGCGCCATGTGGCGGGCTTGCTGGAACAACATGGTTGGAAGGTGGGCAATGTCGACGCCACCATCATTGCCCAGGCACCCAGGATGGCCACCCATATTCCCGCCATGCGGGCGAACCTGGCCGGCGATCTCGGCATCGCGGATGCCAGCGTGAACGTGAAGGCCACCACCACGGAAAGACTGGGTTTCACCGGACGGGAGGAGGGCATCGCCGCCGAGGCGGTTTGCCTGCTCGTGGCCGGGTGATGGCGGACGCCGGTCAATCCCGGGTTTTCTTCACGCTCTGGCCGGATCCGGCGGTCAGAGCCCGGCTCCACACCGAATCCCTGCGGCTGAGCCGCTTGCTGGGCGGCAAGCCAAGCCAGCCGGATAGCCTGCATCTCACCCTGGTGTTCGTGGGGGGGGTGGAGAACGCGCGTTTGGCTGACCTGGCCGCCGTGGCGGAACGGGTGACGTCGCCACGATTTGAACTCAGCCTCGACCGCGAAGCCTGCTGGCGCCATAACCATATCGCCCACCTGGGCGCCAGCCAGCCTCCCACCGCCCTGCTCGATCTGGTCGGGCGCATGTCGGTAAATCTGAAGGCGGCGGGGATCGCTTTCGATGCCCGGCCCTTTGCCCCCCATGTCACCCTGGTTCGCAAGGCGGACTGCGCCAGGCATCTGGCGCGCGGGAAGGACGGAAATGAGGCCGGAAATGAGGTCGGCAATGAGGCCGGAAATGAAAATCCCGCGTCAGGACCGATACGCTGGTCGGCGCGGGATTTCGTGCTGGTCAGATCCAGCCTGCGCGCGGAAGGGGCGCGCTACGAGCAGTTGGGCCGCTGGCCCCTGCTTTAGCCGCTACAGGAATACGTAGCTTTCCAGATGTCCCGCCAGATCCTTGACGGGGAGGCGGGTGTAATCCTTGTCGATGCTTTCCGATAGCTTGCTCCTGACCTGCCCGGGCAGGTGGTTGTTGACGATCCCCATGAAGGGGGCCGAGGCCACGAGGATGAGCCGGTCATAGGCGTTGTTGACGCGACCTTCCTCCAGTTCCCGCGAGAGTTCCAGAGCGAAGCGCTCGGCCTCGTGGTGCTTGGGGTCGGCCGGCTGGCCGACCGCGCCATGGCCTGGTCCACCGTACGCGCCGGAGCGGTCACTGACCAGGTTCGACGTCTTCTCGCGGCTTTCCGGATGAATCAATTCCTTGATCAGCTTGAGACCGCGATTGGGGCCGTCGTTGGTGAAGAACTTGGCCTGGCTGGCGTTGGCGACCATGATCCATGTGACAGACATGTAGATCCCCCAAGATGAAACGACCGAATGAATGGATTGGGAAAACCTTAAGGCTCCGGGCTTGGTTCGCGTTACGTGAAGTAACGATTTCAGGCTAGCAGGGGGTTGCCTGGCGTCAAGCCGTGTCCGCGAGAAATTGCCTGGCAAGCGCGAGAACGGTTTCGCTGTCGGGGGCGGCAAGCGTCAGGACGGGGCCGGATGGTGCCCGGGCGTAATTCTTGCCCAGGGAACGGCCGTAGGCGGGGTCGTAGTGGCGGATCAGCAAATCCGCCACCAGTTCGTCCCAGCGGCCGAGTCGGGCAAGAGCTTTCCAGGATTCGACAAGTTCCCGCCCCAGCAGGGGAGTCAGGCACCGCAGTTGTTCATTGAGGGATTCGGCATCGTTCAGGAAATGGGCGTACTCCTGCTTGAGCAGGGCCACCCGCACGGCGATGTCCGCGTTCAGGTTGAAGCAGGCGGCGGCCCGCATCCGCTCCAGCAGGTTTTCCGGAGTATGCAGGTTGCCGATCTTCTTGCTTTCCGATTCGACGAACACCGGCCGCCCGGGATCGAAGCCGCGCAAGGCGTGCCAGATCCGGGTTTCGAACAGTTTCTGGGCCGGCTGGGGGCGGTCCGGATAGGCCCCGAGCACCGATCCCATATGGGCGGCCATGTCCTCCAGATCCAGCACCTGGCCGCCGCATTCGCCCAGGGCCCTGAGGAAACGGCTTTTCCCGACCCCCGTGGGCCCGCACACCACCCGGAAATCGAAGCGCCCGGGCAGCGTCTCCAGCTCGGCGATGACATGGCGGCGGAATGACTTGTAGCCGCCCTCCAGTTGGGCGGCGTTCCAGCCGATGGCCCGCAGCACGGTGACGAAGGCGCCGCTGCGGTTGCCGCCGCGCCAGCAGTACACCAGGGGCCGGTAGTTCCTGGGCTTGTCCCCCAGGACGGTTTCCAGGTGGCGGGCGATGTTGCGGGACACCAGGGCCGCGCCCGCCTTCTTGGCCTCGAAGGCGGAAGCCTGCTTGTGCAGGGTGCCGATCCGCGCCCGTTCCTCGTTGTCCAGCACCGGCAGGTTGATGGCGCCGGGCAGGTGGTCCTCGGCGAATTCCGCCGGGGAGCGGGCGTCGATGATTTCGCCGAATCCGAGGGCTTCATCGACGCCGACGGTTTCCGCCCCGCGCCGGGTCCGCGGGGCGGCATCGGCGCATATCATGGCCGTTCGCCCCCGGTCATGTTTCCCTCCGGATCAGGCGCTGCTTCTCCCGTTGCCAGTCGCGCTCCTTCTCCGTGGCGCGCTTGTCATGGAGCTTCTTGCCCTTGGCCAGTCCGATCTCGATCTTGACCCGGCCCTTGGCGTAATGCAGGTTGAGGGGAACCAGGGTGAAACCGGCCTGTTGCACCTTGCCGATCAGCTTGCGGATTTCCTGGGCATGCAGGAGCAGCTTGCGGCTGCGGGTCGGGTCCGGCTTGATGTGGGTGGAAGCCGTGGCCAGCGGACTGATGTGGCAGCCCACCAGCCAGACCTCTTCCTTCTTGACCACCACGTAGGCTTCCTTCAGCTGGGCGCGGCCGGCGCGGATGGCTTTCACCTCCCAGCCTTCCAGCACCAGTCCAGCTTCGTGACGTTCCTCGATGAAGTAGTCGTGGAAGGCTTTCTTGTTGTCGATGATGCTCATGGGGCGGAGGCCGAAGGGAATCGTGGTTTCGTGATATTTTAACAGGCCCTCATATCCCGCCCGCTGTCCATGGCCGAAGTCGTCAAATCCGTCCTGGTGCCTTACTCGGCCTCGGAAATGTTCGTGTTGGTGGACGGGGTGGAAAGTTACCCCCAGTTCCTGCCCTGGTGCGGGGCCACCGAACTGCACCTGCGGGACGATGAAACCACCGAGGCCACCATCCACATCCATTATCTTCAGGTCAGGCAGCATTTCAGCACCCGGAACAGCAAGCGCTTCCCGGAGGAGATGAACATTCGTCTGAAAAGCGGCCCCTTTCGCAAGCTCGAAGGTTCCTGGCGCTTCAAGATCCTCGCGGAGACGGCCTGCAAGATCGAGTTCGTCATGCATTACGAGTTTTCCAGCGCGTTGCTGGAAAAGGTCCTGGGACCGGTGTTCGGCATGCTCACCAACAGCCTGGTGGATGCCTTCGTCCGCCGGGCCGAGCAGATTTACGGCGCGCGATGAGTTCGTAAGCCATGAGCAACCAGATTCACGTGGAAGTGGTTTATGCCTGTCCCGGGCGCCAGAAGGTCGCGCGGGTCACCCTGAGGGAAGGCGCAAGCGTGCGCGAGGCCATCGAGCTATCCGGATTGCGGGAGACCTTTCCGGAAATCGATCCCGACAAGAACAAGCTCGGGATCTGGAACAAGCTCGCCAAGGCCGATGCCGTCTTGCGCGACAAGGACCGGGTGGAAATCTACCGGCCGTTGATCGCCGATCCGAAGGAGGTGCGCCGTCAGCGCGCCGCCGAGGGCAAGGTCATGAAGAAAGGCGGCGGCGAGGCGGGCGGCGCGGAATGAGCCGGGGCCGCGAGTCAGCGCGGCTCGGTGGAGGGATAGGACAACTGCGCCATGCCACCCTTGACCTGCTCGGCGACGAATCTCGACTGCTGGATGACCGTGTCGCTGTCGCCGGCCTTCGCCGCGTCCCGGGCTTGCCGCAGCGCGGCCTCGGCCGTGGTCCAGAGCGCGAATTGCGTCCGCGCGGCCTCCACATCGGCTTCGGCCCGGGCCAGGGCCTCGCGGGCTTCCTCGCTGATCGCGGGCGAGACGGAGTCTTTCGGCGCCTCGACCGCCCTGGTCGGCGCCTGGCCGCAACCCGCCAGGGCCATCGCCATGACGGCGTGCGCCATGACAGTCGCGAAGGTGGATTTCATCGAGGGACTCCTGCATCGTTGGTGGAACATGGGCCAATGGCGGCGGCGGACGGACCATAATTCCAGGATCGAATCCCAGTCAATCGCATTTCCACCCGCGGGCCATTGAAAGCGCGATTGAATGCCATGGCTTGGGAGAGACCCTTCGCCCCGGTATAATGCCGTTTTGCGCGTAAAGGCACGCTATGCGTATCCTCCAGAAAGCCCTCACCTTCGACGACGTCCTGCTCGTCCCCGCTTTTTCCGAAATCCTGCCCCGCGACGTCAGCCTGAGGACCCGGCTCACACGCAAGATCCACCTGAACATGCCCGTGCTGTCGGCCGCCATGGACACGGTGACGGAGGCCCGCATGGCCATCGCCCTGGCCCAGGAAGGTGGCCTCGGCATCATCCACAAGAATTTCGACATCGAACAGCAGGCTTCCCGCGTGGCGCGCGTGAAGCGTCACGAAGCCGGGGTGGTGAAGGATCCGGTGACGGTGACGCCCACCATGGCGGTGAGCGAGGTGCTGGCCATCACCCGGCAACACAGGATTTCCGGCTTGCCGGTGGTGGATGCCGGCGGCAAGGTGGTAGGCATCGTCACCCACCGGGATCTGCGTTTCGAGACCAACCTGGACCAGCCCGTCGCCAACATCATGACCCCCAAGGAGCGCCTGGTGACGGTCAAGGAAGGTGCCAGCCGGGAAGAGGCGATGGCGCTGATGCACCGTTTTCGCCTGGAGCGGGTGCTGGTGGTCAACGACGCCTTCGAACTGCGCGGCCTGGTTACCGTGAAGGATATCGACAAGTCCAGCAACTATCCCCTGGCCTGCAAGGATGAACAGGGCCGCCTGCTGGCCGGCGCGGCCGTGGGCGTGGGCGGCGATACCGATGAGCGGGTCGCCGCCCTGGTGGAAGCCGGTGTCGACGTGCTGGTGGTGGATACCGCCCACGGCCATTCCAACGGCGTGCTGAAGCGCGTGGAATGGGTCAAGCAGAAGTATCCCCATGTCCAGGTCATCGGCGGCAACATCGCCACGGCGGACGCGGCCCGCGCCCTGGTGGACCACGGCGCCGACTGCGTCAAGGTGGGCATCGGCCCCGGTTCCATCTGCACCACCCGCATCGTCGCCGGCGTCGGCGTGCCCCAGATCACCGCCGTGCAGAACGTGGCGGCGGCCCTGGAAGGCACCGGCGTGCCCCTGATCGCCGACGGCGGCATCCGTTATTCCGGCGACATCGCCAAGGCCATCGCGGCGGGCGCCAACACCGTCATGCTCGGCGGCCTGCTGGCCGGCACCGACGAGGCGCCGGGCGAGATCGAGCTGTACCAGGGCCGTTCCTTCAAGTCCTACCGGGGCATGGGCTCGCTGGGCGCCATGCAGAAGGGCTCCAAGGACCGCTACTTCCAGGACAACGAGGCCAACGCCGACAAGCTGGTACCGGAAGGCATCGAAGGCCGCGTGCCCTACAAGGGCAGCGCCCTGGCCGTGCTGCACCAGCTCATGGGCGGCCTGCGCTCCTCCATGGGCTACCTGGGTTCCCCCACCATCGAGCATTTCCACGCCAACGCCTGCTTCGTGGAAATCACCTCGGCCGGCATCAAGGAATCCCACGTCCACGACGTGACGATCACCAAGGAAGCGCCGAACTACCACGTTTAACCAGGTTGGCGGTAGTCAGTTGACAGTATGCGGTTGCTGACTACTGACGACCGCCAACTGAAGACTCTCCATGCGCCAGAAAATCCTCATTCTCGACTTCGGTTCCCAGTACACCCAGCTCATCGCCCGGCGGGTGCGCGAGCACAACGTGTATTGCGAATTGCACCCCTTCGACGTCAGCGACGTCTTCATCCGGGATTTCAAGCCGGCGGGGATCATCCTTTCCGGCGGGCCGTCCTCGGTGTACGAAGAGGAAACTCCGCGCGTGCCGGATGCGGTGTGGGATCAGGGCGTGCCGGTGCTGGGCATCTGCTACGGCATGCAGACCATGGCGGCGCAACTGGGTGGCAAGGTGGAGAGCTCGGCCAAGCGGGAGTTCGGCTATGCCGAAATCCGCGCCCGTGGCCATACGCCGCTTCTCGCCGACGTCCAGGATCGGGTCGAGGACAGCGGCGCGGCCTGGCTGGATGTCTGGATGAGCCATGGCGACAAGGTCACGGAACTGCCGCCGGGCTTCAAGGTGATCTGCGAGAACGCTTCCACACCCCTCGCCGGCATGGCCGATGTCGCGCGCAACTTCTATGGCCTCCAGTTCCACCCGGAGGTGACCCACACCCTCCAGGGCAAGGCCATTCTCGGTAATTTCGTGCACGGCATCTGCGGCTGTGGTTCCGACTGGAACATGCCGGACTACATTGGGCAGGCGATCGGAAAAATCCGCTCCGAGGTGGGGTCCGACGAAGTCATCCTGGGCCTGTCCGGCGGCGTCGATTCCTCCGTGGCGGCGGCCCTGATCCACCGGGCCATCGGCGACCAGCTCACCTGCGTGTTCGTCGACACCGGCCTGCTGCGCCTGAACGAGGCGGAGCAGGTGATGGCCACTTTTGCCCAGAGCCTCGGCGTGAAGGTCATCCACGTGGATGCCACCGATCAGTTCATGGGCAAACTGGCCGGCGTGCCCGATCCGGAGAAGAAACGCAAGATCATCGGCGGCGAGTTCGTCGCCGTGTTCCAGGCTGAATCCGCCAAGCTCAAGAACGCCAAGTGGCTGGCCCAGGGCACCATCTACCCCGACGTGATCGAATCCGCCGGGGCCAAGACCAAGAAAGCCCATGCCATCAAGAGCCACCACAATGTGGGCGGCCTGCCGGAGGACATGCACCTGAAGCTGCTGGAGCCCCTGCGGGAATTGTTCAAGGACGAGGTGCGGGAACTGGGAGTCGCCCTGGGACTGCCCCATGACATGGTCTATCGCCATCCCTTCCCGGGCCCCGGCCTGGGGGTGCGCATCCTGGGCGAAGTGAAGAAGGAATACGCCGACCTGCTGCGTCTCGCGGATAATATTTTTATTGAAGAATTACGCGCAAGTGGTTGGTATGAAAAGACATCCCAGGCCTTCGCCGTGTTTCTGCCGGTGAAGGCGGTAGGGGTGATGGGCGACGGGCGCACCTACGATTACGTCATCGCCCTGCGCGCGGTTCAGACCCAGGATTTCATGACCGCCCACTGGGCCGAACTGCCCTATACCCTGCTGGCCAAGGTCTCCAACCGCATCATCAACGAGATCCGCGGCATCAACCGGGTGACCTACGACATCACCGGCAAGCCGCCGGGAACGATCGAGTGGGAATGATGGTCAAGCCAATGTAACAAGGGCCTCCGCGGAGGCCCTTTCTCGTTGCTTCAGGCTTACTGCTCGTCTTGTTCCGGCTTGAACTGGGCCGCCAGTTGCTGTTGCACCTGAGGCGGAACCTGCTCGTAGTGGCTGAATTCCAGGGTGTAGGAACCCTGGCCGCCGGTGAGGGACTTGATCCGGGACTGGAAGCTGTCCAGTTCCGCCAGGGGAACCTGGCCCACCACGCTGATCATGCCGCCCCGACCGGTCTGGTGGCCGGTGATCTGGCCCCGGCGGGAGGAGAGGTCGCCGCTGACGTCGCCCACGGCGTTTTCCGGTGTGGTCAGCTCCACGTTGACGATGGGTTCCAGCACGATGGGCCGGGCCTTGGAAGCGGCCTCCAGGAAGGCTTTCTTGCCCGCCGTGACGAAGGCGATTTCCTTGCCGTCCACCGGGTGGTTCTTGCCGTCATAGACGGTGACCTTGATGTCCTGCATGGGGAAGCCCGCCACGCTGCCCGCGGCCATGGCCTGGCGCACGCCTTTTTCCACCGCCGGGATGAAGGTGTTGGGGATGACGCCGCCCTTGACCGCATCCACGAACGCGAAGCCGGCGCCCCGCTCCATGGGTTCGATGCGCAGGAACACCTCGCCGAACTGGCCGGCGCCGCCGGTCTGCTTCTTGTGGCGATGATGGCCTTCGGCCGGCAGGGTGATGGTTTCCTTGTAGGCGATCGTGGGCGGGTGGGTATCCACGTCCAGGCGGAACTGCTCGCGCATCTTTTCCAGCACGCTGCCCAGATGGGTTTCACCCAGGCCGCGTATGACCGCCTCATGGGTGTTGGGGTCGTGGTCCACATGCAGGGCCGGGTCTTCGGCCACCAGGCGGTGGAGGACGTCCGCCAGCTTGTCCGCGTCGGACTGCTTCTTCGGGCGAACCGCCAGGCCGAACACCGCGTGGGGAAACTCCAGCGGCTTCATGTGGATGTGATCATCTTCCGGGGCATCGTGGAGCACGGAGTCGAAGCCGATATCCTCGACCTTGGTGACGGCGCAGATGTCGCCCGGGCCGCAGGCCTCCACGGGCACGAGTTGCTTGCCCAGCAGGCGGAACAGGTGGGCCACCTTGAAGGGCTTGCGCAATTCGCCGATGTAAAGCTGGGAGTTCTCGGTCACCGTGCCCTGATGGACGCGGAACGCGGCGATGCGGCCGATATAGGGGTCGACTTCCAGCTTGAAGACATGGGCCAGCACATGCTTGGCGGGGTCCGGTTCCGGGACGAGGGGCTGAGCCGACTCGCCTTCGCCCCGCAGAAACAGGGGCGGATTGGCTTCGCCCGGGTTGGGCAGCAGCTTGACCATGATATTCAGCAATTCCGTCAGACCGGCGCCGGTTTGCGTCGAGACGAAGCAGACCGGCACCAGATGGCCATCGCGCAGAGCTTTTTCGAAGGGCGCGTGCAACTGTTCCGGCGCCACCTCGCCTTGCTCCAGATAGATGCCCATCAGGTCTTCATCCACTTCGACAACCTGGTCCACCAGGGCGCGGTGGGCGTCCTCGACACTGGAAAAATCCGCTTCGCCGGCTGGATTGAAGAAACAGTCGGTCACCCGGCTGCCCTGGCCCGCCGGCAGATTGATGGGCAGGCATTCCCGGCCGAACGCGCCTTGAATCTCGGCGAGGAGGGCGGGCAGGTCCGCCTCCGGAATATCGATCTTGTTGACCACGATCATGCGGCACAGCTTGCGGGTTTGGGCCCAGTGCATCATGCGATGGGCGGTCAGCTCGATGCCTTTCTTGGCATCGAGGACCACCACGGCGGTATCGGCGGCATCCAGCGCGCACATGGCCTGCCCCATGTAATCCGGGTAGCCCGGAGTGTCGAGAACGTGGATCAGGGTGTCCTGGTGCGAAAGATGGGCGACGGCCAGCTTGATGGAGTGGAGGTGTGCTTTCTCGAGCGGATCGTAATCACACACAGTATTGCCGCGCTCGACGGCGCCCGCGGCGGGAATGCCTCCCGTCGCCGCGAGCAGCGCCTCGATCAGGGTGGTTTTTCCGGATCCGCCATGGCCAACCATGGCCAGGGTGCGAAGTTGTGATAGGGGGATGTTGTTCATGGTAGGAGACGATCAGTCAGGGAGAAAAAGGCCGACCCATCAAGGGCCGGGAAAGGATTGTTCGGTATCAGGCGGCTTTTCTGGCCAATTCACCACGGTTGGTAATCAGATCCCATACAGCGGGAGCCGTGTTCTTGATGCTCGGTAACACCTCGTCGAGGTTGCTCAGGCACGGAACCCGGGTGCCGTGATACTCCACGTCCGGGCCGATGCGGTGGAAGGCGATGCCGAATCTGGCAAGCAGGCGCAGCAACGCCGGTTCCATCACGGCATAGAAATGGGTGATGCCATGGTTGTGCATCATTCGCAGCAAGGCCGTGAACAAGCCCAGGGAGATGTGCGGCAGGACCCTGCGCTCATCCTCCTCGAAGTACATATCCACATTCGGGGAGATGCCCGCCAGGGTGCCGGATTCGCCAAGACGGCGCTTGAAGTCCTTGGAGACCGCGAAACGCGAGATTTCGCCCAGGTGTTTCCGCAGCGAGATGTCGTCGACGCGCTCATCCAGGGCGCAGTGCCGCTCGATCGGATAGGCGGCCTGAAGATCGCCGCCATCGGGCAGGATAAGACGCGCCGTGGCCGCGTAAACGCCGGTGCGGCGGTGGCGCAGCAGATAGTGATCGGAGCGGTTGTCGAATTCATCCATTTCCCAATGGATGGGTTTTCCGGACTCGTCATGGCCTCTGAGGCAATCCGCCTCGCTTTCAAAGCCGGTTTCCAGAACATAGACCTGATAGCGCAACTGGTAGACCTGCATGCGCAGGGCATCGGTATCCGCGTGGATCAGCTCGAAATATTCGTTGAACGCTGTGATCAGATCGGATGGCATGGCGTGTCCCGCGCTTTTCCGACAGGGTAGCCAACCCGATGTAGTACGTAAACAACATATCCGTTGAAACCGCCAATTTCTTGCTGCCACAAGGACGGGTTTGGTTGAATGGAAAATAACTATATTAGACAATTCTTATGACGCTGATGCCACGTTTAGCTCCCTAAGCGTTATCAGTGTCGTCTCCTCCATCCTCCTTCTTTGGTGGATTTAGCCCGGTCACCCGACCGGGCTTTTTTTTTCGCCGTACTGTGGTGAAATCGGGGTCGGCATCGGATTGAGGCTAAGGTTCTGAATGGCGCAACCGCTTTGGTATCTCCGGCATGACGGCAAGGTTTATGGGCCATTCCCGGCCCCCCAGATCGACACGGCGCTGGCGGAAGGGGACATCGCCCCCGACTGGGAAGTCAGCCTCGATGAACTCGACTGGCTGACCATCGCCGAGAGCGGGCAATTCGCCGGCGCGCAGGACTCCACCACCGTCACGGTGCCCGATACCGACATTCCCGGCTGGCGGGAGGAGCGCCAGCGCGCGCGTCACCGCTGGCTGGGCGAATCCGCCATGGCCGAAAATCCGGCGCCCCATGATCCCGGCCAGGACGCCCAGGCCCGCAAGGCGATTTCCAGCGACCAGGCGGAAACCGAAGCCCTCTTGCTGGCGGAAAAGCACAAGCGTGCATCCCTTGTGGCCCCGCTGCTGGCCCTCCTTCTGGTGTTGGCGATCGGCGTGGGGGTCTGGTGGGGGCAGAGTGAGGAACCGATACCGACCCATATCGTTCCCGTCGCCGATTGCGCGGCCCCGCCGGCGGATGGCGTCAACTGGACGAATTGTGACAAGAAGGGTCTCGCCCACCCCGGCATGCGGGCCCGCAACGCCAAACTTGCACAGGTCAGGCTGGACGCGGCGCGCCTGGGCGGCGCCGACCTGACCTACGCCGTCCTGCGGGGCGCCAGCCTGCGCAATGCCCAACTCAGCGGCGCCAGCCTGCTGGGGGCGGATCTGACGGGCGCCGATCTGTCGGGGGCGGACCTGACGGGCGCCGATCTGCGCTACGCCGACCTGAGCAAGGCGAATCTGACCGGCACCCGTATCGACTCGGCCCGCCTGGGCAAGGCCGTATGGACCGATGGCCGGAACTGCGCCGAAGGCTCCCCCGGGGCCTGCCGTTGAAAACCATTTCCTCCAGGGACAACCCCCTTTTCCAGGCGCTGCGGGCCTTGTCCAGTGACCGGCGGGCCCGCCGCCAGGCCGGGAAAACCCTGCTGGACGGCCCGCACCTGCTGGAGTCCGCGCTTCAGGGCGGAGTCGGGGTGGAGCGCCTGGTGTTCTCCCAGGACGCCGCGGAGGGCGAACTGGGCGCGTGGCGCCACCGACTTCCCGGAGTGCCGGCGCTGGTCGTGCCGGATCGCCTTTTCGCCGCGCTTTCCCCGGTCGAGGCCCCCGCGGGCCTGTTGTCGGTCATCGCCATTCCCGTCCCCCCATCGCGGCCGGCGGAATGCGTGGTGCTGCTGGAACAGATCCAGGATCCCGGCAACCTGGGCGCCCTGTTCCGGGTCGCGGCCGCTGCCGGCGTGACCGCGGCCCATCTCTCCCCGGGCTGCGCCGAGGCGTGGTCCCCCAAGTGCCTGCGCGGCGGCCAGGGCGCCCACTTCCAGATGGAAATCCACGAAGGCCGGAACCTGCCCGAATTCTCCCGCGCCTTCGGCGGCCCCATCCATGCCGCCGTGCTTGGCGCGCCCCGGACGCTTTTCGAACTGGATTTGCGCGGACCGGCGGGGTTCGCCTTCGGCAACGAAGGCGCCGGTCTGTCCGACAGCCTGAGGGCGGCGACCCAGCCCTTTTCCATCCCCATGCCCGGCCGGGTCGAAAGCCTCAATGTCGCCACCGCGGCGGCGGTCTGCCTGTTCGAACGCGTGCGGCAGAAGCTGGCGGGCTGATCAGAGCACCCGGGGCAGGCCGCCGGGCAGGGAATGCTTGATCATGGCGGAGATCTCCTCCACCGAGCGATGGGAGGAGTCGACGACGGGAATGCCTTCGCTGCGCATCAGCAGTTCCGCCTGTTTGAGTTCCTGCTTGCAGGTTTCCATGGCGGCATATTTGCTGTTGGGCCGGCGCTCGGAGCGAATCTGGGCCAGGCGTTCCGGCGACAGGGTCAGGCCGCGCAGCTTGGCGCGGTAGGGCTGGAGGATCTTGGGCAGGCCCGGCTGCTCGAAATTCTCCGGGGTGAGGGGGTAGTTGGCCACGCAAAGCCCGTACTGCATGGCCATGTAGAGCGAAGTGGGCGTCTTGCCGCTGCGCGATACGCCGACCAGGATCAGGTCCGCCCGTTCGTATTTTTCCAATCCCAGGCCATCGTCCGCCGCCAGGGCGAAGTTCACCGCGTCGATGCGCGAACGGTAGGAATTGGGATCCTCCATGCCGTGGAAACGCCCGCGCAGGGGCTCGGGCGGATAGCCGATCTCGCCCGCCATCATGCCCAGGAAGTGGCCGTAGATGTCCATCACCAGGCCGCCGCAGCCGTCCAGGGCGGCGCGCGCGCCGGGATCCGTGAGCGTGGAAAACACGAACGGCCGGATGGTCGAGGTTTTCAGGGCCTCGCGCACTTGCTGCGCTGCAAAATTTGCTTTTTCCAGCGAGTCAACGAAGGGTAAACTCACCGTCGCGAACGCTTCGTCGGGAAATTGGGAGAGGAGACTCTTGCCGATGATCTCGGCGGTGATGCCGGTGTGGTCGGAAATGAAGAAGACCGGACGCGCGGGTGTCATTGGGGGAAGGAAGCGGCGCTTCAGTCAATATTTCGAGGAATGAAATGGACTATATCGCGCGCTTTGAAACACTGTCCATGCACGATGTGGACAAGGTGGGTGGCAAGAACGCCTCCCTGGGGGAGATGATCCACAACCTGACCGACAAGGGGGTCCGCGTCCCCGGCGGATTCGCCACCACGGCCGATGCCTTCCGTGAATTTTTATCCCACAACGGACTTGCGGATCGCATTGCCGCCAAGCTCCTGACGCTCAACATCGACGACACCATCGCCCTGGCCGAGGCCGGCCGCGAGATTCGCGGCTGGATGATGGAAGCGCCGCTGCCGGCCGGACTGGAAGCGGGCATCCGCCACAACCATCGCCTGATGTGCGCGGAAGCCGGTGAGGACCTGCAATTCGCGGTGCGTTCCTCCGCCACCGCCGAGGACCTGCCGGACGCCTCCTTCGCCGGCCAGCAGGAGACCTACCTGAACATCCAGGGCGCCGACAACCTGATCGACGCCGTCAAGCGCTGCTTCGCCTCCCTCTACAACGACCGCGCCATCGCCTACCGCGTGCACAGCGGCTTCGCCCACGAGATCGTGGCCCTCTCCGCCGGCATCCAGCGCATGGTGCGTTCCGACCTGGGCGCGGCCGGCGTCATGTTCACCATCGACACCGAGTCCGGCTTCCGCGACGTGGTGTTCATCAACGCCTCCTATGGACTGGGCGAAACCGTGGTGCAGGGCTCGGTCAACCCGGACGAGTACTACGTGCACAAGCCCAAGCTGCGCGAAGGCAAGCGCGCGGTGGTGCGCAAGAAGCTGGGCGAGAAGGCCATCCGCATGGTGTTTGCCAACGAATCCGTGGCCGAGCGATCCACCATCGTCGAAGACGTCCCCGTGGGCCTGCGCCGCAACTTTGCCCTGGACGATGACGAACTCCTGGAGCTGGCCCGCTACGCCCTCATCATCGAGGAGCATTACGGCCGCCCCATGGACATCGAGTGGGGCCGCGACGGCATCGACGGCAAGCTGTACATCCTGCAGGCCCGCCCCGAGACCGTGAAGTCCCGCGCCGGCAACGTGCAGACCCGTTACAAGATGCTGGAGAAGGGGCCCGTCATCACCGTCGGCCGCGCCATCGGCAGCAAGATCGGCCAGGGCCCGGCCAGGGTCATCAAATCCATCGACCAGATGCACCATGTGCAACCCGGCGATGTGCTCATCGCCGACATGACCGACCCGGACTGGGAGCCGGTGATGAAGCGCGCCTCGGCCATCGTCACCAACCGGGGCGGCCGCACTTGCCACGCCGCCATCATCGCCCGGGAAATGGGGGTGCCGGCGGTGGTGGGGGCGGGCAACGCCACCCTGACCATCCAGGATGGCCAGGAGGTCACCGTCTCCTGCGCCGAGGGCGAGGATGGCTACGTCTATGAAGGCCGGCTCAAGTTCGAGAAAACCGAACTGGTCATGCAGGCCATGCCCGACATTCCGGTCAAGATCATGATGAACGTGGGCAACCCGGAACAGGCCTTCCACTTCGCCACCTTGCCCCATGAAGGCGTGGGCCTGGCGCGGCTGGAATTCATCATCAACAACGCCATCGGCATCCACCCCAATGCGGCCCTGGAATACCGCAAGATGCCGGAGGACGTGAAAGCCGCCATCGACGCCAAGATCCACGGCTACGGCGATCCGGTGAACTTCTATGTGGAAAAGCTGGTGGAGGGCATCGCCACCATCGCCTGCGCGTTCTGGCCCAAGCGGGTCATCGTGCGCATGTCCGATTTCAAGTCGAACGAATACGCCAACCTGACCGGCGGCCCCCAGTACGAGCCCCACGAAGAGAACCCCATGCTCGGCTTCCGCGGCGCTGGCCGTTACGCCAGCCCCCAGTTCATGCGCGCCTTCCAGCTGGAATGCCGGGCCATCAGCCGGGTGCGCAACGACATGGGCCTGACCAATGTGGAAATCATGTTGCCCTTCGTGCGTACCTTGCACGACGCCGATGCGGCCTTGAACGTGCTCAAGGAAAACGGCCTGGAACGGGGCAGGGATGATCTCAAGATCGTCATGATGTGCGAGATTCCCGCCAACGTGCTGATCGCCGACGAGTTCCTGAAACGTTTCGACGGCTTCTCCATCGGCTCCAACGACCTCACCCAGCTTACCCTGGGCGTGGATCGGGATTCCAGCCTGGTGGCGGCGTCCTTCGACGAGCGCAACCCGGCGGTGAAGAAGCTCCTCGCGGAAGCCATCGCCGCCTGCAAGCGCAACGGCAAGTACGTCGGCATCTGCGGCCAGGGACCCTCGGATCACCCCGACCTGGCTGACTGGCTGATGGACCAGGGCATTGACTCCATGTCCCTCAACCCGGACACGGTGGTCTCCACCTGGATGCGGCTGGCCGCCCGCAAACCCGCCTGACAGGCGGGATTCAGGGCGTGGGAATGCTTCCCATGCCCTGGATCATCAGGGCTTCCAGCGCCTCCCGGCGCAGGGGCTTGCTGACCAGGTAACCCTGGATTTCGTCGCAGCCCTGGAGTTCCAGGAATCTGAGCTGCTCGTCGGTTTCCACGCCTTCCGCGATCAGGTTCAGCCCCAGACCATGGGCGATGGAGATGATCGCCTTGATGATGGCGTGCTGGCGGAATTCCCGGTCGATTTCCCAGACGAAGGACTTGTCGATCTTGAGGGTATGGATCGGGAATTTCTGCAGATAGCTCAGGGATGAATACTGGGTGCCGAAGTCGTCGATGGCGATCATCACGCCGTGGGCGGCCAGGCTCTGCAATTTCTGGGCCACCGCGCTGGGGTCGCGGATGAACAGGTTCTCGGTCAGTTCCACCTCGATGCGCGACGCATCGACCTGATGTTCCGCCAGCAGCGCCACGAAACGCTCGACGAAATCCGATTCGTCCAGGTGGCGCGGCGAGATGTTGATGGCGACGCGCGGCGGCGAGATGCCGAGGACGTCCCATTGCCGGATGGTCTTGCACACATCCCGGATCACCCACTCCCCCACGTCGCCGATCAGATTGGCTTCCTCCGCCAGGGGAAGGAATTCACCCGGCGGCAACAGGCCGCGCTCCGGGTGGTTCCAGCGGATCAGGGCCTCGACGCCTTTCACCCGGCGCTCGCGAATGTCCACTTGCGGCTGGTAGTAGATCTCGAACTGGTCGTGGCGGATGGCGTGCCGCAGGTCGCCTTGCAGATGCAGACGCTGATCCGTGCTGTCTCCCATCTCCTGCATGAAGAAGGTGTGGCTCTTGCTGCCCGAAAGGCGGCCGTGATAGAGGGCGATATTGGCGTGGCGGATCAGCGCGTCCGCCGTCTCGCCATGTTCGGGGTAGAGGGCGATACCGGCGCTCACCGAGAGATGCACGCTCTTGCCGCTGGCCTTGAACGGCTCCGCGAGTTCGCGGTTGATGCGCTCGACCACGGCCAATACTTCCTCGTCGGATTTCGCCGAGGCATTGAGCAGGAGAAATTCGTCGCCGACGAAGCGGGCCAGGGTGTCGCAGCCACGCAGGCAGTGCTGGATGCGCTCGCCGACCTGGCGCAGCAGTTCGTCCGCCTTGGCATGGCCGAAAAGATCGTTGACGTGCTTGAAGCGATCCAGGTTGAGGAACAGCACGGCGATGCGTTCCTGGTTGCGGTGCGCCTGGATCAACGCCAGGCTGAGGTGGTCCCGGAACATCGTGCGGTTCGGCAGGCCGGTGAGGGCGTCGTGGTTGGCCTGGTAGACCGCCAGTTCCTCCACCTCGCGCCGCGCCGTGATATCCCGCGCCACGCCGTAGTAGTAACCCGGCTCGGCGGAGCCCGCCATCTCGCTGCCCCCGGGAAATCCCACCGCGGCGAGATTGATCTCGAAGTGACGGAATCCCGTGGCGTCGGCCCGGCTCTTCAAGCGGAGCTCGACACTGTGCCTGGCCGTTTCCGCCAGTTTGCGGGCGCTGAAGGCATAGCGCGCCCGCTTCTGGTCGTGTTCATGGACCAGGCGGGAGAAATGCCGGCCCACGACCTGTTTCTCCTCCAGGCCCAGCAAGTCCCGCAGGCGCTGGTTCACGTAGGAAAGCTTGCCGGTCTCGTCGAGGATGAAAATGATGTCCGGCGAGGAGTCCACCAGGAAACGGTGCAGCCGTTCCGAACGGTCGACGCGAGTGCGGGCGGATTTATGCTCCCGCTCCAGGCAGCGCTGGGCCAGGGCGCGGGCCACGGAATGCAGCAGGATTTCCGGCTCGATGGGCTTGCGCACGAAATCCAGCGCGCCCAGCCGCAGGGCCAGGATGGCGGCATCGATCTCGCTCTCGCCGCTGACCACGATGACGGGCACATCCCGATCCTGTTCACGGGCGGCGCGGATGACCTCGTGGCCGGTCATGTCCGGCAGGTTGATGTCCACGAGGGCCAGATCCGGGTGGAAATCAGACAGCCGCTCCAGGCCCGCCCGGCCGCTGCGGGCGATCTCCGCCCGATAGCCGGCGTTGCCCAGCAGGCGCCGCAGGCTGGCGGCGAAGCCGGCATCGTCCTCGATGATCAGCACACGCGCGGACGGCTTGCCCGCCCCGCCCGGTTCCCTCGGCGGGGAACCCGGCTCCTCGCCATGCCAGTAGATCATCTCAGACAGCATGGCCACTCATCGGCAGCAGGATCTTGAATCGGGTGCCGGCGGGACCGCTGTTGCATTGCAGCGAGCCCCCCAGCTCCTCCACCAGGCCGGCGACGATGGACAAGCCCAGGCCGGCATGGCCGTCGCCCTTGGTCGATGGGAGCGGCTGATAAAGGTTCTCCACCACGCTTCCGGGCAGTCCCGGTCCATTGTCGGCGACGGTGATCTCCAGGGTGTGCCGATCCTGGCCGGCCCGCCACCAGGCCGTGGCCAGGGAAATGCTGCCCTTGCCCCGCTGCGCCTCGGCGGCGTTGAACACCAGATTGGTCAGGATTTGCTTCAGCTTGTCCGGCTCGGTGGTCACCGGGGGCACGTCCGCCGCCGGGGAAAACCTGACATCGATGCCAATGAGCTCCTGTTTTCCCAGACGACAGAAGCGCACGGTCTCATCGATCAGCGCATTCACGTTCACCCGCGTCGCCGGCGCCACGCGGGGCGCATCCGCGTCCGGGGCGGGCTGGCGCATTTGCTGCAGGATGCGGCCGACCCGGCGCAACTCCTCCTCGATCAGGTCGAAATCCGCCCGGGCCTGATCCTGGTTGGCGACTTGCTGGCGCAGCACCGACAGGTAATTGCGGATGACGCCCAGGGGGTTGCCGGCCTCGTGCACCAGCTTGCGGGCGTGGAGTTCTTGCCGCTGGGCCGCTTCCCGGCGGGCGGCCGCGATCTGTTCGTCCTGGCGCGCGGCCAGGCCCATGCGTTTGCCGGCCTCGCGGGCGAAGGCGACCAGCAAGGCCTGCTTGCGGGCGAAATGCTCCACCGTGGCCAGGTCCAGGGCCACGGCCAGGGCGCCCAGGGCGCGACCCTCGAAGGCCAGGGGCAGGCAGAGCAGGCGATCACCGCCGAGAAGGCGCAGTACCTGGGCATCCGCGATGTTGTCCGTCTGGGGGGCGTGGCCTGCCAGGCCGATGCGCCCCCGGTAGGCCAGGGCGATACGGGATTGGGCGCTGGCGGGGTCGATGCGGATTTCCGCGCCGCGCTCGTCGCCCCCATGCACCTTGCGCCAGCACAGCGTGTCCCCGGCCGGCAGGAACAAGGCGCTGCCGCTTGCCCCGAACAGGATCGTGGCGCCCCGCAGCAGGTCGAGCATGGCATCGTCGCGGGCCTCCGTTTCACCACCCTCCGGTTCGGCCAGCATGCCCTCCAGGCGCTGGGACACGGCGTCGGCCAATTCGGCGTCCGCGCCCGGATCGGGAGCGTCGGCGAGGGGATCCGCCGCCTGGGGGGGCGGTTCGATGCCCAGCTCGGCGGCGATGGCGCGGGCCTCGTTCTGGGCGGTCTCGAGCAGGGCCAGCGCCTGGGGGATATCGAGATGCCAGAAGGCAAGATCCGCGGCAAGATCCGCCTCGCCGACGTTGAATTCCGCTTGCGATGGCGCGTTGAACAGATTCGCCAGCAGCACGATCTGCACCAGGGGATGGGCTTCCCGCGCCCGCTCCAGGGACTCATGGTGGTAGCGAATGCTGTCCACGAAAATGGCATGCAGATTCCAGCGCTCCGCCAGCCAGGCCCCCGCTTCGACATGGGTCAGGCCGAAGGCCGCCTGTTCCTGGCGCAGGCGTTCATGCTCGCCGGCGCGGTTCCTGAAAATGGGCAGGTAGCGATCCGGCGCGGCCGCCAACAGGGCCAGTTGTCCGACATCGTGCAGGAGGCCGGCCAGATAGGCCTCATCGGGATTGCGATAGCCCAGTTTCACGGCTAGTTCGCGGGCGGTGACCGCCACGGTCAGTCCACGGAACCAGAAGTAACGCGGATCGTAATTCCCGGGTTTCTGGAAGCGGCCGAACAATTCCGCCACCGATTGATTGAGCGCCAGCCGACGCACGGTGGTGGTACCCAGCACGGCCAGGCACTGGCCGATGCTTTCCAGGCCGCGGCCGGGTCGGTAACAGGGGGAATTGGCGATGCCGACGACGCGGGCGGCGACCCCGGCATCCTTGGCCACCACCTCGCCGATTTCCGCCATGCCCACGTCATCCCGATCGCACAGCGCCATCAATTCCAGCAAGACCTGGGGCAAGGCCGGAAGCCGCGCCGTGGTCAAGCGCTGGTGAATATCGAGGGAATCTGCTTGCATGGCGGGCTGTCGATATTCCTTGGCGGCGATCAGGCGGGTTCCGAAAATGGAGGTCGGCCTCGATTTATCGGCAATCCGGGAAGAATCTTTAGCGGGGACGGGCCAGATGCGGGGTGGCCATGTTGCTCAAGGGGGGGAAATCGGGGGGGAAATCGCGCGGGTGCCCGATGGGCCTGGACAGCACATTCACCCGGACACTTCAGCGGGGGAGCCATGCTCGCGCCGCCCTTGATCCGTCGGAGCGGATCACAGCGGGGGCGGCGCGACCCCCCCGACTAGTGGTCTGCTTCCGATATTTCGGAAGCAGACCACTAGGGGGGCGGCCCGAGGCCTTATTTCTTCTTGGCGTCCGCCGCTTCCGGGGCGGTCACGGAAATGGCCAGCGCTTCGGTGTAGACCACCCGCACCAGATCCCCCGTCTTCACGAGCTTGAGCCTGGCCGGATCCTTCACCGTGATCTCGAGTTTCTCATCTTCCGGCCCCTGTACCGTGACCACCTGGCTTGCCTCGTCGATGGCGGACACCTTGCCCACCACCGTGATCTTGCTGCGCATGACGCCGCCCGGTTTGTCGCCCTTCTTGGCGCGCGCCAGGTCCTCGCTCACGGTTTTGCTCGGCTTGGCGCCCGGCGCCTTTTCCAGGTTAACGACCAGGCTCTCCATGAACTTCATGGTGAGGATATCGCCCACCTTCACCTGATCCAGGTTCCTTGCCCCCTCGCTGATGGTCAGCTTGCGCGTGCGGCCATCCGCCAGTTTCGCGGTGGCGGTACGCTTTTTCGGGTCGATGGCGGTGATCGTGGCCTTGACCTCCACCTCCGACGCGACCGCGCCGCCCGAGTCACCCTTCAGTTCCATGAGGGTGGTTTTGGCGGGCACGCCCGCGGATACCGGGAAGGACACCACGGCCAGGGCGACGAGGGCGGAATACAGAATCTTTTGCATGTTTACTCCTTGTTGTGAAAACGATTGAAAGTCGCGGCTTGTTCACCCGGCCATCAAACCGGGCGGGGCATGGCCGGTTAAGCGGCTCGCCATTGTATCGGCGAAATACGGGGCATGCCGTCGCGCAACGCCGCTCGATCCGCCATCGAGAGCTTGTCCGGATGCGCCGCGGGCTGGGCTACGCCACGCCTTTCCGGACGGTTTCCCGTCACATGGCGTGGAAGATGCGGGGCGAGGGATCGGGGAAATTCAGTATGGATGTCGCGCTGTTGGTGGTGGTTGTTGTCTTCCCCCTTTATCCCCGGAGGGGGCTTTACAAAGGGGGGAACCGTACTTGGCCAACTTCGCCCATCACTCGTTAACGCGACCTGAGCCTTTGGGAAGGGCGGGCGATGGCCAGGCGATTACCCCGCCGCGCTTGCCGATTTTCCGGGAGCGCCGCCCAGCTTCTCCAGGTACAGATAGATCACGGGCGTGAGGTAGAGGGTCAGGAACTGGGACACCACCAGCCCGCCCACCACGGCCAGGCCCAGGGGCTGGCGGATCTCCGCGCCGGCGCCCCAGCCGATGGCGATGGGCAGGGTGCCGGCCAGGGCGGCGAAGGTGGTCATCATGATGGGGCGGAACCGGATCAGGCAGGCCTGGAAGATGGCGTCACGGGGCGCCATGCCGGCGTTGCGCTGCTTATCCAGGGCGAAGTCGATCATCATGATGGCGTTCTTCTTGACGATGCCGATGAGCATGATCACGCCGACGAAGGCGTAGAGGGACAGGTCCACGTCGAACAGGGTCAGGGTGAGCAGGGCGCCCAGGCCGGCGGAGGGCAGGCCGGAGAGGATGGTCAAAGGGTGGATGAAGCTCTCGTAGAGGATGCCCAGCACCAGGTAGACCACCAGCACGGCCATGAGCAGCAGGATGCCCAGGCCTTCCTGGGACGCCTCGAAGGCCTGGGCGGCGCCCTGCAGGCTGGTGTTGAGGGAGGCCGGCAGGCGCAGCTCCTGTTCCAGGGCCTTCAGGCGTTGCACGGCCTCGCCCAGGGAAACGCCGGGAGCCAGGTTGAAGGAAATGGTCACCGCGGGCAGCTGGCCCTGGTGGTTCACGGTCAGGGCCTGGGAGGCGTACTGGATGCGGGCCACCGTCTCCAGGGGAACCAGCCGGCCGGCATTCGAGCGGACGTGGAGCCGGGCCAGGGTGGCCGGGTCCGCCTGGAATTCCGGCGCCACTTCCAGGATCACCTGGTACTGGCTGGTGGAACCGTAGATGGTGGAGATCTGGCGGGCGCTGAAGGCGCTTTGCAGGGCGTCCTCCACCTGGCCGAAGGACAGCCCCAGGGCCGCCAGCTTGTCCCGGTCCACGTCCAGGGCCATGACCGGGCTCTCGTTGTTCAGGTTGCTGTTCACGTCCAGGAAGCCGGGCAGCTTGCGCACGCGTTCCAGCAGGGTGCCGGTCCACTTGTACAGTTCGTCCAGGTCCGTGTCCTGCAGGGTGTACTGGTACTGGCCCGATGAGATCTGGCCGCCCAGGCGGATGGGGGGCGGGTTCTGCAGGGAGACCTTGATGCCCGGCACCGAGGACAGCCTGGGCCGCAGTTCCTGGATCAATTCGTCCGGCGTCAGGGTGCGCGGGTTCTCCACCCCATGTTTGGGCTTCAGCTTGAACAGCATGATGCCGGTGTTGGGGGTGATGCGGGAGCCGCCGGACCCCACCACCGACATGAACTTTTCGATGTCGGGGTGCTTCGCGGCGATGGCCGCCACCGCCCGCTGGCGCTCCACCATGCTGGCGAAGGAAGCGTCCGGCGCCCCCTCGGTGTAGGCGATGATCTGGCCGGAATCGCCGCTGGGCAGGAAGTCCTTGGGAATCTCCCGGTACAGCCAGACGCTGGCGAACAGGGTGACGAAGAACAGGGCCAGCACCCAGGGGGCGCGGGCCATGGACCAGGCCAGGCTGGTCCGGTAGCCGGCCAGCCACTTGTCGAAGCCCCGCTCGAACAGCCAGTACAGCCTGTTGTGCTCGACCTGGCGCTGTTCGCGCATGTAGCGGCTGGCCAGCATGGGGGTCAGGGTCAGGGAGACGAAGCCGGACACCAGGATGGCGGCGCTGATGGTCACCGCCAGTTCATGCAGCAGGCGGCCGATGATGCCGCCCATGAACATCACCGGGATGAACACGGCCACCAGGGACAGGGTCATGGAAATGATGGTGAAGCCGATCTCCCGGGCGCCCTTGATGGCCGCGTCGAAGGGCTTTTCCCCCGCCTCCACGTGGCGGGCGATGTTCTCCAGCATGACGATGGCGTCGTCCACCACGAAGCCCACCGCCAGGGTCAGGGCCAGCAGGGACAGGTTGTCCAGGCTGAAACCGAACAGGTACATCACCGCGAAGGTGCCGATGATGGAAATGGGCAGGGCGACGGCGGGAATCAGGGTGGCCGACAGGTTGCGCAGGAACAGCAGGATCACCAGGATCACCAGGAAACCCGCCAGGACCAGGGTGAACTGCACGTCGTGGACGGACTCCCGGATGGTGACGCTGCGGTCGTAGAACACCTCCAGGCTGATGGAGGCGGGCAGCTTCTCCTGGAAGGCCGGCAGGATGGCCTTGATGGCCTCCACCGTGGCGATGGTGTTGGCCCCGGGCTGGCGCTGGATGGCCAGGATGATGGAACGGGCCGCCTTGCCCTGGCTCACCAGCCAGTTGGCCCGCTTGTTGTCCTCCACGCTGTCGTGGACCGCCGCCACCTCCTCCAGGCGCACGGGCGCGCCGTCGCGCCAGGCCACGATCAGGGGCCGGTAGGCCGCCGCGCTCTGCAGCTGGCCGTTGGAGCGCAGGGCGAAGTTCTGCTTGTCGCCCTCCAGGTTGCCGATGGGCTGGTTCACGTTGGCGGCGCTCACCGCCGCGCGCAGCTCGTCGATGCCGATGCCCCGGGCGGCGAGCTGGTGGGGGTCGGCGTGGATGCGCACGGCGTATTTCTGGGCACCGTAGATCAGCACCTGGGCCACCCCGGGAATGGTGGAGATGCGCTGGGCGAGCTGGGTCTCGGCGTATTCGTTCACCGCCGACAGGGGCAGGGTGGGGGAGTGCATGGCCACGTAGAAGATGGGCATGTCCGCCGGATTCACCTTGCGGTAGGAGGGCGGCGTCGGCATGTCCGGCGGCAGCCGGCGCTGGGCCGCCGCGATGGCCGACTGCACGTCCTGGGCGGCGGCGTCGATGTCCCGGTCCAGGCTGAATTGCAGGGTGATGGAAGTGGCCCCGCGCGCGCTGGTGGAATTCATGTTGTCCAGCCCGGAGATGGTGGAGAACTGGGCCTCCAGGGGCGTGGCCACCGAGGACGCCATGGTCTCCGGCGAGGCCCCGGGGAGGACGGCCGTCACCGAGATGGTGGGGAAATCCACGCTGGGCAGTTCGGACACCGGCAGGGCCCGGTAGGCGATGACGCCGAAGATCAGGAACGCCGCCATGAGCAGCGTGGTCATGACCGGTCGGCGGATGCAGAGTTCAGGCAGTTGCATGGAGTGTGGCCGGGAGGGAATCAGCCCCGGGAGGCGCTCATGCCCCCCCCTTTGTAAAAGGGGGGATGGGGGGGATTTGCACACGTGCGGCCAGGGCACACGGCTTCAAAATCCCCCCTCGCCCCCCTTCGAGAAAGGGGGGGATAGGCAGTCACGGGGGGATAGGGGGTGTTCATGGCAAGCCGGTCCACCGGTTCAATGCCTCGGGGCCGGGGGTTTCCCGTCCTTGCCCGGCTCCGCCCCCCGCGCCTTCACCCTGGCCCCGGGCACCAGGCGGGAATGGCCGTCGGTGACCACCGTCTCGCCCTCCGCCAGGCCCCGGGCCACCGCCGACCAGCCGTCGCGCTGGGCGGATACCTCCACGCGCCGCACCTGGGTTCCCGCATCCGCGCCCACCACGTAGACGAAGGCGCCTTCCGGCCCCTGCTGCACCGCTTCGGTGGGCACCACCACCGCGCCGCGCAGGGTATCCAGCACCAGGCCCACGCTCATGTACTGGCCCGGGGTGAGGGTTTCCGCCGGGTTGGCCAGTTCCGCCTTCATGCGGATGGTGCCGGTGGCGGCATCCACGGCGTTGTCGATGAAGCGGATGGGGCCGCTGAATGCCTGGTCGTCGTGTCCCGGCAGGGTGACGCGGACCTGGACGCCCGCCTTGTCGTGGGCGGCGCGGATGCGGGGCAGGTGTTTTTCCGGCACGGCGAAGGACACGTACAGGGGACGTATCCGGTTGAGGCTCACCAGTTCGGTTTCGTTGATCTTCACCGTGGTGCCCGGGTGGGCCAGCTTGGCGCCCACCACGCCGGCGAAGGGGGCGCGCAGGGTGGTGTAGCTTAGTTGCAGGCGGGCCAGATCCAGGGCCGCCTTGTCGGCGGCCACGGCGGCTTCCGCCGCTTCCGCGATGGCCCGGATTTCCGCCAGCTTTTCCTCGGAGATGAAGCCTTGTTCGCGCAGGGCCTGGTAGCGCGTCACGTCAGCCCGGGCCTTCCTCAGCAGGGCTTGGTCCCGGGCCAGATTGGCCTCGGCCTGGGCCTGCCGGGCCTTGAAATCGGCCGGATCCAGGCGGATCAGCACGTCCCCCGCCGCCACCCGCCGACCCTCGGCGAAGGGCGCCTCGATGACCTGGCCGTCCACGCGGGACTTGAGGGTGATGCTTTCGTGGGCTTCGCCGCGCCCCACCACTTCCAGGATCACCGGCATGTCGCGCAGGCTTGCCCGGGCGACGGTAACCGGCACGGGGGGCTGGGGTTTCTTTTCCGGCTCGGCCTTGCCGAACGGAATGGCGCCGAACTGGTAGACGGCGCCGGCGCCCAGGACGAGGACGGTGGCGATGATCAGGAGGGCGCGGGGTCTCATGGCGGGGCGGTCGGATATTGGCTTGTCAGAGAATCATTCCGGCGAATGAGTTCAACGCGAGGGCGGGATGTGCTGGTTGAGTACTGTAGGGGAAATGCGCCCCGGGCGGGAAAAACCTGGATTGCCGCGCTTCGCTCGCAATGACCCGCCTACGTTATCGCGATGAGACGCGGCCGACGCGGCGGCGTTTGTGCCTGGCCGGGAGAATTCAGGCGAGTTGATTGGCGCAGTTCGCGTTAACGAGTGATGGGTGGAGTTGGCCAACAAGTAGAGTTCCCCCTTTTGTAAAGCCCCCATCCGGGGATAAAGGGGGAGAGGGGGGATTTCTCCAAGGCTGGCGCGGGCTGAAGCCGGGTCAAATCCCCCTCGATCCCCCTTCAAAAAGGGGGAAGACAACCCCACGACCGCTGTCAGCGCGACATCCATACTTAACGCGAACTGAGCCATTTAATTCAGGCGATTTCCCCAAGGAAGGCCCGCACCAGTTCCACCCGTTTTTCCAGGGTGGGCGAAGACTTTTCGATCTTCAGCCGGTCCTGCCCCGACAGTTTGTATTCCCGCCGGGTCTGGATCAGCTTGATCAGCTTCATCGGATCCACCGGCGGGTTGGGCACGAACTGGATGCTGGCGGCTTGCGGCCCCACGTCCAGGCGGGCGATGCCGTAGCGCCTGGTTTCCAGGCGCAGGCGATGCACGGCCAGCAGGGTCTGGGCGGGCTCCGGCGGCAGGCCGAAGCGGTCGATGAGTTCCTCCTTCAGATCGTCCAGTTCCTCGGCCGATTCGCAGTTGGCCAGGCGCTTGTACAGCACCAGGCGCTCGTGGATGTCACCGCAGTAGCTGTCCGGCAGCAGGGCGGGCTGGTTGAGGTTGATCTCGGCGGTGACGGCCAGGGGCGCGTTCATGTCCGGTTCCTTGCCGGCCTTGAGGGACTTCACCGCGCTGTTCAGCATGTCGTTGAACAGGTTGAAGCCTACCTCCTGCATCTCGCCGCTCTGGTTCTCGCCCAGCACCTCGCCCGCGCCGCGGATTTCCAGGTCGTGCATGGACAGATAGAAGCCCGAGCCCAGGTCTTCCATGCTCTGGATGGCCTCCAGCCGCTTGACGGCGGCGGGGGTCACGCCGGCGCCGTTGGGCGGCGTGAGCAGGTAGGCGTAGGCCTGGTGGTGGGAACGGCCGACCCGGCCGCGCAACTGGTGCAACTGGGCCAGGCCGAACTTGTCGGCCCGGTTCATGATGATGGTGTTGGCCGTGGGCACGTCGATGCCGGTCTCGATGATGGTGGTGCACAACAGCACGTTGAAGCGCTGGTGGGTGAAGTCGCGCATCACGTGCTCCAGCTCCCGCTCCGGCATCTGGCCGTGGGCGATCTCGATGCGCGCCTCGGGCAGCAGCTTGGCCAGCTTCTCGTACATGGTGCGGATGGTTTCCACCTCGTTGTGCAGGAAGTAGATCTGGCCGCCCCGCTTCAGCTCCCGCAGGCAGGCTTCCCGGATCAGGCCGTCGCTGATGGGCTGGACGAAGGTCTTGATGGCCAGGCGCTTCTGGGGCGCGGTGGCGATCACCGAGAAATCGCGGATGCCTTCCAGGGACATGGCGAGCGTCCGGGGGATGGGCGTGGCGGTCAGGGTCAGCACGTCCACCTCGGCTCGCAGTTCCTTCATGCGTTCCTTCTGGCGCACGCCGAAGCGGTGTTCCTCGTCGATGATGGTCAGCCCCAGGTTCTTGAACTTCACGTCCTTGGACAGCAGCTTGTGGGTGCCGATGACGATGTCGATGCGGCCCTCCTTCAAGCCTTCCAGGGCGCCGGCCACTTCCTTGGGCGAGCGGAAGCGGGACAACTCGGCCAGCCTGACCGGGAAGTCGGCGAAGCGGTCGGAGAAAGTCTGGAAATGCTGCTCGGCCAGCAGGGTGGTGGGGCACAGCACCGCCACCTGGCGGCCGCCGGACACCGCCACGAAAGCCGCGCGCAGGGCCACCTCGGTCTTGCCGAAACCCACGTCGCCGCACACCAGCCGGTCCATGGGCTTGCCGGAAGTCATGTCCTTCACCACCGCCTCGATGGCGCCCAACTGGTCCGGCGTCTCCTCGAAACCGAAGCCTTCCGCGAAGGCATCCAGGTCGTGATCGCTGGCGGCGAAGGCATGCCCCTGGCGCGCAGCGCGCAGGGCATAGAGATTGAGCAGTTCCGCCGCCGTGTCCCGGGCCTTCTCCATGGCCCGGCGCTTGGCCTTCTCCCACTGGCCGCTGCCCAGCTTGTGCAGGGGCGCGGAATCCGGATCGCCGCCCAGGTAGCGGGAGATAAGCTGGAGCAGGGAGACCGGCACGTAAAGCTTGTCGCCGCCGGCGAATTCCAGGGTGAGGAACTCCTCCTCGCCTAGCCCCAAGTCCATGCCGGTGAGGCCCAGATAGCGGCCGATGCCGTGCTGGGCATGGACCACCGGATCGCCCACCTTGAGTTCGGACAAGTCCTTGAGCAGGCCCTCGGCGGTGGTGACGCGCCTGGCTTCGCGGGCCCGGCGGGTGATGGGGCTACGGGCGTAGAGCTCGGTTTCGGTGATGACCGCGAGGTTGGCGTCCTGGGCGATGAATCCCGCCGCGAGCGGCCCGGTGGTGAGCAGGAAGTCATTCAACTCCCCCCTTTCCCAAAGGGGGGCTGGGGGGGATTTCGACGGGGATTGCTTCGGGCTGGCCGCGGATAAATCCCCCCCGGCCCCCTTTATGAAAGGGGGGAGAGGCGCTTCACCGGCAGTCGTTGCCGGCCAGCCTTCCAACAACCCCGGCTTCAACCCATATTCCCCCAACGCATTGACCAGGGTTTCCCGCCGCCCCAGGCTTTCCGAAACCACCAGGGTGGTGCCGGGGAAACTGGCGAGATGGGCTTGCAGCCGGTGGTAGGGGTTGTCCGCCTTGCGTTCCACTTCCACGGCGGGGGCGGCGCGAAAGGGAAGGCCCTCCCCACCCCATCCCTCCCCGCCAGCGGGGAGGGAGTCGACGCCTCCCCCACCCGCGGGGGAGGCCGGGAGGGGGAGTCGAAGTTCCAGCCGCCCATACGGCCGCATCGCCCCGAAGAACCCGTCCGGCATCAGGAACAGATCCTCCGGCTTCAGCAAGGGCCGGTGCTTGTCCCCCTGCATCAGCCGGTGCCGGCTCTGGGTGTCGCGCCAGAAATTCTCCACCGCCGCCTGGATGTCGCCGTGCAGCACCAGCATGGTGTCCTCGGCCAGGTAGTCGAACAGGGTGGCGGTTTCCTCGAAGAACAGGGGCAGGTAGTACTCCACGCCGCCGGGGGCCAGCTTGTTGGAGACGTCCTTGTACATCTGGCTCTTGGAAGGATCGCCCTCGAAGCGGTCGCGGAAGCTCTGGCGGAAGTGGGTGACGCCGTCGTCATCCAGGGGCACTTCCCGGGCCGGCAACAGGCGGATTTCCGCCACCTTGTAGAGGGTGCGCTGGGTATCCGGGTCGAAGGTGCGGATGGATTCGATCTCGTCGTCGAACAGGTCCAGGCGGTAGGGCAGGGTCGTGCCCATGGGGTAGAGGTCAATGATGCCGCCGCGTACCGCGAATTCCCCGGGTGACAGCACCTGGTTCACCGCGTGGTAGCCGGCCTGGGCCAGCCGCGCGCGCAGCTTCTCGCCGTCCAGCTTGTCCTTTTCCTTGAGCAGGAAGGCGTGGGCATTCAGATAGGCCGGCGGACACAGTCGCTGGGCCGCCGTGGCGGCGGGGGCCACCAGCACGTCCACCTTCCCCTGGGACGCCAGCCACAGGGCGGAAAGCCGCTCGGACACCAGGTCCGGATGGGGCGAGATGGGGTCGTAGGGCAGGGTCTCCCAGTCCGGGAACAGGCGCACCGAAAGGGAAGGATCGAACCAGGCGATCTCGTCCGCCAGGCGGCCCGCGTCCTGGGCGGTCTGGGTCAGGACCAGCAGGCGGTCGGTCTTGCCGTACCCCGAGAGGACCAAGCTGTCCGCCGAGCCGGGCGGAAGCGATAAACGCCGGCGCTGGCCGGGCGGCGGGAGGGCGGGGAGGGAAGTCATGACGGGGCGATTCGGGGAAGGGCGGCATTATCCCAAATCGCGGGGGTGGAGGTTGTATTCCCCCCTTTGTAAAGGGGGGCTAGGGGGGATTTGACCCGGTTTCAGTCCGCGCCAGCCTTGGAGAAATCCCCCCTCTCCCCCCTTTACAAAGGGGGGAACCCTACTTTTTGGTCCACTCCGCGCATCAACCCACCCGCCCCCGTTCGGATGGCCTTTCACCACGCGAATTCTTGCCGCGGTGCCTGGCCCTCACCCCGCCCGCGCGCGGATGGCCTGCCGGTGGCGGCGGAACACGAACTGGACCAGGGCGTCGTTGAGGGCTTCCGGCAGGCCGGCGAGCCGTGCCCGGGCCATGCCCGCCATCGGCGCCAGGGCCACGGCGGGCAGTTTCAGGGTCAGGGGCAGGGCTTCGGAAGGCCGCAGTTCCAGGACCAGGCTGGCGCCCTCGGCGGCGGGGGCGGGGTCTTCCCAGGCCACTTCCTCGGCGCCCAGCCTGACCCGGCGCGAGGAGGTGGCCGCCGCCGGCTCCAGCGCCCGGGCCAGCAGATACAGGGCCAGATCCAGCTTGGCTTCCAGGCGATCCAGGCGGCGGTTTTCCGCCCCGGCCTCGATCTCGTGGCCGCCTTCGATCTGGTTGATGGCCGTGAGCAGCAGGACGGCTTCCCGCGTCATGGCCTGGCGCGCGTCGTCGTCCGGCGCGGCCTCGCGCCAGACCAGGGGCATGGGGCATTCGCACAGGAGTCCGTCATTCATCGCCTTCTCCAGGAAAAAGGGCCGTGCCGAAGCGGGCCAGCCGCGCCGCGCCGTAGCAGGCTTCGTGCTCCGCCGCGCGGGCGATGGGCACGCCCAGCATTCTGGCGCGGATGCGCTCATACACCACGTTGCCGGCGCCGCCGCCGCTGCTCACCACCCGCGTCAAGGGCGTGGCGCCCAACTCGGCCAGGCGACGGTAACCCAGGGCCTCGACGCGGGCCAGCCCCTCCAGCAGGCCGTGCAGGAACTCGGCCCGTTCCGCCGGCCGGGGTTCCAGCCGGGGCGGCAGGGCGGGGTCGTTGATGGGGAAGCGCTCGCCGGGCCGCGGCAGGGGGTAGTAATCCAGGCCGCTGGAAATCTCGGGATTGATGCGGGCGGACAGCGCCGGCAGCTCGTCGTCGGAGAAATGCTGGCGCAGCACGCCGCCCCCCGCGTTGGAGGCGCCCCCCGCCAGCCACAGGTCACCGAACCAGTGGGAATAGATGCCGTAGCGGCCGTCATCCACCCGGGTTTCCGAAAGCAGCTTGAGCACCAGCGTGGTGCCCAGTGAGGTAACCGCCTCCCCGGGACGGTCCACCCCGGCGGCCAGGAAGGCGGCGATGCTGTCCGTGGTGCCGGCCCGCACCAGGCAATCCGGGTTGAGGCCCAGTTCCCGCGCCCGGGGCCGCTCCACCAGGCCCAGGGTGGCCCCCGGCTTGACCAGCACCGGCAGGTAGTCCACGTCCGCTAGATATTCCACCCAGGCCGGCCACTGGCCGGTTTCCAGGTCCGCCCCCATCTTCAGGGCGTTGTGGTAGTCGCTCACCGGCCGGCCCGAGAGCAGGGCGGAAAGCCAGTCCGCCTGGTTCAGGTAGAGCCGGGCCCGTTCCAGGCCCAGGCGCTTCTTCAGCCACAGCATCTTGGCCAGGCCGGACGTGGCGGCGGTGGCCGGATGTTCCGCGCCCGCCGCCCGGCGGATGGCGGCGGCTTCCTCCGTCGCCCGGGCGTCGTTGTACATCAGCGGCGGATAGGTGGGATTGAGCGCTTCGTCGCAGGCAAGTACCGTGGCCGAAGTGCCGTCCACGGCTAGGGCCGCCAGCCGCTTGCGCATGCCCAGCGGAATCTGTGCGATCAGGGAAAGCAGCACCTCGCTCCAGGTGGCCGCCGCATCGTGTTCCGGCAGCACGCCAAAATCCACCCGGGCCATGTCCTCGATCTGGCCGGTGGGCGCGATGACGCAGGCGCGGGCGCCGGAGGTGCCGAAGTCGAGGCCTAGGAACATGGTGGGCTGGATAGGCCGCGGTTACCGGTCGTGAGCTTCGACCTGAGCGATGACCTCACCATCCAGATGAATCAACAGCTCCCCATCCACGATCACCAGGTCATCATGATCAGTCGCCGCCATGCAGGCCCCACTGTACGTCGTCACGCACAAAGGTTTCGGCAAGTGCCTCCTGATGGGACTCCAGATAGCGCCGCAGCGCTTCGGTCAGCAAGACGTTCATGTCGGGAACCCAACCGTTCTTGACCAGTTCCTGACCCTGCCGCGCCAGTTGATCTGGAAGTTCTGCCTGGATTGAGATGGTCATGGTGTTGTTCCTATAAATGATCGTGCTCAGTGCTCAGCATGGGATGGCAGTTGCAAATGTGGTCTAGCCCGAGCACGTTTACAAGCGAATCGGCACGGGTCAAGCCGGGGATCATGATCACCAGCGCCGGCCGGGGCTATCCCTAGGCGCCACGCACGGACACGGTGACCAGATTCCCACGCCTCATTTCCAGCCCTCGGCATCGGAAACCGACTCGAGCCAATCCAGGGTTTCGGCTTCCAGGGCATCACCGCGCAGGAGCCGTGACTGGCGATGGCATTCCTCGGCGAACCCCGCGCGCCGGGTGTCGGGAACCCAGATCTGGATCGGGCGCATGCCCGCGTCGCGAAGTGCCTGGCGGTGCTTCTGGACTCTTTCGGAAGTGTTTGTACTCATGTTCCTCTCCTACTTGTTGCATGAAACATTCAAGCTGCGCCCGTTTCATGTAACAAGGCGATGCCAACTGGCCGGCAAATGCTTCGCGAACAGGCCGCGCCCCGTCAACGATCCAGCGGGCTCACCACGCCGCGCCCGCCCTTGTTCAGCACATGGGTGTAGATCATCGTGGTGGACACATCCGAATGGCCCAGCAGTTCCTGCACCGTTCGAATGTCGTAACCGGATTGCAGCAGATGGGTGGCGAAGGAATGGCGCAGGCTATGGGTGGAGGCGGGCTTCGCCAACCCCGCTCCCTGCATCGCCTGTTTAATGGCGCGCTGAAGATTCTGCTCGTAGACATGATGCCGGCGCGTTATCCCGGAACGCGGGTCCGTCGATTCAGCCCTGGACGGAAACACCCAGAACCAGCCCCACTCCTCCGGCGCATTGGGATACTTCCGGGCCAGGGCGCTGGGCAATTCAACCCCTGGACGCCCCATCGCCCTGTCTGCCAGCCAAGCCTCCCGGACTCGACCGAGATGCGCCCTCAAGGCATCGATCAGGGAATCCGGCAGCATGGTCACCCGATCCTTGTCCCCCTTGCCCGAGCGCACGAGGATCTCGCGCCGCTCAAACTCCACATCCTTCACACGCAGGCGCACGCACTCCATCAGGCGCATGCCCGTGCCATACAGCAAGCGTGCCATCAACTGATGCGTTTGATCGTCAATGTGATCCAACACCCGCCTAACCTCCGTCTGGGTCAAGACCACGGGCAATCTTTTCGGCTTCTTCGGACGTCCCACCTCTGTCATCCAAGGCAACTCCGTGCCCAGCACCTCCCGGTACAAGAACAGCAAGGCCGAGAGCGCTTGATGATGTGTGGAAACCGCCACCTTCCCCACATTTGCCAGATGAGAGAGAAAAGCCTCCACCTCCAGCCTGCCCATCTCTCTGGGATGGCGTTTGTCATGAAAGAAAATGAAACGCTTGACCCAGTGGACATAGGCCTGTTCCGTGCGCAAACTGTAATGGCGATAGCGGATGCGCTCGCGCAGTTGGTCAAGGAGTTTGGGTGGCTGTGGGGAGGTGACGGAATCCATGGCTCGATACGCCCTATATCCAAAGTAATAACGGTTTAATTACAAGGGGTTGGGAGTTGACCGGCCAGATTATGCAGCGTAGGGTTCCAGCATACACAGCATTTTTTCTGTCGACATTACGTTATATGCCTTACATTTACCCAG
>WBZL01000195.1_pt2 | contig 54262 bp, 49 predicted proteins | sample 5204291 | NCBI WGS metagenome assembly WBZL01 (sample SAMN12344345, study PRJNA552823) | activated sludge metagenome | biome: Activated sludge suspended growth; feature: Nitrification reactor; material: Wastewater; isolation source: activated sludge from nitrification reactor of wastewater... | reverse complement strand
GCCGGTCGTCAACAGCTCCGGTCGCGTCGCCGTCGAGTCGCGGATGCTGCAGGTGCTCTTCGGGAGTCTCGCCGGCTTCACCGCGCTCTACTTCTGGCTGCACTCGCTCGCGTGTCGCGTCGCGGCGCGCGAGGAGGCCGCCCGGGAGGATTTCCCATGAACGTGCTGCCGCTCCTCTGGCTCGCCGCCGCCGACCCGACGCCTTCGACGCTCCGCACCACCGACGCGGCGGCGAGCGGCGGCCCGGGCTGGGTCGTCACGGTGAACCTCCTCATCTGGACGGGAATCTTCATCTACCTGCTGCGGCTCGACCGACGCCTCGCCGGCGCGGAACGCCGCGGTGACCAGGAAGGCGAACGGTCATGAAGCCCAATCGCAAGCTCTACTACTGGCTCGGCGGCGCGTTGCTCGTCGCCTTCACCGGCTTCTCGCTCGCGGCGTTCCGCACCAGCCTCACGCCGTACGTCTCGTTCGAGGAGGCGACGCGCCCGGGCGTCTCCCGCGTCGTGCAGATCGCCGGCGGGCTCGCCAAGGGCTCGTCGAACTACGACGACGCGAGCGCGTCGCTCCGTTTCACGCTCGTCGACCCGGCGACGCAGGCGACGATCCCCGTCCGCTACGAGGGCGTGCGGCCGGCCAACTTCGAGGACGCGGTGAGCATCGTCGCCATCGGTCGCTACGACGCGACGCGTCAGGATTTCGAGGCGGCCAAGCTCCTCGTCAAGTGCCCGAGCAAGTACCAGGGCGCCGAAAACGAAGAGCACACCTACGAGTGACGATCCCACGGGCCGGAGATTGCTGCCGGCGGTAGCGTTCCCAGCCCGTCTCGCACGTCAAACCAGGCGCGACCAGCGTCTCTGAAGGGTGGTGCTGCATGCAGTTTCTCTCCCATCTCTACCTCCCTGGCGCGCTCACCCTCTGGTGCTCGCTGCTCTTCGCCCTGCTGGCCCTCTGGGGCTACTTCGAGGTGCTGAACGGCAAGGAGGCCTCGCGCGATTTCGCGCGGCGTGCCTATGCCTTCTACGCCCTGTCAGTGGGGATGTCGGCGCTCCTCCTGCTGGTCTGCCTGCTGCGCCGGGACTTCCGCATCGAGTACGTCTACGAGTACTCGGGCCTCGACCTGCCGAGCCACTTCCAGCTTTCCGCCTTCTGGGCCGGGCAGAAGGGCAGCTTCCTGATCTGGTTGGTGTGGGCGGCAGTCCTCGGCTTGCCGCTCGCCCGCATCGCGGGCAAGGACGAGGCGCCGGTGATGGGGGTCTACACCCTGACATCGCTCGGCCTGCTGTTCATCCTGGTCCGTGAGAACCCCTTCGTGATGCTCACCGAGGCGCCCTTCGACGGCAAGGGGCTCAACCCGCTGCTGCAGGACAACTGGATGGTCATCCACCCGCCGATCATGTTCATCGGCTATGCCTCGGCCGCCATCCCGTTCGCCTTCGCCGTCGCCGCGATGTGGCGGCGGGACTACAGCCGCTGGGCCGCTCGCGCCTTCCCCTGGGCCCTGGGCGGTTTCTTGGTGCTGGGAACGGCAATCCTGATGGGTGGCTATTGGGCCTACAAGACCCTCGGCTGGGGCGGCTACTGGGGTTGGGACCCGGTCGAGAACGCCTCGCTGATCCCCTGGCTGATCGGCACCGCCTTGATCCACGGCCTCTACATGGAGCGCCACCAGGGCCGCTACCGGCGCGCCAACCTGGTGCTCGCCTGCCTGCTCTTCATGTCGGTGCTCTATGGCACCTTCCTGACCCGCTCGGGCGTCCTCGCGGACTTCTCCGTGCACAGCTTCGTGGACCTCGGCATCTCGGGCTGGCTGATCTTCATCATGGGCAGCTTCGGCCTTCTCTCGCTCTATCTGCTGATCACGCGCCTGCCGGGAGTCGAGACGCGCAAGAACGAGGACCCGTTGATCTCCCGCGGCAGTTTCCTCGTCCTGTCCACCATCACCGTGCTGCTGTCCGGCACCGTCATCACCATCGGTACCTCGGCACCGCTGCTGACCCGCTTCCTCGAGAACCCCGGGCAGGTGGGTCCGTCGTTCTACAACTCGGTCAACTTCCCGCTGGCGATCATCATCGCCCTGCTCCTCGCCGCCGTGCCCTACCTCACCTGGCGGGGAGAGGAGGCAGGGGCACTGCTGCGCAAGCTGGCTCCTTCAGCCGCCGTCGCCGCCGCGATCACCATCGGTGCCGGTGTCGTCGCCGTCCGCGAGCCGCTGCACCTTCTTTTCATCTTCCTCGCCTGCACGGCCCTCGCCACCAACCTGCTCAAGACCGTGCAGCTGGCCCGCCGGGGCGGCCTGCAGGCGGCCGGCGGTTACCTCGCCCACGTCGGCGTCGCGATCATCCTGCTCGGCATCATCGCCTCGTCGGCCTACGACGAGAGCCGCAAGGTGACCCTCGCCCAAGGCACGCCGCAGACGGTCGACGACCTCACTCTCACCTTCAATCGCTTCGTGCCGCGGGGCGAGCTCCCCGACGAGTGTGGCAACAAGGAGTGCATGGAGGTGGCCGTGGCCCGGCAGGACGGCAGCCACTACCTCTCCTATCCCAAGCTCTTCATCAACGATCGCTCGCGACAGCTGATGGCCAACCCGCACATCAAGACGTCGCTGGCGATGGACCTCTACATCTCACCCATCGAGTACGACCCCGGCGAGCCGGCCGGTGGCGGCCGGACGCTGAAGCTCGCCAAGGGCGAGAGCGCCGAGGTCGGCGGCACGACGTTCCGCTTCGTGGGCTTCGATCTCAACGCCGAAGGCAACGCTCACCAGCAGATCTCGACCGGCGGCAAGGTGGCGGTGGGGGCGACCGTCCAGGTGAACCGGGGTGACGCCGCGACGGTGGTCACCCCCGTGTTCCGCTTTTTCCCCGACCGCAGCTTCGAGAGCCCGCCGAAGAGCCTGCCCGGCGGTGGCTCCATCGCCCTCGCCAGCCTGACCCCGGGCGAGGGCGCGGTGGTGCTGCAGGTCCGCGGCCTCGACGGGCAGGAGGCGGGCAAGCCCGCCAGCCTGGCGATCGACGTCACCAAGAAGCCGCTGATCAAGCTGGTCTGGTGGGGCCTCTATGTGGTCTTCGCCGGCGGCGTGCTGGCGACCATCCAGCGGGTCCGCCAGGCGATCCGCAGCGAGCGGGGTGAGGCGACTCCCCTCGCCGGCTAGGCAGCGCTAGACACCGACGGCCAGCCGCTCGGCGAGCACGGGCGGCAGGCCGGCATCGAGGATGCGGCGCTGGGCGGCGGCGATCGGGTAGGCAAGCCGGTGCCAGCTCACCAGCTGCTCGGCATCGTCATAGGTCATGAAGGCGGCACGGGGATCGCGGTCACGGGGCTGGCCGATCGAGCCCGGGTTGATCAGGTAGCGGGTCCCACGCTCCAAGCGGAGGCTTCCCTCGCCCCGCAGGGCCCGTACCTCGATTCCTTGTTGATCGACCGAGAAGACCGACGGCACGTGCGTATGGCCGAAGAAGGTCAGGGGTCGATCGTAGGCGGAGAAGATCTCGAACGCATCGTAGTCAGAGAAGACGTAGGTGTCTTCGTCGATGGGCGAGCCGTGGCAGATCGCCAGGCCGGGTGCGACGTCGCAGGGCCCCTGCGGGAGATCGGCCACGTAAGCGAGGTTCTCGTCGCGCAGGGCGCGCGCCGACCAACGGGCCGCGGCGAGCGCGACTTGGTTGAAGTTCTCACCCTCGTCGATCCCGGCGACGACCTTGTCGTGGTTGCCGCGCACGAGCGTCAGGTTGGTCATGCCGCGGACCGCTTCGACCACCTCGTTGGGGGCCGCCCCGTAGCCGACCAGGTCTCCCAGGACCAGCACCCGGTCGAAGGTCTCTGGCCTGGTATGCCGCAACACAGCCTGAAAGGCCTCATGGTTGCCATGCATGTCCGAGAGGATCAGATGGCGCACCGCCCCTCCCTGCCGTGTCGTCCGTGCATCAGCTGATCGTACAACGTCTCGGCGACGTCGTCTGGCGCCGCCTCGGGGGAAACCGCAAGGACGATCTCGGCGGCGCCGTAGAGCCGGCGTCGGCGCTGCCAGAGGGCACGGGCGGCCGCCTCGTCGGCGAAGAGGGGACGGACCCGCCGAGCCTCCTCGCCGAGGCGTGCGAGAAGGAGGGCGAACGGCACATCGAGCCAAACGCTCACCCCTGTCTCGCGCAGCAGGGCCCGGTTCTCCGCCAGCTCGACGGTGCCGCCACCCGTCGCCACCACGACCTTGGGCAGGTCCACGGCAGCTCGCAGCGCCACCGCCTCGCGTCGCCGGAAGCCGGCCTCCCCTTCCGTCGCGAAGATCTCCGGCACACTGCGGCCAGCGACACGCTCGATCTCCGCATCGAGATCGACGAAGGGTAGACCGAGACGCGCCGCCAAGAGCTGGCCCACGGTCGTCTTGCCGGCACCCATGAAGCCGAGCAGGAAGACTCGCCGAGGCCCTTGGCCGCGGTTCAAGGGCCACCTCCAGCCGCGTCGAGGAGGCGCCGGGCGTTGCGGGCGACGTCCCCTTGGCAGACGGCCCCCAGCACCACCGCCGCGTCCGCCCCCGCCGCCAGCACCTGGGGAAGCGTCTCCGCATCGATGCCGCCGATGGCGACGAGCGGCTTGGTCGTCAGGCCGCGAGCCCGCCGTAGGCCCTGGAGGCCCGTCGTCGGGTCCGGGTTCGCCTTGCTGAGGGTCGAGAAGACCGGGCCGAAGGCCACGACGTCGACGGCTGGATCGCCTTCGGCCGCGCTCACCTGCGCCTCGTGGTGCGTGGAGAGCCCGAGAAGGCAGTGCTCACCGATGATGTGCCGGGCGACGCCTGGCGGCAGGTCCTGTTGGCCGAGATGCAGGCCGGGGAGGCCCAGCAGCGCGACGAGGTCTGCCCGGTCGTCCATCCAGAGGAGCGCTCCTGAGCCCTCGAGGGCGCGCAGGCACTGCTCGGTGATGGCGAGCAGCTGGCGATCCGACAGCGCCGGCTTCATTCGGAGCTGAATCCAGCGGACCCCGGCATCCGCCATCTGGGCCACCGCCGCCGGCAGTGGTGTCGCACCGAGCGCGGCGCGGTCCGCGATCGCATAGACGCGGGGAACGAGCGGTGCTCGCCGCTCCATGGCGGGCTTCGCCTCAGCCGCCGGGCTTGGGCGCGGCGAGCATCTCCTCCATGAAGCGCGTGGAGAGATCGCCGGCCTGGAAGGCGGCGGTCTTCAAGATCCGCTGGTGGAGAGGGATGGTGGTCTTGATCCCCTCGACGACGAAAAGGTCGAGGGCGCGAGCCATCCGCGCGATCGCTTCCGCACGGTTGCGGTCGTGGACGATCAGCTTCGCCACCAGGGAGTCGTAGTGAGGGGGCACGACGTAGCCCTCGTAGGCGTGCGTGTCGATGCGCGTCCCCGGCCCGCCCGGCGGATGGAAGGTCAGGAGCGGCCCCGGCGAAGGCGTGAAGCGCTCGGGATCTTCGGCGTTGATCCGGCACTCGATGGCATGGCCGCGCGGCTGCATGCCACCGCGCAGGCCAAGGGGCTTCCCGGCGGCCACGCGGATCTGCTCCTTGACCAGATCGGCGCCCATGATGAGCTCGGTGACCGGGTGCTCAACCTGGATGCGGGTGTTCATCTCCATGAAGTAGAAGGAACCGTCCTGATCGAGCAGATACTCGATCGTCCCGGCGTTGACGTAGCCCACCGCCTGGCAGAGGCGGACCGACGCCTCACCCATCTGGGCGCGCAGCTCTGGCGTGAGCGCCGGAGAGGGTGCCTCCTCAATGAGCTTCTGGTGGCGACGCTGGATGGAGCACTCGCGCTCACCGAGGTGGATGGCGGTGCCATGCTGGTCGCCAAAGACCTGGAACTCGATGTGCCGGGGCCGCTGCAGGTACTTCTCGAGGTAGATGGAGCCGTCACCGAAAGCCTTCTCCGCTTCGGCCCGCGCTGTGTTGTACTGGCTCTCGAGCGCCTCCGGCTCGTTGACGATCCGCATCCCGCGGCCACCGCCGCCGGCAGAGGCTTTGAGGATAACGGGGTAGCCCACCTCGGCGGCCTTGGCGGCAGCAGCGGCGGCGTCGGGCAGAGGGTCCTTGGAGCCTGGCAGCACCGGCACGCCCGCCTGCTGGGCCGTCTGCCGAGCCTTCGCCTTGTCTCCCATCAGGCGGATGCTCTCGGGCCGGGGACCGATCCAGGTGATGTTGCACTCCGCGATGACCTCCGCGAAGTGGGCGTTCTCGGCCAGGAAGCCGTAGCCGGGATGGATCGCATCGGCGCCGGTGATCTCGGCGGCAGCGATCAGGTTCGAGATGTTGAGGTAGCTCTTCGGCGACGGCGGCGGACCGATGCAGATGTCCTCGTCGGCATAGCGCACGTGGAGGCTGTCGCGGTCGGCGGTCGAGTGGACCGCCACCGTGGCGATGCCCAGCTCTCGGCAGGCCTGAATGATCCGCAGCGCGATCTCGCCTCGATTGGCGATCAAGACCTTCTTGAACATGGAGACGCCTCGAGCCTAGTGGGGGCGGATCCCAAAGAGGGGAGCGCCATACTCGACGGCCTGGGCGTTGGCGGGATAGATCTTCTCGACGACGCCATCGATGTCGGCCTCGATCTCGTTCATCAGCTTCATCGCCTCGATGATGCAGAGAACGCTGCCGCGAGTGACGCGGGAGCCGACCTCGACGAAAGGCTGCGCGTCGGGAGAGGGTGCGCGGTAGAAGGTGCCGACGATGGGCGAAGCCACGATGTGCAGGCCCTCGTCCTCGCTCGCCGGTGCCGGCGCAGCCGGCGGCGCGACCGCTGGCGCAGCGGCGCGGGCGGCTGGCGGGGGCACGGCAGCCGGCAGGTTCGACTGCGCTTCGAACGGCACGGCCACGACCTGCGTCTCGCGGTGCCCGGAGATCTTGAGGCGAAAGCCGGACTTCTCGACCTCGACACCCTCGAGACGGTGCTTGGCGACGAGATCGACCAGCTGAGTGATCTGCTCAAACGTCAGCAATGGGATATCTCCCTTGGGAAGGACAGCGTCGCAGACTGGCGCCGTAGCGGCTCGCCGCTCAGCGCAGCTCGTCCTCGAGGAGCAAACGTGCACGGCGGAGCTCAAAGCGTGCCCGCCCCAGGTTGCTACCCTGGTTGCTCACGAGGAGAAGGAAATAGTCGGCGGAAATCGAGCTTACCACGAGCACCAGGCGGTCCGTGGCGACGGTGTACTGCTGGAACGCTCCGCCACCGACTTCCTCGTACTGGTCGCTCACGCTGCGTGCCAGCGTCACCATCTCGGCAGCGAGCACCTCGAGGTCGAGGTCTGGGTTGGAGCTCACGGACTCGACGGGAATGCCGTCGCGGTCGACGAGCGAAAGGGCGAGGGCGCCGGGAATTCGCCGCGTGATCCGGTTCAGCTGCTCAAGGAACATCGCGCTCGGCCCCGGAGCGGATGACGCTCAGATACCGGCGAAGCCGGCTCACCTTGCGGCCAACGGAGCTGGCGTCCGTCGCCTCCGCCTGGACGTCCGACGGCACGTCCGCGGAGGTGCCGGCTGGCCCGACGGCAGCTTCTTCTTCCGGGTGCTGCGCCGCCGCTGCTTGGCGCTGGCGGAGGGCCCTCTCGAGGCCGCGGAGAGCGCCACCATGACCGGGATCTGCGGCCAGGATCCGCTGAAAGATCTGCTCAGCTTCGTCGATGTGGCCCTGGCTCAGATAGAGCTCGCCGAGGGTGGCCGTTGGCAGCGCGCCCTCCGGCGCCGAGCTTGCCGGGGCCTGCGGCGCAGGCTCGGGGCTCGGTGGCAGAGCCGGTGCTGGCTCGGCTGCCGCTACCGGCAAGGCCGATTCGAGCGCTGCGCTCGGAGACTCGGCGGCTGCGGTCTCCTCGGCTTGCGACTCAGCGGGAGCAGCCTCTTCGGCATCACTCCAACCCGGATCGGGAGCGGGCCAAGCTGGCGCTTCCAAGGCCCCGGTCGGGGAGTCGGGAGCAGCCGCAGGCTCGTCGAGGGCCGCAAGGGCAGGAGCCTTGAGGCGAGGCAGCCGAAAGAGGCCCGCCCTTTCGAGGCCATGAGCCCAGCGCTCACGGTCGAGGCTCGTGGCGAGATCGGCGAAGGGCGCCTCCGCCGCGAGCTGGAGGATGCGGACCGGTCTTACCGCGGCAGGCAGGCCGAGTGAGCCATTCGATCCACTGTGACGTGCCGGCTCGGCAGTGAAAGAGGCCTCCGGGGACTCGCTCGGGCCTGCTGTCGGCAGGCTCGCCGGCTCGGGAGCGCGCGGCCCTGGCGCCACGGATGGCGCGGCGTCCTCGAGCAGCAGGCCGTCGATCCTCTGGCGCAGGCTGTCGATCTCCGGGTCCGCCGGGCTCAGTGCCGCGTAGCTATCGAGCTGGCGGCGCGCGAGCAACGCGTCGCTCCGGCGCAGGTGCACCTCGACGAGCAACTTGCTCGCCACCAGCTGGGTTGCGTCGCGCTCGAGGACCTGGCTCAGCACCTTGAGCGCCTCGCTCGCCTTGCCAGTGTCGAGAAGGCAGCGACCGAGCGCCACCTGCGCCGAGACATAACCCGGGTTCTTGTCGAGGCCTTCGCGGAGAACTTCCAACGCAGCGTTGGTCTCACCGACCCGGCGATACTCCTCGGCGAGTTGGAGGAAGACGCGGGAGGTGGGTTCCTCATCCCAGCGTCGGCGTAGCTCGGCCAGGCGAGCGGAGGCCACCCCGGTATCAGGCATGCGAATCCCTCAAGCTCGGAGTTGGGAGCTGAGTCGTGTTCGGTGCGGTTCGGCTCAAGACGCGCGGATTATACCAGGCGAGAGAGCCGGGGCCCGATTCGGGCCCGGCGTCAGGAGCGCTCGAAGGCGGAGCCGAGGGCTCAGCGGGGTCCCAGGCGCTCGCAGGCAGCGAGTAGCCCGGGGTAGCGCGCTGCTTCTCTAGTTGCTCGTCGTGCTGACGACGACGGCCTTGCTGATGCTGTTCTCGCCGATGCTGTTGCGGACCGTCAGCGTCACGATGTAGGTGCCATCCGCCGTGTAGGGGAAGGTCGGGTTCTGCTGCGTTGAGGTGTCGCTGCCACCGAGCGGATCGTTGTCCACGCCGAAGTCCCAGAACCAGCTGGTCGGCCGCCGCCGGGAGCTGTCTTGGAAGACCACCGTACGGCTGCTGCGTGAGGTGGTGAAGGTGAAATCGGCCTCGGGTGGCCGCTGAATCGAGATCGTGGCGCTCGCCGTCTGGACGCCACCGCCGCTACCGCTCGCCTGCACACTGATCTCGAAAGTGTCCGCCGCGATCAGGACGAGGTCGGTGCCGCCGACTCGCAGCTTGTCGGTGGCCAGCCCTTGGTTGTTGGTGGTCCGGAAGGCGCCACCAGAGTCCAACCGGCCGACCGTGGCCTGGAAGTTGACCGGCACGTTACCCACGGGCAAGCCCGAGCTGTCCCGGACGAGGGCCAGCAGGTCAATCACGGAGTCCGTCGTCTCGGGTACGGCGGCTGGACTGGCCTGGAGGCTGATCGCGGAGGCGAGGCGGCCGATCTTGACCTTGACCTCGTTCGACTCCGAGGCTCCCGAACGGGCGATCAGGCTCGCCTCGCCGATGCGGCCGTCGCTGCGCAGCGTCGTCGTCGCGTTGCCGCTGCTGTCCGTCTGCAGGAGCTCGGCATCGAGCCGGCCGAGCGTGGTGGTCAAGCGGACCTCGGTCCCTTCGTTGACCGGGAAGCCGGTGTCGCGGCGAGCCTCGATGGTGATCGTGGCGGTGCCGTTGAGGGCAATGTCGATCGGGCTCGCGGTGAGCTTCAGGACGGCGCCGGTAGGCGCAACGGGCGTGGCCTTGTCACAGGCCAGCACGAGGGGCAGTAGCGCGACGGCGGCGATGGCGCAGAGGGTTCTCATGTCAATGGCAGTATACGGACCCCTCGTGGGGCTCGTCTAGAACGCGGAGGCTTCCGTGAGTGGAGGGCTCCGGCTGTCGCCGGGAGCAGACAGCGGGTCTGCTCCCGGCAGCCGGGAAAGAGGGTCTAGCCGTTCTCGGTGGTGTCGGTCTCCGACGTACAACCAGGATCGGCCGGGAAGTCGATCAGCGTATCGCCGTCGTTGTCGATACCGTCGTTGCACTGCGGCGCCACGGCGCCCTGATCACCTCGGCACGAGGTGTCCGTGGGGATGTAGGCAAAGCCGCCGGTGAAGGTGTCGGCCTCGCAACCGGTGATCAGGTTGACGACGTCGACATCGACGGTCGTGCGGACGAAGCGCATGCCCGAGGTGCCGTCAGCGTTGTCATCGCAAGCGACCTCGTCGAACTCGGCGAACGAGGGCGTTTGGACCGTCACGGACGTCCCGGCCGCGTTGACGGAGATGACTGAGCCGGCGGCACCGCCGAACTGGACGCGCAGCGGATCGTCGAAGCCCTGGCCGGTGACAATGACGTTCGTACCGCCGTTGCCGGTGCCGCTCGCCGGCGAGACCCCAGTCACCACAGGACGCGGAGCGCGGTAGACGAAGTCGGCCAGCCGCGGTCCGTTGCCGTCGTCGGTGAGGTCCGAGGCGCCGCTGTTGATGTTGACTACCTGCACGCTGCCGACGACGTCCTGGCAGTTGCCGATAGCCGGGATGCCGGCGCGAACGATGACCTGGGTTCCGCTGACCGACAGCACCGTGGCGGGAATGCCACCGAGGTTGACGGACACCGGCGCTTCGAAGCCCTGGCCGGAGATGGTCACGGTGGCCTGGGAGTCGAAGACGATCTGGCTCGGCTGCAGGGCCGTGATGATCATCGTCGAGCCATAGCGGTAGGCCGCCTGCGAGATGGTCGTGAAGCCGGTATTGAGGTTCCTCACCAGGATCGCAACCTGCGCGTTCTGGTTGTTCTGGCCGAAGCCGGTGGCCGCTGGCGTGCGGAGCACGATCTGCGTGGCGCTGACCGACTCGATCGTTGCTTCGACACCAGAGAACGTCGCAGCGCTGTTGCCAGTGCCGAAGATCACCTGCACCGGCGACTGGAATCCCGTGCCAGTGATGGTCACTCGCGTGCCACCTTCGTTGACCCCCGTCGCCGGGCTCACGGAGAAGACGAGCGGCTGCGAGGGTTGACCACCGCCACCCGGTACGTAGACGAAGCCGCCCGCCAGGGCATCGCTCGCTTCATCCGTCTCGTTGAGATTGACCGTGACCTGAACGTTGGCCGCCAGCGTCGTTCCAGCCGGGACCGCGCTGGTGGCGGGCGGCGTGCGAACGGTGATGCGATCGAAGCTCACGCCAAGGACCTGCGCCACGACGCCACCGAAGGTCACGCGGACGGGCTCGTTGAACCCACCGCCGACGATCGTGACCTGATCGCCACCATCTGGGCTGCCCGTGTTGGGCTGCACGTAGGAGAGGAAGAACGTGGCAGAACCGCGCACCGCTATCGCAGCCTGGCCGACGCTTCCTTCGAGCTGGGCCCGGATGATGGCCGTTCCCTGCGTACCGCCGGCAAAGAGGTTGAGCTGTGCCTGGCCGCCGATGAGTGCCAGCGCGACCGACTGCACGCCACTGCCCTGGGAGCCGAAATCCCCCAGACTGGTGGTGACGACGATCGTCGTGTTGTTGGCTGGCGCCTGCCCATTGTCAGCGCGGCGGACGCTGATCGTCACCAGTGCTGGCTCGTCGCTTCCCGTCTGGAGCTCGCTCTGGCTCACTCCGACCGTGATGGCGTACGTGCTCGAGGGCGGCGTCGTCCCCGGCGGGGTCGAAGGCTGCTGCCGGGGCTCGGACGGCGAATCGCTGCTGCAGCCGGCGAGCGCCAGGCTCAGGATGACGACGCTGGCCTGCGCCAGCGCGAAGAAGCTGAGAGATCTCGACTTGCTCTTCATGGGTGCTCTCCCAAAAACCGCTGCGGCTCCAAGGCTACGGAGTGAACTCGATCATGAAGTTCGCAGGTCCGGAGGCGATCTCGTCACCAGCGAGGGTTCGGCCGAAGAAGCGCAGGGAGCAGTTGATCTGGATGATCTGACTGCCAGTTTCCTTGTCGAAGCCACCGTTCTCGAACAGGAGGTCCGAGAGCGGTGGGTTGCGCAGCTGGTCGAAGCCCATGATGTCGAGGTTGTTGATGGTGTCGGTGCCGTTGACGGGTACGTTGCCGAAGAAGCCAGCGACTCGCGTCGGGGGCCGGCGCGTCCCGCGGTCAGCACGTGTGAAGACCACCTCGAACGAGCGCAGCTCGATGTCCTGGAGGCGGCTCGTCTGGGCGTCAGGGTTCTTGGGGAAGTTCTGCAAGGTCAGCTCACCAACCTGAACGAGGTCGGTCGAGTTGACGCTAGCCCGCAGGGGCAGCTCATCGAAAGCCGTGATCGAGAGGATCACGCTCCCCTCGTCCTTGTCAGTCCTCTGGTTGCAGCCGAGGACGGTGAGGGAGAGAACGAGCACCCCGATCAGCGTCAGAATTCTTGGCATCGTCACAGCTCCTTCAGCCTACAGGTTCACCACCCGCGGGGTGATGAAGATCAGTAGCTCTTCGTTCTCGTCGGTACGCCGCTTGTTTTTGAAGATGTGGCCGATGATCGGGATGTTGGCCAGGCCCGGCACGCGATCCTCGCCCTGGTCGCTCGACACCTTGTAGATGCCCCCGATGACGGTCGTGCCACCATCGCGAACGATGACGCGGGTGCGCGCCTCCTTGGTGGCGATGGGTGCGTTCGTGGCACCGACCACCGCGAAGGCGAGCTGCGGCTCGCGCTTGCGAATAGCGATGTCCATCAGCACGGTGCCCTCGGCGGTGACGTGGGGCACCACGTCGAGCGAGAGCGTCGCGTTGATGAACTGCGTCGTGACTGTGTTGTTGGCGATCGTCTGCACCGGGATCTGCAGTCCGCTCTGGATGTTCGCGGCCTCGTTGTTGAGGACGGCCACCTTCGGCGCCGAGAGGATCTTGATCAGACCTTCGTTCTCGGCCGCCTGCAGGGTGACGTCGAGCGTCAAGCTGTCGAGGACGTTGCCGAGAGCCAGGTTGATGAAGCCGTTGCGGGCGCCGGTCACCAGGTTTACGCCGCCTTGGCCCGCCACCGTGCTCGGGAAGACCAGGCCCGTCGTGTTGCCAAGGCGTGGGCTAGCCTCACCGGCTACCGACCAACTGACTCCCAGGCTGCGGGAGAAGCGCTTGGTGGTCTCGACGATCCGCGCCTCGATCATCACCTGCGGCTCGGGGGTGTCGATCTCGTCGATCACCGCGATCACGGTGTCGACATAGTCCGGCAGCTCTTTGATGATCAGGGTGTTGGTCCGGCGATCGATGATCACGCTGCCGCGCTGGGACAGCAGGCCGCCCTGAGCGCGAAGCAGACCGGCGGCATCCTGCGCGCTGGCGTAGGAGAGGCGCCGCATCACGGTCCGCAGGGGGATCTGCAAGGCCTTGGCCCTCGCCAGCTCCTGCTGTTCCTTGGCCTCGTCTTTGAGCACGGAGACCGGAGCGATGCGCATCACCGTGCCTTCGAGCTCGTAGCCGAGGCGATTGACCCGCAGGATCTGCTCCAGAGCCTGGTCCCACGGTACGTCGTCGAACTCGACGGTGACCGAGCCGCGGACCTCGGGCTGTACGACGATCGAGAGCTTCGAGATGCCCGCAAAGGACCGCAGCACCTCGACGACGTCGGCGTCGCGGAGGGTCATGGTCACCGGGTCGCCGTAGTAGGTCCGCTGTTGGCCACCGATCGTTCGCGTCCCGAACACGCGGGTGGTGAACGTCTGCGGCCCTTCCGTTTTTTCGGCCGGCGGGGCCGGCTCGGGTGCCTTGGCGGCCGGCGGCGGCGGTGTCGGCCGGATCGCCTGCGGCTTTGGCGGCGCCTCGGCGCTCGGCTCGGCGGCAGCCCGCGGCTCGGCCAGGGCCGTCAGCTCCGAGCTGGGAGCCGGGCTCGCGACAGCGCGCGGTGCTGCGACGGTACGCGCCGGCTCGGAAACCGGCTTGCCAGGCGGCGCCGACTCGGCGACGTGACGCGGCTCGGGAGCTACGGCGGGGCGCGGCGCGCTAACCGCGACCGCCGTTGCCTCGCCGAAGTGGACTTCGAGCGCGTTGCCCTGACGAGCGATCCTTGGCTGGGCTGGCCCGTTGAGGTCGAAGACCACCCGCGAGACTGGCTCGGGAAGGGGCCTGAACTGCGCCGTGCGAACCCGCCGTACCGCCGCGGATCCGACCTGGACGGAGGAGGCCCGTGAGGCGTTGACGACGCCCCGCAGGTCGATGACGAAACGGTCCGGGTCCTCGAGGTGGAAGGTGCTGTAGGAGAGCTCGCCATCTCCCGTCAGGACCACGGAGCCGTCGTCACGGACGTCGACCGCCGTCAGCCGAGAGGCGACGGCCCCAGAAGGAGCCGGTCCCTCTTGCGGCTGGTCGGCTGTACCGTAGGCGACATCGCCCCGCGCGGTGTCCTCCGGCTCCACGCTCTCGGCGCTGGCAGCCGGCTCTTCCGGCAGCGGCTCGTAGCTCAGGGCCGTCTGCTGTGTGTCGGCGACCGGGACCAGCTCCAAACGGAGGTGATTGCCGTCGGCGACCAAGGAGTGCTCGATCTCTCCCTTGGGCGTCACCGTCAAGCGGGTGAGCGGCCGCGAGCCACTGCCGTCCCGCTCGATGGTCAGCGCCGCGACCACGCCCTCACCCGGGATCTCGGCCGGCACGCTGCTGCCCGGCTCCGTGTTGGGCAGCTCGACCACCAGCTCGCCGGTGTCCTTGCGATAGCTCGTCCAGACGAGGGGCCCGGTCGCCGCCAGGTCCACCATCATCCCCGGCGCCCCTTCGCGGAGGTCCAGGGTCTCGATGACGACCGCTGGCGGCGTCGCCGGAGCTGCTGGCTCCGCGACGGCGCTCGACGCCGGGGCAGCCGCCGGCGCCGCTGAGGCGGCAGGGCGCCGGGGCGCCGACGAACAACTCATCGTCAGTGCGCCTCCAAGGGCCACGCAGAGCGCAACCCAGTGGAACCCTCTCGTTCGCTGGCGCATCACCAAGTCTCCCATATCACTCGCCTCCGGTTGCCGACGCGGCGTCCCTCGCCCAGATCACTTTCATTGCGATTTGAGGGACTTCGTAACCTCGCGGAACGGCTTCAGGGCTGTCGGATCCTGAACGTTCTGTTTGAAGATGACCTCGTACTTCGTGATTTCGATGACGTCGCCATCGAAGAGCTGGTCGCCGACCTTGATCAGATAGCTCTTCTGCTTCTCAGCGGCCTGCACTTGCGCCACGAAGCCGTCTCTCGTCTTGAAGATTCCCGAGACAGTGATCTCGTCGATCAGGAGCCCAGGCACGCCTTCCGGCCGGGGCCCGACCACCGCTCGCTTGTCCGCCAGGACCTGCAACGACTTGAAGGGGTCGCGGCGGCCACCCGGGTCGTAGGCGTAGCCACCACCCTGACCGCTCTCCTCGGCCTGCAAGATCTCGTCGATGTCGTCCAGATCGGAGACGCCTTCGTCTTGCACCGGTGCTTCAGCAGCCTGGTCCGCAAGGCTGGCGTCCACTTCCTGGGCCTTGGCTTGGCGGACCCCAGGCAGTACGAGCAACACGATGGCGACGAGGGTGGACCAAAGCCACTTGTTCTCGCTCATGGCTTGCGGTTGCCTCCCTTGGCTCCCCCGCGGCCTGGCGGAGTCGCTGCTGCAGCCTCGCTGCCGAGGTCTTCGACCTCCTTGTAGACGAACGTCTTGGCCTCGAACTTGGCGTAGATGGTTCGACTGTCGGTCTGCTTGTTCAGAGGCGTGATCTCGAGGCTGTCGATGTTGAGGATGCGCGGAAAGCGGCTCACCTTGCCGAAGAAGATCCCCAGGTTGTGGTAGTTGCCCGTAAGCTCGATCTTGATCGGCCACTCGCTGTAGAAGTCCTTCTCGACCTGCTTCGATGGCTTGAAGAGCCGCAGGTCGAAGTCGCCTTGCTCAGCGAGCGTCCGTACTCGCCGTAGAAGGTCCTGTGTCTTGCGCTCCGCCGGCAGCACCCGCTTGAGCTTGTTGAGCTCGAGCTCGAGCCGACGAACTTCCTCGCGGAACTGCGGCAACTTCTGCTGTGCCGTACGTCCCTCGCGGATCTTGTCGTTGAGCTTGCCGAGCTCTTTTTCCTGCGCCGCGATCTGCTTGGTCATCGGCTGCTGGCCCTTCCAGGCGAAGAGACCCAGCGCAACCGCGCCGAGCAAGGCGCCGGCGGCGAGCCCGTACCAGGGCGACTTGCCTTCCAGGGTGAAGCCTAAGATCGCCACGACCCCGTCCTCCGATCAGGTCCCGGCGGTCGGGGCGCTGCCTGGCGCCCCACCGTCGGGAGCTGGAGCGCCCGGTGCTCCGGTCGCATCCGCTGGCGCGGGCGGGGTGACCGCGGCCGCAGCCGGTTTGAAGGCGAACTGCAGGCTGAAGTTGTAGATCTCTTTATCCTGCTTCAGCTCTTGTAGCTCGGGTTCCTTGAACTCTGCTACCGCATCGAGGCCTTCGATGAAGGCCGCGACGGCATTGCTATTGAAGGCCTTGCCCTGGATCTTGACCACGCTCTTGGCCATGTCCACGCGGGTCAGCCAGATCAGCTCCGGGAGGGCACGCGAGATCTGGTCCATGAGGCGGACGGGACCCCGCTGGCTGTTCTTCAGGTCCTTGATCACCTGGATCTTGTGCTCGAACTCGGCCTTCTGAGCCTTGAACTGCTCTACGGCCTTGATCACTTCCTCCAGGCTCTTGGCTTCCTTCTTCGCCGTTTCGATCTCTTCGGCGAGAGCTACCTGGCGGCTGTGCAGCGTCCACCACCAGAGGCCAACGCCGAGGAGCGACAGCAGCACTACACCCGCGAAGAGCAGCTGGGTGAGCTGGTCACCCCGCAGGCCGCGACCGCCGCCCGTGGAAGCAGCCTTGCGGACCGCCGCCGGCCGCTTGCCTTCGGACAGGAGATTGATCTTGATCATGGGCCGCTAGTCTCCCACTTTGCGCACCGCCAGCCCCACGGAGACCGCCAGCATAGGGGCGATCGATTGCAGCCATTCCGCGGCGAAATCCGTTTCCTTGAAGCGGATTCGCCGCAACGGGTTCATCAGCTCCACGGGCACGCCGAAGCGGTCGGACAGGATCTGCTGCAGATTGGGGGTCAGGGCGCAGCCGCCCGAGAGCATGATCTCGTCGACGGGCCCCTCCGAGGAGGTCGCGGAGAAGAAATCGAAGGTCTTGCGGATCTCGCCAGCCATCTCGGCCGAGACCGCGTCGAGGACCGTGCGAGCGTCCGCCGGGCTGTAGCGGTCGACCGTCTCGCCCTTCTTGAGCGCCTCGGCCTGCTCGAAGGAGAGGTTGAACTCGCGCTGCAGCGCCTCGGTGAACTGGTTGCCACCGAACGAGATGTCGCGCCAGAAGACGGTATTGCCGCGGGCCAGGATGTTGATGTTGGTCACCCCGGCCCCCATGTTGATGAGGGCGACCGTCTTCAGCAGGTCGAGGTCGTAGTTGATCTCGTAGGCATTCTGGACGGCGAACGCGTCGATGTCGACCAGGGCCGGCGTCTTACCCGTCTGGCTGATGACCGACACGTAGTCATTCACTTTGTCCCGCTTGACGGCGACCAGCAGGACCTCCATGTTGTCCCGCCCGGGCTCGCCCGTCGAGAGCACGACGTAGTCGAGCCGCACGTCTTGGATGTCGAACGGGATGTACTGCTCGGCCTCCCATTGGATCGACTCGGCAAGCTCCTCCGGCGCCATCGCTGGCAGCTGGATCTTCTTGATGATCACCGAGTGGCCGGAGAGGGACGTCGCGTAGCTGGTCCCCTTGACCTTGGTTTCGTCGTTGAGCTTGTGGATCGCGTCAACGACGAGGGACGAGTCCATGATGGAGCCGTCCACGATGGCTTCCGGCGACAGCGGCTCCAAGCCGAGGCGCTGCAGGTGGTACTCTCCCGCTTTGCGCTCTTTGAGCTCCACCAGCTTGACGGCGGAGCTCCCGATGTCGAGACCTACCAACCCCTTCGAGCGTGAGAACAACACGAGGTTTTGGCCCCCAAAGCTTGTGGTGAAGCGTACTTAGGCAAGGATACTTAAAGCTTCGCTCGAGGCTAACACCAAAAAATAGGGGTGTCAAGGGCCAAATACATCTATGGCCATATAGAAGGTGGAAGCCTAGGCATTGCTCGCTGCGACGTCAAGTGCTATGCTTCTCAGCTCTGCGTCGCTTGGCTTTTCGTGACCCGCGCACGAGCCCCTGCGAGAGGGGCAGCCGAGGCGAACGGACGAGAGGAATCACCCAAGCACCTTCCAAGAGCCTCAGACCGTTGCGTGACGGCTGGCAAGCGCAGCGAGCCGCCACGGTGAGACAGGGAGTCGGACCAATGGCCAAGCAGTGTGAGATTTGCAGCAAGGGCACCTCGGCTGGACGTCGCATCAGCCACGCCCACAACGTGACCTTGCGGACCTTCGAGCCGAACCTCAAGCGAGTGCGTGCGTTGATCGACGGTGCCTCGCGCCGCATCTGGGTGTGCACCCGCTGCCTACGGTCCGGCCTGGTCACCAAGCCGCCGGTGCGCCACTTCCAGCCCGAAGCTCCCGCCGCACCGTAGTTTCCCAAGTAGGTAGCATCCCACGTAGCTGCTGCCTCTCTCGCCTGCACGCCACGCGGCGTGCAGGCAGCGCCCTCTCAGCTAGGTCCGTCGCTCACCGTCCCGTTCATCCGCCGATCCACCTGCAGAACGCCCGGGATCGCCTCGAGGCCCCGCTGCAGCTTCTCGAGGTGACGCAGGTCCTTGAGCTCGACGACCAGCTCGATGTCACCACGGCCGTCCCCCGAGGTCACGGCGCCGATCTGCGCAATGTTGGTCTCCAGCTTGGCGATCGCCTCGGTCAGCCGCGCCAGGATCCCGGGGCGGTCCTCGGTGCGCACCAACAGGCCAATGCGGTAGCGGCCCTCACTCTGCCGGGCCCAGGTGACCTCGATCTGACGCTCGGGGTGAAACAGCAGGTTCCTGACGTTGGGGCAGTCGGCCGAGTGCACTGAGACGCCGTGACCGCGGGTGATGTAACCCACGATCTCCTCTCCCGGCAGCGGGTTACAGCACTTGGCGAGGTAGGTGAGCAGGTCGCCCTGCCCCTTGACCTCGATGGGCCCGCTGCGGTTGGGCAGGATGCGGTTGACGGCCCGCGAGAAGCGGCTCTCGCGCGCTGTCTCGCTCAATTGATCGGGCGGCAGGATGCGAGCCAGCAGTTGCTTGGGAGGAGTGCGACCGAAGCCGATACGACCGTAGAGGTCCTCCAGTCGGCTCACCCCCTCCTCCACCATCACCGCCTGGAACGGCTCGCTTTCGACCACCTTCTTGAAGTTCAAGCGGTGGCGACGGATCTCGCGCTCGAGCAAGCGGCGCCCGAGATCAGTCGCACGGCGCTTCTGCTCGGTGTTGAGCCACTGCCGAATCTTGCTCTTCGCCCGTGCCGTGGTCACCAGGTTCAGCCAGTCCCGGCTGGGATGGCGGGTCGGGTTGGTGAGCACCTCCACCATGTCACCATTGGTGAGCGCCGTGCGGAGGGGAACCAGCCGGCCGTTGAGCCGCGCTCCCACGCAGCGATGGCCCAGCTCGGTGTGCACCCGGTAGGCGAAATCGAGGGGCGTGGCGCCGCGAGGGAAAGACAGCACGTCCCCCTTCGGCGTGAAGACGTAGACCTCCTCCGGGTAGAGGTCCACCTTGAGCGAGGTCAGAAAGGTCCGCGGATCGTTGACCTCCTTCTGCCACTCGAGGAGCTGCCGCAGCCACAGGATGTTGGGGTCCGACGCATCTCCCGCCCCACCCTGCTTGTAGCGCCAGTGGGCGGCAATCCCCTCCTCGGCCACCAGGTCCATCTCGCGAGTGCGAATCTGCACTTCGAAGGGCTGGCCCGTGTCGCTGACCACCGTGGTGTGGAGCGATTGGTAGAGGTTGGGCTTGGGCATCGCGATGTAGTCTTTGAAGCGGCCCGGAACGGGGCGCCAGCTCTGGTGCACCACGCCCAAGGCACCGTAGGTGTCGCGCAGGTCGTTGGTGATGATGCGGAAGGCGAGGTAGTCGTAGAGCTGGGAGATGTCGATCCCCTGGCGCTGCAGCTTGCGATAGATCGAGTAGTAGCGCTTCACTCGGAAGCTGATCTCGGCGTCGATCTGCGCCCGCTCGAGGCTCTCGGCGAGGCGTTGGCGCAGCCGCTCGGCGGCTCCGCTGCCGACCTTCATCTTCTCGCGGATCTTCGAGTAGAGCTCACCGAAGAGATGCGGGTAGAGGTAGTAGAAGGCGAGGTCCTCGAGGTCGCCTTGCACGCGGGCCATCCCGAGGCGATGGGCGATCGGCGCGTAGATCTCGAGGGTCTCGCGCGAGATCCGCCGCCGTTTTTCTGCCGGCAGATGCTCGAGGGTCTGCAGGTTGTGGAGCCGATCGGCCAGCTTGACGACGATCACCCGCAAGTCCTTCGCCGAGGCGAGGATCATCTTGCGGAAGGTCTCCGCCTGCACCTCGTCCTTGCGCACGTAGTCATGCCGGCCGATCTTGGTGACGCCATCGACCAGCTCCGCTACATCGGCGCTGAACCGCTCCTCAAGGGTCTCGCGCGTGGTCAGCGTGTCTTCGAGGACATCGTGGAGCAAGCCGACGGCGACGCAGGTCTCGTCGAACTTCAGGTCCGCCAGGATGTAGGCAACGGCGAGGGGATGCGTCAGATAGGGCTCCCCGGAGCGGCGCACCTGGTCGCGGTGCATCTCGGCGGAGAAGTCGTACACCCGCCGCAGGAAGGCCTCATCGAAGCTACGGCCGTGACTGGCAAGGCGGGTGACGACGTCTTCGAAGCGGATCCGCCCGCGGCCGCGAACGGGCGGTGGCGGGAGGTCCTGCTCTTTGGTCGAGGTCTTCTCGGATGCCATGCCGCGTGTCGACGCCTCTCCGGGTCGGGCGGCCCCGCGGGGGCCGCTCACCAACGAAAAAGGCGGAGCTCAGAAGCTCCGCCTGTCGATTATACGGGTCGCCTTGGCACCGAGCGCCGGATACGGCGCAGCGCCATCAAGACGCCTTCTTGAGCTGGTCCTGGCGGCGCTTGGCCTTGGCGTCGGCGCTGAACCAGTTCTCCCAGAGCAACGCGAAGGGGCAGGCGATGAACACCGAAGAGTAGGTCCCCACCAACACGCCCACGGTCATGATGAAGGCGAAACCGCGGATCACGTCGCCACCGAAGAGGTAGAGGGCGAGCGCCGACAGGAAGGTCGTGCCCGAGGTCAGCACGGTCCGCGACAGCGTCTGGTTGACCGACAGGTTCATGACGTCGATCGTCGGCATGGTGCGGTGCTTCCGCATGTTTTCCCGCACCCGGTCGAAGATCACCACTGTGTCGTTCACCGAGTAACCGACCAGGGTCAAAAAAGCGGCGATGGTGGTGAGGTTGAACTCGTAGTGGAAGATGCCGAAGAGGCCGAGGGTGATCAGCACATCGTGGAGCGAGGCGATCGTGGCGCCGATCCCGAAGCGCAGCTCGAAGCGGATCCAGATGTAGATCAGCATGCCGAGGAGCGACAGCACGACGGCCAGGGTCCCCTTGCGGCGGAGCTCCTTGCCGATCTGCGGCCCGACGTTCTCGACGCTCAGCAGCGAGAAGTTGCCGAGGGTGGCACCCGCCTTGAGCTGGTCGAGGATCGCGGGGGTCATCCCCTCGATGTTCGCGAGCTGCTCCCAGCTCGAGATCAGGCCGAGGTTCTTGCGCTGTCCAAGGATGCTTTCGGCCACCGAGGGCTGTTGCCCTTCCGTCAGGCCCAGCAGCTTGTTGATGGCGTCGCGCCCGACCTGGTTGAGGTCGACCTTGCCAGCACCTTCGCTGTTGTAGCGTTGGCTGATCGCCGTCAGGACGGCCTCGCGCGCCCCTTCCTCCGAGCCCTCCACCACCGGCGTGCGCACGAGCAGCTCGTTGTCCGCAGCTTCCCCGAAGCGCTGGATCTGCGCCTCGAGGCCAGCGCTGCCGAGGAGTGACCGCACCTCGTCGATCCGCGGCTGCTCCTTGAACTTGAGGGTCAGCTGCGTGCCGCCGGCGAAGTCGATGCCGACGTTGATGTCGAGGATCCCGGGCACGAAGACCGACACGAAGCCGATCAGGTTGAGAACCAGGGAGACCACCACCCAATAGCGGCGGTACTTCATGAAGTCGTAGTTGGCGTTCTTGAAAAACCTCATCGCTGGCTCCTTGCGAGCGTCCGCCCCGGGGGGCCGACGGCGCTAGATCGAAAGCTCCCGACGGCGCCCGGCTCCCGTGGCTTCGAACAGGAGGCGGCTCACCCAGACCGCGGCGAAGATGGTGCCGAGGATGCCGATCGACAGGGTGACGGCGAAACCCTGGACCGGACCGGTCCCGAACCAGAACAAGAACGCGGCGGCGATCAGCGTGGTGATGTTCGCATCGAAAATCGAGGACATGGCCTTGCCGAAGCCCGCGTCGATCGCGGAACGCACCGTCCGGCCGGAGTCGAGCTCCTCCTTGATGCGCTCGAAGATCAGCACGTTGGCGTCCACTGCCATGCCGATGGTGAGCACGATGCCGGCGATGCCGGGCAGGGTCAACGTGGCGTGGAAGTAGGCAAGAGCGCCGAAGATCAGGATGATGTTGATCACCAGGGCAGCGATGGCGTTGATCCCGGAGAGCTTGTAGACCACCAGCATGGTGATCACCACCAGGACGGCGCCAATCAGGCCGGCGCGCAGGCCCTGGCGGATCGAGTCCTGGCCGAGCGAAGCGCCGACGGTCCGCTCCTCCAGGTACTCGAGGCCGGCGGGCAGGGCGCCCGAACGCAACACGGTGACCAGGTCCTGCGCCTCTTCGACGGTGTAATTGCCCTTGATCTGACCGCTGTCCGTGATCCGGCTCTGCAGCACCGGCGCCGTCTGCACCTTGCCGTCGAGGACGATGGCGAGCAGGCGGCCGACGTTCTCACCGGTGACCTTGCCGAACTGGCGGCCGCCGTCGGGGGTGAGGTCGAAGAGAACCACCGGCTGTTGGAACTCGTTGACGCTCGGCCGGGCGTCCTTGAGGTCGCGACCGGTGATCACCCGCTGCCGCTCGACCGCCATGAACACCTGATTCAAGACGCGGCCGTTGTCATCCTTGACGTCCTGCGGCAGGACCTCGACGTCGTCGGGGATCCGGCCGCCGTAGAGAGCGGCCATCTCCTCGGGAGACGACGTCGTGCGGCCGCCGGAGCGGGCGTCCACCAACCGGAACTCGAGGAAGGCCGTGCTCTTGATGATGCGGCGCACGCGCTCGGGATCATCGACGCCAGGCAGCTGGACGACGATGCGGTCACCCTGGGTGAGCTCGCGCGTGATCACCGGCTCGGCGACGCCGAAGGCATCGACGCGGTTGCGGATCGTCTGCTCGGCCTGGCGCACCGACTGGTCCCGCACCTCGGCCTCGTTGGCGGCGCTCATCCGAAAGGTGAGCTGCTCGCCGCTGCGGCTCTTGCTCCAACGCTCGCCTTGCCCCAGGCCACGGCCGAAGAGGGCGCTCACCGCCTCGTTCACAACCGAGTCGGAGGCCGCCGGCACGCCACTGATCTCAAAGGTGGTGTCGTCCACCTGGCGCGCCGTCAAACCCGTCAGGCCCTTGCCCTCGAGCTCGCGGCGCATCTGGTCCATCGCCTTGCCGGTCTCGGAGCGCACGGCGTCGGAGGTCTTCACCTGCAGCACCAGGTGCATGCCTCCCTTGAGGTCGAGGCCGAGGTTGATCTTGTCCTTGGGGGGGTAGGCGGACCAGGCAGCCAGGCCGACCACGGCGATCAGGATGGCTAGCCGCCACATCAGTCCCTTGTTCATGACTTCTCCTCAGTCTTCTCTGCCCCACCCTCGAGGCCAGAGACCGCAGACTTGAGCACGCGCACCTTGACGTTGTCGGCGATCTTGAGCACCAGGACGCTGCCCTCGACGGCATGGACCTCGCCGAGCAGCCCCCCCGAGGTCAGCACCCGATCGCCCTTCTTGAGATTGTCGATGACCAGCTGGAGCTCCTTCTGACGCTTGCGGGCCGGCGCCAAGAGGAGGAAGTAGAAGATGACGAAGATCAGCAGGAAGGGCGCCACCGAGATGAGCATCTCGCCGAGAGAGCCAGGCCCTTGCTGCGCCACGATGAGAGGTATCTTGTCCAGCATCCTGTCCCTCGCCGATTCGGTTGCCGCGAGGGCCGGCCGTGCGACCGTCGTATCCTCGCCCGGGTCGTCGTTTCGCCACCGCGCGCCGCCTCGAACCCGCTCCCCACCCCGTCCATAGCCACGCGGCCAGGTGGTAGCAGCGGCTGCTTCGCCCTGTCGTCGGGGTTCCCGAGAGTCGAGGCCGAGTCTCTCGCGTCGTCGCCCCTGGCGGCGATTGCGCTGGCGTCCCGCTGGAAGGCCCACGCCCGGCGGGGCCCGTGGCGGTCGGTTCAGCACCTTGTCTCAAGCGCTGACGAACGCAACCTCCCCCAGCTTTCCAGACCGGATAGCCTGCCTGATGTCCCGCATGAAGTCAAGGTAATGGTGGAGGTTGTGGACCGTGGCGAGGACCGCCCCGGTGAGCTCTCCCGAGCGCAGCAGGTGGCTGAGAAAGGCCCGCGGAACTTGCCGGCACACCGGGCAACCGCAGCTGGGATCGACGGGCCCGCCGTCGTTGCGGAAGGCCGCATGCTTGATCTTCAGCAGGCCCTGGCGGGTGAACAGCAAACCGTGACGTGCGTTGCGGGCCGGCAGCACGCAGTCGAAGAGATCGACGCCCTGCCGCACGGCATGCAGGATGTCCGAGGGCAGCCCCACGCCCATCAGGTAGCGGGGCCGGTCGGCAGGTAGCACGGACGCCGTCCACTCGACGGCCTGGCGGCGTTCCTCGATGGCCTCGCCCACGCTCACCCCGCCGATCGCGTAACCGTCGAAGTCGAGTGCGGCGAGCTCGGCGGCAGCGCGCTCGCGCAGGTCACGGTAGGTCGAGCCCTGGACGATGGCGAAGAGGCGACGTGGCCCGCCCGACCAGGCGGCACGCGCCCGCCGCGCCCAGCTCTGGGTCCGGGCGAGGGCGGAGGCCGCCGCCTCATGGCTCACCGGCCAGGGAGGGCACTCATCGAGCATCATGGCGACATCGACCCCGAGTCGCACCTGGGCCTGGACCACGCCCTCGGGGGTGAAGCGCACGGGTGAGCCGTCGAGATGGCTGCGGAAGGTCACCCCGTCGGCGTCGAGCTGGCGCAGCGTCGACAGGCTCCACACCTGGAAGCCGCCGCTGTCGGTGAGGATCGGTCCGCGCCACCCCGTGAAGGCGTGGAGGCCACCCAGCTGCTCGATAGTGTCGATGCCGGGCCGCAGGCTGAGGTGGTAGAGGTTCGCCAGCATCACTGCGGCGCCGGTGGCGGCGAGGTCCGCCGGCCCGAGGCCCTTGACGGCGCCGAGCGTGCCGACCGGCATGAAGGCCGGGGTCTCGATCGTGCCGTGGGCGGTCGCCAGGCGGCCTAGCCGGGCAGCGCCGTCCCGCGCTTCGATGACGAATTCCATGTCGCGGCTCAGGCCCGACGTCGACCGCTCCGGCATCGCCGCGCGGGACGGCGCTCCTCGGCTCACTGCGCGCGGTCGAGATCAACGACCCGGCGCTCGATCCCCGCCGGGAGATGTAAGACGAAGCGATCCTCCGGCAGGGAGCCGTTGAGCCGCAGGTCGGAGAAGGTGTATTCGGTGGTCGCGCCCGCGGGTGTCACGTAGCGGACCCTGGTCGGCACGAAGAGCCGTGGATCGACCCACAACGTCAGCTCCTGCAGCCGTTTGGCGACGCGAGAGAAGCGCGGCGTCATGTCGAGCCGGTAGGGCACGTTGGGATCGTTGGGGAAGGCGATCTTGACGTCGAAGTACTGCAGCAAGCTCTCGAGCGAGCCGCCGGCACCGAGGTAACGGACGATGCGCTCGGAGTAGCGGCCGATCTTCATCTCCTCCACCCGGTTGAGGTCGCGGTACCAGGTGGTCATCGTCTTGCCGTCGATGACCATGGTGATCGGCTTCGGAGTGTCGTACTCCCAACGGATGCGGTCGGGCGCGGCGTAGGAGAACGCCCCGCGGGATTCCTCCGGCTGGAGCAGGAACTCGCTTTCCTGGTGCTGCACGAAGCGCGCCTCAAGCGAGGTCACCTTGCTCTGCTCGAGCTTGATCCGATCGATCAGCGCGCGCAGCCGCTCGGGCGACGACAGCCCGGGGCGCCGCGGGTCCGGCAACGAAGACTCGGCACGGCTCACGCCCGGGGCGAGCACGGCGAGCGCGAGAAGGCCGAGGAAGGGTTTGCGTAGGGTCATGGCTCGCCGAGAGAGCACGAAGTGTGCCATCGAGACGTGGAGCATCACAGGGAGCCCAGGGCGGAGTACAGGTCCTGGGCCACCGCCTGCAGCAGCTGCGGCTGGACCTTGTTGAGGAAGAAGTGGTCGCCCTCGAACATCCGTTGCGAGAACGGACCCGTGCTGTGCTGCGCCCAGGCAGCGAGGTCGTCGCGGGTGACCTCGGGGTCGGCCAGGCCACCGAGGACGGAGAGCGGGCAGGAGAGCGGCGCCTCCGGCTGGATCCGGTAGGTCTCGACGACCGCAAAGTCGGCGCGCAGCATGGGCTGCATCATCTGCATCAGCTCGGGATGCTGCAGAGCCTCCTCGGGCGTGCCGTTGAGGTCGCGCAAGCGGAGCAAGAACTCGTCGTCCGGCAAGGCGTGCATGGGATCTTCCCGCTCGTTCAGGTGGGGGGCCCGGCGGCCGGAGACGAAGAGCCACACGGGAGCGGCCCTCCCCTCGCGGCGCAGCTGGCGGGCCATCTCGAAGGCGATCACGGCGCCCATCGAATGGCCGAAGAAGGCGAGCGGGCGGTCGAAGAGGGGGGCGAGCCCCACGGACGCCTGGGCCACCACCTCGGCCACGCTCTGGCAGAGTGGCTCGCGGAAGCGGCTCGCCCGGCCCGGCAGCTCGACCGGCAAAACCTCCACCTCGGGCGGCAGGCGGTCGGCCCAGCTGCGGTAGATCGCCGCGCTGCCGCCGGCGTAGGGGAAGCAGAAGAGGCGCAGGCGCCCTTCTCGGTTCGGGCGGGTATGGGCGATCCACGGGTTGCGCGGTGTCGAGGACATAACGGCGTGTTTTAACCCAAAGACCCGCGTTCGCGCCAGCGACCGCTGGCGCGGGGCTCGCCGCCGGCCGCCGTTGACAGCCCGGAAGTCGGGTGCTAGCTTGCCGCCCGCAATCGCGAGGCCCTGTTGCCGGCTCATCTCAGGCGTGCCCGGCAGGCTCGCCACGGAGCGGTCGACGGACCGCCGGTGGTCGCCGAGGCCAGCGGTCGCAGGCAAGCGCCCCAAAGATCCGGCGTCTAGGAGTTGGTCGATGGCTGAACTGGGAAAAAAGCACGAGTGCCCGAGCTGCGGGACGAAGTTCTACGACCTCGGCAAGAACGAGCCGATCTGCCCGAAGTGCGGCGCCGATCTGCGCAAGCTGGTGGTGGACGAACCGCTGTCGGCCAGCCAGGCCGCCCGCCGACGCCGCAAGGCGGAGATGCTCGACGAGGAGGCCGATGTCGACACCGACGACACGGACACCACGGACGACTTGCTCGATGACGAGGCCCCCGAAGGGATCGAGGAAGACGACAGCGAGGACCTCGACGACCTCGACGACTGAGCCCGCAGGGCCGCTGTCGTCGCCGTCGCGCGCAGCTCCGGCCTGGTCTCCCGTCTTCTTCGCTCTCGGCGCCAACCTCGGCGATGCCGAACGCCGTCTACGCTGGGCGCTCGAACAGCTGGCCGAGCTCTTCGGGCCGCTGCGCGCCGCGCCCCTCTATCGTTCACGGCCGCTCGCGGCTATGCCCCAGCCCTGGTATCTCAACACGGTCGCTCGCGGCTGGACGGACCTGCCACCCGAGGCCGTGCTCGCCCTCACCAAGCTCCTCGAGCTGCGCGCCGGACGGCGCCGCGCCGCGCGGGGTGCACCGCGACCTCTCGACATCGACCTCCTGCTCTATGGTTCACGGCTCGCGACCGACGCCGAGCTGAGCCTCCCCCATCCCGGGTTGCGCCAGCGCTCGTTCGTCCTGGCGCCGCTCGCCGACCTGGCACCGCGGCTGCGGCTGCCGCCGGACGGCACCACCCCAGCCGAGCTGCTCGCGGCCCTCCCCGACGACGGTGGCCTGCAACGTCTGGCGGCGCCAAGCCGCGACCTCGCGGGCCCCACCGAGCTGCCGCGATGATCCTCGACAGCCTCTGTGTGTTGGCCCTCGGCGTGGCGACCGGCTGCCATGCCGGTAACCCCTGGCGCTTCGCCGAACGGCGCGAGAGCGCCGCACGATGGGCCCGCGGCGCACTCCTCGTTCTCGCCAGCGCAGCTTGGGGCCTCAGCCGCCTGCTGGCGGACCATCCTGATGCGACCTTGGTCGCCGGCCTGCGCCTCTTCCCACCGGCCAGCCGGCTCGGCCTCTGGCTGCTGATCGCCGGGCTCGGCGTGCTCGCGACCGATCTCCTGCTGGCGGCGGCAGGGGACCACATCGAGGCGCTCGGGTGGCGCCTTGCGGCCGTCCTCGGCCTCCTGCTGCTGGTGATCACCAGCCTGGCCCTCCACCGACTGCTGTGGGCGGCGGGGCCGGAGGAGAGGCCGCCGAGCGGCCTCGGGAGCCTCCTTGCGCCCCTTCTCCTCGCCGCCGTCTGGCTGGCCGCGGCAGACCTCTTCGCTCCGTCACCGGGCCGGGAGGCGAGCGGCCTCGGCCGCTGGGGCTTGGCGCCCTTCGCAGCCCTGGCGGCCGCGGGCCATGCGGCCTGGCTCGCCCCCGAGCTGCGCCGCCTCACCGCCGGCACCCTGCCTCGCCTGGAGCTCGCCCTCGCGATCCTCTTGTTGCTGGCTGCCGGCCGCCTCCACGGCCGCTGGCAGCGCCTCGCCGTCGTCGCCGGGCTCGCCGCCCACAGCCTGTTTCTCGCCCAGCTCCTCGCCGGCGTCGAAGCCTCGGTGATCCTCCGCGCCTGAGACGCGCCGAGGGTGTTGCGCAGGACCGCCCGGACGAAGGCGGCCTCCCGAGGGTGTTGCTATGATGGCCCGAGGCCATGGCACTGATCGATCCCAGCGCGCCGCTGCCGCTTTTTCCCCTTCCCAACGTCGTTCACTTCCCGACCACGAACCTCAAGCTGCACATCTTCGAGCCGCGCTACCGGCGGCTAGTCCGTGACCTCCTCGAGGCCTCGCAGGAGCTCCGGCTCGTGGGGATGGTGCTGATCAAGCCGGGTTCCGGCAACGCCGGCTCACCCGAGATCTTTCGCAGCGGCACCGCTGGCATGCTGGTCGATGTGGAGTCCTTCCCGGATGGCCGCTCCAACATCGTGCTCCACGGCGATTTCCGCTTCGAGATCGAACGCGAGGTGGCAGCTGCACCGTACCGCCGCGCCCTGGTCAGGGCGGTGCCGGAACCGGCCCTCAACGAGGCGGACCCCGGCATCCTCTCGGTGCGTCGCGATCTGACCGAGCACGTCACCGCCCTCGCGACCGAGATCGGCGAGCGCTTCCCGCTCAAGACGGACAGCTTGCGTGAGGGCGAGGCTGAGCTGAGCTTCGAACAGCTGGTCAACTACATCGCCGCCGAGATCGATCTGCCCGCGCTCTCCAAGCTCAGCCTGCTGAGCGACGCGTTGCCGGAGCGGGCGCTCAGCTTGCTGGGCATCCTGCGCAATCGCCGCCAGGCGCTCGAGCTGCTGCGCCCCTTTCGCCACCTGGCGACCGACGGCGAGCTCAACTGATGTTGCACCATCTGCCCGGCTTGTCGTTGCGCGATCCGGTGCACGGCTTCGTCCGCACGGACGACCTCGAGAGCGCCCTCCTCGCCTCCCGGCCCGTGCAGCGCCTGCGTTTCATCCACCAGCTGGGCCTCGCCCACCTCGTCTTCCCGGGGGCCGAGCACAGCCGCTTCAGCCACGCCCTCGGTGCCATGCACCTGGCTGGTCGGGTCTACGACCAGCTGAGCGCCAAGGCGGGCCAGCTGCTGCCGCCGGGCGAGGCCAGCCGCGAGCGGCGCCTGATCCGCGCCGCCGCCTTGCTCCACGACGTCGGCCACGCCCCCTACAGCCACTCAGCCGAAGAGCTCTTCGAGGACGCCATCGACCACGAGGAGATGACCCGCCGCCTGCTCGGCCTGCCCGAGGTCGAAGCGGCCTTCGAGCGCCACGGCGACGGCATCACCGCGGCCGACGTGGCGCGGCTGCTCGCCGGGGGCCAGGGCGAGACCGAGCGGCTGCTGGCGCAGATCATCTCCGGCGAGCTCGATGTCGACAAGATGGACTACCTGCTGCGCGACAGCCTGTTCTGCGGCGTCCGCTACGGCAACTACGACCTCGAACGGCTGCTCGACACCATCGTGCCGCTGCGCGACCCGGAGCGCGGGGACTGGGGCATCGGCGTCGAAGAGGGCGGCGTCCATGCCCTCGAGGCGCTGGTGATGGCCCGCTACTACATGTTCACCCAGGTCTACTTCAACGTCACCTCGAAGGCGATGGAGCTGCACCTGAACGAATGGCTGCTCGCCGTCGGCCGGCTCTGGCCCTCCGATCCCGAGGCCTTCCTCGGCCAGGACGACGTCTCCGTCCTCACCGAGATGCGGCGCACCGACGCCGTCCACGCCCGTGCCGTCGTCGAGCGCCACCACTATCCGCTGGCGTTTCAGACCCGCGAGCACTTGAGCGCCGGCGAGCGCGAGCGCTTCCAGGCGCTGGTGCGCGGGCTGCGCGAGCGCTTCGGCAGCGGCAACTTGCTGCTGTCGCACTCGGCCAAGGACCCCCACCGCCTGGGTAGCAGCCGAGTGCTGGTGCGCCGCCACGACGGCGTGCTCGAGCCGATGGAGCGGGCGAGCCACTTCATCGGCCACCTGCGGCGCATCGACCAGTTCCGCGTCTACACCCCGCCCGGCCTCTTCACCGAGGTCTCGGCCGCCGTCCAGGAGGGCTGGGGCTAACCCGGCGGGTCAGCGGCCGGCGACCTCCACCAACAGGCGGTGGAGGCGGCGCTTGTCGTCGGCGTAGGCCGGGTCGCTCACCCGGTTCCACAGCTCGAAGGGATCGTTGTCGTGATCGTAGAGCTCGGCCTGGGCCGGGCCCCGCCACTCGGTGTAGCGGAAGCGCTCGGTGCGGATCGAGATCGCCACCCCAGCGTCCTTGCGCTTGGGGGCGAGCCAGGTCCGCGCCGGATGCTCCCAGGGCGCTGAGGGATCGCGCAGCAGGGGCACCAGGCTGCGGCCCTCGAGGCCCGCTGGCGGCCGCAGGCCGGCGAGCTCCACCACCGTCGGGAAGAGGTCCACGAGCTCGACGGTGCGCGTCGAGCGGCCGCCTGGCGAAAGACCCGGCGCTGCGATCAACAGCGGTACCCGCGCCGATTCCTCGAAGAGAGACAGCTTCCCCCACAGGCCGCCGTGCTCGCCCAAGTGGAAGCCGTGGTCCGAGAGCAGCACGACCACCGTGTCGTCCCACAGCTCGAGGCGATCGAGAGCGTCGAGGAGGGTGCCGAGCTCGGCGTCGATGTAGGAGACGGCAGCGTAGTAGTTGGCGATCGCCTGCTGGGCCTGGCCGGGCTCGATCTGCGGCCCCACCGCCAGACCACGCAAGGCGCGGGGCGGCAGCGGCGGCGCATCGGCCGCGGCCACCGGCGGCAATGGGATGTCAGCCGGCTGGTACATCTGGAGGAAGCGCTCGGGCAGGATCAGCGGCACGTGGGGGCGGTGGAGGCCGACGGCGAAGAAGAAGGGCTGCGCGTCCTTTTTCCTCTCGCGCAGGTAGCGCACCGTCTCGTCGACCACGAAACGGTCGCGCAGGTTCTCCTCCGCCAGGCCGCTCACTCCCTGCGGCGACAGCAGGCGGTTGAGGCCCTCGGCAGCGTCCGCCTCGACGACGGCGTGATCACGGCTCCACGACACCGGCTCGGCAGCCTTGGGATCGGCCAGGACCTCGGGCGACGGTCGGCGAAAGCGGTGCGGCGCCCGGCGGGTCAGCGGCAGGTTGAACTTGCCCTCCGCGTCCCATTGGATGGCCGTCTCGTACTTGTTGCCGTGAAGCATCTTGCCGGCGCGCAAGGTGAAGAAGCCGGCGGCGCGGAAGACGTCCGGCAGGAAGGCGGCGTCGCCCAGCACCGCGCGCGGCGGCGTCTTCTGGTCGAGGATCCCCGTGGTTTGCGGCAGCCGGCCGCTCAGAAACGAGGTGCGCGACGGGCTGCAGAGGGGAAACTGGCTGTAGGCGTGCTCGAAGACGACGCCATGGGCCGCCAAGCGCTCGAAGTTGGGCGTCCTCACCACGGGGTTGCCGTAGACCGAAAGAGCGGTGTTGAGGTCGTCGACGACGATGAAGACGACGTTGCGGCGCGGCCCCGGCGGGGCCTCCGGCGGGCCCTTGCAGCCGGCCGCGAGCAGCAGCGAGACGGCGAGCAGCAGGCTAGAGCGCACAGCGGAAGCCCAGGTTGTTGAGCCCCGAGTCCGGCGCCGAGTGGCTGCGCGCGGCGAGCCGATAGCCCACACAGTAGTTCTCGCTGCACAGGAACGAACCACCTCGGATCCCCCTTTCACTGCCCGAGGCCGGCCCCTTGGGGTCCTGCTCGGGGCTCTCGGCGTAGTAGTCGGGGTCGTACCAGTCGGCGACCCATTCCCAGACGTTGCCCGTCATATCGTAGAGGCCAAGGTCGTTGGGCGCGAAGCTCTCGATTGGCGCGCGGCCGGCGAAGCCGTCGGCCGCCGTGTTGCGCTCCGGGAAGTGGCCCTGCCAGACGTTGGCTTGGTACTTCCCGCCCGGGACCAGCTCGTCCCCCCAAGCATAGACGCCCCGGCTGCCACCACGGGCGGCGCGCTCGAACTCGGCCTCGGTGGGCAGCCGGGCGCCGCGCCAGCGGCAGTAGGCCACAGCATCCGCCCAGGAGACCTGGGTCACCGGCTCGCGACCCACCGCCGCCGGGGCGGCCGGCCCCTCGGGATGCTGCCAGTCGGCGCCGTCCACCTTGGTCCAGCCATGGACCTGCTGGTCGAAGACACCGGACCAGCCGTAGGCCTCGGCCTCGGTGCGATGGCCGGTCGCCGCCACGAAGACGGCGAAGTCCTCCACCGTGACCTCGTGGCGGTCGATGCGAAAGGGCGGCAACGTCACGCTGTGCGCCGGCCCCTCGTAGGGGAAGCCGTCGTCGGTGCCCATCACGAAGCTGCCGCCGGGGACCGCCACCAGGGGCGCGGCGCCGGCAGCCCCGCTCACCGGCGCGGCTTGCCGCGTCGGCGCTGCCGCCGGCTGCGGTCTCGCGGCCGGCGGTCCGTGACGCTCCGGCGGCCCGCCACAGCCAACCGCGAGAGCGGCGGCCAGCCCGAGCCAGGCGCTCCACCCCCTCACCACCGGCCCTCTAGGCGTTGCCGCGTACCGCGCGCCCGCAGAGCGAAGAGGAGGGGCAGCCCCAACCACATCAGGAGGGCCTGGAGAAAACGGCCGGGCGAGGCCGCCAACCGGGCCTCGATCTCGTCGACCACTGCCGTCCGCCCCGGAGCGAGCTCCACGAAGCTGTGGCGGTGCCGCCAGGAGCGAAACGGCCCGGCGAGCTGGACGTCGACGAAGCCGTCCTCCGCCGCTTCCTCGATCCGCGCCCGCCAGCACACCCGCAGGGGAAAGGCGCGAATCTCGAAAGCCAGCTCGTCGCCGCAGGCGAGCAGCACCGGCGGCGGCTCGAGGAAGCGCAGGCGGGCGAGCGGGGTGATCTCGGCGAGGCTCTGCGCCCGGCGGTGGAAGGCCGCCACCTGGGCGAGCGGCGCCGCCACCTCGAAGCGGTGGCGGTACCTCAAGCCAGGAGATCCTCGAGTGCCGCCGCGAGGGAAGCGAAGCGGTAGGGAAAACCCAGCTCGCTGAGCCGCCTGGGCAGGGCGCGCTGGCCCTCCAGGGCGAGCTGCGACATCTCGCCGAGGGCGAGCCGGAGGGCAAACGCCGGTGCCGGCAGCCAGCTCGGGCGGCCGAGCACCGCGCCGATCTGCCGCGCCATCTCCGCCTGGCGCACCGGCTCGGGAGCGCAGAGGTTGAACGGCCCGGCCGCCGCCGGCGCGTCGAGGAGGGCGAGGATCGCCGCCACCTCGTCGGCCTCGTGGATCCAAGGCAGCCATTGCCGGCCGCTGCCCACCGGGCCACCGGCGAAGAGACGAAACGGCAGCACGAGCTTGGGCAAGGCCCCGCCGTCGCGGGAAAGCACCAGGCCGGTCCGCAGCAACGCCCGGCGGACGCCCATTGCCGCGACCGCCGCCGTCGACTCCTCCCAGGCGACGCAGGTCTCGGCCAGGAAACCCTCACCCGGCGGGCTCTGCTCATCGACCTCGGCTTCACCGGCGCCGTAGTAGCCGACCGCCGAGGCCTGCAGGAGGGCGACGGGCCGCTCTGCTGCCGCCTCGACGGCGGCCACCACGGCCCGACCACTGGCGAGCCGGCTCGCCCGGATGCGTTGCTTCTTGGCCGCCGTCCACCGCCCCTCGGCGAGGTTGTCCCCCGCCAGGTTGATGAGCGCGGCGCCACCGACGAGTGGGCCCCAACGCCGCGGGCTCTCGCCGTCCCAGGCTTCGTAGCGGGCGCCAGGAGGGAGCGCCGGGGCCGCCGGCGGCCGCCGGCTCAGCACGATCACCTCGTCGCCGCGCGCGGCGAGCGCCGCGACCAGCGGCCGGCCGATCTGGCCCGTGCCGCCGAGGACGATCACTCGCATGCCGTTCCTCCCATGGCCTGGCCCGCCGAGCTCAAACCTCTTCGAGCTCTTCTTCGAGCTTCTGGCGGCGGGCGAGGTCGGCGTAAAGGCCGCCGCGGGCCAGCAGCTCGGCGTGCGAGCCCCGCTCGGCGATCCGCCCCTGGTCGAGCACCAGGATCAGGTCGGCGCCCTGCACCGTCGAGATGCGATGCGACACCAGGAAGACCGTGCGGCCCTCGAAGGCCTGGCGCAGGTTGCCGAGGATGGTCTCCTCGGTGTGGGTGTCGACCGCCGAGAGGCAATCGTCGAGGAGCAGGATGCGTGGCTCGCAGAGCAGGGCGCGGGCGAGCGCCACGCGCTGCTTCTGGCCGCCCGAGAGGGTGATGCCGCGCTCGCCGACCACGGTGTCGAGCCCCTGGGGAAAGCCGGTGAGGTCCTGGTCGAGGCCGGCCCGGCGGGCCGCCTCGGCGATCTCCTCACGGCTCGCGCCCGGGCGGCCGAGAGCGATGTTGGCGGCGATCGTGCTCGAGAACAGGAAGGTCTCCTGCGGCACCATGGCGATCGCCCCGCGCAGCATGCCGAGCGGCCAGCGGCGGACATCGAAGCCGTCGATCGCCAGGCTCGCCGGCGGCGGATCGATCAGCCGCGGGATGAGCGAAAGCAGGGTGCTCTTGCCGGCGCCGGTGCGGCCGACGACCGCCACCGTCGTCCCCACCGGCACGTCGAGGCCCAACCCCGCGAGCACCGGCTCGCCCGTGCCGTAGGCGAAGCTGAGGTTGCGCAGGCAGACGCCGCCCTCGATCCGCGGCAGCGGCGGACCGTCCGTGGCGGCCTCGTCGCGGATCGCCGGCACGGTCTCGAGGACTTCCCGGACCCGCGCCAGCGACGCCGTGCCGCGTTCGACCAGGTTCATCACCCAGCCGATGGCGATCATCGGCCAGACCAGCTTGCCGAGGAAGAAGTTGAAGGTGACGAACTCGCCCACGGTGAGCGCGCCGCGGTGCACCAGCAGCCCACCGTAGCCGAGCACCGCCACGTAGCCGAGGCCGATCAGGCTCTCGAGGGCCGGCATGAAAGCGGCGTTCCACAGCGCCAGCTCGCGGTTGGCCTCCACCACCGCGCGGTTGGCACCGTCGAAGGCCGCCTCCTCGTAGCGCTCGCGGGCGTAGGCGCGTACCACCCGCAGGCCAGCGAGGTTCTCCTGCACCCGCGACGACATGCCGCCGAAGCGCTCCTGGACGCGGGTGAAGAGCAGGTGGATGCGTTGGCCGAAGACCCGTGTCGCCACCGCCACCACCGGCATCGCCACCAGCGCCACGAGGGCGAGCCGGGGGCTGATCCGCAGCATGAAGAAGAGCGAGCCGAGGCCGGTGAAGACCGTGTTCGCGGCGTACATGATGGCCGGGCCGCAGATCATCCGCACGGCCCCGAGATCGTTGGTGGCACGGGCCATCAGATCGCCGGTCTGCCGCTGCTGGAAAAAGCCCAGCGGCAAGGCCTGCAGGTGCTCGTAGAAGCGCACCATCAGGTCGTACTCGATGTTGCGGCTCATGGTGACGAGCACCAAGCGTTGCAGGAAGGTGAACAGACCACGCAGCGCCGCCACCCCCACCAGCAGGCTGGCGTAGAGGGCCAGGCTGCGGGCGGTCACCGCGTCCTTCAGCGAGTCGACGGCCTGGCCGACGAGGAGCGGGCTGGCGAGACCGAGGACCGAGGCAGCGAGGATCGCCGCCAGGCCGCCCAGAAACGACCGCCGGTAGCGCTTGAAGTAGGGAAAGAGGATGGCGATGCGGCTCGCCGGCTTGGCCCGCATGATCGCCGGGATGCTAGCACGCCGCTGTCTGGCCGCCGCCGGCACGCGGCCGGCCCCGGCGGGCCGGTCAGGGCGGGGCGGCTTCCTCGGCGCTGCCCTCCCAGGCCGCGACGACACCCAGCCGGCCGGCGGGATGCAGGGCCACGGCCTCTGGCTCGGCTGCCAACCGCCCGACCAGGCGCAGGATCGGCCGGCCCTCGACGACGTACTTCGCCTCGTAGTTCGTCCGCGGCCCTTCGGGCCAGGCGTCGACCCGTTCGCTCGCAAAGCCCGGATAGCCGGCAAGGATCTCCGCCACCAGCTCGCCGTACTCGCGAAAATCGGTCGCGAAGTAGAGCGTCCCCCCGGGCTTGAGCAGGCCGAGCACGAGGTCGACGGTCTCGGCATCGAAGAGGCGCCGCTTCTTCTGCCGCGCCTTCGGCCAGGGATCGGGAAAGTAGACGTGGACCGCCGCCGCGAACCGCCGCGGCAGGATGGCGGCGAGCAAGTAGAGGGCCTCGGCGCGGATCGTCACCAGGTTGCCGGCACCCCGGCGGGCCGCCCGCCCGGCGAGGACCTGGTAGTACTCGTGGGCGATCTCCACCCCGAGGAAGCGCGCCCCGGGCGCCGCCAGGGCACGCGCCAGCAGGTGGCGGCCCTTGCCGAAGCCGAGCTCCACCTCCCAGGGCGCCGGGCCGGGCACCAACTCGTCGAGGGGGAAGGGCGAGGCGAGCTCTGCCCAGCGACGCTCGCGCCCGCCCACCGCGACCAGCACCGGTTGGGTCAGACGGCCTCCCGCCGCATCTCCGCCGCCTCTCCCACGCCCTCGCGCTGGGCCCAGAAGTCGAAGAAGGTGTACCACTGGTGGGGCCAGCGGGCGACCGCCGTCTCGAGCACGCTCACCCACCGCTCGAGGGCCTGGTGGGCTGCCTGCTGGCGGTCCCCCGTCGGTTCGACGGCGATCGGCTCGCCGAGCTCGATCTGCAGGCGGTGCGCCGAGTCATAGACGATGAAGATCGGCAGCAGCAGGGCGCCGGTCATCCGTGCGAGCAGCATCGGCCCCAGCGGGAACGGCGCCGGGGCACCGAAGAAGGGCACCCACTCGCCACGATCGTTGAAGTCGCGGTCCCCTTGCATGGCGACCACCCGCCCAGCCTTGAGGGCGCGCAGCACCGGCAGGCTCGACAGCTCGGCCGCCGGGTTCATGGCGATGCCCTCGACCCCCAGGGCATCGCGCAGCCGGGCCCGGAAGGCCTCGGCGGTGGGCGACTGGTCGCGCACGTAGACCACCGAGACGGGCAGCTGCTTCTCGCGCAAGAAGACGCCGCCCAGCTCCCAGTTGCCGAGGTGGCCGGTGATCAGGATGAGCGGCCGGCCGGATGCGACCGCCGCCTCGAGGTGCTCGCGGCCGTTGACATTGCCCAGCAAGTCACGGCACTTCTCGTAGGGCAGCTGGCCGTAGCGGAAGAGGTCCACCCAGTAGTAGGCGAGGTGGCGGATCACCTCGCGGCGCTGCTCCCGCACCTTGCGCGTCACCCGCTCCTCGGCCAGGATGCGGCAGAGGTTGCGTTCGATCGCCCGCTTGGGTGCCGAGTAGACCGCCATCACGGCGGCGATCACCGCCCGCGCCCCCCAGAGCAGGAACCAACGTGGCAGCACCGGGGCGATGCGCAGCAGCAGCGGGAAGCCCCGCCGCATCGCCCACTCGTGATACCGCTCGGCCCAACGGCTGCGGCGCGCCAACTTCCACTGCATCGCTAGACCGTCGTCGCGTCGCGCGTCTAGAGCGACGCCATGGTGTTCTTGTAGAAGCCGTCGATGATGTCGGCGTAGAGCTTCTCGACCACCTTGCGCTTGATGCTCATCTTCGGCGTCAGCTCACCGGTCTCGATCGAGAAGTCCCGCGGCAGGATGGCGATCTGCTTCACTTGCTCGTAGGTCGCGAGCTCGGCGTTGACCTTCTGCACCTCGTTCCAGATCAGGCTCTTGACCTCTGGCTTGGCGGCGAGGTCGGCATAGTCGGCGTAGGCCAGGCCCTGCGCCTTCGCCCAGCTCCCCACGGTCTCGCCGTTGATGGTGATGAGAGCGATGCAGAACGGCCGGCGATCGCCCAGCATCACCACCTGCGAGACCAGGTTGGTGCTCGCCTTGAGCTTGTTCTCGACGTGCTGCGGCGCCACGTTCTTGCCGCCGGCGGTGACGATGATGTCCTTCTTGCGGTCGGTGATCCGGAGCCGGTTCGCCGCGTCCACCTCGCCGATGTCGCCGGTGTAGAGCCAGCCCTCGGCGTCGAGGGCCTGGGCGGTGTCCTCCGGCCGGTTGTAGTAGCCCTTCATCACCCCGCCGCCACGGATCAAGATCTCGCCATCGGCGGCGATCCTGACCTCCGTCTCCGGCATCGGCGGGCCGACGGTGCCGAACTTGAAGCTGTCCAGCCGGTTGACGAAGGCCGCCGCCGACGACTCGGTGAGGCCATAGCCCTCGAGGATCAGCATGTCGGCGGCATGGAAGAACTCGGCGATCTCTCGTGCCAGCGGCGCGCCGCCGGAGACGAAGTAGCGGATCTTGCCGCCGAAGCGGTTCTTGAGCTTCGAGAAGACCAGCTTGTCGGCCAGCCGGTGCTTGAGCTTGAGCAGGCCCGTGGGCTCGCGGCGTACCTGGCGCAAGGCCGAGACCTCGCGGCCTACCGACACCGCCCAGAGGAAGATCTTGTACTTGAGGCCACCGGCTTCCTTGGCGCCCGAAACCACCTTGTTGTAGACCTTCTCGAAGACCCGCGGCACCGCCGCCAGCACCGACGGCCGCACCACCGCCAGGTTGTCCACCAGGCGGTCGAGGTCGCCGTCGACCGCCGACGCCGTGCCCTGGTAGATGGCGCCGATCTCGAGCACCTTGGCGAAGGAGTGCGCCAACGGCAGGAAGAGGTATTGCTTGTCCTCGGGGGCGAGCAGGTTGGTGCCGGCGATCGCCTCGCCCTCATACACCCAGTTGCCGTGGGTGAGCATCACGCCCTTGGGCTTACCGGTGGTGCCCGAGGTGTAGATCAAGGTCGCGAGGTGGTCGCGGGTCACCGAGTCCGCCACCTCCTGGAAGCTCCCGGGATGCTCGGCGTCCCAGGCGGCACCCATCTCCTCGAGCTCGCCCAGGGTCATCATCCACGGGTCACCACCCTCGGGCTCACCGTCGATCCACACCACCTTGCGCACGGTGGGGATCGACGCCCGCACCTCCTTGAGCTTGGCCGCCTGCGCCGCGTTCTCAGCGAAACAGACCACCGAGCCCGAGTCGGCGAGGATGTAGCCGCACTCCTCCGGCACGTTCGAGGTGTAGATGGTGGTGGTGGCGGCCCCGGCGGCGAGGATCGCCATGTCGATGGTCACCCATTCGGGCCGGGTCGCGGCGAGGATCGCGCAGCGGCTCTCGCGCTCGACGCCCAGCGCATGCAGGCCGCAGGCGATCCGCCGGGCCCGCTCCCCGACCTGCTTCCAGGTGAGGGTGTACCAGTCGGTGCCACGCCGGCCATACATCGCATCCCGGTCGGCGCTCTCGCGCACCCGGTGTTGAAACACCTCGACGACGGACTTGAACTGATGAGTGCTCAAGGCTCAACCTCCCTACCTGGTGGAGAGCATGGGCGAGAAGATCGAACCAATTCTCCTATCGGAGCCCGGCAGGGCGCAAGGCCGCGAGCTGCTCGGCGAGCCGGCGGGCCTCGAAACGCAGCATCGCCAGGTTGGGAGCACGGCGATCGACGGCCACGCAGAGGGCCACCCGTGGCGTGCCGGCCACCATCCGCACCAGCTGGAACTGCGCCGCGGCCGACACCAACAGCTCCTCGATCTCCTCGGCCAGGCCGAGGCTGGCTTGCAGCCGGAGCGCGGCGCGCACGGCCTCGGCGACGGCCGGCCCCTCGACCGCGAACGCCTGGCCGGCCCAGGCCGCGGCGAGGAGACGGCCGGCGGGCAGCTCGACGGCCGCCGCCCAACGCGCGCCCTGGAGCCGCAGGGCCTCGGCGAGCAGACCCTCCGCGACCCCGGCCGCGAAGAGCGGGGCCTCCGGCACGATCACCTGGGTGGCGTCGCCGTCGTCCGCCCAGTCGAAGGCGATCTCGGCCGTTTCATCCCCGGCCTCGTCGCTCACCCGCGCCGCCTCGAGCAGGAGGTGGGCGAGGGGCGTGCGCACGGTGGTGGTGGGCACCGCACCCAGGGCGAAGATCTCGATCGCCGGCGACGGCCCTGGGGCGAGCAGGGCGAGGGCAGCCTCCTCGCCGTAGCGGTCGTCGAGCTCGGCATGCACCAGCGCGCCGTCGACGAAGGTGAGCGTGCCCTTGCCGTGCGGGAAGGTCAAGGTCAAGCGTGCCGACTTGCGCTCGAGCTGCAGCAGCTGCAGGAAGCTCGCCAGGCTGATGCCGCTCAGATGGCCGGTCGCGCGCTGGAGCAGCTCGGCGATCGTCTCGCGCAGCTGGTCGAAGTCGATCGGCTTTTCGAGGTAGGCGACGGCGCCGTCCCGCTCGACGCGCTCCTCCATCGCCGGTGTGCCGTAGGCGGTCATCACGATCACCGGCAGGCGCGGCGAGCGGCGCATCAGCTCGGAGAGCAGCTCGAGGCCGTCGAGCTCGGGCATCCGCAGGTCGGTGACCACGAGGTCCACGGGCTGTCGCGCCAGCACTTCGAGGGCCTCGCGGCCGTTGCCGGCCGTCAGCACCTCGCAGCCGAGCGCGCTCGCCCGCAGGCCGTCGGCGGCGATCGAACAGAAGATGGCCTCGTCATCGACGATCAGCACGGTGGGGCGGCTCGGCGACTGCACAGGATCTCCTCGCGACCTTCACGGCCGCGGCAACGAGACACGGAAGGTCGCGCCCTTGCCCTGCACGCTCTCGACCTCGACCGTACCGCCCATGCGGGCCACGAGTTTCTTGACAATCACCAGGCCCAGGCCCGTGCCCTTGGGCTTGCTGGTGAAGAAGGGGCGGAAGAGCTTCTGGCGCTGCTCGGTGCTCAGCCCAGGACCGTTGTCGCGAACGAGGACCGCCAGCCGCCGGCCCTCACGCCGGAGTGCGATCTCCACCCGGCCACCCGACCGCCCGGCCACGGCGTCCGCGGCGTTGTGGACCAGGTTGAGGAGCACCTGGTGCAGCGCTCGTTCGTCGGCCAGCAGGCACTCGTAGGCGGCCACGTCGTCCCCCGGCTCGGCGAGGACCAGGCTGATCCCCCGCTGGGCGAGCTCCGGGGCCACCAGCACCGCGAAGCCACGCAGGAAGGGCAACGCCGCCACCGGCTCGGACCGTGGTGCCTCGTGCTGGTTGAACGAGCGCAGCGTCTTCAGCAGGTACTCCACCCGCCCGACCTCGACGTTCATCAGGTCCAGGTAGCGCTCGACCGTCGCCGGCTGAAACTGCTCCAGGTTGGCGCGCAGCACCGCCAGCGCCGTCTTCAACGAGTTGATCGGGTTGCCCAGCTCGTGGCGCAGGGTGGCGAACAAGAAGCCGACGTGGTCCATCATGTTGACGGCCTCGGCGATCGACTCCAGCCGCTTGCGCTCGCTCACGTCACGGCAGGCGAGGGCGAAGTGGACGATGGCGCCGGCCTCGTCGCGCACCGGGGTAAGCAGCATCTCCTCGTCGTAGGTCGAGCCGTCCCGGCGCTGCGCCAGGTAGGCCCCTTGCCACGCCCGGCCGGCAGCGAGGGCACGGAAGACCTCGCGCTGCCGCTGCACCTCGAGCGGCCCGCCCGTGTCGTGGAACAGGCGACGGCCCACCAGCGCCCCGGCGTCGATGCCGACCATCGCGGCGTAGGTGGCATTGGCGTACTCCACCACTCCCTGGGCGTTCAGGATGAGGATGCCCTCGCCCGCCTGCTCGACCGCCGCCGCCAGGCGCCGCGCCGCACGCTCCGCGGCCCGCCGGGCGGTGACGTCGCGGATCGCATGCACCCAGGCCGCATTGCTGCCGAAACCGCTCACCACCGGGTAGTTGATGACCTCGAACCAGCGCTCCGAGCCCGGGAAGCGGGTGGTGGCGGTCTCGGCGCGGAAGCAGATCGGCAAGGTCCCCGGCTGCTCGAAAAAGAGGTCACCCAGGTCGCGCCCGGCGACCTCGTCGAAGCTCTGGCCGAGGTGCTCGATGGCGGCGCGGTTGCAGCGCAGCAGCCGGCCGTCGGCGTCCTCGAGGAGGATCATGTCGGCCACCGCGTCGACCGTCGCCGTCCACTCCACCTGCGCGCGCACCACGGCGTCCAGCAGCTGCTTGCGCCGCGAGATGTCGCGCTGCACGGCCACGAAGCTCACGATCCCGCCGGCCTCGTCGCAGATCGGCGAGATCTGCCATTCCATGACGAACGGTGTGCCGTCCTTGCGGTAGTTGATCGTCTCGCCGAAGAAGGGCCGTCCGGCCTCGAGGTCGCTGCGCAGGCGGTCGATCACCGCGCGATCGGTCTGCGGGCCCTGGAGGATGCGCGGCGTCTGGCCGGCCAGCTCCTCGGGCGACCACCCAGAGAGCTCGCTGAAGGCCTGGTTGGCGTAGAGGATGCGGGGCCCGGGCTGGTCGAGCTCGGCGTCCGTGATCACCACCGAGACCTTGAGATAGTCGAGGGCCTGCGCCATCAGGTGCAGGCGCTCGTCGACCGCGAGGCGGCTCGCGGCGAAGTAGGCAGGGTGGCCGGGAGAAGCAGGGCTCGCCATGCCCTGCCTTCTACCAGGTGAACCTTAAGGACGAGCTAACAACGAAGGAGAAGCTAACAACGCCCCCCGGCCCGGGAGCGCGGGGGTTAGCATGGTGCGGTGAGCGAACCCACCAGCCCGGCCCAACCCTTGACGCGGGACCCGTCCAGCGAGCCCGATCCCGGCGAGCTGATGCGCACCTGCCCGAACTGCGGCCGGACTCTCGCCGAGCGCAAGTGCAAGCTCTTCTGCCCCGACCCGCGCTGCGGCTTCTACCTCTCCTGCGCCGACTTCTATTGAGCCGGGCGTTCGGGGCGCGGCGCCGCGCCCCGAAGCCGTGCCCCCTTTAGTTCCAGCAGTTGCCCGGCTGGTCGTTGATGAAGACCCACATGCGGTTCGCCGCGCTGACGTTGCCGTACGACGACCAGCCCCAGCCGCCCAGCGGATGGTGGAACTCGGCCATCTGCCAGCCCGGCCCGAGCTGGGCGGAGCACAGGGCGTTGGCCGCCGCCACGCCGAGCAGCTGATCACCGCGGACCGGGGTCGACAGGGCCACGGTGCCACCGATCCAGCCGTCGTAGAAGTTCACGGGCAGCCCGGGGTTGGGTGAGCCGTCGGCGCGGATGCAGAGCACCGGCCGGGCCTGGTCGCAGAGCGTGTCGCCCACGTAGGGGTCGCAGCCGGCGCAGTTGAACTTGTCGGTCCCGAAGGCTGAGGCATGGTCGACCTTCGCCCAGGTCATCCCCCGCCGCGGCGGCCGCGGCTCCTGGTACCAGCCCCAGCCCAGCCACTTGGGGTTGGCACCGCAGCGGTAGCGGTGGACCCGCAGCCGGAAGCTGCCGGTGACCGCCGGGGTGAAGTCCACGATCTCGTAGGTGTTGTCCCAGCTCGCCGAGCCCGCGACCTGCTGGCCGTTCGGGGCGAGGACCCGCAGATCGAGGTCGGCGCTCGGCCGGTTGCGGTAGCCGAGGAAGCCGGGGTTGGTGTTCCAGGCGATGACGATGCGCGCCCGCGCTCCGGCGACCAGGTTGAGCGGCGAGCTCGCGGGGTCGCGCGCCCCGTCCTCGGGCCCTTTGGCCATGGTCAGCCGGCGCTCTGCCGCCAGGCCCTCCCGCGTTCCGGGGCCACGGCGCGCCGCCTCACCGCGCCGCCACCTTCGCCACCAGCTCGCCCACGGCCTGCGCGACCACCGCCGGCTGCTGCCAGACGAAGAGATGGCCGGCCCCCGGCACGATGCGCACGTCGAGGCTCGCGCCGGTGAAGGCCCGGCGCGCGAAGGCGGCGTTGGCGACCGGCACGAGGGCGTCCTCGTCGCCGTGCAGCGCCAGCACCTCGCCGTGGACCTGCCCCAGCCGCGGGGCCAGGGCCGCGAGCTCGCGGCGCAACGGCCAGAGCTCGCGATTGCTCGTCACCAGGTCGCTCGGCAGCAGGGCCTGCACGCCACGGTAGGAGGCCAGGCGGTTGTACCAGCGGTGCTTCTCGAGGTCCGGGTCGAGCGAGGCGGCGAGCAGCAGCAGCCCGGCGACTCGCTGTGGCTGGTCCGCCGCCAGCTCGGCGGCGATGGGGCCACCCAACGAGTGGCCGACGACCACCCAGGGCCCGGCCCTGAGGTCGAGGAGAGGCGCCAGGGCGGCCGCCTGGGCGGCCAGCGAGGGCTCCGCCTTGCCGGGCACCGAGAGCCCGAAGCCCGGCCGATCCGCCGCCACCAGGAAGGCCCGGGCGGCGAGCTCGGGGGCCAGCAGATAGTGCTCGAAGGCCTCCCAGGAGCCCGGCGAACCATGCACGAAGAGCACCCCGACACCGTCGTGGTTGCCGGCCGTCACGTAGTGCAGCGGCCCGCTCGGCGTGGCGACGAAGCCCTCGGCCAGACCGGCGAGGGGCCCGACGCCGATCTTCGGCGGCTCGCGCCGGCTGGCGCAGGCGTGCAAGGTCGGCAGGACGATCGCGAGGAGGGAGACGACGAGAACGGCCGCTCGCGCTTTCATCCGCGGGAGACTAGCAGCCTCCCCGCCACCTCAGGGTCGAGCGCCGTTGGTGATCAGCCCATCGAGGGCCGCCGCCATCTCCGGCCCGGCGATGGTGTCGTAGTTCGACATCACGATCAGCACGGTGTCGAGGTCGGGGTAGATACGGAGCTCGAACTGGGTGCCGCGCGCCATGCCGCCGTGGCCGTAGGAGCGCACGCCCCGCTTGCTCTCGACGATCGTCCCACAGCCGTACCAGGAGTCCTTGCCGGCGTAGGGCACTTGCCCTTCCATCAGCAAGCGGAGGTGGGACGGGCCGAGGAGGAGGCCGCCTTTCAAGGCGTCCGCGAAGCGCAGCAGATCATCGGCGGTGGTGACCGCGCCGCCCGCCGAAGTGCCCCGGGCCCCGAGCTCGACGGGCTCGTACTTGCCCTTTTCCACCGCGCCCGCCACCAGCACCGGCAGGTACGGCACGGCAAGGTCCGGGCTGCCGTCGCCGCGCACGGGAAAGCCCGTCGAGCGCATCCCGGCCGGCGCGAAGATGTGTTGCTGCACGTAGTCATAGAAGCTCTGCCCTGAGACCGCCTCGACCACCAGGCCGAGGAGGATGAAGCCCGAGTTCGCGTAGGAGAAGGTGCCGCTCGGCGTCTCCCCAAGGTGGCGCAGGACAAACGGCAGCATCTGGTCGAGACGGGTGATCTCGCCCCAATGCCGCTCGTACTCGTCGTCCCAGTAGTTGCCGGCCCCGGCCGTGTGAGTGAGCAGCTGCCGGAGGGTGGCGCGGCGGGCGAACTCCTGGTTGGGGAAGCTCGGCAGGGTGCGGGCGAGCGGCTGCTCGAGATCGAGCTTGCCAGCCTCGGCGAGCTGCAGGACGGCGATGGCGGTGAACAGCTTCGAGCCCGAGGCCATGCCGAGGCGGCTGGTGCGCGCCATCGGCACCCCGCGGGCGGCGTCCGCCATACCCTGGACCCGGCTGAAGACCTCCTCGCCTTGGCGCCGCACGAGGATCACCCCCGAGAACGGCTGCTGCGCTTCGAGGTTCGCCTCCAGGCGGCGCAGGTAGTCACCGGCGGCGGCCGAGCCCAGTGCCGCGTTCGGCATCTCCAGGGGCTCGATGGCAGTGGCCCGGAAGGCCAGGCTCAGCCGGTGCTCGTCCTCCGCCAGCACACGGAACTGGTAGTTGACCCAGGCTCCCGTCCTGGCGCTGCGGCCGTAGACGAAGACCAGCGCGCCGTCGTTGAGCACCCGCACGCTGTGACGATCGAGCGGGCCCAGCTCGTCGCGGTTCGCCCGCAGCGTCTCGACGAAGCGGCCGACCAGCCCCTCGCGAACGAGCCGCGTGCCCATGTGCTGCCGCGCGAAGGTCTCGCGGGCCGCGTCCTCGGGGGCGTTGAACGCCGCGACGAACGCCTCGCCCCGCCGCTCGAGCAGCGCCTCGACGGCCCCCTCGCCCGCTCCCCCGGCCGCCACCGTCCACCACAATCCCAGGCCCAAGGCCACCACCGCGACCGCTCGTGTCCTCATCGCCGCCTCTCCTTTCGTCGCCGCTTCTGTGTCAGCAACTGTGCACCAGCAGCCAGAACGCACGGCTGGGCGGGGGGTTCCTGGGTGAGTGGGCAGGCGGGCAGAGATTTCCACGGTCCACTCGCAGAGCAAGGACAGTCCGTTAGAAATATCGCCGAGATTGATTCTCATGGATCTTTCGAGTATTATGGCTTTCGTCGAACAAGCGTAGCCAGAAAGGAGGCTCCCATGCGCCGCATCCTCACCGTCCTCGCTGCTGCCCTTCTGCTCCTGGCCTTCATGCCCGCCCAACCCCTACAGGCCGAGAGCTGCGCTCGCTGTACCATCACCTTCTATTGCGTGGTTGACGAGTGTTGGGTGCTGGAGTGGTGCAACTCCCTCTCCAGCAAACCTCGCTGGACCTGTGAGATCACGCCCACGGGCTGTTCGATGGCCGGCGAGTTCTGCTTCTGGACTTAGGCCCGAGCAACCGGCACCTCCAGCGCATGAAGCCAGGCCCCTTCCGACTTCTCGTGGTCGCGCTCGCTCTTGGCCTCCCCGCGGTGGCCAGCGCAGCGATCATCGAGATCAAAGTCGATCCGGTCGGCGGGCCCTCGCTGACCGAAGAAGTTACGCTCGTGCTGGCTCCTCTCGGCGGCCACGGCGAGGCAACAGCCCAGGAGCAGAGCAAGACGCGCACTGCTCCGGGGACGTGGCGCGTCGAGCTGCCGGCGGGGAGCGCCTGGGAGGTCACGGCGACGGCCGCTGGGCGGTGGGCGGCACCGCTGACCCTCCGGGTGCCTGCCGAAGGCGCTCCGCCGGCGCCGGTCAGCCTCCGCCTCTTCCTCACCACACCCGTGCTTGCCAGCGTCGAGCAGGCTCCTGGGCTGCCACCGAGCCCTGAGGTCGAGGTCTTCTTCGAGCCGACCCAACCAGGGAGAGAGCCGGCGCCCGAAGGCAGCATGCGCTGCCCGTTGGCCGGCGGCAAGCTCGACTGCGCTCTACCCGTGGGCGTCCATGATCTGCGCCTGCGGCGGGCGGGCGCCCCCCAGGAGTACCGCTGGGGAGTGCGCCTGGAGCCCGGCAAGGTCGCTCAGCTCGGCAAGCTGAGCTTCCGGCCCGGCGCCTCGGTGGTGGGCTGGGTGGAGAGCAGCGAAGACGGTGCGCCCGTCGCCGGCTGCCGCGTGTCGCTCGCTCCCGAGGCTGCCGGAGCCGCCCCGGACCCGTCGAGCGAGAAGCGCCTCGGCAAGGCGGCGCTCACCACGACGACCGACCTGCGTGGCTTCTTCCAGCTGAAAGGTGTGAGCCCAGGCAGCTACGTGCTGGGGGCCGAGAAGGAGAGCTTCGCCCCGGCATGGTTAGCACCGATTCGGGTCGACCCCGGGCTCGAGAGCCGCCTCAAAGAGCCTCTACGGCTCGGGCGACCTCTCACTTTGCGAGTCCAACTCGAGCCTGCCCTCGATCCGTTCGGCCGCCGGTGGCGGGCCCAGCTCGCGAGCATCGCGGGCGAGAGCCGACGGACCACACAACTCGAACCTTCAGTCGACGAAGAAGGGCGACTCGCCATCCCCGGCCTAGCCCCTGACGTCTACCGGCTCAGGATCCTCGACGCAGATGGTTCTCACTGGGAGTCCCAGCGGCTCGACCTCGCTGCCGACACTGACCTGCTCACCGTGCACCTGCCTCTGCTTGCCGTGCACGGCACTCTCCACCGCGGCGAGGACCCGGTCTCCGCCACCCTCTGGTTCGGTGGCCTCTCCGGCGCCCGGCGAGTGAAAATGGCGGCCGACCTCGACGGCAGGTTCGAAGGCTTCCTGCCCGCGGAAGGGAGCTGGAACGTCGACTTGCTGCTCATCGGCAGGGAGAGGGACCACATCGCCCTCGGCGAGGTGGAGGTCAGGCCCCGCAAGGGCAAGGGCTACGCCGAGGTCGAGCTCACCCTGCCGGACACTCACCTCGCGGGCGAGGTGGTGGACAGTCAGGGGCGAGCGGTTCCGGGGGCAGCAGTCGATGCCCTTTCGGGGCGAATGGCTGCAGGCCTGAGCTCGGTGACAGCTGACGCCAAAGGGAAATTCGAGTTCCAGGGCTTGCGAGTGGGCGAGACCCTCGTCAACGCTCACCTCGGTGAGCGCGAAAGCGAGCGCTCGCTCGTCTTTCTGCAAGAGAAGCTCGAGTCACCGGAGCTGCGCCTGGTGCTACGTGGGACTCAAAAGGCCCACGGCAGTGTGGTCAGCCGTGGTACGCCGGTGGCCGGAGCGCGCATCCTCGCCTTGCCGGACTTCGGGCCGACCGGCGGCGCCTCCCTGGCGCAGGCCTTGAGCGGGCCTGACGGTTCCTTCTCGATCGACCTCCCCGAAGGAGCGGCCGGGGCCGCAGTGCTGGTGAGCGCTCCCGGCCTCCCCGTGAGACTGCTGCGGCTCGACACCAACCAGGAGCGAATCTTGGTCGACCTCGACCCGAGCGGCGGGCGGCTGCGGCTCGACCTTTCGGCGCTGGTGGTGAAGGTTGGCCGCATCGCCGCCCCCTTTCTGGTCCATGAAGGGACGCTGTTCCCGGCCCCGGTCCTACAGCAACTTTCGGGTTCGGCTGGAAATCTCCTGGCACCCATCGAGATCGCGAGTGCTGAGCCGGGCCTCTACGCCCTCTGCCGCGGCCGCGCGGCGGCCGCGGCGGTGAACGCCGGCGACGGCGCCGTTCCAGGCTGCGCGAGCGGCCAGCTGCTTCCCGCTGGCGAGCTCACGCTGGCGCTGCCGGCAGGTCGTGACGGTGCTCCCTGAGCGAGCAGGCTGCCTCAAGGCAAGCCCTCGTAGCTGCTATTTCTAGGCCACGCAGACGAACGATCAAGCTCTCAGCTTCATAACGGGCGTCCCTGCGTAGGCCCGCGCTTCGGAGGTTCTCGTGCGCACCTTGTCCGCAGGGCTTCCGATGAGAGCGGCCAGCTCGGCCTCCATGGGCAGGAGCCTCAACACTCGCTCGCCGTACCTGATGATGACGACGCCTTCCGCCCCGGTCGCTCGAGGATCGCGGCAAGCTCCCGCTAGAGCTTCGTCGCTGTCACGGTCGTCACGATCGCAAGCTCGACAGCGGTTGGGACTCTATCCACCCCCGGTCCTTCTCCACTGAGAAGACGGCCTGTGGATCGATGTCCAGAGAGCCCAGGTCGTGGGCGGAACGAAAGCGCTCGTAGCTACTCCAGAAGTCGGGCTCGCGCGCTTCGAGCCGGGCGAGCTCGCGGGTGCTGAGCAGAACGGCCACGGGCTTGCCGCGGCGGGTGATCTCGACCCGACGGCCGGCCTCGGCCTCATGGACCAGCCGGCTCATCGAGCTCTTGGCCTCGGCGATGGAGTAGCTGGTCGCCATCTCTTCCTCCCGATGGCCGTCTACCTGACTATCTGTCTAGCCATTCTAGTGGCTTGTACCATTGAAAGTGGTATCAAAATGAGCTATCATCTCTCATGCCCAGAACCCAAGTCGTTCTCGAAGAGGCTGAGCGCGAGGAGCTGGAAGCCCGTGTCCGATCGCGCAGCGGTCGCGCTGATGAGGCTCGGCGTGCACGGATGATCTTGATGCTGGCGGAGGACAAGACGACCCGTGCCATCGCCGAGGCGTTGGACTGCAACCTGGCGTTCATCTCGCGTTGGAAGAAGCGGTTTCTCGCCGAGGGGCTCGCCGGTCTGTTCTCGCGACACAAAGGCCGCAAGCCGCAGGTGCTGACTCCGAAGATGGAAGCGCGGGTGCTTGCGGCCACGAAGAAGCCGCCGGCCGACGGCTCGACTCACTGGAGCACTCGCCGGCTGGCCCAGCACCTCGGGGTAAGCCACATGCTGGTGGCTCGAGTCTGGCAGCGAGCGGGCCTGAAACCCTATCGCTTGGAGCGCTACATGGCCTCGAATGACCCCGACTTCGAGACCAAGGCTGCTGACATCCTCGGGCTCTACCTGCGGCCGCCGCAGCATGCGGCCGTATTCTGCGTCGACGAGAAGACGGCGATTCAAGCTCTCGACCGTCTCGACCCCGTTCTTCCGCTCTCGCCGGGCCGCGTGGAGCGCCACGGCTTCGAGTACTACCGCCATGGCACGCTCTCGCTCTACGCAGCCCTGGATACTCGCACTGGAGAAGTCCTCGGCAAGACGGCCCAACGCCACACCTCCGCGGAGTTCGTAGCCTTCCTCGGCGATCTCGTCGCTCATCAGCCCCGAGACCGGGAGATCCACGTCATCGCCGACAATCTATCGGCCCACAAGACCCAGCGGGTCCGCGACTTCATCGCCGAGCACCCCAATGTCCACCTCCACTACACTCCGACCTACTCCTCCTGGCTCAACCAAGTCGAGATCTGGTTCGCCAAGATCGAACGCGACGTGATCGCTCGAGGCGTCTTCACCTCGGTGAAGGACCTCAGTCGCAAGCTCATGCGATACATCGACCTCTACAACCAGAACGCTAGGCCCATCAAGTGGAAGTACAACGACCCCCGCCGAAGGATCCGAGAGACCGATTCCAGTTCAAGTGGTACGAGCCACTAGCGGCTCCCTGGCGCCGCTTCTTCACCGCGCTTCACGCCCCCCTCAGTACCGCCGCCACAGCTTCAAGCCCGCCGGGTCGCGGGTGACGGCGAAGAGGTCGGCGAGGGCGGCGGCGTAAGGGCTCTTGGCGGCGGGCTCGCCGTTGATCTCCGCGATCTCGATCGACTTGAGGGGCTGGGCCTGGCGGGTGAGGAGCACCTTGAGCACGCCGAGGGCGCGGGGCAGCGACGGGTGGTCCGGGGGCAGGTGGAGGTCGAGCTCCTTGCCCAGGCGGCGGGCCACCAGGGCGAGACGGCTGCCCACGAAGGCGAGGTAGGTGGTGGGCAGGCGGCGGGGCAGCTCGGGGCCCAAGGCCGTCCGCAGCGCGGGGAGGTCGAGGCCGCAGGGCGAGGCCGGGTCGATCGCCGAGAGCCAGAAGACGGCGTCCTCCGGCAGGCCGCGTTCGAGCAGGCGAAAGGCCCCTGGGGTGGCGAACTGCGGGCCGGGGACGCCCTGGAAGAAGTAGCCGGCGAGCACCTCGCCGGAGAGCTCCAGCAGGCGCAGGGCCCGGAACAGGGGCCCCCACTGGAAGGCCGGGAGCTCGCGGGCCAGCAGCTCGCGGAAGACGATGCCGTAGCGGCTGAGGAGCCAGCGCGCGCGCTCCTTGTTGCGCTCCTCGGCGGCCAGGGCGTCAGCCGGCGGGGCGGGGGGGGAGAGCGGGAACCAGGCACCGCCGAAGGCGCGCGTGGCCTGCCAGCGGTCGAAGCGGCGGCGACCCGGGGCCACGGGCGCCGCGGAGCGCGCCGGCCGCTCGGGGACGGCCTCGGGGCGGAAGCGGCCGGCGATCCCCTGGCGCACCACGGCGAAGGCTTGGTTCGAGGCCCGGCCCTGCCAGGCGAGCTCCCAGAGGCGGCGGCTGACCTCGCCGGAGGCCAGGCCGGTGGCGCGGGCGATCTCGCCCAAGTCCCGCCGCACGCTGTCCCGCCGGGTACCGTCCTGCCGGGCGCTGCTGCCCGCGAAGAGAAAGTCGATCTCTTCCGCCGTGCCGGCACTCTGCGGCTCGAGGCCCAGGAGGTCGAGGTCGGAGGCGAAGGTGAAGGTGAGGCGCTCAGCGCCCGTCCCCACCCAGAGGAGCTCGCTTTCGAGCAGCAGGCTGTCGAGCCACGCGGGGTAGTAGGGCACCAGGCGGGCCGGCAGGAAATCCGCCTCCCAGGCGGCGGCCGGCGCCGGAAAGCCGAGGAGCTGCTCCAGGCGGTCCTTCAAGGCCTCGAGGTCGTCCCCGGGGTCGGTCAGGCCCTGGTGAGCGGCCAGGAAGAGCGGGAGACGCGCCAGCGGCAGGGCCTCGAAGGCCGGCCGGCGGGCGGCCCGCAGGCGGCGCAGCAGCCGCTCGAGGTTCTCGGTGTCGCAGATCTCCAGCTGCTCCGCGCCCTCGCGCAGGCGATCGATCACCCACAGCTGGCGGCGTTCTAGCTCGGCGAGCACCCCCGCGCCGCGCCTGGCGTCGAGGCAGAAGGTGGCGGCGAGACGATCGGCCGGGAAGGGGCCATAGAAGCGCGCCCACTCGGCGAGCACGCCGGTGAGCTCGGCGTTGCCGGCCGGCCCCGCCGCGAGGAGCTGCGTGACGGCCGCCGCTTGCTCACGCCTCAGCCGGCCGCCGCCGAGCGCCGTGAGCGCCACCTCCGCCGCGTCCAGACGCAAGGCGGCGAGCAGGCGAGGCAGGACATCGAGGGCCACCACCGCCGGCCCGGTGGCCGCTGGCAGCGTGACGCGGACCAGGCGCCGTTCGGCCTCGGCAAGGGTGGCGTCGAGGGAGAAGGCCTCCGTCAGACCACCGTCGCGCTCGATGGCGGCGACCAGCGCCTGCCACTCGCTTTCCGGCAGCAGCAGGCGTTCCTTCACCCACTCGACGAGCTCCGCCGCCTCGCGCGGCGCGTAACCGGGGGCCAGGCGTTGCAGGCGAGCTTCGAGGTCGGCGACGAGGCCGGCTGGCAGAGGCGGCCGGTGGCCGGCGGAGAGCGCCACCTCCCGTAGCAGGTCGGGCCGCAGGCCGGGGCCGCGGGCGGCAAGCGGCGTGTCGTCGTCGTACATCGCCGTGTTGGTCTGCTTCCAGACCAGGCCGGCGGCGAACGGCGAGGGGGCGGCGGTGGTGGCGCGGGCCACCTGGATCTCACCGCTCGCGAGCTCACCCAGCAAGCGCCGCAGGGCGGGCAGGTCGAGCTCGTCTTCGAGGCAGGTGCGCCAGGTCTCGACGACGAGCGGGAAGTCCCCGTAGCCGGCCACCGCCTCGAGCAGCTTCTTCGCCCGCTGGCGGTTGAGCCACAGCGGCGTGCGGTGGCGAAAGCCCGCCCGCGGTAGCAGCAGGGCGCGGCCGGCGTTCTCGCGGAAGCGGGCGCCGAAGAAGCCAGTCGACTCCAGCTTGCTGCGCAGCAGGCCCTCGATCGCACCAGGGCCCACCAGGCCGAGGAGCTCGTCGGGGTCGGCCTCTGCCGGCAGGGCAACGGCCACACAATCGTCGTCGTGCAGCACCTCGATGGGGGCCATGGGGTAGCGCTCGCTCCACGCCGCGGCGAGGGCGAGGGAGAACGGCCGGTTGACGGCGCCGCCCCAGAAGGTGTGGAGGTAGAGCTCCAGGCGATCGGGGGCGGACGGTCCGGCGAGGCGCTCGACGACGAGGCGGTAGCGGTGCGGCAACACGCCGGTCGCCGCCCGCTGGCGTTCGAGCAGCTGGACGAGCTGCGCCGCCGCCCCCTCCTCCATCGCGAAGCTCTCGACCAGGGTGGCGAGGAAAGCGGGCTTGCCGAGCTCGGCGTCCGCCAGGGCGAGGAAGCGGGCGATGCGCTCCGAGAGGTGGAAGCCGCGGTCCTGCTCGTCGGCCCGCCAGAAGGGGGCCATCGGCGCCGCGCCGCGGGCCGGGGTGACCAGCACGTCGTTGTGGGTGATCGCCTGGATGCGCCAGCTCTGGGCACCGAGCGAGAAGACGTCGCCCAGCGAGCGCTCCCAGACAAACTCCTCGTCCAGCTCGCCGAGGCGGGCCATCGAGTCCTGGATCCGCAGGGTGAAGTAGCCGCGGTCCGGGATGGTGCCGCCGGAGAGGTAGAGCAGGCGGTCGACGCCAGGGCGGGCCCGCGCCGTGCCGGCGACGCCGTCGACGGCGATCCGCGCCTTGAGCTCGCGCAGGCGACTGTCGGCGTAGCGGCCGGCGAGCATCTCGATCACCAGGTCGAAGGCGCGGCGCGACAGGTTGCGGAAGGGGTAGGTCGAGCGCAGGAAGGCGAAGAGGGCGTCG
>WBZL01000302.1_pt1 | contig 54481 bp, 39 predicted proteins | sample 5204291 | NCBI WGS metagenome assembly WBZL01 (sample SAMN12344345, study PRJNA552823) | activated sludge metagenome | biome: Activated sludge suspended growth; feature: Nitrification reactor; material: Wastewater; isolation source: activated sludge from nitrification reactor of wastewater... | reverse complement strand
CGACACGCTGCTGGGGCGGGGCAGCGCCGCCTTCACCCGCGACCGCGCCAACGGTGACTATTATCGCGCCAGCTTTGGCGGCGCAGCGGCCAGCTCGCCCGACATGCTGATTATCACTTCGTTTAATGAGTGGCCGGAGGGAAGCCAGATTGAGCCAAGCGTGGAGTATGGCAACCTGTATCTGGGGCTAACGGCCGAATTGAGTGCCGCTTACAAGGCGGGAAATCTGGCCGCACCGCCTGTACCAACCAGCCCCCCGGCTACGGCCACGCCAGAGGGGGGCGTTCCGGCCGCAACGGCCGTTTCCCAAATCACCAACACACCAACCCCCGCCGGTACGCCCACCGAAACCCCGCCGCCCACCGAAACCCCGCTGCCCACAGCCACCAACACCCCCATCGCCTCGCCCACGGCGCAGAGCGACGGCCGTTTAATCTATACCGTTGTTCCCGGCGACACCCTCATCCTCATTGCCGACCGCTTTGGCGTGCCGCTGGCCGACCTGCTGGAGTACAACAACGTTGGCAACGACGTGGTGTTGTCGGTGGGGCAGCAGCTTGTGTTGGGCTACACCATTTTGCCCGACGGCTCCAGCCCGCTGGCCGGGTTTCCCCAGGCCAAGGTGAAGCCCGACGGCGTGATCGTCCACGTGGTGCGCCCCAACGACACGCTGATTGGCATTGCCACGACGTATGGACTGACGATGGAGGAGCTTTTTGCTTTTAGCGGATTGACAGACAGCAGCATTTTGCAGTTGGGGCAGGAAGTGATTGTGGGCATCCAGCCGCAGCCGGTGGAAATTGGTGGCTCCACCGACCTGCCGGCCGAGCTTGCCAGCCCCACACCTCAACCCACGGCCACCGTCCCGCCGCCGCCCTCGCCCACGGCTACCCCCTTGCCTACGGCAACAGCAACGGCCGTTCCGACGATTATGGTAGTGGAAACGGCCGTTCCGCTTCCCACGCCAACCCTCGTCCCAGCCACCAACCCCATCACCAGCAGCACCATCGCTCCCTTCTTTTTGGGCAGCATCGGTGTGCTGCTGCTGGCCGGGGCAGGGATGTTGTATTTGAATCGGCGGCGATAGGGATACAGCAACCGCTTATTTAAAGTTACCCAAATAAACGACAAAAAGCTGACGGATACGGAACTATGGCAATGTCACAACGTCGCCGTGACCAACGGGGACAAAGTTGGGGTCGGTGGTGATGAGGATGCGGTCAAGTTGGGAGCCTTCAAAGCGATTGTAAAAGCGGAGGGTGTGGGTGCCGGGGGTAATCGTCCATTCGCGGGTGTTGTCATCGAGATACCAACTCCATTTGTCGCCCAACAGATCGGCGCGGTTTAAACGGCCGTTATCCAACTGAATATAAATACCATGACGCGAATTAGGGGCACGGATGCCACGATACCAAACGTAAATGTTGCCCTCATAATTCATGCTGAACGTATATTCCAACACGTCATTGGGGTTGCCACGGTCATCGCGGCCGGCGTTCAGGAGCATAAACCGGTTGTCAGAAGCGTAGGCATCCTCAGCCTGCATCCAGTTGCCTACGCTGCTGTTGGTGTGGCCTTCGGCCTCAATCCAGTTGTTGCCCGGCTCAAGCTGGTAAATCATCACCGGCTCCGGCAACTTGGTGGGGTCGGGCGTGGTGATGGGGTCAGGAACGGCCGTTGCTTCCGGCGTCACCGCCACATCCCCATCGCTTGCCAAAATTTCCACCTCGGTCAAGCTGTTCCAATTGTTGCTGGAGTTGCCATACCCCACAAAGCGAACATATTGCGCTGCCACCGGGGTAAGCATAAACGTTTGCAGGTCATCGGTCAGCCCATTGCTCTCACCCGCCAGCACCTGCGTCCAGCCTGCCCCATCTTCCGACACCTCAATGTCAAAATAGGCCACCCGCTGCGTGCCCTGGTGGAAAGCAATCCGTATGGACTCGACCATCTTGACCGCACCCAGATTATAGGTAATCCACTCCCCGTCACCCTGGGTTGACCAGCGCGTATCCAGCCGTTGATCAAGCGTATTCTCCGGCGCGTTGCCATCGTCGCTGCTGGCCGTCACCGTGATGCCACCCTGCGGCGGCTCACTGGCAGCGGTGGGCGTGGTCGGCGGCTCAGAATCGCTGCACGGCGCGGCGGCGGTGTAGAGATCACCATAGCGCCCCACGTTGTCGCCCCCGTTGTTATCAGACATCAGGTTGCCACACACCATGCCCTGGTTGTCCACCTGAAACTTGATGCCACCAGCCTGGTTGCCAAAAATTTCATTGCCGTAGATGTCGTTTTCCTGTCCATAAAGAACGCCACCAACTTCGTGACCACCCAGACGCACCCCTGCCCCCACGTTGCCATAGCTGCGGTTGTAGCGCAGCACGTTGCCGCTGCCGCGCAGCCCAAATCCACCAGAGTTGGGGTCGCGCTGCCCGCTGCAATCGTTATGTTCGATGATGTTGCCGCTGGCTCCTTCTTTGACCTCCACGCATTCATTGCCCTGGGTCACAATCAGGTTGTCGTGAATCCAGTTGTTGTTGGTCTCATCGGGGTCGGCGGTGGGATTTTTGCCGTCGTTCCACTGGGTGCTAGAGGTTCCCATGTAAATGCCTTCGCCATTTTTGCCGCCCGCGCTAAAGAAAAAGTCGTGGACGCCGCAGTTGCGGAAGGTGGAGTGGGCGATTTCGCTGTTTTGGACAAAGTAGCGCAGCCGCACGCATTCGCCCCCGGCGTTGGCAAAGGTCATATTAAGCACGCGCAAACCGACCACGCCCCGGCGGATCTGCCGGCCGTGAACATAGAGCAGTTTGTCGCGGTAGCCGCTGGCGCTGGCGGGGTCGCCGTGCAGCCCGTCAATGGTGAAGCCGTCGAGGGTGATGTAGTCGTGGTTGATTTCAAAAATACGGCCGTTTCCCGCCCCATGTATGACGGCATCTTTCGGCCCGGTCATGGTAATCGGGGCGTTGCTGCTGCCGTTGCGCACGGAAACAACATCCTGGTCATACTCACCCGCCGCCAGATGCACCACATCGCCGGGTTGGGCACGCATGAGGGCTTGCTGGATGGTTAAAACGGCCGTTTCCGGGGACAACCCATCATTACCGTCATTACCGCCTGGGCTTACGTAATAATCTGCCATATCTGCCATCGCTGCCGAAAAAGTAAAGATAATCATGGCGAAGATAGCAAGGATAAGCAGACCGTTTTTCCAATACGTTTTTATAGACATTGTTATACCTATAGTCACCAACTTAAGAGAGCTTTGAATCAATCAATAAGCTCAGTCTAAGGTGTGAGCAGGTGCCTGTCTATGTGACTTTCAAGTCAGGACTAATGCCTTATTGCTGCTGAATGGCTCCCGTTAATGCGCCCGTGAATTTTGCGTGAATACTGTAAGATGCGTTGTAAGTTTTTATTGTTACAATTACGTGCGTAGCAGAAATAGTACAAATTACCTATAGTAGTCCACTTTAATGTTAACTGTATCGGTACAAATTGCTCATTGACACTGAAGTAGCAAATGCAATGTGCAGCATAAGGAGCGCACTTATTGGAAAAATATAGCATTACATTCTAACTATTTTTCTTTCTACTGTGAGGCTAGGGAGCGTCAGGCAAAACAGCTTGACGGTGCCTCTGTAAGAAAGAAGCCATAGGAGATCCGACGTCGTACATCACTCCACAATCACGCATTTTCTTCTCTTCGTTACCCCATTTAACAAGACAAAGCAAGCGGCGTCGCATTATTAAGTTTTAGGGACATGAGCTATCCAGTCATGATAGCAATGCGACATCAAGAAAAACTGTAATTTTCGTAAGAGACGTATTCATTCAATGATGCTTTGGGCAGTTTGCAGCATTGCCTGTGCCAATACATCATCATTTGAGAGCATTCTTTAGGAGGAATCCATGTTTACAAAGCCTAATCCACGGGAGAATGCCCCATGCAACATTCTAGTTGTTGGTTCCGGGGTTGTTGGGGTTGCCACTGGGAAAGGTTTTACCAGAAAGGGCCATGCGGTAACCTATGTTGATGTCAATCAGGAGCGGATTTACCAATTGCGCCAGGAGGGATTAATGGCAACAACGGCCGTTCATGTTGATTGGTCGGCGGTTGATGTTGTCATGCTAACGGTTTCCACGCCTACTGTGAACAATCGCGTTGTGTTAGATCATATCAAGTCGGCCGCCCGTGATGTGGGCCGGGGGCTTGCCCAAACAGACAAGTTTGTGGTCGTTGTTGTTCGCAGTACGGTTCCTCCCACAACGACTGAGCAATGCTTGACGCCTATTTTGGAACAGGCATCGGGCAAGGAAGCGGGGGTTGATTTTGGTGTCTGCATGAACCCGGAATTTTTGCGCCAGAAAACGGCCGTTCAAGATTTTGACCGCCCCTGGATCACCGTTCTTGGTTCAACCGATCAACGCTGCGCCAGTCTGCTCAACAAAATCTATGCCCCCTTTGGTGGTCTCATCGTCCACTGCACCCCCACTGAAGCCGAAATGATCAAATACGTTAACAATATCTACAACGCCGTCAAAATCAGCTACTTCAACGAAGTACACCAGATTTGCGAGCAGTTAGGTATTGACAGCAACCTCGTTGGGGCAACCGTTGCCCGCAGTGCCGAAAGCATGTGGAATCCGCTTTACGGCGTTCGTGGTGGCGTTCCCTACGGTGGAGCCTGCCTGCCCAAGGACACAACCGGGTTCATGGCTTTCTGCGAAGATAACGGCTGGGATCATAAAATGTTAGCCGCCACTATCGCTGTCAATGAAGAGCTGGAGGCCTGGGTACCTCCGGCAACGGCTCCCGACGAGATTGGTGACATTTTGGCAGCCGTGCAAAACGAACAAGCGGCAGAACCGCTTCTGGTGTTCGACAAAAGCCTTCTTAACGCTGCCGTGGCGCAGAAAGTAAATGGCTCTAGTTATGTTCACTGACAAATAGTTCATGGGCGGGAAGATGGGGCAGCCTGTCTTCCCGCTGCTTTGATCCAACCTATCGCTTACCGCTTGCTTTGTCCCATACTTGGTTAGGAACGGAGAGGAAGGAGCTACTTAACAATGTTTGAGCAATTCAGCAGTTGGTTCTCAGAAACCACCTTTCAACTATACATTTTGCTACCAGTAGGGCTTATCGGTTTGTGGCGATGGGGGACATGGCTCGTCCGCAAACTGATTGGTCTACGCTATAAAGTAACCCCAACGGAGTCGTTTACAGCGACGACATCGCTGGTTATACCTGTTTATAATGAAAACCCGGAGGTGTTCCGCGAGGCACTGGGGTCTTGGGCTTTGGAAGAGCCAAATGAAATCATTGCTGTAATCGATCATTCCGACAAGGATTGCATTGCTGTCTTCCGTGAGTTCTCCCAGGTGTTTGCCGGGGCGCGAATGATTATCACCAAAAAGCCGGGCAAACGGCCGGCTTTGGCCGATGGGATGCGAGCGGCTACTAGTGAGATAGTGGCCTTGGTGGACAGCGACACCATCTGGACGATTGGTGTTTTACCCAAGTTGATTGCTCCCTTTGCCGACCCCGAGGTCGGCGGTGTTGGTTCCCGGCAAAATGTGCTGCACCCCAACACGTTGGCGCAAAAGATTTTTGATATTCATCTGGACAGCCGTTATTTTGATGAGATTCGTTTTCTGGCGGCGGCTGGTAACGCGCTGACGTGTTTGTCGGGCAGAACGGCCGTTTATCGCCGCAGCGCCGTCTTGCCCCTTTTACCAGATTTGGAAAACGAAACCTTTTTCGGCCGGCCGGTCATCAGCGGCGACGACAAACGGCTCACCCACCTCGTTCAGGGTGCCAGATGGAAAGTACGCTACCAGGAAGATGCCCGCGTTTTCACCCCCGGCGCACCCAAAATGGGGCAGTTCCTCAAGCAGCGGCTGCGGTGGACCCGCAACAGTTGGCGTGCCGACCTTCGCGCCCTCTACGACGGCTGGGTGTGGCGTGAAAAAGCCCTCGCCTTCCACCTGCTCGACCGCATTGTCCAGCCCATCACCACCCTCATCGCCCCCATTTACTTTTTGCTCGCCATCTACCGGCAAAACTGGAACATCGTTCTCGTACTCTCACTTTGGTGGCTCGTTTCCCGTGCCGTCAAAATCTTCCCCCACCTGCGGCGCGAACCAAAAGACATCGTTATTTTGCCCGTCTACATCGTGCTAACCTACGTCTTCGCCCTCTTTAAAATCTTTGCCTTCTTTACCATGAACCACCAGGGCTGGATTACCAGATGGGACGACAGCCGCATGGCGCGAAAGCGAAAGATGCGCATGGTGCCAGCCTACAGTGCCACCTTTGGCATGGTCTTTATTCTGGGGCTGAGTATGTTTCAAGTGGATAAATCTCACCAAGAGCGAATTAATGACATTCGCTTTTTTGCTGTTGAGTCGGAACTGCCGGCGTATGACCTGACCCGTGTGGCAGAGGCCGTGCAGCAGAATCCACCGCCGCAGGTAGAAGTGGGCGCAACGGCCGTTAATGAAGGCACCACCAGCTACACCATCAGCGACGGCGATACGCCCCAACTGCTGGCCGCCAAATACGGCCTGCCCCTCAGTGCCATTAACGTCAACAACACCCCCTGGGAAAAAGGCCAAAGCATAGACATCCAGCTCCCCTTCCAACCCTTTGAAACCTACCGGCAAGGGCTGGACGAAAGCAACCAGGCCAACATCACCTATTTGCCCGAAAGCAACACCATCATCATCAGCGGCTTTGGCAGCGTCACCACCGTACCCCAAATCCGTGATGCCATTGACGACAAAAAGATCCTGGATTACGAGGGCAAAGGCATCTACCTGCTCAAGGCCAACCTCTACATAGACACCCATGCCACCGTACTTGTGGAAGGATCAGATGTTGCCTGGCTCAAGCTGCTCAGCACGCCAGAAAACTTTGTTGCCATCACCAGCAAAGGCGGCAATTTAACCGTTGCCCACACCCACATCTCCTCCTGGAATCCCGAAACCAGCGACTACGACACCGAACACAAAGATGGCCGCAGCTATCTACTGGTTCGTGATGCCCGCATGGACATCATCGAGTCCGAAATTGGCTACTTGGGGTACTCACTGGAGGTCTCCACCGGCGGCGGCGGTGTCTATGGCCTCTCCTGGCGCATTGCCACCAAAGAGCAGTTTGGGCATGAACTCACCACCGGCTCCATCATCAACAGCAAGGTTCACAACAACTACTTTGGCATCTACACCTTCGGCACCACCGGCATGATCATGCGCGGCAACGAAGTTTTCGACAATATTCAGTATGGCATTGACCCCCACGACGACTCCAACAACTTTATTGTGGAAGAAAACTACGTCCATGACAACGGCAACCACGGCATCATCTTCTCCAAGCGGTGCTTCAACAACATCATCCGCAACAACCGCTCCGAAAACAACCGGCTGCACGGCATCATGCTTGACCGCAACAGCAACCGCAACTCCGTTTATGGCAACATCCTCATTGGCAACACCGATGGCGTCGCCATTTGGGATTCACACCGCAACGATATTTATGATAACGAAATTATCAGCAATCAGCGCGGCGTGCGCCTCAACCGGGAAGCAAGCCTGAACGTGGTGCATGACAACAAAATCCACAGCTCAACGCAGTACGGTTTCTATCTGTATGATGGGGCTTCGGAAAACACCATTCACAACAACGACTTGCAGCGCAATGACACCGGCGTCTACATCAAATCCGAAGAAAACTTTGTGATTGACAACTGGATTTCGCACAGCACGCAGGGCGTTTACCTGACCGAAGAAGCCAAGCGCAACCAGATCAACGCCAACCGTATTGCCAACAACGAGTCCGGGATTTACCTGAAGACGTTGCCAGATGATTACATCCTCAACAACACCTTCCTGACCAACATCAACAACATTCGCATTGCCCGCGAATGGCGACGGCCGGTTTCTGATCAGATCGCCGCCACCAATCCCTATTAAAGTACGCAAAAGGGGGCTGGCAAATACCCCGCCAGCCCCCTTTCCTTCCCCTTTTAACTCCATCTTCACCCTGCCCCCTCTCGGTGTAACCTGTTTCGTAAGGCAAAAATCTTAGCCTTTTGACGGAGCTTGTTCTGTAACCTGGTGGCATCATGCTGCCCGCAACACACCATAACGTCTTTTTTCCAACAATGGGCAAACAGCAGCCCCGATAGCCTTCCGGCAAGCCTCCAAAACTTATAGACAAATTCACGTCAGCTTGATTCCTGCCGGCCGTAAAGTATGGCATGATGTCGCCCGTGGTGGAATTATGATCTTTCCTGTGCCACAAAAACGAAATTGGTTTTTTGGGCTACTAATGATAGCAACACTCCTGATAACAAGCTGCCAGGCAAGGGCAGCAACCGAAATGGCCGCAGCCCCCTCTGCGCCGTTTATGATTGTTACCCCTCCTCCCGTTACCACACAGCAAACGGCCGTTAATGCTCCCCTTGCCGACGAAACCAACCCCACACCAATCCCCTCACCCACCCCGGCCAGCACCGCTACCACGGCCACGCCATCCCAGCCCATCATCGTTGGTTCCCAAACCGACACCGAGCAGCTCATTTTGGGGCAGATGCTCATTCAACTACTGCAAGCCGAAGGGTATAGCGTAGTAGACAAAACGGGGCTGGGTGGACAAACGGCCGTTCGCACCGCCCTCGAACAAGGAGAAATCACCCTCGCCATCGCCTTCACCGGCACCACCCTCACCCAGGCCCACCAGCTACCCCCCAACGCCCTGCCCAGCGAAGCCGACAAAGCCATTGCCCTTGTGCGCACCCTCGACCAGCCGCTGGGTCTCACCTGGCTCACCCCCGCCACCTACCGCAGCCAAACCGTGCTTGCCGTCACCGCCGAAACCAGCACCGCTGGCATCACCACCCTCGACGATTTGGCACGTTATGTACGCGAAAACAGCACCCTACTGCGCCTCTGTAGCGACAGCGATTTTTACGCCCGCGAACAAACCGGGCTGCGCGGCCTCGAAGCCGCCTACGACTTCACCCTACCCGAAAGCAGCATCCATCTGCTGGCGGCCGAGGAAGTGCTGGCGGGGCTGCACCAAGGGGATTGTGACGTGGCCGTGGCGCAAAACAGCGACGGCCGTTTAGAAGCATGGGGCTTGCAGCCACTGGTTGACAACCGCGCCTTCTTCCCCGGCAACGCCGCCGCCGCCGTCATCCACAGCCAGCTTTTAGCCGCCCAGCCAGAGCTGGAACGGCCGTTAAACCGCTGGGGTGTCCGTCTCGACAGCCAAACCATGCGCCACCTTATTGCCCGCGTCGAGCTGGGCAGTGACGGCCAACCCAACAGCGGCGACGAAGAAACGCCCGCCGCCGCCGCCGCCGCCTTCCTCATCCAGGCCGGGCTGCTGGGCGATGTCCCCCAAATCGTCATCAGCAGCCTGCCCAACCCCGCCAGCCAGCTTTTGGCCGCCCTCAGCAAACGGCTGCTGCGTGAAAACGGCTACGATTTGGCACCCGCCACCAGCAGCAGCGACCCCGCCACCCTCTACGCCACGCTGCAAAACGGCGGCATAGACCTGGCCTGGCTCTCCAGCGACGAGGCTCTGCGCCATTTCTACGGCGTTGCCCCGCAGCAAATGCCCATTCTCGGTGCTTTGGCCCATGAAGCCTTGGTAGACCACAGCAGCCAAACGGCACTCTACTGGCTGGAACCCAGCCAGATCAGCCAGCGGGATGTGGTGTTTGTCAACGCCGCGCCGCCCCTCCCCAACACCCTGAACGAGCTGGCGGAGCAAGTTAACCGCAGCGATGAACCGCCCACGCTCTGCACCCTGCCCAGCTTCTTCAACGACCCCGACGGGCTTGTCTATCTTTTTGAGCAATATGGCTTCTCGCTGCCCAACGACCATATTATTCTCGCCAGCGATAGCGACGACATTTACAGCCAGGTCGCGGCTGGCACCTGCACCATTGGCGTGGCGGCGGGGCAAAACAGCCGTTTTGCCACCACCCCCACCCTCCACATTTTGGCCGATCCGCTGGAATTTTTCCCCAACTACACCCTCACCCCGGTCATTCGCCAGGAAATCGCCGCCGCCTACCCACAAATTGCCAGGCAGTTGGCACAATTAACGGCCGTTCTCACCCCCGCCCGGTTCAATCAACTGCTGGCTCGCACCCAGCCTGGCGGCGACGAAGAACCCGTAGCCGCTGCCGTCGAGAGCTTTCTCTGCGAAGCCGGGCTGCTGGCGGGCTGCGCCCAGCCCGACCCCATTGCCAGCGGCTGCCGCAACCTGGTTGTCAACGGGGATTTTGAGCAGGAAGGGGGGTGGAATATTGTGCAAACGGCCGTTCCGGCCACCTTCACCACCAGCCAAACCCACCAGGGCAGCCGCGCCCTCCAGTTGGGCAACGACACCATTGCCTCGGCCAGCTTCTCCAGCCTGAGCCAGCAAATCCAACTGCCCGCCGCTGCCCGCAGTGCCACCCTCAGCTATTGGCAATACCCCGTCTCCGGCGACCTCGACGGCGGCGACACCCAAAGCGCGGCCATTTATGACGAAACCTTTGCCACCATCCAGCAAACGCTGCTGTGGGATATTTCTAACCAACAAACGTGGGAACACAAAACCTACGACCTAAATCAATTTCTGGGACAAACGATTTTTCTCTATTTTGGCGTGGTCAACGACGGCGACAATGCCCCAACCTATATGTTCATTGACGATGTGGCCCTCGAACTATGTGACTAAAAACTTGCCACTTTCAGGAGTATTGGATGATAAACAGAGTTAGCGGAATTCTTATCGGTATATTGCTCACCCTCTTCAGCTTTGGGTTGGTCATGCCCGCAGCACAGGCACAAGAACCGGCCGGCGCAACGGCCGTTATTGACCCCAACAACATCGTCACCTTCGACCAGCTCAGCTTCACCGGCCAAACCCTGCGCGGCCCCTCCGACAGCGCCCGTCTGTTCCTCAGCCTGCCCGCCGACTGGCAGCTTCTGCCCGGCACCCAGGTTGAGCTAGACACCCTGGTCTTTATCAGCAGCGAAGCCCTCAGCACCGGGCTGGGCGTCTATGGCGGCTCCATTGAAGTCGAATTCAACGACATCGTAATCGGCGACATTCCGCTGACGCAAAACGGCCCCGCCACCTTCACCTTCACCGTCCCCGAAATCGCCCTGGATCTTACCCGGATAGACGGCCGTTTTCCCCTGCAAATCACCCTGCGCGGCGACCACGTTTGCGATTTTGAGCGCAACGTCAACGTCGTGCTACTGCCCACCTCCCGCTTTTTGCTGCCCCACACCACCATTGCCCCCAACACCGACCTCACCCAACTGCCCCGCCCCCTCTACCAGCGCTCCTTCCTGCCCGACGAAGCCGTCATTGTGCTGCCGCAAAATCCTACCGCTGGCGAACTCCAGGCCGCCTTCACCGTGGCTGCCGGGCTGGGCAAAACCACCGGCAGCACCCTCCAGCTCACCACCGTCCCGCTGAACGAGCTAACGCCCCAGGATCAGAGCAGCAAACACCTCATTCTCGTCGGCAAAGCGCAAGGGTTTAACACACTCACCGAACTGCTGATCAGCCCCCCGCCGGCCGTTGGCGAAGCCGACGGCAACGGGCTACTGCAAATGGTCGTTTCCCCTTGGAACCCGGCCAAGGTGGTGCTGATGATTACCGGCAGCAACGACGCCGCCACCATTAAGGCCGCCCAGGCCTTTAGCTCTGGCACCATTCGCACCGGCGGCCAGCGCAGCACGGCCATTGTTGAGGCGGTGGACACGGAAAACCCCACCGTTGGCAGCCCCGACACCGACCGCACCTTTACCGAACTGGGGTACGACTCCCGTCTGCTGCAAGGGCGCGGCACCGACCAAACCGATCTGGAATTTATCCTGCCCGACGGCCAAACAATTGCCGACAGCGAGGAAGCGACGATCAATCTCATTTTTAGCCATTCGGCACTGCTGGATTACGCCCGCTCTGGCATTTCGGTCATTTTGAACGATGAGCCAGTGGGCAGCGTCCGCTTTAGCGATGAAACGACCAATTTGGGGTCATATACGGTGCGCATTCCATTAACGGCCGTTCGTCCTGGCCGCAACCACCTGCAACTACGGGCAGAATTGGTGCCACTGCGAAGCTGCAACGACCTGGGAGCCGCCGCCTGGCTTGCCGTCCGCCCCGAATCATGGCTGCACCTGCCGCTGGCTCCGGCGCAAAAACCAGATGCCAACACCTTTACCCTCAGCCAATACCCCGACCCCTTCACCCTGGACACCACGCTGGGTACCACGGCCATCATCGTGCCGCCCAACGACACCCGCGCCTGGAACATCGCCACCCGGCTGGCCTTTGACCTGGGCAACCGCGCCAGCGGCACACTGACCACCCTCCGCGCCGCCTACGCCGACAACATCCCCGCCGACCTCCGCAGCAACTACGATCTGCTGCTGGTGGGGCAGGCACGCGCCCTGCCGCTGCTGGGCGAACTTAGTGAAGCACTGCCCGCCCCCTTTGCCAGCGACAGCGACCGCGTGGTAGATGAAAAGCTGCCCGTTGATTTTCTTGTCCCGCCGGACGTGACGCTGGGGTATTTGCAACTGCTGCCCACCCCGTGGAACAGCGAACACGCCATCATGACCGTGCTGGGCGACTCCCCGGCCGGGGTGGAGCAGGCACTCAACGCCCTGTTTACCTCCAGCCAGCGCACCCAGCTTGCCAGCAACTTTGCCGTCATCGAGGCGGAGCGACTGTTTGTGGCACCGCCTGATGTAGACGCTTTTGCCCAGGTGCCGGGCAGCAGCGAAGTGGCAAACACCGAGGACACGACACCGGGCATCACCGCGCAAGCGGCGATTACGGAAACGGCGGCGATTACCACAACCGTTTCCCCCACCGTCGCCCCCACTGAAACTGTAGAAACGGCCGTTGCCAGCGAAGAAACCGGCACCACCAGCCAGGCAACGCCCGCCAATGAACCAGAGCAGCCGCAATTTTCCATCAACGACCAGCTTGCCGAAAGCGGCCCCATTCTTGCCACCGACCCCGCCCAGGTTCCCGCCCAAAGCGACCTCTTTAGCCGCTGGGTGTGGATCACCATTTTGGCAATCTCGGTCATCGTCCTGCTCATTCTCATTCTCATCCGCTTCCGACAGTAACTGCGAGAAGGGTTCGCCTGACAGGGCGAACCCTTCTTTGATCCATGGCCTACGACATACCAGCCCGCAAAATCTACTTTTGGCTCACCACCATGGGTGTGCTGCTGCTTTGGCTGCTGTTTAGCCAAAGTGCGGCTGCCCAGCAAGAGACGCTGACGCTTGCCGAGGCGGTGGTCAGTGACCAGGTGCAGGTGGAGATCGAGGGGCGCAACATTGCCTATATCCAGCCGATGCTGCTATTTCGCGTGACAAATGAGACAGAACGGCCGTTAATCCTGACGCTGGAACAAGGGCAGCAGCTACACAGCAGCAACCCCAACTACGCCGACATCATCCTCTCACAAACCGAAACCATCACCCTGCCGCCTGGGGAAACCATCTCCCGCACCGCCTACGCCTACAGCCTCGACGTTGACCTCGCCTTCCCCATCCCCGACATCACCTTTGCCCCGGAAACGCTTTCACACAACGAAGAACTGCTGGCTTTGCTACAGCAGATTCACAACAGCGAAGCCGAAACAACGCTGGCAGCCCAACTGGCCGTTTGGATGCAGCTTGCCGGTACCAGCGACTTCGATGCCTTTGTCGCCCGCTTTGATACCAACGTTGACCTACAGTCACAGCGGCGGCTGACCCTGCAACTGCTGGGCGCGTCAGCCGGGTTAGGCGGGATCATTCTGACGGTGGTGCTGCCGATTATCCTGCTTATTTTGCTCCCCCTCCTGGCTTTGCTGCTTCCCCGCCACCTGCGCAAACAGTTTGCCGGCTATCGGCTGATCACTCATTTAGCAACCGGTGTCAAATACCATATTCAGCAGGCACAGCAGCGCGGCACCCCCCAGCTGATTGCCATCAAACAGCCGGTGGATGATGTGACTGAAGCCAGGTGCCTACGCGAAATTGAAATCCGTGAGTGCATTGCCCCCCATGCTCCCCACATTGTCCCCATGCAGGCATCTGGCTATTTTGGCAATGACAAGAACAGTCGCCCCCGCCCCTATTTTGTGGAAACTTACATTGACGGCGCGGATTTGAGCAAGGTGCTAACAGAACGCCCCAAGTTAGGCACCACGATTGCTTTGGAAATTGTGGCGCAGCTTATTGAAGCATTGCGCCATTTACATCAGCAGGTTGGCATTGTCCACCGCGAGATAAAGCCTTCCAACATTTTGGTGGATAAACAGGGTCAGGTTTGGCTGACCGATTTTGCGGCGGCCACCATGCCGGAGCAAAGCGAATTTAATCAGGTAAAGCGGGGAGAAAACAGCGATGTGCAGTGGAATGCGCCGGAATATGTGCAGCGCAAGCAGTCGCTTTTTTATGCCAATGGGAAGCCGCCACAGCTTGATCCGCTGATTCAAAACCAGCAGGTTGATATTTTTTCGCTGGGCGTGCTGCTTTACCAGCTTGGCACGGGGCGTTCTCCCTTTGTGCCACAGCAGCAAAACGGCCGTTTATTTTATGCCCCCACGCTACGTCCCGACGCCTTTATGGAGTTGGAGCCGAGGCTGGCGCTGGCAATTCAACAATGTTTAGATGGAGACCCAACCAACCGCTTTGCGACGGTGACAGCCCTGCAACATGCGCTGGGGCTGCCGCTGCCGGCCGACGTAACCAGCCGGGCGCAAGCGGAGTTAGGACGCTTGGTACAGGATGTGATGCCATCTGTGAAAAGCTCGTAAAAACAGCCCGTTTCACCCCTGGTACTATGGTTTCGTAAGCCATGCCTTAAGCGAAATTTTGGATAGTGGATATAACAAAGTGGATCACACCCTTCACGCACAACGATTGTCTGGCATCGTCCCCACGTTATACAACCAACCAGGACAAACATTATCTGCTTTTGTATCGGGAATGTGTTGTTGCAGATTATGTCTACAGTGTAGCGGTAATACATACGTATTGGATAAACCGTATTGGAAGCTGGGCTATGGGAGTCTGTACCCCAAAGGGGCAGACTTACCTGGCTCACACCTGAAACCTCTACTCTGCATCACCCGCGAAACACCCACCAAGGGTATACCATCCTTAATCGTAAGGAAATAGTTCATGACAACAGCCAATGTTCTCAACCTCCAGCAGGATGGCATTGCCGCAGCGCGAGCGGGCAATAAACCATTGGCACGCCGCTTGCTGTTGGAGGCAAGTCTCTATGACCCTAATAACAAATCCGTCTGGCTCTGGCTGGCTGTCGTTGCCACAACTCCCGACGAAACGGTCAAGTATTTGCACAGGGCGCTGGCACTTAGCCCCGGCAACGAGCAAATTTTGGCAGCACTGCGGCAGGCCGAGGGGCGGCTGGCACAACAACAGGAAACGGCCGTTTGGCACTGCCCCCTTTGTGACGCTGCCGACACCGAAGCCCACGACCGCTGCCCCCGCTGCCGCGCCGTGCTGACGCTGACCGATTTTACGGTGCTGCTGGAAAACCACGCCGTGGACAACCGACGGCTGCAAACGGCCGTTTCCCAGCTTCAGCAAGCGGTGGAACATGACCCCGACGATGTACGTGTCCATTACAAGCTGGCGTTGGCCCATTTGAACATGCGCGAAACGGCACTGGGGTTGCGCCACCTGCAAACAGCACAGCGGCTTCAGCCCGACAACAAATTTTTACAAACGGCCGTTGCCGACCTCCAGGCTGAACTACAGCGACAAGCCCCCCCCGCCTGGATGTGCCCCCTCTGCCTGACCCCCGCCGACCAACCCAGCGACCCTTGCCCCAACTGCCACGCCATTCTCACCCTTTCCGACATTGACAGCGTAATCCACAACAGCAGCGTCAACCGCGACTGTTTGGAAAGCGTGGCGCAGCGTTTGACGCAAGAGGCAGCCGCGCTTAACGAGGTTGGCACTTACTACAAGCTGGCACTGGCGCAGCTTAATTTGGGGCGCGTTGACCGTGGCATCGAACAGCTCAACATTGCCCTCCAGCTCCAGCCCGATAACCGCGCCATTCGCGCCCTGGTGACGGTGCTGCTGCAACGGCAGGCCGATGCCGAAGTTGCCAAAAACAAACAGCACGCGCCCGCGCCGCAAAAAGGGGTCATTTTGGTGGTGGACGACAGCCCCACCATCCGCAAGCTGGTTTCGATGACGTTAGAGGAGGCCGGCTACAGCGTGGTGGTGGCGGCCGATGGAATGCAGGCCTTGGGCAAGCTCAATGGTCATTCGTCAGAGTTAAACGGCCGTTTACCCAACCTCATCCTGCTCGACATCACCATGCCCCGCATGGACGGCTATCAGGTATGCAAAATCATCAAAGGGTACAAAGAAACCAAAGGCATCCCCATCGTCATGCTTTCGGGTAAGGACGGCTTTTTTGACCGCGTGCGCGGCCGTATGGCCGGGTCAACCGACTATATTACCAAACCGTTTAAAGCCGAAAATCTGGTTGAAGCGGTTAGCAAACATATCAAACGAGACTAAACAGTCTTGGCAAAGGAGAAAAGGAATCGTTTGCAATTCAAACATGATTTCAAAGATAGGTAGCAACCATGAGTAAATCAATTTTAATTGTAGAAGACAGCCCCACCCATCGTCACCTGATCAGCACCCCGCTTACCCGGCAGGGGTACCGCATTAGCACCGCCACCAACGGTGAAGAAGCTTTGGAAAAAGCAGCCCGCGAAATGCCTGACCTCATTGTGTTGGACATTGTTTTGCCACTGCAAAACGGTTTCCAGGTGTGCCGCCAGCTAAAAACAGCGGCCAACACCAAGGACATCAAGATTTTGATGTTGAGCAGCAAAAACCGGGACAGCGACCGCTTTTGGGGGCTGCGCCAGGGAGCCGATGAGTACATGACCAAGCCATTTGATGAAAACGAACTGGTGCAAATGGTCGCCAGGCTCATCTAGGACAAATCCCTTTCGATAAACGCTAATGGCTGGCACCACCTCCTACATCGTGCCCAATTTGCCAGCCATTAACTCCCATCTAACAACTGTATCTGAAACAAAATAACTGGCTCACAGTCAGGTTTGTTTCGTTTTGCTTGTTGACGGGAACCATTCTTTTTGCGTGAGGTTAGCTGACTGTGAGTAATCAGAAAAAAGAGCCTGAAAAAGAAACAAACCAAGACCCGCTGGCAGACCTCATCCAGCCAAAGGCAACGCCACCGCAGCCGAAAGAAGTGGATGATATGGCGGCGATGGAGCAAGCGTTGCTGCAACCGCCGGCCGACTCGTCCCTTTTTGACCCGGAAACGCTGGCAGCCCTAAGTGATTTGGCAGAGATGGAGGCATCGCTGCTGCTGAACCCGTTGCAAGCAGCCAGGGGGGAACCAGAAACGGCTGTTTCTGACCCCACCTCCGAACCGGTCAGCACCGATGACAAACCCGCCCGCGACAGGCTCGCCAACCCCAAACCCGACTGGCTCGATGATTCCCCCTTTGACCTGGACGACGGCACGCTGCCCGAAGATGAAGGGCTGTTGGAACTGCTTGACCAGGCAACCGACGCGCTTCTGGCGGGGCAGGCCGACGACATTTTTATTGCCGCCGATTTAGCCGAAGAAGCGGAAACCCCAGTTGAAGCGGTTGAAGACGAAGACGAGCCGGAAGAAACGGCCGTTTTTGACCCCGCTCCCGATGAACGCGACAAAGACGACGAAGACACACTGGCAGAAACGGCCATTTTCGCCGACGACGATGATGCCCTGATGGCCTTATGGGCCGACGAAGCCGAGCTGGAAGAAACGGCCGTTTTTGACTCCATGCCTGACGGCGATGAAGATGAAGCGCTGGTTGCCCTGCTGGCAGAGGAAGCCGAGCCGGAAGAAACGGCCGTTTTCGCGGCCGACAGCGACGACGAAGACGACGCCCTGGCTGCTTTGTTGGCCGATGCGGATGCCTTGCAAGAAACGGCCGTTTTCGCGGCCGACAGCAACGACGAAGCCGATGCCCTGGCCGCCCTGGCGGAAACCATGAGCAGTGCCGACGAAGACGACGCTCTGCTGGCTTTGCAAGAAACATTGGCAGATGCAGCAACCGCAGAACCCGCGCCCCGGCTTTTTGCCGATGAAAGCGACGCCCTGGCCGCGCTGCAAGAACCCGCTGCCGACTTCTCTGACGACGAAGCCGCCGCCCTGGCCGCGCTCCAACCCGCAGCCGACTATCTGCAAGACATCATCAGCACCATTGATGATGAGGTAGAGGCGGCTTATGGTAACGGCACCATCACCGACCTTTCCAGCGAACAACTGACCGCGCCGCTGCAAAGCCTGCGCCAATATGTGGTCTTTATGCTGGCGGGCGAGATGTATGCGGCTCCGGCCAACCATGTGCGTGAAGTGGCGCAATTAACGGCCGTTACCCGCATCCCCAACGTCCCCGGCTGGCTCATGGGCGTCACCAACCTGCGCGGCGATGTCTTGTCACTCATCGGGCTACGTGCCTTCCTGGGATTGAGCAGCAACGGCCACAGCGAGCAAAGTTTTAGCCACGGCGACAGCCAGGTAATGGTGGTACACAGCGAAAAACACGCCTCGTCCATCACCACCGGACTTGTGGTAGATGAGATCGAAGATATTCGCTATCTCGATACTGACCAGATTGGCGTGTTGAGTGCCCCCATTGAAGACCAGGTAGCCCCCTATTTGCAGGGTGTGTATGAGGAAAACGGCCGTTTGCTCGTCCTCCTCGACCTGGAAAAGCTGCTGCTCTCACCCGCCATCTGGCAATTTGACCTAACCTAACTCAGAACAGATCAACCACCTGTAGACGCGCATCGTCACCCACACGTGACACGCCGAATTGACGGAACGAAACATGATCAGTTTAAAAAATATCAAACTCAGTCATAAACACCTCCTTCTGGTTCTGATGCCGCTGCTCGCCCTGCTCTACTTTGTCACCGTCGAAGCAATCAACCGGGCACAGTTAGCCAGCGAAATGGCAGACATCCAGAACCTTGTCAACTTTTCCGTCGCCCTCAGCGACTATGTTGACGAACTGCAAAAAGAACGCGCCCAAACCGCCCTCTTTCTGGGCAGTGGAGGCCAACAATTTCAACAGCAAATGTTGACCCAGCGCAAGGCAAGCGACGCCAGCAAAGCCACCCTGCTCGAACTCTTTGCCGACTTCGACGCCGCCCAATTTGGGCCGGAATTTGAGGGCCTCGCTACGGGAGCCATCAACAACCTCTCCCAGCTTCCCGCCATCCACAACCAAATTGACACCCTCTCTGTCACCAGTGCCAACGCCATCAACAGCTACAGCACCATTACCTCCCAACTCCTCAACGTGGTGGCCTTTTCCGCCCGCCTCAGTTCCGATGGCGAAATCAGCCGCTTGCTCACCACCTACAACCTCTTCCTGCAAATCAAGGAGTTAGCCGGGCAAGAACGCGCCATTTTGGCCGACGTTTTTGCCGCCGACCGGGTGAAGCCAAGCGAGCTAGGCCGCTTTGTAACCGTGGCCGGTGGGCAGGCCGCCCTGGAAACCGCCTTTCTCAACGCCAGCCGCCCCGACGAAATTGATTTCTACACCCAAACCGTACAGGGCAAAGAGGTAGACAACTTCTTGCGTTTACGTGAAGTTGCCATCAACAACTCCGCCATTGGCAACTTTGGCGTTGCCCCCGACCTCTGGTTCCAAACCGCCAGCGTGCGCATTGACCGGCTAGGCGATGTGGAGTTCCAGCTTGCCGCCAAGCTCATCGCCACCGCCAGCAACATTCAATCCCGCGCCCAAACCAGCCTTATCTTGTTTATCGCGCTGGTTCTGGTTGCCCTCATCATCACCGGTGGCGTTGTTTATCTGGTTTCCCACCAAATTACGCAATCTATTGATGCAATTAACCAAACCTTTATTGAAGTGGGAGAAGGACAACTGGAAAACCGCGTTGCCGACCTGGGCGACGACGAATTGGGGCAAATGGCGCAGGGACTAAACAGCATGTTGGACAACACCCTGACACTCATTGAAACCCGTGAAGACCGTAACCGCATTGAAGCTGCCATCATGAAGCTAATTGATGAGGTGGCGGGTGTGGCTGAAGGTGATTTGACGGTTGAAGCGGAAGTGACTACTGACATGACCGGAGCGATTGCCGACTCTTTTAATTTTATGATTGGGCAACTGCGGCAAATTATTACGGCCGTTCAGGAAACCTCGCTCCACGTTAGCTCATCGGCCAATGAAATTCAAACCACCGCCGAGCATTTGGCATATGGGAGTGAATCCCAGGCGGCACAAATCATTGACACCTCGGCTGCCATTGACGAGATGACAGTTTCTATCCAGCAGGTTTCCGAAAATGCTTCGCTGTCGGCCACGGTTGGCGAACAAGCCTCCGTCAATGCCCAGCGAGGCACCCGTGCCGTGCAAAACACCATCGCCGGTATGAACCGCATCCGCGCCCAGGTGCAGGAGACGGCTCGCCGGATTGAGCAATTGGGCGAAAGCTCACGTCAGATTAACGAGTTTGTGAAGCTCATTAGCGGTATCTCTAACCGTACCAGCATTTTGGCACTCAACGCCTCGATTCAGGCGGCACGTGCCGGGGTGTCGGGCAGCGGCTTTGCCGTGGTGGCCGAGGAAGTGGAACGGTTGGCGGAGCGGTCTACGGAAGCAACGCGCCAAATTGTGGCACTGACCCGCAGCATCCAGCAGGAAACACATGCCGCCGTTACTTCTATGAGCCTGGCAATCCGTGAAGTGGATAACGGAGCCAGCTTGGCAAACGAAGCGGGCGGGACGCTGCGCGAAATTGAGGATGTATCGAATCAGTTGTCTGGTTTGATTCAATCTATTTCGCTGGCGGCCAAACAGCAGGCGCGTGGCTCGGAAGCGATTGCCCTGGCGATGAGTGATATTGCAGATGTGACGCAGCAAACGGCCGCTGGGACGAAGCAGGCGGCTGTTTCGATCAACAATCTGGCTCAGTTAGCCAATGAGTTACGTAGTTCGGTTAGTACGTTCCGTCTGCCGAACGGGAGTGGGCGTGGGGTTAACGGCCGTTAATCCCCCCTCCACCTCCCCCTATCAGACCATGACACATGCCCGTGGGCCACACGCCCGCCGGTAGACCAAGAGGAACCCAATGTCACAAATGACGGTAAGCTCTTCCATCAACACCATACGCGACATCATGGCTCAACTAACCAGCAGCGTTGCCACCAAACTCATCCTCGCCATGATTATCGTAACCCTGCTCCCGCTTGCCCTGCTTGGCGTCGTCACCAACATCACCAGCGCCAACGCCCTGCGCGAGCAAGCCGGTGAATCCTTCGCCGACCACGCCGCACGCACCGCCACCCAAATCGGGCAGGCACTCGTGGAAAATGTGCGCCTCATCGAAACCCTGGCGAACATCGAACCGCTCTACGTGCGGATCGAAGCGGCCAACGCCAGCTACAGCGGCAGCGACAGCGACATCCAAAACCAGATCCTGCAGCTAGATGCCCAGTGGGTAGCTGCCCCTGACTCTGACCCGCTGATTCAAAACGCACTCAGCGACGACGACGAGATTAACTTTATCGCCCACCAACTGCGCGACTTCCAGGAGCAGTTCCCACACCACGTGGAGCTGTTTGCCACCGACCGCTATGGCGCACTGGTTGGCAGCACCAACCGCACCTCCGACTACTACCAGGCTGACGAGGGCTGGTGGCAAGCGGCGTGGAACAATGGCAGCGGCGCGGTTTTTATTGATGAGCCTGAATTTGACGAAAGTACGAACACAACGGCCGTTAATATCGCCGTCCCCATCCGCAACAGCCAGGAGCAAGTCATCGGCGTACTCCGCACCACGCTCGACATCCAGGAAATTCTCGACATCGTTGCTGGTGCCACCTTTGGCGAAACCGGCCATCTAACTGTGTTCAACGGCAATGGTGTCGCCATCTTCGACGCTGTAAACCCGGAACACGTTGGCGAAATCTTGCCCGATTCGCTCAAAGCGGCCGGCGTCCTGGAAGCCACCGAACCCGGCTGGATACGTGCCGCAGGCGAAGATAATGAAGATGCCGTACATGGCTACACCAAAGTCACCTCCATCTCCAAGCTGCCGGCCGTTGAAGGGTTACGCTGGACAGCCATTGCCACCATTGACTCTCAGGAAGCACTACTGCCCATTGCCAACGCCCAGCGCAACGCCATCATCATCGGCCTTGTCTCCATTATTTTGGCCGCCGTTTTAGCCTTCTTCTTCACCCGCCAACTGCTGGGGCAGGTCAACAAAATAAGCGAACTGTTCCAATCCATCCGTCGAGGCGACTACCATGCCCGCGTCCCCGTCTTAACCCAGGATGAGTTGGGACGCATGGCAAGCAACCTCAACACCATGCTCGACGACACCCTGAACCTCATTCAGACGCGGGAAGAGCGTGACAACATTGAGGCGGCCATCATGCGGCTGCTCGATGAGGTTAGCGGCGTGGCCGAGGGTGATTTGACGGCACGGGCAGAAGTAACAGATGACTTAACCGGGGCTATTGCCGACTCGTTTAACATGATGATTACCGAACTGCGGGAAATCATCCAAAACGTGCAGCAGGCCACGCTTCAGGTTAGCTCATCGGCCAACGAGATTCAGGCCACGGCCGAGCATTTGGCCTACGGCAGCGAATCGCAGGCGTCGCAAATTATTGACACGTCGGCGGCTATTGACGAGATGAGCGTTTCGATTCAACAGGTGTCGGAAAACGCCACCACATCGGCAACCGTTAGCCGTCAGGCGCTCAACAACGCCCAGCGGGGTGCCCGCGCCGTGCAAAACAGCATTTCCGGGATGCAGCGCATTCAGGAGCAGGTGCAGGAAACGGCCAAGCGGATTCGCCGCCTGGGTGAAAGCTCGGAAGAAATCGGCAAGATTGTGGAGCTGATCGAAGACATTGCCGACAACACGGCCATTCTGGCGCTCAACGCTTCCATCCAGGCTTCAATGGCTGGGGAAGCGGGGTCAGGTTTTGCCGTGGTGGCCGAAGAAGTGGAACAACTTGCGGAACAGGCCACGGAAGCAACCAAGCAAATTGGCAGCTTGATTCGCACGATTCAGAGCGAGACGCTGGAAGCGGTACAGGCGATGGAAATCACGACGCAGGAAGTGGTCAGTGGGGCGCAGCTTGCCAATGAGGCGGGTTCGGCTCTTACCGAAATTGAAACGGTGTCGCGGCAGCTTTCAGAGCTAATCCAATCTATTTCGCTGGCTTCGCAGCAGCAGGCACGTGGCTCGGAAACGCTGGCGCGGGCCATGAACGAGATTGCTGAGGTAACGCAGCAAACGGCGGCCGGGACGAAACAAGCGGCCGTTTCTATCAACAACCTTACCTTGCTGGCTGATGAGCTGCGTGGGTCGGTGAGTCGTTTCCGCTTAGCGGGTGGGAATGGGACAAACGGCCGTTCACGCGCAGCCTAATTATTGATAGAGGACTTATCATGGAAAACAAAAACCAAAACGCAGAACAGCGTTACCAAGCCTCCCGAATTTTTACGGTACGCAACAAACTGCTGCTCATCTTCCTGGCACTCTCCCTCATCCCCATGGGCATTCTCAGCACCGTCGTCTTCCGCAACGCCTCCAACGCCTTGCTCAACGACGCCTTTGCCGCCCTGGAAGCGGTGCAAGCCACCAAACAGCAGCAAATCGAAACCTTCTTTGAGCAGATCACCATTGACGCCCGCTTCATCCGCGAACTGCCGGCCGTCACCGGCACGGCCGAACTGGGCGGGCTGCCAACTTTGATCGAACTACGAAACAGCAAAGACGACCCCGCCTACCAGGCCGCCTACGCCAACATCGAGGGCATCTTGCAGCGTTATGCCGACAACCGCCAGGTCTATCAAGACATCATGCTGGTTGATCTGGAAAGCAATGTCGTCTACGCCACGCTGAACGATTCGCAGGACACCAATGTTTTAGTCACCGGCGAGGTAAAACCAGAGTTTATGGTTGCCTCGCGCAGCGGCATTGTCATTGACGACATCAGCTTTAACGTCATCCACAATGAAGGCAACCTGAAAGTTGGAGCGCCCGTTCTTAACAGCAACGGCATCGCCATCGGGTCAGTCATTCTGGAGATTGGTGAAGAAACCATTTCCGAAATTATGACCGAGCGCACCGGTTTGGGCGATACGGGCGAAACGTATCTGGTGGGTGCAGACGGGCTGTTCCGCTCGGAGTCTCGCTTTGTAGATCAGTTGGGGGTACAAACGGCCGTTCTCAACCCCCAAATCGTCGTCAACACCATCGCCAGCCAAAACGCCCTCGCTGGCGGCACCGGCACCGAAATCATCAACGACTATCGCAACACCCCTGTCCTCAGCTCCTGGGCACCTGTCGTCATTCAAGCACCCAATAGCTATCACCCCAACGGCCTCACCTGGGCCTTCATGGCCGAAATTGCCGTAGCTGAAGTAAACCAACCCATTGCCGACCTCTCCCAATTCGCCCTGACCCTGGGTGGCATTGCCGCGCTGGTCGTTGTCATCGTCGCCGTCCTCTTCACCCGCTCCTTCACCAGCCAAATCAACGCCATCAGCAGCGTCTTCCGCCGCGTTGAGTCAGGCGACCTCAGCAACCGCACCCCCATTCTCGCCCGTGACGAACTGGGCAACATGGCCGTGGGGCTAAATGGTCTGCTCGACCAGCTCTCCAACCTCATTAGCGAAGTCCAAATCGAGCGTGACAGCATCGAAAACTCCATCATCAAGCTGCTGAACGAAGTAAGCGATGTGGCCGACGGCGACCTGACCATTCAAGCTGAAGTAACCGCTGATGCGGCCGGCTCCATCGCCGACTCCTTCAACTACATGATCGCCCAACTGCGCGAAATCATTGTCAACGTGCAGGAAGCCACCCTCCAGGTAGGCTCCTCGGCCAACGAAATCCAAACCACGGCTGAACATTTGGCGCAGGGCAGCGAAACCCAGGCCGTTCAGATTGTAGACACCTCCGCCGCCATTGATGAAATGTCCATTTCTATTCAACAGGTTTCGGAAAACGCCGCTCTGTCGGCCCAGGTGGCGCAAAAAGCCCGGCACACCGCCCGCGACGGTGCCAACGCCGTGCAAAACACCATCCAGGGGATGGATCGCATTCGGGAGCAGGGGCAGGAAACGGCCAAACGCATCAAGCGGCTGGGCGAAAGCTCGCAGGAAATCGGCGAAATCGTCCAGCTTATCCGCGACATCTCCAAACGCACCAACCTGCTGGCGCTCAATGCGTCGCTGGAAGCAGCCGCCGCTGGCGAGGCCGGGCGCGGGTTTGCCGTGGTGGCCGAAGACGTAAAGCGGCTGTCACAGCGTTCCGCCGCCGCCACGCAGCAAATTGCAGGGCTGATCAAAAGCATTCAAACGGAAACCAACGCGGCCGTAGCCGCTATGGAAGCCACCACCCGCGAAGTGGTGGATGGGTCACAGCTTGCCAATGACGCTGGCTTACGGCTAACGGAAATTGAGCAGGTATCGGCCGAATTGGCAGAGTTGATTCAATCCATTTCGCTGGCGGCGCGGCAGCAGGCACGCGGCTCCGAGTCGCTGGCGCGGTCAATGAACAACATTGCTGAGGTGACACAGCAAACGGCGGCAGGTACTAAACAAGCGGCCGTTTCCATCAGCAATCTGGCGGAATTGGCCGACCGGCTCCGCACCTCAGTTAGTACCTTCAAACTGCCCGGCAGCAACGGGCAGAATGAATATGCACATTAATTGTCTGGGCGGGGTGGATGGCACTTGCGCCATCCACCCCGCCCCGGCACCGGAGGCCGTGCTGTTCCCTAACCGCCCTACCCGCCCAGAAATGACACCGCTGGAAGTCGAAATCTGGCAAACCTACATTTGGGAAAAGTCCGGCCTTTTCTTCACCCCCAGCCGCCTCTACTTTTTAGGGCAACGACTGTGGGAGCGCATCCAGCAGTTGAAACTGGCAAGCTACACCGAGTATTACCATTATGTGGTTTATAACAACAATGGCGCGGCCGAATGGCTGCTGCTTCTGGACAGCCTGCTGAACAATGAAACCAGCTTTTTTCGCCACGAACCTTCTTTTAACGCCCTGCGCGAACTGGCACTGCCAGAACTGGTGCAGCAAAAAAGGCGGCAAGGGGTGAGCAATCTCCACGTGTGGAGCGCGGGCTGTTCGGCCGGGCAAGAGCCGTATTCGCTGGCAATGACGCTCTTGGAGCATATGGAAGCGCGGCTGTGGCAACTGCGGGTGATGGGATCGGACATCAGCCGGGGCAAGCTGGCGCAGGCGCGACTGGGGCAATACAAACAGCACGAGGTGCGTTATATGCCACCGTACTACCTCAACAAGTATTTGCGCTGGGTGCAAACGGCCGAAGGGGCACATTACCAGGTTGTGGAACGGGTGCGGGAATTGGTGCAGTTTGGTTATTTGAACTTTAAGGAACCTGAGAGTTACTGGATACATGGTCAGGACATCATTTTTTGCCAAAACGTCCTTATTTATTTTAAGCCTGACCATCGCCTGGAGATTGTGAAGCTGCTGATTGAGCGGCTTAATCCCGGTGGCTTTTTGTTTTTGGCCCCGGCCGAAATGGTGGGGCTGCGAATGCCGGGTGTGACGTTTGTCAATGCACCAGATGCGCTGGTGTATCGGAAAACGACGATGATTTGATGGGAAACAAGGTTGTGGATGAAAGTTGATTGGAGACTGGAGATTGGAGATTGAAGACGATTAATCTCCAATCTCCAATCACCAATCGCCACGCAATATTGGTTTACAACCTTGAAACTATAACTTTATGCGCGGCTGCGGCTGCGATTTTTGGAGATTCAAGATGGCAAGACATGTTGATAAAGAGGTGCTGAGCGGGTTTATCGAAGAAGCACAAAGCTATCTGCCAACGGTGCGCGAAGGCATTCGCCGTTTTCAACAGGACCGAAGCAAAACGGCCGATCTAGAGGATGCCCGCCGCTATGTTCATACAGTCAAGGGGGCGGCCTCGATGGTGGGGCTGAACGGGCTAAGCCACATCGCCTATTTCATGGAAGATTCGATGGAAGAGGTGGTGGGCGGTGTATTGACGTATGATGAGGCTATGGGGCGTTTTTGGCAGCAAACGCTGGCGCACATTGAGCTGTATTTGGAGAAGTCGTTGACGGGGGGGCTGCAAGAACGGCCGTTATTGACCCAGGTTGCCACCACCTATCGCCGCCTGCGCGGGCTGCCTGAGACGGAAGACGAACGGGCTGTGTCCGCCATTTTGGCCGATATTCCCGATGAGGAAGCGGGAGAAACGGCCGTTTCCTCCACCTTCACCACCATCAACTACGACGACGCCATTTCCCCCGAACTCATCGAAGCGTTCACCCTCGAAGCCGAAGACCATTTACGCCACGTCGGCCTGCTGCTGACGCAACTGGAAAAAACGCCCGGCAACAGAGAAATGCTGCAAAGCATCCGCCGCAGCGTCCACACCCTCAAAGGGGCAGCCAGCACCGTGGGCTTCCCCGCCATCACCGAGCTGTCGCACGGCATGGAAGATTTGCTTGACCTGGCATATGAAGGCAAGTTACAGCTAACGCCCGACCATTTCAGCCTCCTGTTTCGCTCCAACGACACCCTGGAAGATTTGCTGACACAAAGTGCCGACCCGGTGGAGTTGGAAGCACTACATCGGCAATACCGCCAATGGTCGTCTGATTCCCCTCAAAGCCGTCACGAACCTGATTTTTCCAGCTTGCTGGGGACGGAAACGATTATTGATTTGTCGGAGATGCGCCCCTCAGCTCTGGCCGAGATGGCGGCGGGAGGAGAAACGGCCGTTTCCAACCGCACCGGCCAGCCAGAAGAAATGGTGCGCGTACCGCTGGAACGGCTCAACGATTTGATTCGGCTTGCCAGCGAGCTGGTTATCGGCCGTTCGGCCTTTGAGCAGCGCATGGGCGACCTGCTGCACATTGCCGAAGATATGCAGCCGGGGATTGAGCGGCTGCGCCGTCTTTCAACCCGCTTGGAAACGCAATATGAGGTGGTGGCTCTGGCAAACGGCCGTTCGCGCCCCAGCAGCATCACCTTCCCCGGCAGCAACGGCGAAGCCAACCCCGCCAACCCCCTAACTCAGGAATTCGACGACCTCGAACTCGACCGCTACACCGAATTCCACCTCCTTTCCCGCGAGCTGTCCGAAGCCACCAGCGACATTCGCGTCGTCAACAACGAACTCACCCACCTCATCACCGACTTTGACAGCATTCTCAACAGCCAAAGCCGCCTGACCAGCGAACTGCAAGACAAGCTCATGCGCACCCGCATGGTGCCACTTGCCAGCCTCACCACCCGCTTCCACCGCGCCGTGCGCGTCGTCGCCCGCAAACAAGCCAAGCTGGTTGAGCTGGTGCTGGAAGGGGAAGAAATCGAGCTGGATAAAAAAGTGCTGGAGGACATCGCCGACCCGTTGCTCCACATCCTGCGCAACGCCGTAGACCACGGCATCGAACCCCCCGCCCTGCGGCAGGTCATCGGCAAGCCCCAGCGCGGCCAAATCCGCATCCGCGCCTACTACGAAGGCAGCCAGGTCGTCATCCAGATTCGGGACGACGGCACCGGGCTGGAGCCGCAACTGCTGCGCAACAAGGCCGTGGAAGGGGGCTACATCACCGAACACGAAGCCGCCCTGCTCACCGACCGCGATTTGTACCGCCTGGTCTTTATCCCCGGCTTTAGCACCGCCGATGAAATTGACGAGGTGTCCGGGCGCGGCGTGGGGCTGGACATCCTTCGCGCCAACGTGCAAAAGCTCAAAGGCACCGTCACCCTCGACTCTGAGCCAGGCCGCTACACCCTCTTCACCATTCGCCTGCCTATGACGCTGGCCGTCACGCGGGCACTGCTGGTGCGAGCCAACCATGAAACGTTTGCCCTGCCGCTCAACGCCGTCACCCAAATTTCGCGCATGGATCGCAGCGAAATCAGCAAGGTGGGCAAGGAACCGGTGGTGCGGATTGGCGGCACGGTGTACCCGGTAGTCCGGCTGGGCGAGCTGCTCAACCTGCCGCAGCCGGCCGACGACTCTTCCAAGCGCATGTCGGTGCTGGTGGTGAACACGGGCGAAACGCGGGTTGCCATGATTGTGGACGAAGTGCTGGACGGGCGTGAAATTGTGGTCAAGCCGTTGGGCAACCATTTGCGCCGCGTCTATGGCATCACCGGAGCCACGCTGATGGGCGACGGCAGCGTGGTGCTAATTTTGAACCCCACAGAGATTTTGCACCCGGCAGAGGAGGGAGAAACGGCCGTTTGGGAACCCAAACCCACCGCCGCCCCCCGCCGCAAAGAGTCGCTCAACATCCTCATCGTAGACGACTCCGTAAGCGTCCGCCGCGTGGTCTCCAGCCTCATCCGCAGTGCCGGCTGGCAAACGCTGGCCGCCAAGGACGGCATCGAAGCCCTGGAAACCATCCAAAGCCTGACCCAACTGCCCGACGCCATCCTGCTCGACATCGAAATGCCGCGCATGGATGGCTACGAGCTAACCGCCACCCTTCGCGCCAACCCCAGCTACCGCGACATTCCCATCATCATGCTCACCTCCCGCGCTGGCGACAAACACCGGCAAAAAGCCATGGATCTGGGCGTATCGGGCTACCTTGTCAAACCCTACACCGACGACGTACTGCTGGAAACAGTGCGACGTCTGGCGGGAATGGAGCTTGTACATAGTTAAAGTAATCAGTAATCGGTAATCGGTAATCAGTGTAGCCAACTGATTACTGATTACTGATTACCGATTACCGATCACCCCACATGACCAAACCGGTACGTGTTCTGATCATTGACGACTCCCCCTTCGTCTGCCGTCTGCTGACCAACCATCTGCACACCACCAACAATGTGCAGGTGGTTGGCACGGCGCTAAACGGCCGTCGCGGGCTAAAGCTGGTCGAAGAACTGCACCCGGACGTGATCACCCTGGATCTGGAAATGCCGGATGTAAATGGGCTGGAAACGCTACAGCAGATCATGCTTGATCACCCCACCCCGGTTGTCGTCATCAGCGGTGTCAGTCGCCGCGCCGCCGCCATGTCGCTGGAAGCGATCAACAAGGGAGCCGTTGACTTCATTTTGAAATACACCCCCGGCACCGATGTCAAGCCGGAGGCATTGCGGCAGGAGATTATTGCCAAGGTGCAATCCGCCGCCGAAATCAAGGTGGTGCGCTCCATTCGTTCGCGCCACAGCCGCGACAACCAAACCGACCCACACACGGCTAAAATGGTGGCCGAAATCGTGGGCAACGTTATCGGGAAAAATGACAGCAAAACGGCACTGCTGTCCAGCGGCGTGGTCGTCATTGGTGCCTCCACCGGCGGCCCCGTGGCCCTGCGCGAGCTGCTCAGCGAGCTGCCGGCCGATTTTCCCGCCGCCATTATTGTGGTTCAGCACATGCCCGCCTCCTTTACCGGGGCACTGGCCGCCCAGCTCAACAGCCGCGTTGCCTTGTCGGTTAAAGAAGCGGCAGCGGGCGACAAGCTGCAAGCGGGGCAGGTGCTGGTGGCACCGGGCGATTATCACCTGCTGCTGCGTCCCAATTCCGAGGTCTATTTGAACCAGGCACCCAAAATTCAGGGGCATCGGCCGTCGGTTGATGTCACCATGCAGTCGGTGGCACAAATTTATGGGCAGCGCACCAAAGGAGTGGTGCTGACCGGTATGGGCAGCGACGGGGCAATGGGACTGCGGGCCATTCGCAGCAAGGGCGGGGCAACCTTTGCCCAGGATGCCGATAGCTGTGTGGTCAATGGTATGCCGCAGCGTGCTGTGGATGATGGTGTGGTGGATCACATCGCCCCACCGCCGCAGATTGCGCGTCTTTTAAGAAAGAGTGTTCAGTAATCAGTGACCAGTCATCAGTAATCAGTTGCCTGTACTGATTACCGATCACCGATTACCGATTACCGATTACCGAACAGTGGAGTATGAGATGGTACAAAGTACAACCAGCAAGAACGGCATCTTCAGCATGATTCGCTGCGGCGTTGGGAAGCATGTTTTTGGTATTGATATGGACTATATCCGCAGCATTGAGCAGACAGACTGGATACAGGGCGAGGGGGGCGCGGATGGTCTGTGTGGCTATTTGCAAACGGCGCGGGAGCAAATTCCGGTCTATAGCCTGGGGGAGCGGTTGGGGCAGCGGCTGACGGGCGTGCCGGATGAGCAGCGGGTGGTGGTGGTGGAAAGCAAACGGCCGTTTGCCCTGCTGGTTGACCGTATTACCCCCGTGACCGTGGTGCGCCCGGAACAGGTGCGGCCGCTGCCAACGGCCGTTATTGACCGCCACAACGATTACTTTGACGGGTTGGTGCAGCTTAACAACCAGTTTGTGCCGCTGCTGGCCGTGGAACAACTGCGCCCCGATGGCGAGAAACGGCCGTTAACGGCCGTTTGGCCCACCCCCGCCCAACCCCACCGCACCCGCCACAAACCCGCCAACCATTTGCAAATCGTCGTCTTCAACATCCCCCACCTGCCTGGCAACATCGCCTTTGCCCTCAGCCTGTCACAGGTGCCAGAAATCCGCGACCCGGAGCCGCCGCTGCCGGTACCCGACGCCCCGCCCCACATTTTGGGGCTTGTTACCTGGCAGGGGCAGCCGGTGCCGGTGCTAAACCTGGCTCACTATTGGCACCCCCACCGCTCGCTGACCATTGAACCGGAAAGCACGCTGCGGCTGCTGATTGCCCAAACGGCCGTTAAAGATGTCAACGTTGCCCTGTTTGTGGAGCCAAACGTGCGGCTGGAACGGCTGCCGCTGCCGCATGAACCCATCCAACCCCATTACCCGCTTGACCCCGCGTTTATTCGCGGCAGCCTGAAACGAGGCGAGGAACAAATTATTATTCCCGACCTCCTGTCTATTTTGAAACAAGCAAGAAACGTATGATGATGTATAAGAAACCAACCACGGGCTGGAAAACGGCCGTTTTACTTTGGTTGGGGGTGAGCCTGATGATCAGCTGGGTGCTGCCCGCGCACGCCCAGCAGGAACGGCCGTTAGCCGAAGCTATTGCCGAAGGGCTGGTCGTGGTGCATATCCACGGGCGCAGCATCGCCTTTGTCGAACCCATGCTGGACATGACCCTGACCAACCAAACCAGCGACGAACTGCATCTCTTTTTGCCCGCCGGGATGCAGTTGCAAAGCAACAACCCCTCCTACGCCAACGCCTTGCTGGCGCGGGATGAGCTGATTGTGCTGGCGGGCAACGAAGCGCGGCAGATGGGGCTATATGCCTACAGCCAAGAGCCAGACAAGGCGTTTCCCGATGCCAGCGTCACCTACAGCCTCGATGAGCCAATTTACCGCACCGAGGTGATGGTGCTGCTGGAAACAATTGGGCAACAGGGTGCCGAATCGGAGGTGGCCGGCCAGATTGCGCTGTGGATGACGCTGCTGGATGAAACGGATTTTGCCGCCTTTACGGCCGAATACAGCAACGGCAACGACCTGACCCCTTACGAAAAGCAGACGCTGGAGCTGATGGGGCAGGAGGTAAAAACGGCCGTTTCTCCCTTCGTTCTCATCGGCAGTATTGTCAGCGTGGGGCTATTCCTCGCTATCTTCGTTTATGTCAAGCGTGAGGTAAGCCAAACGTTTGATGGCTACAAGCTGGGCTACCACGTCGCCACCGGCGGCAAATACAACGTGCGCCAGGCGCGGCGGCGCGGCGGTGCCATTGACCTCATCATCAAGGAGCCGGTTGACCACGCCACCGAAGCCAACTGCGTCCGCGAAATCGAAATTCGGGAGCAGTTTGACGAAATGCCCCCCAACATCGTCCCCCTCTTTAGCTCCGGCTACTACTCCCGCGACAAAAACAGCCGCGCCATGCCCTATCTCGTCGAACGCTACATCCATGGCTTTGACCTAGGGCGGGTGTTGCAAGAAGTGACCAAGGTTGAAGCCAACCAGGCGCTGGAAATCATCGCCCAGTTGCTCAACGCCCTGGAGCATCTGCACAACCAGCACCAAATCGTCCACCGCGATCTGCGTCCCTCCAACATCCTGCTCGACCGCGACGGCCGCGTTTGGCTCACCGACTTTGGCTCGGCCATTAATGGCAACACGCCCGACTACACCTTTGTGCGCCGCGAGGAGGCCAACAGCAGCCACTGGCTGGCTCCCGAAGTAGTTCGCCGCTCACAGGCGCATTATTTGGCAAACGGCAAGGGGGCGCGCCCCACCACTCCACAGCAAACCATTGACAAACGCGCCGATATCTATTCGCTGGGGGCAATTTTGTACTTGCTGCTGCTGGGCGAGCCGCCCTTTGACCTGAAGCAAGCACGCCACTTTTTTGAGGTGCTGCCGCCCCAGCTAGACAAGCTCACCAGCTTTGAACCGTATATTGCCCAGGCCATTCGCCGCTGCCTGGCGGCTGAACCCGAGGAACGGTTTGGCACTATTGCCGAACTGCGCCACAGCCTGAATTTGCCGCTGCCGCCAACGCAGTCGGCGCAGGCGCGGGCAGAGCTGGGTGAATTGGTGCAAATGATTGCAGCGGAGTTAAAACGATAGATGAACCGATCTGCTTACCGAGTGCTGCTGTGGCTGCTGGGGGTGATGTGGGGATTAACGGCCGCTTCCCCCATCCACGCCCAAGCCATTCCCCTGCCCCAGGCCGTCGCCGATGGCAGCGTCATTGCCGACATTGTGGGCATCCACCCCAGCTATGTCCAGCCCATGCTGCGGCTCACCCTCACCAACCAGTTTGTGACCCCTCTAACGCTGGAAGTGCCGCTGGGACTGCACCTGAACAGCAACGAAGCCGCCTTTGCCGACATCCTCATCGGCCAGGCCCAAACCATCAATCTGGAGGCCAATGAAACAAAGGAAGTGCTGCTGCTGGGCTACAGCCTCGACCATCACCGCGCCTTCCCCAGCCCGGCGGTGTCGTACACCATTCGCGGGCAGGAAACCAACGCCGAGCTGCTGACCATCCTCAACCGCATTACCCAGGAAAACGTGGCCGAAGCCTACGCCAGCCAGCTTGCCATCTGGATGCAGGTGTCGGGGCTGAATTACAACCGGCTGGCGCAAGATTTGGGCAGCGACCCGCTGGAGGAATACCAGCGGCTGACGCTGGTGCTGCTGTCAGAGTCGCCGTTTGCCGTGTGGCGGCTGGCACTGGGGGAAAATTTGTGGTGGTTGGCGGTGATTGGCGGGCTGGCGGTGGCAATAACGGCCGTTCTTCTGCGCCACGCCCTCCACATGCGCGTCCTCGACGGCAAATACCAAATCGTCGGCGAACGGCTGCGGCTTGATGGCTACTACGAGCAGTACAAAGGCAAACGGCTGTGGGCGCTAGACCGAGAGCCGCTGCTGCTCAAAATCCCCGCCGATGAGCGGTGCGTGCCGCGCTGTGAACGGGAAATCGAAATCCGCAGCCGTCTTGCCACCCACTGGAACATCGTCCCGCTGCTGGCGGCCGGCCGTGACCACGTTGCCACCTGGCTTTTCCCCCGCCCCTACCTTGTTGAACCAATGATACCCGGCCAAACGGTAGCCGACTTGGTGACACGCGAAGGGGCGCAGCCGCTGGACAAAAGCGTGACGCTTATTAACGAACTGCTGGATGGGCTGGAACATATCCACGGCTATGGCTTTGCCCACGGCAATTTGCGCCCCGGCAGCATCCTGCTGGATCGGCGCGGCGTGGTGCATCTGACCAATTTTGGCACCGAACTGGATGCAGAAAGACCAGACTTCAACCTGTATGACAACCGCCGCTTTAGCGAATTTGTCTGGTTTGCCCCGGAACATCTGCAAAAAGTGCATCTGTATGCCAACGGGCAGCCGGAAGCCGCCCGTGAGGTTTTAACCGACATTCGGCTGGATATTTATGCCGTGGGGGTGCTATTTTATTATCTGCTAACGGGCGAGGTGCCATTTTCGGCCGCTGCCTTTTTGCAGCCGGGGCAAATTGCCGCCGCCTCGCTGCACTTTCCACCCCAGCTTCCCCCGGTCGTGCGGGATGTCATTGCCCGCTGTTTGGCTGCCGACCCACGCCAGCGATTCCAAAGCGTGGCGGCACTGCGGCAAGCATTGCCCGCGCCAACGGCCGATTTTGATAGTTTAGCCCTGGCAGCTTCTTTACTGGCAACGGGATGAGCAAGTTACGCTGGTTGCTGCTAGCACTGCTGCTGCTGGGGTGCGGCGGTGGGGGAAAAACGGCCGTTTTTTCCCCACCGCTCATCGTTCCCACCCCCACCCCGTGGGCCACGCCGCTGGTCATCATTGCCACCATCCCCACCTCGCGCACGCCGGGGCCAACAGCAACCACTGCGCCCCCAACGGCCGTTTTACCCAGCAAAACCCCCACCGTGCGCCCCACCGTCACCCCCACGCCCGACACTACGGCCGATTTGCGCCTGGCAACGCTTGACGACGACCCCGTTTGCCAATGGCTCACCAAGGCATTGGCGGCCACGATCACCGAGGAAACCGGGCTACGGCTTTCCAGCCGCAGCTTTGCCACAGCCGACGCGCTGTTTGCCGACCTGGCCGCATCAACGGCCGGCAGCAGTGACCTGACGCTTTGTTTTCAAGACCCGGCGCACCGCTCTTTTTTGCAAACGTATCTGGGGTTTATTGATTTTGTGGGCAGCGGCTACTGGACAAATGGGGAAGATCGGCGGTTGGTGGTGGGAAAAACGGCCGTTTTGCACCCTCTGCAAACCAACCATCCCTGCGCCTATAACCTCCTGCAAGCCCTCAAACTCGGCACCGCCCCCCTCGCCCCATCCCAAGACCCCACCCTCTGGCGCAACCAAAACCAGAGCCGCCTGCAAAGCTGGCTCAACTGTAGAGGAGATTAGGGGTTGGAGATTGGAGATTGTGAACTGTCATCAATCTCCAATCTCCAGTCTCCAATCCCTACACCAAATCTATCGCAAAAAATGAGCTGGCTCCCTCAACCGTGCGCGTGACCGGCAAATCCAGCAAATGGAGCAAATGGAGCATCCGCTCATTATCATTCTGCACCGTTGCCACGATCTGGCTCACCCCACGCTCCCGCGCTTCCCCTATCAGCAAGGCCAGCAAACCGGTGCCAACCCCCTGATTCTGGTAATCATCCCGAATCGAAAGCGCAATTTCGACGCTTCCGGCATCCACCTGCACATATCGTGCCGCCCCCACCAGCGTTTCCTGCCCCCGTTTATTCATCACAAACCCGCCCAGGCACACATCGCCGGCCTCGCTTTGCCGGGCAATGTGGGCTGCTTCATCCCACAAACGCTGCTTGCTGATGTGGTCAACGGTCTGTAAAAAACGCTGGTAGCGGCTTTCAGAACTCATATGGGCAAATAAATCCAGCAGCAAATAGGCTTCATCTGCCCGGATTTGTCGCACACGAATCAACTTACCCCGTTTAGAAACAAACTCAGTTAACATTGCTTGCTGTTGCATATCACAATACCAGGATCAATGGGATGAGATGCTGCCCCATTGACGCGCTGCGTCATGGTAGCATAGTTAACATGCAAGATCAACTACTTCCAACACAAAATTTATGTCTTGGTTCATTGTATAAACACGTCACGCGGGTGCTGCGGCAGTGCTGTTTGTAAATGCAGATCGTGGTTGTCTGCCGAAAAATACCAGGTTGTTTCTGCCAAGAATTGCCAAGTTGTCGGGCTGCTGCTTATGGCCTGCATGTGCAAAGGCTTGGGCCAGTTGACACGCTGCCAGCCTGTTTGCGTAGGTACCATTGGCGTGAATGTTTTGTTTTGCAGCCGTACAACACCTACTTGCCCCTCTACTCCGGGGGCATCATCCGACAACAATAAATCAGGAGGGCCTTCATCCAGGGCGGAGACGGAGCCGATGTAGCAAGCGAACAACGTTTCCAGCGATATTTTCTTGGCATGGGCCACAAAACCTAAATATTGGCTGGGTAAATCTTCTACAGCGAAGGGGGTGAATGGAGCAACAAGCCCACGCGGCAAGCCAGCTTCCCACGCCTCAAAGCGCATACTCCAATCGAGATAGATGCCCAAAGCGACTGGTACGACATCAGCCTTGCGCAATCGCCCAGACAGACGATAGGCGGCTGTGTAGCCGGTGACATTTTCCCGCACACCTTGTTGGATGGTGATAACGCCACCGCCATTGGCAACGGCCGTTTCCACATCCTGCAGCACCTTTCCCGGCTGCCCCGTATTAAAATGGGACGCATCAAACCAACCAAACCGCTCGCTAAACAGGTAATGCGCGTGCGGCAGTGCCGTCACCCGGCGGGGGCTTTTTGCCAGGCGGTTGCAATCGAGCACCACAGGCTGCACCACCTGATATGAATGGGTTAGTTGGGCAAAGGAGCCAACCAATAGGCAACCCAATATGATTAACCATTTCCACCGCACCATAACCACATAAGCAGTTGTTAATACCCCAGTCGAATCGCCGATGCTAACTGGCTCAACAGCACACTGCCTGCCTCCTCAGCCGTTGCGCCAAAGGTCACAATGCCATCAACATGCCCGCCCATGGCAAAAATACCCCGCTGCGCCACGTCGGTCTCGCGGAACAAACGGCCGACTTCGGCCGACATTTCCGGGGAGCCGTAGGGAACGTCATCGGCAGTGGTGGGCAAACCAAGTGCCACGCGCTGTTGCCAAATGTAGGGGTCGTGGGCGTGGAAAACCCAGTTGATGCGGCTGTCCGATTCATAGACAACGCCATGGGTCATGGATTCGGACGAGGGGCGCATGGGGCCTTGTGCGCTGACGTGGTTTTCGGCCGGCCGACACCACAACACCGTCGCATAATGTTCTGGCAGCAAATCCGCCACGCCGCCTGTTTGCGTGCCACTAATGACAAAGGGGTGGTCATAACCGGGCAGATCGGCGGCTGTCAGGCGGCGGCTAATGTTGCCAAAGCCATAGTTGTCATACCGCTCCGGCGTTTGGCCGATCATCCCCATGATGACCAGCACCTTGCGCCAGGCGTTGATTTCGGCAAGCTGAACGGCCGTTAACGCCGCCGCCTCTGCAAAATCCAGGCGAAATTTAATCACACCTTCAGACTTACTCATTACATTTCTCCTAAAACTTCGTAGCGCGATTTGGCAAATCGCGGGGACAATTTTCCTAAAACTTCGTAACGCGATTTGGCAAATCGCGGGAACAATTTGGAAAATTGTCCTACGGGTTATTTTGTTTGGTTGCGTACCAACAGCTTGTCAGAGAAGCGAGAATTGCATCGCGGATGACGCGGATTTTGGCGGATCGATACGGATTTTTTTTCTTTTCTATCCGCTCTAATCCGCGTTATCCGCGCATCCATTTTCTTTTTCCGACAAGCCACCAGCGATATTAACAAGATGCCGCTACTTTGCAATTTTTGCCAACATACGGCAAGATAGGGTTGCAGAATCTGCAAAGTGAGATTTACTGAAGACTATGAGCGAAAGTTTCATGCCTTTTATCTGGGTTGCGGTTGCCCTGCTGGTGCTGATTGTCATGCAGCGCTGGATTCATGCCCATTTGCACGGGCTGAGTTTGCTGATTACCGGCCGGCCGCAGTGGGCCGTTGCCCTCTATGCTATCATCCTGTTCCCTGGCGTACTGCTGCACGAGGTCAGCCATTGGCTAATGGCGACGGTGCTGGGCGTTCGCACCGGCTCCATGTCGCTTGTTCCGCGTCTGAAACCGGATGGCAGCGTGCAGCTTGGGTATGTGGAATATTACAAAGGCAAAACGCTGGGGCCAATTCGGGAAAGTTTGATTGGAGGTGCGCCGCTGCTTGCCGGAACGGCCGTTATTCTTCTCATCGGCTTCCGCGTCTTTAGCGTCACCAGCCTCGCCGCCGCCGTCCAGACCGGCAGCATAGACAGCCTCACCCTGGCTCTGGGCGACATTTTTGCCACCAATGACATCCTGGTTTGGCTCTACCTGCTGTTTGCCATCAGCAACGCCATGCTCCCCAGCCCCTCCGACCGCCGCGCCTGGCCTGCTTTTTTGCTAATCATGGCTGTATTAACGGCCGTTCTCTTTCTCATTGGCCTGGATGATGAAATTATGGCAGGGCTGGCCGGCCCCGCCGCCACCGTCTTTGGCTATCTCGGCACCGGCATGTCTATGGCAATCGGCATCAACATCCTCTTCATGCTCCTCATCGCCGCCCTCGAAGCCCTCATCAGCCGCATTCGTGGGGTGCATGTCATCTATGGCAGCAGCCAGCCGCCCGAAGGCAGCAAAAACATGGTTGTGTAACCGAAAATGGTTGAAGCATTAAAGCAACAAACCCCCTCCAAACTTCAAACCAAACTCGCCGACCTTGACCCATAAAATTCGCTTTCAAATGATTCTTTGGCAAAACCTCAACTTTCGCCTGCTTTGGCTGGCTCAAATTATCTCCGGCATGGGGGACGTACTCTACAGCGTGGGCGTGATGGTGCATGTGTTTCAGCAAACCGGCTCCGCCCTGCAAACAACCGGCGTCCTCATTGCCCAATCCCTGCCCCGCTTTCTGCTTGGCCCCATTGCCGGAGCAATGGTTGACCATTACCCACGCCAGCGCGTGCTGATTGTCATGGATTTGGTTCGCGCCGCCCTGGTGGGGCTGCTGCTGCTTGTTGTGCGGCAAGGCAGCGTTAATCTGTGGGGCATCTATCTGGTGGTGGCCGGCATCACCGCTGCATCCACCTTTTACCAGCCGGCCCGCATTGCCATCGTCCCTTCACTGGTAGAACGGTTTAACCTGGTTCGCGCCAACAGCGTGCTGATAGGAACGGCACAGGGAACCATGGCGGTGGGCTATATGCTTGGCGGCCTGCTGACGCTGCGTATTGGGTTTGGCAGCTTTGTCCTCTTCAACCTGCTCACCTTTCTGGTTTCGGCGGCACTAACGGCACTGATGCGAATTCAGCCGCGCAGCGAGGCGGAAAAACAGGCGCAAAAAGCGCGTATGCCGCTGCGTCAATCAGTGCTGGAAGGGTATACCTATCTCAAGAACAACCCAGTGGTGCGGCCACTGGTGGTGATGGAACTGCTGGAGCATGTGCCGCACGGCATTTGGTCGTCGGCACTGATGCTGGTGTTTGCGGAGAAGGCACTGCGGGCGGGGGCTGATGCCTGGGGTACGATGTCGGCACTGTATTTTGCCGGGATGATGGCGGGGGCGGTGGTTGCCAGCGTGGCGGCCAAACGGCTGGAACGGTATCCGGGGCTGATTATTGGCGGCAATGCGCTGGCAAGCGGGGTGCTGACGTTTTTGTTTGCCCTTAGCCCGGTCACGTGGGTGGCTGTGGTGCTGGCGTTTTTGTTTGGACCACCGTCGGCGGTGCGGGATGTGGTACAGGATACACTGCTGCAAACGGTGGCGGATGATGAGCTGCTGGGGCGGGTGTATGCGCTGCGGGAGATGGGGCGCTGGGTGGTTTATATGCTGGCGGGGCTGCTTTTTGCCTGGCTGGCGGACCGGATGGAAATTCGAACGATTTATTTGTTGGGGGGTGGGCTGTATTTGTTAACGGCCGTTTATGCCCTCGCCAACAAACCCCTGCGCCAAAGCCAAATCATCCACCAACAAACGCCATAAGCTACCGATCATTCAACCCCTTGCCCGCCAGAATTTGCGGTTTGTACTTTTCCACCCGCGCCACCCGCGTTTTAGCCTGTTTGGGTGCCGAAAAATAAAGCAAATATGCTCGCTGCCGTCCCGGCGTCAAGCTCTCAAAGGCCGTTTTGAAAGCCGGGTTTTCGTCAAATTGCTGTTGCAACGCTTCCGGCATCGTGAATTCGGCCGTCTCTTTATACGCCACTTGCAGGCCAGCTTTTTCTGCCTCTATGGCCTCACGAATGTAGGCTTTGATGATGTGTTCCATCTCCACGATTTCGGCAACATCGGTGAAGCGAATCTGGCGCGCCGCCTGCACATTTTCCGTTTGCTGGACGAGAATGCCCATAGCGTCTTTTAACAAGACACCTTTAACAAACAGCAGGGCGCAATATTCCTTAAATCCGTGTATCAATACGATATTGCTGGTCTCAAACGTGTAACACGGGACACCCCACTTCAAGTCTTCAGTCAGGTCGCAATCAAGGACAATCCTTCGCAGTTCGGCAAAACCTTCTTGCCACTTTTGCGCCTTACTGAAAAAGAAGTCCACCGCCGGGTTCATGTTATTCATTGATCTCCTTCAACAGCACACATGCACAAGTTCTATCATGACAGTAGTTTACCCTCATACCCACCACCACTCAATCAACGTACTTTAGGAATGGAAATTAAATAACTTGCCTATTTAGAAGTTCAACTTCTTCTGAGAAGTTGAACTTCTTGCGTAACTTATTTAACCCTCGTTCCTTAGTCAAGATTAATCATCCGCTCAAACCGCTGTTCACGAACAGGAACACCCCACGTGGTATCCTGCTGCTCGTGCATCAGCGCAAACCCCACACACTCATATAAATGCCGCGCCGCATCCAGGCCAGCAAAGGTATTGAGATAAATGAGCGACACACCCTGTGCATCGCTAAACGCAAGCAGCTCATTTAGCAGCCGCGCTCCCACGCCTGCCCCCTGAACGGCATCATCAAGAATAAACCAGCGCAAGTGGGCTGCATCCAGACTGTGCTGGCGATCAAGCGCAATGGAACCAACAATTTGGCCGTCCTGAACCGCTAGCCACAAGCCATCGCGCTCTGGTTGGTAATGTTGCATAAAGGCAAGCAAATCAGAAGCTACCTTAGCTTCAAAATATAAGCCAAAACCCCAATGCCGATGATAATAGCGGGCGTGCAGTTCGGTGATCCGCCCCATTGCACCGGGAATATAGTCTCGCTGAATGATTATTGTCACAGTTTTACCCTTTCACCTGTGTAACCAAGGTGAAGAATTAGGTAGTCAGATGAGATTATCACCAACCGATAAAGCAGGAGGCCTGGGGTCAGTGGTAAAATGACCACATGAAAGAAACAAACCAAACCAGACCCCCTTTGGAAGGTTTAGCATGTGTCAACGCGACCTGTACGGGCAGAAGGGAGGCACTCATTTGATAATTAGAAAAGTGTACGGACAAGACCAGATACGCTATTTGCGTCTCCTGACTCCGGTTTATCCTTCCTCGGGTTGGAGATAATCACACTAGACTACCCATCTTATTGGTTGCAGTCTAAAACAATTTAACCTCAACCAATTCCCCCGCCAGCACCCCACCTTTGTTTAGCGGAATCTTGATCAGCCCATCGGCATTGACCAGGGTGTAGATGAGGTTGCTTTTGCCAAAAACGGGGGTTGCCAGCAGCCCGTCGGCACTGTCCTGCAGCCGCGCTGGCACATAATCTTCACGCCCACTCTCGCTGGCAACATTTTGCGTCAATTTGGCCCACACCAGCCCCCGGCGCGGCGGCGCGGCTACCCCTTGCAGCCGATAGATGGCTGGCGTGCCAAACATATCAAACTGCACCATTGCTGAAACGGGGTTGCCGGGCAGACCCAAAACGGGCTTTCCTTCTACTGCCCCCACAATGGTTGGTTTGCCGGGGCGGGTGGCAACGCCGTGGAGCAGCACGCCTGGCTTGCCCAGGCCGTCAATGACGGTGACGGTCATATCGCGCACGCTGACCGATGACCCAGCCGACATGACGAGCATATCGGTTTGCGCCAGCATGTCGGCGGCGGCTTGCTGAAGCGCGACCAAATCATCGGGAACAATGCCGCCCAGCAGGGGAATGCCGCCTGCCTGCCGCACCTGCCCGGCGATGGTGTAGCTGTTGATGTCGCGGATTTGCCCCGGTTCAGCCGCCTGCATGGGTGACACCACCTCATCCCCCGTTGCCAAAATCCCCACGCGGGGCTGCCGCACCACGGCTAGTTCGGTAATGCCCAGCGCCAGCAGCCCACCCAAATCCTGCGGGCGTAGCCAATGCCCGGCGGGCAACACCTCCGCCGCTTGCGCCACATCTTCGCCAACCTGCAGCACGTTTTGCCCAGGGGCGACGGCTTTTAGCACCTCAATCTCATACGGTGGGGTGGTTTCAGTACCTATCATTTGGGTGTGTTCTACCTGCACCACCGCATTGGCACTATCAGGAATCATGCCGCCGGTGTGAACAATGGCGGCTTGCCCCACGCCCAGCGTGACGGTGGCGGCTTTGCCCATTGGCACTTCGCCGATGACCTGCAAAAAGGCGGGTAGTGATTCGCTGGCACCGTAGGTATCGGCGGCGCGAACGGCGTAGCCGTCCATGGTGCTGCGGCGGAAGGTGGGCAGGGGATGGGGGGCGGTGATGGAAACGGCCGTTACGCGACCCAACGCTGCTTCAGTTTCGATGGTTTCGGGGGGAAGAACGGCCGTTAATTGCCGCAGCAGCAACGCCCGCGCTTCATCTGGTGGAAGGACATTAAAAAATTCAGCCATATGGTTCCTCGTCACCGCCAATTGTCAAGGGTCAACCCCGAATTGTCAATTGAACCGTTTTACAAAGAAAAAGGGAGTACTTTTTTGCTCTCCCTTTATGTTATACTCAACCTGTAGCAATCAAACATTTTGTTCATAGGATATGATGCTTTATTTCCAGGGAAAACAGATGACGGTATATACCCATTCCATACACGTTTCACAAGCTGTCTATCGCCAGATCGAAATGCTTGCTAAAATGCAGCATCGTTCTGTGGAAATGGTAGCAGATGAAACACTTAAACGGTTATTGTTGCCAGCGGTAGACCACATCCCTCAACGATTTCAGGCCGATCTGCAACAGCTAACGCTTATGAGTGACGATATGCTCTGGCGTTTAAGTGACGTTGATTTAGACGACAACAAAGCCACTTTATACGAAGCGTTACTGGAACTCAATCAAGCGCGTCAATTGTCCCCTGATGAACAAAATCAACTTGACATTTTACGAGAAGAGGCCGATCTTCTCATGTTTCGTCGGTCATATGCGCTGCTCCTGCTAAAAAGACGTGGTTATGATGTTTCAACACCACCAGAACAGCTTGATAAATGAGTCGTAGGCAGGCGGTTCCCCAACAATTAAAGCAACAGGTTATGGAGGATGCCAAATATCGCTGCGGTTATTGTCTCACCCAGCAACGCATCATCGGTCGCCCGCTTTCCATGGAACATTTGCTGCCTGTAGCAAGAGGTGGTGAAACAACACGGGCAAACCTCTGGCTTGCCTGCCGTCGGTGCAACGAATTTCGTGGAGCGCGTACTGAGGCACTTGACCCCATGACTGGTACTATGGCTACGCTATTTAACCCACGCACCCAATCATGGTCTACCCATTTTATTTGGAGCGACGATAGCACTGAAATCATTGGACTAACACCAACAGGTCGTGCGACTGTTGCTACTTTGCGACTCAATAATGCTGATATTAAACAAGCTCGTGGCCTTTGGGTCTTAATCGGATTGCACCCACCGTCGGATTAAGGTGACAAATCGCATGATCAAACTTCTAGAACAGGCGGCAGCGGCACGGGCTGATTTGCTGGATGAACGGCATGAGGCGGCGCTGCGGCTGTTTAATGGATTTTTGGAAGGGGGACAGTCGCTGGTGGTGGAGCTGTATGGCAAAACGGCCGTTTTGCACAACTACGCCAACCCACCCGACGCTGGTCTTGAGGATGTAGAAACGGCCGTTTCCTGGCTCACCACCCACTACCCCTGGCTCCAGGCCATCATCGTCAAAACGCGGCGCGGGGAGACGGACGCGGCCAAACGGGGGGAACTGGTGTGGGGAACGGGTGCCAACCGGGAGATCCGCGAACACGGCGTGCGCTACGCCGTTGACCTGACGCTCAACCGCGACAGCAGCTTTTACCTCGACACCCGCAACCTGCGCCGCTGGCTAGTTGAGCAGATGGCCGGCAAAACCGTCCTCAACACCTTTGCCTACACCGGCAGCCTGGGGGTGGCGGCGATGGCCGGGGGCGCGTCCCGCGTCGTCCAGGTTGACCTCAACCGCACCTTTCTCAACCTTGCCAAAACCTCCTATACGCTCAACGGCTTTGCCATCCACAAGCGCGACTTTTTGGCGCGGGATTTCTGGCCGCAGGTGAGCCAGCTCAAGCGGGCAGGGGAGCAATTCGACTGCGTGCTGCTCGACCCGCCCTTTTTTTCCACCACCGACAAGGGAACGGTTGATCTGGCGCAAAATGTGGTGCGGCTGATCAACAAGGTGCGGCCGTTGGTGCGTGACGGCGGGCAAATTGTTGCCATCAACAACGCTTTGTTTTACAGTGGTGCCGACTACATGGCGGCACTGCAAACGCTTTGCGCCGATGGCTATGTCACCATCGAGCGTCTCATTCCGGTGCCGCCCGACTGCACGGGCTACCCGGAAACGGTGCGGGAAACGGCCGTTACCGACCCCCACCCCTTTAACCATTCCACCAAGATCGCCGTGCTTAGCGTGCGGCATAAGCGGTAATCAGTAATCGGTTATCGGTAATCAGTGGCTTGACCTGGTTACTGATTACCGATTACTGATTACTATGTCAACACATGAGTCACCCCTACACTTGTTACCGCGTCAAAGAGCTACTGCTGATTAACGGCCGTTTAGACAAACGCGCCTGGCAGTTGGCACCCAAATCCCCCCGTTTTGTTGATATGGTCAGCGGCGAGCCGGGCTTTTTTGACACCCGCGCCGCCGCCCTGTGGGACGACACCCATTTTTACGTCGCCTTCTGGGTCGAGGAGCCGTTTTTGCAGGCCGAACTCACAGAACGGGATTCGCTCATCTTTCAGGAAAACGATGTCGAGCTGTTTATTGACGGCGGCGACTGCTACTACGAGTTTGAAATCAACGCCCTGGGAACCATCTACGAGGTCTTTTTTATCTGGCGCGATGCGTTGCGGCGGGGCGGCCGCTTCGACGTGGCCGAATTTGATGTGATGGAGCGGGACGCGGTGACGTTTGGTGGCAATTATGACCGGGATGCGGCCACGTTTTGGCGCGGAACCCACCCGCGTGGGCTGCGCTGGGCCTTTCTGGACTGGGATTTTCCGGGGTTGCAAACGGCCGTTTCCCTCGATGGCACCCTCAACGACAACCGCGACCTGGACAAGGGATGGTGCGTGGAAATGGCGCTGCCATGGGCGGGGATGAACTGGCTGGCAAACGGCCGTTCGCTGCCGCCACAAAACGGCGATGAATGGCGCATGTTTTTCGGCCGCTTTCAAAAGCTGCTGGCCGGTGGCACCGAACTGGAACCCCATCCCGCCTGGTGCTGGACACCCCATGGCGTTTACGACACCCACCGGCCGGAATTTTTTACCCGCGTGCAGTTTTCAACGGCGTATGTGGAGGAGCTATAAAGACCAGGAGACTGAGAGACTAAGAGACTAAGAGATTGGGAGGCTGTCCGCAATCTCCTAATCTCCCAATCTCTTAATCTCCAAGCTCCAATCCTCATGAACCTTCCCCCCATTCTCTTCGCCCTCGGCGGCATGATACTTTATTTGCTGGCCTGGGCTGGTCTCATTTTGGGCTATGACTGGGGCAAGCGGCGCTGGCGGCAGTGGCGGATGGAACGGGAGATGGCGCGGTTGTTGGCAAACAACAGTTTGCCCAACGGCCGTTCCCTCTCCACCCTCCTCGCCCATGCCCCCTACCGCTATGACCATTTTCAGGGCGAAGACGGCTACCGCATTTGGGACAGCCGCCAGCCCAACACCTTCGTCGGCCACGCCGCCACCCCCTTTGAGGCCGAACTGTGGATTGTGCGGCAATTGGTAGCGGAAGGGTGGGGAGTGGAAGGTGGGAAGTAGGGAGTGGGGCGCAACCTCTCCACTCCCTACTCCCCACGCCCCACACTCAGACAAAATCTAGGGGTGGGGTAGGAGAAACGGCCGTCCAACCACCGTCCACCACCAGCGTTTGCCCTGTCATGCGCTGCGCCGCCGGGGAAAGCAAAAACAGCACCGCATCGGCAATATCGGTCGGCTGGATGACCTCGCCCAGCGGGATGAGATTGCCCCACACCTGCACATAGTTGGGGTCGTCGGCCAGGTTGCGCGGGGTGAGCGTGGCACCGGGGGCGACGCAGTTGACGGTGATGCCCAGCGGCGATAGCTCCACCACCAACTGCCGCGCCAGCATCTCCAGTGCCGCCTTGCTCATGGCATAGGCAGACAAATACTGGATGGCGCGGTGGCCGCTGACGGAAGAGATAAAGACAATGCGCCCGCCGCCTCCCTGCGCCTGAATTTGCCGCGCCGCCGCCTGCGCCAGGAAAAAAGAGCCGCCCAGATTGACCGATAGCACGCGGTTAAAATCTTCGGGAGTGTAGTCCAGGAAGTTGTTCCAGAGGGTTAGCCCGGCGTTGGCGACAACGTAATCGAGCCGGCCGAAATAGGAAACGGCCGTTTGCACCAACCCCCGCACCACCGCCACCTGCGCCACATCCCCGCCAATACCCACACATCGCCCGCCCTCTGCTGCTGCAATCTCACTTGCCGCCGCTTGCGCCGCCGCCTCATCCACATCATTCAGCAGCACCGCCGCCCCCGCCGCCACCAACTGCCGCGCAATCTCCCACCCAATGCCTACCCCCGCCCCGGTGATGATGGCTACTTTGCCGGAAAAAACGTTGTCTGTCATAAAATCCCTTTCTTGAATGCAGGGGAGCAGAGGGGCAGAGGAGATTCCCCCCTGCTCCCCTGCCCCTCTGCTCCCCTGCTCATGACCCACTCCCATCCTCAACCTGAATCAACTCCCCCCAACCGCGCCTCTGCACAATCTGGCCTAACAGCAAAAAAAGCTGGTGCGCCTCCTCCTGCCGCATCCAGTACGCCAGCGTGTCGCGCCGCCGGTGCAAAATGTTGATGCTGTAGCGCGACTCCCGATCCCGGCCATATTGATACCGCTCAAACGAGAGCCGCCAAATATCCTCCACCTGAATAAGGCGATCCCGAAACGCCAGCAGCCCCTCATACTGCACCCAAATCACATCCTGCTCCACCAGCACCCGCTCTGTCCATGTCAGCCGCAGCAGCACAAAGGCCACACCCAGCACCGCCGCCCACGTCAGCACAATAATCGCCAGCGAAAAAATAAAAGCTCCGGTGTTGAGGGCAATAAAGTTGGGCAGCAAGCGGCTATCGCGCACCAGCCGCAGCGTCAAAAAGAGGGCAATGGGCAGCAGCAGCAGCAGCCCGGCACTGTAGGCGAATAAAAGGGGTTTGTGGGTGGGAACATCCCTGTTTGCCCAGGAAACAAGGTCGGCGTGGGGTTGGTGCTGGTGGGTGATGCCGGAAATGGTGGTTTTGTTTGACATAGTTGTTTTTGTGGGGCGTAGGGAGTGGGGCGAACTCCCTACACCCCACTCCCTACGCTCTACTCTCTTCATGCCACCATCTGCAACACCCGCTGCATCTCATTATGCAGCAGGCTCAAACCGGCATCACCGGCGGGGGTGGCCGTCAGGGTGACTAAATCGGGCTGGGCGGCCAGGGCGATGTGGGCCAGGAGGTGGGCAAAACGGCCGTTTTCTCCCCACACCCACGCCCCGTCACTCAGCAGCACCCCCACACCCGCCGCCCGGCACGCCGCCACCGCCGCCAGCAGCGCATCCACACTTCCCAGCTTTGTCAAGCTCAGGTGGAGCATGTGCGCCGCTTTCTTCTCGATAAACGTGTGGACATCGGCCAGCGAATCCACCCACGCCTGGGCTATCAGTTCCACCTTGGTGCGGCGGCGGCGAGCATAATCACACAATTTGCTCATCTCTGCTAACTGCACCGCCTGGCTGTCCAGCCACACCGGGTCTTCAAAGCGAATGATGTGGGGAGCGGCAGCCATACCAATGCCAAACAGCAGTCCAAAACTCAGCCCGCTGCTGTTGTTAAATGCCTTGCCAATGCCGCCCCGCGTATTTAAATGCAGTGCCGGAACGTAATCGCCATACGCCTTGAGCCACTCCACAAGCTGCCGGGCGTATTTTTGCAGCTCCTTCCCCTGCTTGCCCAGTTCTTCCACGCTGCGGCTGGTGGTGCCAATGGCGGCCACATGCTGCTGCAAGGCGGTGGGGGCAATGGCAAGCTCGGTTTGGGGCAGATTGATGAGGATGGAAACGGCCGTTTTCCCCCCAGCCAACCCATACGCCTCCATCAAAAACGCCGCCACTGGCTGCCGTCGCGCCGCTGCAAACGCTTCCAGCAGCAGCAAACTGGCGGTCAGGCGAATGGGGGGCGATAACGGCCGTTTAACAACCTCGCGCTCAATCACCGGCTCCGGGCGTGGTGGGCGCACCGGGTCATTGCCGCGCAAAAAGCCGCGCCGCGACACAAACGCCGGGGGTTTTTCCACGGCAGCGGGCAGCGGCAGCTCGCGCTCCACCACAATCGTTTCCTGCAAGCCATCCAACTCGGCCGACAACGCCCGAAAATCATCCAGCGTGCGCCCCGTTAGCAGCGGGACAACGGTTTGGCGCATGGTGTCGGCCAACTGAACGGCCGTTTGCCCCGCCGCCACCGGACATTCCAGCCAAAGTGGAGCTAACTTGTCGAAAACGAGACCAAGGGATACAGTTTCTGTTGGGTGGTAAACGGCCGTTAGTGGATCATACACAACCCCCAGACCAGGTTGCAGCAAAACAGAATGGATGGTTACTGGTGCGTTTATCATTGGCTCGATTCTACCATAAATGAAGATTAGAGATTGGAGATTGGAGAGTGTAAGTTGGCATCATCTCCAATCTCCAATCCCCAATCGCTATGAACAAACAACGCTTCACCGAAACAATGGTTCTTGCCGTCGCCGTGCTGGGTACAGGCATGGTTTATTTGGATCAAACGGCCGTTAACGTCGCCCTCCCCGCCCTGCAAACCAGCCTCAACGCCACCATTGGCGATCTGCAATGGATTGTAGACATCTACATCCTCGTCCTGGCCGTCCTGCTGCTCATCGGCGGCGTGCTGGGCGACCGTTATGGCCGCGTCCGCATGTTTATGTGGGGCATGGTCATCTTCCTGCTTGGCTCGCTCGGCAGCGGTCTTGCCAGCAGCACCAACCTGCTCATCGCCGCCCGCGCCGTGCAGGGCATCGGCGGCTCACTGCTTGTTCCCGGCGGCCTCGCCATCATCAACGCCACCGTTGTGCCCTCCCGGCGCGGCCACATGCTAGGGCTGTGGGGTACCTTTTCCCCGCTCGTCACCATGGCTGGCCCCATCGTTGGCGGCTGGCTGGTAGACCATGTTTCCTGGCGAGCCGTTTTTCTCATCAACTTGCCGCTGGGGCTGGCCGGCTGGCTTATTGCCAAATGGTATCTACCTGAAAGCCGCGATGAAACAGCCAGCGGCCGGCTTGATTGGCCCGGTCTGCTGGCGCTGATGGCCGGGCTGGGCGGCATCCTTTTTGGCCTCATCGAAGGGGAAAATTTCGGCTGGCGCTCCGCCACCATCGTCACCATGCTTGCCGGAGGCGTGGCCGCCCTCATCCTCTTTGTCAGGATTGAAGCCCGTAGCCCCAACCCGCTGATTCCGCTCCACCTCTTCCGCAATCGTTCCTTCACCGGCATCAACCTGATGACCCTCGTCCTCTACATCGGCCTCGGCGCACCCTTTTTCTTCCTCACGCTCAATTTGCAGCAAATTCAGGGATACACAGCAGCGCAGTCGGGCATGGCAACGCTGCCCATTTCGCTGTCGCTGTTTATTTTGGCGCGGCTGGTGGGTGGACTTAGCGACCGCTATGGGCCAATGCCGTTTTTAACAGCAGGAACGCTGGTTGTAACCGCCTCCTTTTTTGTCTATCGGCTGCCCACGCTGGCCGACAATTACTGGACGTCATTTTTCCCAGCGGTGCTGCTTAATGGGATTGGGCTGGGGCTGCTGGTGGTGCCGTTAACGGTCATCGCTATGGGGTCGCTGCCGCAGCGGTATTCGGGAGTGGCGTCGGGGTTTAACAATGCCGTGTCGCGGGTGGCGCAAATGTTGTCCATTGCCGTGTTGGGAGCCATCATGACGCGGCTATTCAGCCGGTCGGTGCTGGCGCAGGCGACCACATTAGGGCTGCCGGCCGATGCTCTGGCAACGCTAACGGCCAATACCCAGGATTTGGGAGCAACGGCCGTTCCTGCCAACCTGTCCCCACAAACGGCCGTTGCCGTCCACCACGCCATCCAACTCGCCTTTATTGACGGCTTCCGCCTTGTCATGCTCATCGCCGCCCTGTGCGCCCTCGCCGGGCTGCTGCTGGGCCTGCTGCTCATTCGCTACCAGGCGGAAGGCGATGAGACGGCAGTGGGAAAAACGGCCGTTGTGTCTGTGGAGTAACAAGCGGCGAGGTGTAAGCACTCTGTCACTTTTTACCTGTATCAGGAGAAAACATGCGGTACAACCGCACCACTAATAGAGGAAAATAGGACGCAGATTTACCTGATTTACCTGATCAGGAAAATCAGGTAAATCTGCGTCCCATTTACGAAGGAAAAAACTCATGAGTGAAAAAGATTGTGTCATTGTTCGCTCCGGCGAAACCTTTGTTGGCAAGCAAGCCTTCACCTATTCGGCCGGCATCTACGCCGAAAACACGGGTGCCGAGCGCATTTGTATGCACCTGCTCAACATCCCGCCCGGCGGCCGCGCCAAAGCCCATCTGCACGAAAACCATGAGACGGCGATTTATGTCATTAGCGGCATTACCGAAATGTGGTATGGGCAAAATCTGGAAAAACACATGGTGATCAAGGCTGGGGAGTACCTCTACATTCCCGCTGGAATGCCCCATCTGCCCTACAACCCTAGTGAAACCGAAGTCGCCACCGCCATCCTCGCCCGCACTGACCCCAATGAGCAGGAAAGCGTGGTGCTGCTGCCGGAGCTAGAGGCATTGCATTCCTGACGCGGATAAACCGCAAGTGGTTGGTGGCTGGTGGCTGATGGCTGGTAAAGAATCGCTTTTCTGCCTGACTGCTAGTCACCAGCTATAGACCGTTTAGCGTAGCCGAGGATTTCAATCCTCGCTCTTTGTCCTAGGCAGAAGAACGAGGATTGGAATCCTCGGCTACAAGTCAAGCTCAAATCTTGTTCTTAATGTCTATACCACCATGACCCAGGCTGCGGATGTGGTCGGATTTACACGGATTTTTTTTGGTTCTGATCCGTAAAAATCCGCCAAAATCCACGTCATCCGCGTTTCCATTTTTTCTCTAAGCCACTGGCACCAAAATTTCGTTAGCAATTGCCTTAATCTGTTCCCAAACGGCCGTTTCCACCTCCATCCCCTCCCTTTGCGCCCGCTGCCACTGCGCCGCCCGCTGCTCAATTTGGGTCGTGGGCAGCCCGGCTATGGGTTCGTGGGGCTGGCAGAGGATGGTGAAAACGGCCGTTTCTGGCAGCGGCGGCAGGTCAATACCAACAGGCAAGTATTCCACAACAATCGCATCGTTGGCCGTGGGCAGGGCGTAGCGGGAACGGCCGTTCGCTACGACCTGCCCCATACTCCCCCGCGCCGCTATTTGCCGCAGCAGTGGCTCCAGCAGCGACCAGCTTGCCGCCCCGTTCACCAATTCCAGCGCATACCACCCCCGCTGGCACGCCCGCGCCCAGGCCAAATCAAACGCGGCCGTGGCAAAGAGCAGTGGGTCGTGGTGGTGGAGGTCTAAACGGCCGTTGTTTCCCTCATCCCCCAGCAACTCCAGCTTCGCCAGCGGCGGCGGCTCATTTTGCAAAAATGCCAGCAAACGCGCCAGCCCCGTCCCCGTCGCCAGTTCCGCCGCCAGCACCAGCTCCCCAACCGGCCGCGCATACCCCGCCGCCACTCCCCGCGCCCGCAGTGCCCAGCGCACGGCGGCCATTATCTCTTTGGGCAAAATCGTTGTTGTGTCGTTCTGATTCATCGTTTTTGAGATTGGAGATTAGAGATTAGAGATTAGCGACGCTTTCCAATCTCCAATTCCTAATCCCCCATTACCTCCCCAAAAAACCGCAACCAATTCCCCCCCATGATCTGCGCCGTTTCCCCCTCGCTAAACCCCTGGTCGCGCAACCCTTGCCGCAATTCGGGGTAATCGGCCGGGGTTTGGAACCACGCCTGCCACTCCGGCCAGCCGGGATTGGCGGCGCTGCCGGGGCCAAAATCGGCCGTTTGCGTCCAGCGTCCCATCCGCAGCCAGTTAAGATAGTCCGGCGTGCATTTCCGCACCGCGTCGCTGCCAAACCCGATGTGGTTCACGCCAATCATGTCGGCCAACCGGGCAATCATCGCCGTATACTGCGTCAGCGTCACCTGCCGGCCGCCAATCAGGTGCGGATAGAGGCTACAGCCAAACATACCACCCCGTTCCGCCAGCGCCCGCAGCACCCTGTCCGACTTGTTGCGCGGGATGTGGTGCAAAAAATGGGGGTTGGCATGGGTGACGGCCACCGGTTTTTGCGAAAATTCAATGGCATCGAGCGTGGTTTGCTCCCCCACGTGGGACAAATCGACCACCATGCCCAGCCGGTTTAGCTCGCGCACTACCTCCTTGCCATAGCGGGTCAGCCCGCCGTCGTGGGGTTCATAGCAGCCCGCCCCCAGCAGGCTTTGGTTGTTGTAGGTTAGCTGCACCACGCGCACGCCAAGCCGGTAGAAAACTTCCACCAGGCCGAGGTCGTCTTCAAAGGGGGAGCTGTTTTGGAAGCCGAGAATAACGGCCGTTTTCCCCCCCTCCTTCGCCGCCACAATCTCCCTCGCCGATGTGGCCTGCACAATCAGGTCATCATGCTCCCGAAACCAGCGGTACCAGCGGTGAATTTGGCTCAACGTCTCCCGCGCCGACTCCCACACCGCCACCGTCACATGAACACAATCCACCCCCCCCGCCCGCAATTCCAAAAACAGCTCCCGATCCCAATTCGACGTTTGTAGTGCATCAATAATCATTTGTTTATGGGGCGTGGACAAACGCAGACAAATGTCCGCCTTGGTCTATACCCTCTGTCTATACAGTTTGCCGAGACAATCCCACAACATCCCAAACCGCTTCAGGATGCTTGGCAGCTACTTGCAATAAAACGCGAGCCGCACCATGCGGTGCTCGCCGCCCTTGTTCCCAATTCTGTAATGTTTTGACGCTAATACCCAATAAGGCCGCAAATTCTTTCTGTGATAACTCATAGCCTTCACGAATTCTCTTCACATCTGGCATCTCAACAAAAAACGTACGCGAAGCCTCTTTTTCTCCACGCAGTATGGCTCCTCCTTCACGTACACTTTGCAATAATTCACTAAACAAATCGTCATTCATATATTGATCGCTCATGGATAGAAATCCTCAACCAGTTGCCTCAGCAATCGTAATTGGTCAGGCGATAGATTATCTTGCACATTTTTGGGGTACATTAGGAGCATTAAAAGATGTTCTTGTGAAACAGCCCAATAATAAATCACTCGCGTCCCCCCCCCGCTTCCCTTGT
>WBZL01000301.1_pt1 | contig 54523 bp, 45 predicted proteins | sample 5204291 | NCBI WGS metagenome assembly WBZL01 (sample SAMN12344345, study PRJNA552823) | activated sludge metagenome | biome: Activated sludge suspended growth; feature: Nitrification reactor; material: Wastewater; isolation source: activated sludge from nitrification reactor of wastewater... | reverse complement strand
CGCGCCGGCCGTTGCCTGTGGTCGGCACGCCCATCAGCCGGGCATTGAGCCGGTCCTGCATATAGCCTTTCAGGATCCCGTCCTCGATCAGCACTGTCTCTCCGGTGGGCGTTCCTTCGTCATCGATCGAAAGCGAACCGCGACGGTTCGGGATCGACCCGTCATCAACCACCGTGACGCCCGGCGCGCCGACACGCTCTCCGATCCGCCCGGAAAAGGCAGACGTGCCCTTGCGGTTGAAATCGCCTTCAAGCCCGTGGCCGATCGCTTCATGGAGGATGATGCCGGGCCAGCCGGGCCCGAGGAGCACCGTCATTTCCCCGGCCGGCGCATCGATGCTTTCCAGATTGACCAGCGCCTGGGCCAGGGCCTCGTCAATCGCGCGGTTCCACGTTTCGGGCTCGAACAGCCTGTCATAAAGATAACGCCCGCCGATGCCGAACATGCCGCTTTCGCGCCGGCCATTCTGTTCGCACACAATGCTGATATTGAGACGGACCAGCGGGCGGACATCCGTTGCCAGAAAACCGTCGGCACGCACGATTTCGACCACGCTCCAGTTTGCGGCAAGGCTCACGGACACCTGCACAACCCGGGGGTCGCGGGCGCGGGCCGCTGCATCGATCTGCTGGCACAGGGCCACCTTGTCGGCAAAGGGAATGATCCCCATCGGATCGCCGTCGGTATAGAGGTGGCGGTTGTTCAACCGCGGCGCAGGGGCCATGGAAGACTTTGCCGGGTCCAGCAGCGTCAGCGTTTCCCCGGCGCGCCGGATGGCGGCCTCGCTCAGTTCATTGGCATGGGCAAATCCCGTCATCTCCCCCGATACGCCGCGCAGGCCAAAGCCGGCATCAGTGGAATAGTCTGCGGTCTTCAGCCGACCATCGTCGAACCCGAAGGCTTCGGATGCGCGATACTGGAGATAGAGTTCGCCGTCATCGCAGGATTTGAGGAGTTCGGCCGCCAGTCGCTGCGCCGTGTCTGGATCGAGGGTGCCGTCCCTGTAGAGGAAGCGGCGTGGGTCGGATGGAGTGATCATGGGCCTTCTATAGGAAGGGTCGGCCCGGAAGGATAGATTATCGCTGCGCGGGCGGCGATGAATTTGCGTCCACGATGGTATATTGCGGGCTCGTTTGGGCCTGATGCGCGGTGAGCGATGCCAGAGCGGCAAATCCCAGGATCGCAAGCTTGATGGCCATGCCGTTCGTCATGGTGCACAGGATAGGGGACAAGTCTCGCCAAGGGTTGACGAGGTGCGGTTAACGCAGCGCTAAGCCTGTTGCTCTCAGTGCGTGTCCGCCGGGCCGCCAGACAGGATGAAACGCCGGTCACAATAGCCGCAATCGACATAGCCGCGTTCATCGATCTCAAGCCAGACGCGCGGGTGACCAAGGGCCGCGCCCGCCGGGATGTCACTGGCTCCGTCACAGGCTACCCTGCGGCTTGTCACGGTCACGGTTTCGGGATGGTGGATCATGGCGGCGGCCTTAGCAATCGACGCTGGGCGGCGCAACCGGATCAGAAATAGTTGACCGTCAGCGTGAAATTGCCGGCATAGGTGCCGGGCTGCTGGTTGGCCCCCACGTTGAGCGTTCCTCCAACACGGAAGGTCTGCACCCGGGTTCCCGGGAAAAGCCGGATGCCCGTGCCGCCCTGGACAGTCAGTGCAGTCGTCATCGTGCCTCCCGTGCCGTTCGTCAGGGTCGGTGACGGGCTGATTGCAACGGTGAGCAGCAGGCCGAAGGATGCGACTCCCACAAATTCCGCGCGCTTTGGCGTTCCGCCGGGGCCAGCGGTCACGCCGCCGGTTGTCGTCCGGGCACCGGTGTTTGCATTGATCGTTGCTGTGCCTGCCGTTGGCCCTGAAATCAGCGTGCCGAAATCAAGATCATCGGTCTTGACGAGCGACAGCGGGCTGATCGTCACGGCTTCCACAGGTGCCGCGCGTGTTGCCGCCCGGGCTGGCGCACAGGCCATGCCCGCAGCAATCATGCCACAGCAGAGCGCGAATTTCCTGAGGGTCCCCACCTTCATGCCTGCGGCTTAGGCGAGCACGCGCTAAGTGCAGTTGAAGAGACATGGTAAAATTCACGGAAAGGATTTGGTCATCGCCGGTTTGCGTTGCGTGCTATCGACGTTAAAGCGGACCCAATGACACATGCTGCAATCTCGATCGACTCCCTGCGCAAGACCTATCAGGGCGGAAAGGAGGCGCTGAAGGGCGTCAGCCTCGATGTGCCTCGCGGGGAGATCTTCGGGCTCCTCGGGCCAAATGGTGCCGGAAAGTCGACCATGATCAATATACTGGCCGGGCTTGTGAACAAGACCGGCGGTCGGGCGTCAATCTGGGGCTTTGATATCGATGAGCACCCGCGCAATGCAAAGGCGTCCATCGGGATCGTCCCGCAGGAAATCCTGTTTGATCCGTTTTTCACCCCTTTCGAGGCGCTTGAGTTGCAGGCCGGTCTCTATGGCGTGCCCAAGGACCGGCGCCGCTCGCTGGAACTGTTGCGCGCCGTCCATCTGGAAGACAAGGCCGATGCCTATTCGCGGACACTGTCCGGCGGCATGAAGCGTCGGCTGCTGGTGGCCAAGGCCATGGTCCATTCGCCGCCAATCCTCGTGCTGGATGAACCGACCGCTGGCGTTGACGTCGAATTGCGGCAGCAGCTCTGGGCCTATGTGCGCGAACTGAATGATCGTGGCGTGACGATTGTGCTGACCACGCACTATCTCGAAGAAGCCGAGGAATTGTGTGACCGGATTGCCATCATCAACCATGGCGAGCTGATCGCCAACAAGCCCACGCGAGAGTTGGTGGACATGGCGCAGGAAAAGGTGGTTGAAATCACGGTCGATCGCGACGTGGCGGTGGCCCCTGCCTCTGCGACGTTCGAATCCGTGGAGCTCAAGGCCGGGCGTGTGCTGACCATCACCTTCAACAAGACCAAGGCCAATGCAGGAGATGTGCTTGGTGCAGTCCAGGCAGCCGGGTTCGGGATTGCGGATGTTTCAACCCGTGAGGCCGATCTTGAACATGTGTTCCTGAACCTCACCCGCACGGCCAATGGCTGAGCACCACCATTTCGACGTCCTCGTTATCGGGTCGGGGGCCGCAGGCCTGACGGCGGCGTTGACTCTTGCCCAGACTCACAAGGTCGCGGTGCTCGCCAAGGGCGGGCTCTCGGATGGCGCGACGAGCTGGGCGCAGGGCGGGATAGCCGCCGTTCTTGAGCCCGGAGACACGTTCGAAAGCCACATCGACGACACGATGATTGCCGGAGCCGGCCTCAACAATCGGCAGACCGTCGAATTCGTGGTTGAAAGCGCGCCAGAGGCTATTGCACGCCTTGCCGCGCTGGGCGTGCCGTTCAATTCGGTCAAGGGGGACCAGTGGCACCTCACCCGCGAAGGCGGCCATTCCCACCGGCGGATTGTTCATGTCGATGATGCAACGGGCTGGGCCGTGCAGCAGGCGCTTGAAAAGTCTGCCAGGGGACATCCCAATATCACCCTGGTTCCCGGCCGGGTCGCGATCGACCTGATCATGGGGCGGCACCAGCAGCGTTTTTCGACGAGCGGACGTATCCATGGTGTCTATGCGCTCAACCGGGAAACGGGGCGGGTGGAAACCTTTACGGCGCATGCCACCATCCTCGCAACAGGCGGGGCGGGCCGCACCTATCTGTATTCAACGGCGCCGCGGGGCGCGACCGGAGACGGAATCGCGATGGCGTGGCGGGCAGGATGCCGCGTGTCGAACATGGAATTCATGCAATTCCACCCGACCTGCCTCTACAACCTCGATGTGAAGAACTTCCTGATCACCGAAGCCGTGCGGGGTGAAGGCGGGAGGCTTCAAATTCCAATGACCGGCGAACGCTTCATGCCGCGCTTTGATGCCCGTGAAGAGCTTGCCCCGCGCGATATTGTCGCGCGGGCGATCGACCATGAAATCAAGCGGCTCGGCCTCGACTATGTTCATCTGGACATCAGCCACAAGCCACCGGAATTCGTGCGCGAACATTTTCCCAACATCCATGCCAAGCTGCTTGGCCTTGGCATCGACATCACGACGCAACCGATTCCTGTCGTTCCGGCGCAGCACTATACCTGCGGCGGCGTTCTGATCGACCTGGATGGACGAACGGATGCACCGGGGCTCTATGCAGCAGGCGAAGTTACCCAGTCCGGCCTTCACGGCGCGAATCGCCTGGCCTCCAACTCGCTCCTCGAATGTCTTGTCTTTGGCGAAGCCAGTGCGCGTCACATCATGGCGCATTGGGATACCTTGCCAGGGCCGCCTGCGATCCGGGACTGGGACGAAAGCCGGGTGACGGATTCCGATGAGGAAGTGGTCATCGCGCAATGCTGGCGTGAGCTGCGGCATTTCATGTGGAACTTTGTCGGCATCGTGCGCACGACGAAGCGGCTCGAACGGGCCAAGCACAGGATCGATCTGCTCCGTCAGGAAGTGGAGGACTATTACAGTGCCTTTCGGGTGACGCCCGACCTTGTGGAACTCCGCAATCTCGTCGAAGTTGCCGACCTGATCATTCGTTCCGCATTGCACCGGCACGAAAGCCGGGGGCTTCACTACACGCTCGATTATCCTGACATGCTGCCACAGCCCGCAGACACGATCCTGGTGCCATGAAGGTCTCGGGCCCGTGCCCCTTGTGCGGCAAGTCATGGGTGATCGAATTCAGGCCCTTCTGTTCGCAAGGCTGCAAGGATCGGGACCTGCTCAACTGGCTCGGTGAAGCCTATCGCGTCCCGGCAAGGGAAGAGGAAGAAGAGGACGGTTCGGGGCTGGACAGCACCCCTGAAGCCTGACTATAGGCGCGCTTCGCGTTTGCGCCAGATGCCCGGGTAGCTCAGTTGGTAGAGCATGCGACTGAAAATCGCAGTGTCGGTGGTTCGATCCCGCCCCCGGGCACCACAAGATCATCATGGCTGGCTTTTTCCTGCATTGGCTGAACCGACAGGATCGTCCCGCGACATGATCCGTTTCTCCTGCGCCCGCTAAAGCACGGCTTTCAATTTTCGGCAGATGTGCCAAACCTGAGGCCACACGGGGGAGGAGGCAGGTCAAATGGGGATTGGGATCTGGGGCGCCGTTGCGGGGGCCCTTCTTGGATTGATGGTCGGCGGCCTCCCCGGATTCATCTTCGGCGGCGCGGTGGGCGCTGGCATGGGGGCATGGCTGCGGTCCGCCATTCGTCAGGAAGTTGCAGAGGCGATGCGCGATGCGCAGCCCGGCACAGTCAGTGGGGCTTCCGTTGCGCAATCTCCGCCGCGCCCTGCCGGTCCAGCACCGGACGCTGCGCCCGCCCGCGTCGTTGCCGCGCCTGCCGCAAAGCCCGCAAGCGTGGCCGAAGAGGCTGCCGATCGGGGGGCACCAGTTTCGGCGCTGCGCCCTGCGCCACCGCCCCGGGCTCAGCAGGAACCCGAAACTCCCGGCCCGATATCCGTCTTCATGGACAAGGTGCGGGACTGGCTGTTTGGGGGGAACACGATTGTCCGCGCTGGGATTGTCATCCTCTTCCTCGGCCTGGTGTTCCTCGTTCGCTTTGCTGCCGTGGCCGGTCTGTTTCCAATCGAAGCACGGCTGTCACTGGTGGCTGCCGTCGGGGTGGCCCTGCTTGCGATCGGGTTGAGAAAAAGGATTGAACGACCGCAATTCTCCCTGTCGTTGCAGGGTGCCGGCATTGCGATTCTCTATCTTGTCGTGTTCGCAGCAGCGCGTGGCTATGGGATTGTGCCTCCGCTTGCGGCCTTCGTGCTTCTGATCCTGTTTGCCGCGCTCGGCTGCGCACTGGCCGTGATGCAGGATTCGCTTGTCATGGCGTTCATTGCATTCCTTGGCGGTTTTGCGGTTCCTGTCCTGCTTGGTGGACGGGCGGAAACCCCGCTTGGACTGTTTGCCTATATGACAACGCTCAACCTCGCGATCTTCGGGATTGCGTGGAAGAAGCGCTGGCGTCCGCTCAATCTCCTCGGCTTTGTCGCCACTTTCGCGCTCGCGTCCCTCTGGGGCTTCGCTGCATATGAGGAGCGTCACTATATCCTTTGCCAGGTCTTCCTGATTGTCTCGATGGCGATCTATCTGGCGACGGCCGTCCTCTATGCACACAATACCCCCGGCAAATACGGGAACTATGCCGATTCCACCCTGCTGTTCGGCACGGCCCTGGCCGGGTTCGGGTTGCAACTCGGGCTGGTTCATGACCGGCCGTTCGCCTCCGCCTGGTCGGCGCTCGGCTTTGGTGCGGCCTATATCCTTGTCACGGTGGCCACGATGCGCCGGGGCAGGCCGGAGATGCGGCTGCTGAACGATTGTCTGCTCGCCATCGGGATCGGCTTTGTGACTCTGGCCGTGCCGCTGGCTCTGGATGTCAGCTGGACAAGCGGCGTGTGGGCGCTCGAAGGGGCAGGGGCCTTCTGGGTGGGGGCCCGGCAAGCCCGCTGGGTGCCGCGCGGCTTTGGTCTGGCCTTGCAGGCCATTGCAGCAGTGTTGACGCTGTCTCAGGCGCATCCGGCCCTGTCCGCCCTCCCGCTGGCCAATGGCGGCTTTCTGCAGCCGCTGCTGGTCGCCATTCCGATGATCTTTACGGCCTGGCTCATGCGCAATCCGCTTGAACACAGTGGTTCGGGCCTGGCCAAGGGCTTTGCCTTGGTCGAAACAGGATTGCGACAGGTGTGGTTCCTGTCCGGCTTTGCCTTTGTCTGCCTTGCCATCGGGCTGGAAGCTTTGCGCATGACGCCCGGTATGCGGGAAGGAGAGGTCGCAGCACTTTCACCCCATATGCAGCTTTATGCGTTCCTGATTGCCGTGCTGGGCGCGATGGCGGTTGGAGACGCGTTTGGCAGGCTAAAGGACTGGTCCGTCGCGCGTTGGCCGGGCATGCTGAGCCTTCCGCTCATGGTCCTCAGCCTGGGTGTCGCCATCGTTGGGGAACGGCATATTCTGTACAGCCCGGATGTCTTTTGCTGGGTCATCGCGGTTGGCCTCCATCTCTGGCTGCTGCGTCAGCAGGCCGCATCGATCTGGACCCATGCCATGCACGCCGGAGGCGTCCTTCTGGCCACCGCGATGGTCGCCGATTCGATCTGGCTCGGCATTGACGCGGGGGAATTGTGGGAAACGTCCTGGGCGGGCGTGACCTTCCTGGTCAGTGCGACAGCCATTCTGATCCTGCTCGTCCAATGGCCCGGCAAGGCCGCAAGGTCTGCTGATCTCGGGTCCTTCGCCTGGCCGCTCAATCCCCATGCGCGGGCCTATTGGTGGCATGGGGCGCTGGTGCTCTCCATTCTGGTCTATGTCGGGGCCATGTCGGCCTGCCTTGTTGCCGAAGGGATCACGGATCCGCTGCCCTATCTGCCCGTGCTCAATCCGGTTGACCTGTCGGCCCTGCTTGCCCTGGCGTCGCTCGCGTTGTGGCGAAAGCTGTTGCAGGAAGCGCAGGCGGCGTCTGCCACGGCGCAGGTGATCGCTGGCCGGGGCGGATTGGGTGCTCTTGCCCTGCTGGCCTTCGTTCTCGCAAACACCATCTGGCTGCGCAGCGCGCACCACCTGCTTGGCGTGGGCTGGGAGTCGGGAGAGCTGGCGGGTAGCCAGATCGTTCAGTCCGGCTATTCAATCCTCTGGACGTTGATGGCCATGGGGCTGATGTTCTTTGCGCGGAACCGTTCGGAACGCTTGCCCTGGCTTGCCGGGGCAGTCTTGCTGGCGGTTGTCGTGGCCAAGCTGACGTTCGTTGACATGTCGCAGGTCGAAGGACTGGCGCGCATCATTGCCTTCATCGGGGTCGGGGCCATCATGCTGCTGATCGGCTATTTCGTTCCCATCCCGCCCAAGGCCCAACAAGCTGGGGAGACTCCGGCATGAGGCGGCACACACTGCCCGTCCTTGGGTTGCTGCTGCTGGCTGGATGCGGCCAGTCGGGGCCTGCCGGGGATCCGGGGCCGCATGATTTTGACCTGTCCCTGACCGTGGAGGCACGCGGGACGCAGGTTGGGCAGGTCAGGCTCCCTGCGGCGGCCCTTGTCGCACTCAAGCGGCCGGATCTGGGGGACATCAGGGTTTTTGATGCCCATGATCGCGCGCTGTCCATCGCCCCGGTTGCGCCTCGCCAGACTCAGGTGGCGCTGACCCGGCTGGACGCCATCCCGATCGACACGGCGGCAGGTGAGAAGGCCGCTGCACCGCTTTCGGTCCGTGTGGACCAGCAAGAGGGTCGGCTGAGCATCCAAACCGAAGGACACAAGGCGCAGACGTCGGAATCCGCTGTGCTGTTCGACACCCGCAAGATCAAGGACACCGCTGTCAGCATTGCGCTGGACGCTGCGCTGCCGCCGCAGCGGGCCGTGACGATCAGCATCTCGGCGGGATCTGATCTCAAAACATGGGAGCCGCTGGCCGAACAGGTGTTCTTCAGGACCGGAGCGGGCTCGCAGCTTCTGGGCGGAAATCGCATCACCTTGCCGCCGGTCACTCTCAAGGGACGCTATCTGCGGGCGTCCTGGACCGGCGCTCCGGAGGCCCGCATCGCCGCAGCGGATCTGGCCACAAGCAGCCTTCCGGTTCATCCGCCCGTCTCCATTGCCCTGCGCGGATTGGCGCTTTCAGACAGCCATTCCATGGTCTTTGACCTTCCGACTGCCGCCCAGCCGAAGGCACTGCGCGTGCGCATGGCTGGCGCGGATGGCGTGGTGCCCGTGCGACTCTATGGGCGCGAAAATGGCGAAGCGCCGTGGCAACTGATCGCCATGGCCAGTCTGCGGCAAGGCGGGGCAGGCGCGCTGATGGACACGGGAACCAGCTGGGCACGCACATTCCGGCTGGACGCTGATTCCCGCAGTGCCGGCTTTTCAAGGCCGCCAGAGATCGCGTTGCTCTTTGATCCGGTGCTGGTGGCTGCGGCCTTCAACGGGGATGGGCCCTACAGGCTGGCGGTCGGCAACCCGGACGCCAGCCCCAGACTCTTTGCCCTGTCCGAACTGGCAAACGGCCCTGCTCCCTTGGCCGAGGCGCGTGTGACCGGAGCGCCGCCGGTGGACGGGCTGGACGTCAAGGGGGCGAGCGGGGGCTGGCCACTGCCGCCCAAGGTCATGGCGCTCTGGGCGTCATTGCTGGCTGGCGTTGCCCTTTTGTCTGTCATGGCCTTCCGGCTGATGCGGGCGAATGCCGACCGCTAAGCCTTGATCCTGAACTGGCCAGGCGGGCGCTTTGTCTTTCTGCGCTGTCCCTCGATCGCAAACATGGTGGACAGCAGCATGCAGACGATCGGATTGACCGCAGTCAGAAGCGCGCCTTCGAAGGTGAACCAGACAGCGAGCATATAGGCAATGCGCAGGCGGGGCGCCCGATTGAACAGGGTGTAAAGAAAGAAGCCATAGAAGAGCAGGCCCGGAAGAATGCCATATTCAAGGATGGCCTTGGTGATCGGCCACCATTGGAAATTCAGGGCCTTTTCGATCTGGCCCGCACCGATTCCGCGATACAGGGAATGGGGATCACTCGCGAAAGCGACAAGCCTGTTATAGGGTTCGACAAATCGCATGTTTGCGCTCGCGCCGGAACGGCTGAACTCGTCAAACCGGTGGGAGACGAGATCGACCCAGCCCAGCCACCAGGCAAGCCAGCCCACGATGGCCAGCCCGATTGTCGCCAGCACCATGTTGCGGATCGAAACCCGGCCGATCAGGACAGGCAATGTCAGCAGGAGGAGGAGGAGCCCGGTGCCTGCAAAGGTTGCAAAGACTGCGGAAACGAACAGCGCCACACGCCACCACCGCCTGAACAGGACCAGCTCGACCCCGAGGGCAAGCGCAATGAACTGGGACAGGAATGACACTTCAAGGAAGACGATGCCATTCGGCTTCATATAGTTCATGCCCCAGACGATCGGCTGGACATAGTTGAAGTTGGGAATGAGCAGTGAAGGGGGAAGAAGCCTGTCCAGGTCAGGCCAGTACTGCCAGCCGATGCTGACCTGGATCAGATGCTGCAAGAAGACGACGCCAACGGCGACAACCATCATCGTGCTGAAGGAGTTCATGCACTGCCGGTATGTCGCCTCTGTCACGCGGAAGGCGACGATAAGCGGGAGGTACAGCACCGCGTACAGCGCGAAACTGTTGACGGAATAGGTCGTGGCAAAGAGTGTGGTCGTCAGCCCTGAAACCACGACAAACAGAAAATAGAGCGAAACGCGCCCCGCATCGAATACGGGCCGTGCAAAGACAATTCCGAGTGCAGCCGCAATCAGAGCGAGCGGGATGACGAGCGGAACAATGCTTTCTGGCGCCGATCCAAAGCCGATCTTCTGGAAAAGCGTGGTCCCGATGGCAATGATCATGAAGGCCAGCATGACAGGGCGTGCCGGCAGCAATTCGCGCGGCGCAGACGGCCGCCCGCGCGCCAGACCGTGAAGCGGCAGACCGAACCGGTCGAGTTTCGGGGCGTCATGCATGGGCTTGACGGGGAAGGGTCGCTTTTCGTCCATGCGTCCTCCTCAGGCGGTTGCTGCGTTCTGGATGACGCGTGCCGGCGCCCCTGCGGCAAATGCCCCCGCAGGCACGTCAGACAGGACAACACTGTTCGCGCCAATCCGTGCGCCGTTTCCGATGCGGATCGATCCGAGGACGGACGCTCCTGCACCGATTTCCACGTCATTGCCGATCACCGGATAGACATGGTCGGCGCCGGCACGGCCAAGCGTCACGCGCTGCTGGATGGTGACGTCGGTTCCGATCCGGACCCCGGCCCCGATCACGATGCCGAAGGGATGCGGCGTAAAAAGGCCTGAGCCGAGCTGCGCATGGGTGTCGACATCACTCGAAAAGCAGACGCGCGTCATATACCAGATGATCCGTCGCAGCACTGGCCCGACCAGAGGAATGCGCCCTGCCAGACGCTGCGCGTGGAGCAGGGCCGTGAACTGGAAACCCGGGGTCAGGATCATGAGCCTGAGCCATGCGATCCAGGCTGGCCTCTGCGTATGGCCGAACCGGGCCGGCCAGCTGTCTTTGCGGCCACGGGGCTTCATGCACAGGGTCCAGGCAGGATGATGCGGGCCGGTGCGCCGACGGCCACTGCACCTGCTGGAACATCGCACTGCACCACGCTGTTGGCGCCCACCTTTGCGCCGGATCCTATGCGGATGGCGCCCAGCACCACAGACCCGGCCCCGATTTCGACGTCATCGCCAAGCGTCGGGTCAAGATGTTCGATCGCGACACGCCCCAGCGTCACATTCTGGAGGATCGAGACATTGCGTCCGATCCTCACCCCGCCACCGATCACGATCCCGAGCGGATGGGGCAGGTAAAGGCCGGCACCGATCTCCGCTTCCGGATCCACGTCACAGGAAAACCAGATCGTGGTGACATACCAGACCAGCCTGCGCAGTAAGCGGCCGACCAGTGGCACGCGCACAAGCGCCCGCTGGACACGCAGCCAGAACACGAGCTGGAAGCCCGGTGTCAGGACCAGCAGCCTGCCCCACAGCATCCATCGCGGCTTGCGGGACTGGCCCCACCGGGCAAAGAACATTGCGGCGTCGGTCGACAGGGCTTCACGCATGGACGGCCCCTGTCCGAACGCGGGTTGATGGGCTGTCCAGCCGGGGTCTGCCGTGCGTCAGATGTTCCGCCAGTCGCAGCGTGAGGGCAACAAGTGTCAATGTCGGGTTGGCAAAGCTGGATGTGGGGAAGACGGCGGCCCCGGCGATAAAGAGGCCGGGCACCGAAAAGACTTCGCCATTGGCATCGCACACACCTTCACGCGGATCGCCTGCCATGCGCGCGGTTCCAATATGGTGGCCACCGATCGGGACGATCATGTCGATCAAGCTCGATTCGGTGACTCCAGAGAGATCAAACCGTGCGACCCTGCTTTTCATGAAGGCGCTTTCGACGCGCCTGAGACCGACGAACAGGCGATGATAGTCTTCCCCCGTTGCTCGCCAGGCTACGCGCACCTTGGGCATTCCCAGCAAGTCACGGTCAGTGCCGAGCGTAATGCGGCTTTCGGGGTTGGGTTCCTGTTCGGCATTGATATCTGCAGGATAGAAGCCGCGCGGATCGTTCAGGACAACGGACGGCAGCTTGCGGCTGGCCAGGATGCGTCGGCGCGTCCAGTCTTTGGCAAAGGCCGTCAGGCCGGGAGATCCCAGGATGATGTTGCGAATATGGGCCGCATGATAGGCCAGTGCCGATCCGCCGCGCTGCGCGCGCGCCTGGTGCTCCAGCGCCGTCATCTTTCGGGCATATTCCGGCATGATGAATGCCTTGGCCAGATACATGGCTGAAAGGACCGCGCTGCGATGGTCTGGATCGACGATCCCGGGGTGCGTCGGGCGAACGACCAGCCCTGCGAGCCGGTGGCGTCGGCGGGCGTGGGGAGACAGGGCAATATAGCGCCTGCAGTAGACGCCATCGTGCGACAGTTCATAGTCGAGCCGCACATCATTGGCGTCAGCCAGAAAGTGCAGCGTACCAACCGACCCTTCCAGGTGACATTGGTAGAACCGGCCCACAAGGTCGTGTTCATTGCCAATGCCGTGGGGACGGGACGGATTTCCCGCCAGCAGCAGGCGGGGCGTTTCGATGCCGCCTGCGGCAATCACGACGCGGGGCGCAACCAGTGTCACGGCCCGGCCCCCGGCATCAATGACTGCCCCGGCAACCCGGCCACCCGAACCCAGCAGGATACGGGTCGTTGGCGCGTTGGTGAAAAGCCGGATGTTTGGCGCGCGCTCAAGCTCGGCGCGATATCGCGCTCCAAAGTTGGTCGGCTTGCTGAACCGTTCGATCCGATCGAGAAGAATATCCTCGTTGGCAACGCCATCGACCATCGCCGGCGGCCCGGCCAGCGCTTCGCCAGCTTCGAATTCCGGGCAACCAGCCTCCAGCAGTTGCATCGCGCGGGGGATGTGGGCCGCGACGTCGTCAGGGCCAATGGGCCAGCGCGCGAAATCCATCCAGGGGCGATCTTCGAAATCGATGTCATCAAATGGAATGCATCGTCCGCCCCAGAGCGTGGTTGATCCACCGAACACGCGCCGTCGATACATGTCGACCGGGCTATGCCCTGCGGGATCGACCGCTTCGCCCGCATAGAAGGACTGGGCTGCAGCCGAATATTTCGGGCCTCCGGCTTCGACCAGGACAATATCCAGCATGCTATTGGCAAGGGACAGGGCAAGCGTGATTCCGGCCGCGCCCGCGCCGATGATCACAAGGTCGGCATGGAGTGAATCGGGCAGCCCTGCAGTGCGTGCATCGGCAATCATGAGCCATGGCCTTTCATGCGGTAGGCGCGGACCCAGTCTATCCGCAGTCTGGCCGGCATCTTGGTGGCCTCGCCGGGCGGTCCCGGCCAGTGTCCGCCCACAGCGAGATTGAGCAGGAGATATGCCGGTCGGTGGAAGTCGATATTGGCGGCCCGCCGCACTTCCACATCGTCAACATACCAGATGATGGCAAACCGGCTGACAGCAACGCCATAGACGTGGAATGCACCAAGGTCGGCACCGGCATCGAAAGCGCGGGCATTGCGGATCTTGTCCCCTGCCCTGTCGGTGAACACTGTCTGATAGATGCGGCCCGGTTCCCCGATCGATTCGACGATGTCGATTTCCTGCCCTCCCGGGTGGGTCGGCTGGCCGCCCTTCATCACGGGCACGGGCAGCAGCCAGAAGGCTGGCCACAAGCCCTTGCCTTCAGGAAGGGCGAGCCGCGCTTCGACATAACCTGAGTCCAGGCTGAAACTCTTTTCGGTCGTGATCAGACCGGACACAAAGGGCAGGCCGTGTCGCGCCGGATCATTGGGTCGGGGGTTCTTCCGGGCCACGATCGACAGGATGCCCTTGTGCCATTCAAAGACCGGCGGGCTGTCGGTTGGCTGTGCATAATATTGAAGCTCGCCATTTGGCTCGAGCGTTCGTGATGTCCATCCGCTTGGGTGGTTTGGATCCTGTTCGCCAAAGAAATAGCTGGTCTTCCACCGCCCAGCCGGATTGCCGTCTGCAGTCCAGAAGGCGGGAGGGCGATCAAAGCTGTCTTCAAACACAAGCTCCAGCGTGCTGCGATCCAGTCCTGGCGGCTGGGGCGAATCCGCACAGGCCATTGTCGGCAGGGACAATCCTGCAGACATGGCGGCCAAGAGGCGCCTCATCGCCATGTGGAGCCTCCACAGGCGCGAATATAGCGCGTCGCCGCTTTTCCGATCGGGCGTCGGCGAGGCCGGTCTGCCTTGCGCAACCATGTGGCGAACTGGCGCACGGCCCGGCCCACACTGGCTTCGCCCCCGGCAAAGTAGAGGAGATAGGGCGTAAAGGCGATCATGTTGATCAGGAGCCAGGGCTGCGGCATGCGCAGGTAAGAAATGATGTACTTGTTGGCCAGCCGGTCGGTCTGGACATCGCGCTTTGGTCTGCGTCCGGCCGGATGCTCAAGCTCTTCGGAAACAATATCCGGTTCGTACCGGATCGCCCATCCGCCATCGATGATCCGATAAGCAAGCTCGACTTCCTCCAGGCCATAGAAGAAGTCGGGCAGGAAGCCGCCTACCTCACGCAGCATGCGGGTGCGAAAGCCCACACAGCCGCCCACGAAACGGAATGTGTAGAAGGGCCGGGAAAGATCCACCGACTTGTCGGTGTGGGGAATCAGGTCAAGCCTGCGCCGTGTCTCGCCCCGCACATATTTGCGGGTCGTCACCGCACCCAGGCGTTCATCGGAGTCAAACGCTGCGGCAAACCGATCGAGGAAATCAGGCGTGTCGACAAGGACATCGTCATCAAGAAGGATCACATAGTCCCCCCGTGCAATGTCAAAGCCGAGATTGCGGGCAGCGACTCCCTTGTTGCGTCCATCCCAGATGACCTTTGCCAGGTTGAAGCGCGCCAGCTGTTCCGACCGGCAGAGATCCTCGGGATTGTTGTCCACCAGCAACAGTTCGTAATCGGTGCGGCCATCAAGGTGGCCAGCCAGCCTGTCGAGAGTGTCAGAAAGGATCGCTTCACGGGCATAGGTCAGGATGACGATCGAGAAGCGAGGATTGGTGGTCATGGATGGGCTGTCCCGGATGCGGCGCGCCGTTCTGCAACGGAGAGAAGGAAGAGGCTGAAGGCCTGAACGGTGGCCACGGCTGCGGCCATGCCCGTGACGCCCCATTGAGCGCCGACCGGCAACGCAAGAAGCGCAAGGGCGGCCGATACCGTTCGGGCCTGTAACAGGATGCGCCCGGCCTTGAGGACGATCAGGCGAGTTTCGGCGGGCTGGTTGAGGCCGGCAAGGAAGAAGGCAAAGGCCAGAATCCGGACTTCGGTCGTGACATCTGAATATTGGCCATCAAAGGCCCATGCCATGATCGGCTCTGCCCAGAGTGCGATGATGGCCAGATACGCGCCGGTTGCAACGGCAATCAGGGCGCGGGTCCGGGCGATGGCGTGCCGGAGTCCCGCAGCGCCGCCTTGGGCAAGCGCGCGCGCAGCCCGGGGCTTGTCCGTGGAATCGATGGCAGACACGATACTCATGGCCGGGTTCGTGAGCGTGCGTGCCGCCGTGAAGACACCGGCTGCGACAGGCCCGACAAGTGCGCCAATCAGGACAACGATCGTCGCGCTGCCATAAACGGCATAGGGAAGGTTGGCCCATGCGAGCCAGCGTGCCTCGGCCTGATGGGCTGCAATGGTTTCGGCAAGCGCGTTTGCCTTGGGACGCAGCGGACGAAGCACGCACAGGGCCGGGATCGCAGCGGCAAGGCTCGCCGCTGCCCATCCAGCGGAACCGGCCGTTGCATCGGGGCTGAAGCGAGCGGCAAGCAGGGCCCCGCCGACAAGAACACAGCCATAGGCAAGGGCCAGCAGCGCAACAAGATCGGCGCGTCCGATCTGAAAGAGCCAGCGGCGGGTGAATTCGGCTGCAAGCATTGCAGGAGTCACAAACGCCGCAAGCAACAGGGGCTGCACAAGCCAGATCGCGGATGGCATGGCATGGCTCAACAGGGCGATGGCCCCAGCGCTGAAGGCCAACACGGCCCCAAGCGCCAGACTTCCGTACAGCGCAAGCCACCACCAGGTTGAGCTTTCGGCCTGCGCGCGCGCGCCGACAGGGTCATCGTGATGGATGGTGAGGTAGGGCAGGACGATGGCCGAACGATGGAAGCCGGCCACGAAATAGTGGAGCCCGATCATCATCCCGATTGCCCCGAACTGCTCAACGGGCAGGGAACGGCCAAGAATGGCGAGCGCGATGATATTGGCCAGGCCCGTCATCCCCTGATCGAAGACAGAGTAGAGGCGGGCCATGGCCAGCTGCCCGATACGGCGCTCGACGGGCGCAAGGACGCGGCCCGGGAATGGCTGCCGCACCGGCGGGCCGGGCGCAAAATCCATATGGAGCGACGACTGCGTCACTGAACTTTCCTCTTTGTGCGGCCGCTCTAGTCGGCCACGTAATAGTCTTTCATTTCACCGTAATAATCGGATGCATCGCCATAGCCGGACCGGGCCTGGTTCTTGAGATCCACCATGGTCATGGCGACCCCGGACACGGTTCCGCCGACGGTTCGGACCTGGTGGAGGGCCGCCCGGATGGCCTTGACCGGCGTCTGCCGCCAGCGCGCCAGCATCGCCAGCGTGTCGAGATGCTTCAGAAGGACCCGCGTATCATCGACGGCCAGGACGGGGGCGGTATCGACAATGATGACGTCAAACGACAGGCGCAGCGCTTCGACCAGCTGATCGAAGGCCTCTCCGGAAAACGGGCTGGCAGCCAGATGCGCATCCGGCGCTGCCGGCACAAGGGTCGCGCCGGTATTGTCGGCGATGAGGATGTCTTTCAGCTGTGCCGACCCTGCGACGACTTCGGGCCATCCCACACTGGCCTGAGGGGCAAGTGTCTGGGTCACGGAGCGGCGGCGAAGATCGGCATCCAGAATCGCCACCCTTTTTCCGGCGAGGGCCAGGACGCGCGCAACCGAAATTGATGTGGTGGTCTTGCCTTCGCGAGGCAGAGACGATGTGATGCCGATGATCTTGCCACGGCCGGAGCCTGGCTCTCGTGCCCTGTAGAGCAGCGTTGTCGCCAGCCCGCGGAACGCTTCCGCATAGGATGACAGCGGGTGAAGGACGACCGCTTCGGCCGGATCCCGCGTCTTCGGCTGATCGATGGCAGACGTCAGGGTCGGCACGGAATTGAGGAACTCGACGCCCAACAGACGGTCAATATCATCAATCGTATTCAGGCTTTGCGACCAGCGTTCCCGGAAGAAGGCGGTGGCCAGCGCGATGCCAAGGCCAAGCGCAAGGCCAAGCACGAGATTGACGATCAGGTTGGGCGAGCTGGCCGACAGTGGCGGGGTGGCCGGGGACACCAGGCGGGAATCCGGCTGGAACAGCGCACGCCGCGCCGTTTCCTGCCCACGCGCTGTCAACAGGTTCTGGTATTGCTGCCGCGCGATTTCTGCCCTGCGCTCGAGTTCGGCAAGGCCCACGCCGCCGCGCACATTGGCAGCAAGGCGGGCACGCGCGGCACCGAGGCTTGCGCTGAGCGATGCCGCTCGCGCGCCGGCGATGCTCGATTCCGCCCCGGCAGTCGCGGAAAGACCGCGCATTTCCGTACCAATTTCCCCGTCGATCCGTGCAAGCTCTTCCCGCGCATCGATGATGAGGGGGTGTTTATCGCCGTAGCGGGCGGAAAGCGCGCCGACTTTCCGGACGACTTCTGCCCTCTGGGCGCGCAGCCCGGACAGCGTGCTGTTGTCAATCGGCCCGCTGTTGCTGCCGACGATGGTCGAACGGCTGGCGGCGGCGCGGCGTGTCTGGGCTTCTGCAGCGATGGCCCGGGCATCGGCGAGGCTCGTGCTGATGGCAGAGATTTCCTGCTCGAGCGCCATGGAGTCCGGATTGCCGATCAGGTTGTTGCGAACCCGGAAGTCCGCAACGGCGGCATCTGCGGCTTCGGCTTGCTGGCGGAGTAGCTCAACCCGCGAATCCAGCCTGTCCAGGGTCGATCTGGATTGGGCAAGCTTCTGCGCGACCTGATTTTGCAGATAGCTCTCTGCAATGGCATTGGCGATTCGGGCGGCCTTGATGGGATCGCTCGATGTATAGGTCAGTTCGATCAATGGGGTCTGGCCTACACGGCGCGCGCCGACATCCTGGAGGATCGCCGCAGCATAGGCATCGGCACCGCCCGACTTGAACCGGGCGGCCTTGGCCGCAATTTCAGGATCCTTGGCCAGCCGAAGCGACCTGACGACGGGATTGGCCACGGCAAGCGAGCGCGCAAACTGCAGTTGCGCTTCAATCTCGGCTTCGCGCGCAGCGTCGCTCAACCCCGGGTCGGCAATGGCCTTGATGAGCGAACCCTGAGGGGCAAAGGCAAGCTGGACGCGCCCGGTATATTTCTTCGGCAGGAACTGGGTGCCCACACCGGCAAGGACGATGCAGGCAAAGACAATTGCGCCTCCCAGCGGCAGGTGACGCCTGAATCTCGAGAAAATGCCGGCGAGGTCCTGTCGTTCTTCGACCCGCACGATCCTGTCCTGGTACATTGGGGGCTCCGTGGTCAGCTAGCCGGGAAGAGAGCAAGCGGTGTGAAACATGGGTCAGATTCGAAGAGTGGCGCGCAGGGCAAAACGCACCTCCCTGAAACTGGGCCCGGGGAAAGCGCCTTCGCTCCTGCGGCGGGCATATTCGAAGCGAGGGGTGATCAGGACGTTACGAGACATGGTATACGCGGCGCCCGCACTGACGCGGATCAGCCTGTCCCGGCGCCCGATTCCCTTGAAATTGTCACGCTCTCGCTCAAGCGAAAGGTTAAGAAGGAGCGTGCGCAGCAGTTCATGATCAGCGCGGACCCCTGCCCTGTTCGCGACATAGCCTGCTGCATTGGGCTCGATTGCTTCTTCGATGCCGCGCCGTCCGGTGATCGAAAAGGTCGTGAGGGGGGTAACGTTCCAATCCACCCTCACATCGGCAACCACGTCTCGCATGGTGCGAAGTCCAGCCTGGTCATACGTTCGGCGCGCATGGCCGATGCCGATTGCTGCCCGAATGACAGGCGTCACGTCTGCAACAAGCCCGGCAACGATGCGGTAATCCCGGCTCGTGCGATCCGTCGGCCCGCTGGTCCTGTCGTCATAACGCGTGCGCCGATAGGTCAGTTGCACAAACGCGGAACTGTCGGCCGCAAGCAGGGCTTCGGCCCGGATGCTTGTGCGGTAGACCTTCCTGTCGCGGTAATCCTGGTCAAGCGGAGCACCGGCCAGCGTGAGGCTGTCGGCATAGTCAAAGCGCGTAAAGTCGGTGCTGGCCAACAGCCTCAGGCGATTGGCAACCAGCGTACCCCGGATCAGGGCCGCCGTCTGCCGCACGGCAATGGAAGCGCCGGCATTTGCAGGAAAGGACCCGACATACTGGTCCTCGTACGTCCGCTCACGCGAAAGGGAGGCCACAAGGTTGGACTCGCCATGGATGTCCAGACGTCCGTCTGCGCGGACCCGCCATCCATTCTGGTTCTTCGCTGTGACCTTTGCATAACGCCGGGCATCATAATCAAGTTCCGCGCCCAGGGCGTGGCGGGACCACTGGCTATCGATCCGGACATTGGGGTGAAGCGACAGATTGACATCGCCTTGGGCACCAGCAGAGGCGCCCAGTGCGTTGCTGGTGCGACCGGCTTCCAGTCCAAGCACGGGATAAACCCTGAATCCGCCCGCCGTGATGCCGAGTGGATCAAGTTCGGGCCGAGGCCGTTCCAGAACCGTCCGGTTGCGCTTGCCGGGCGTCGCCACCGGAATATCGGTGTCGAGCAGGGGCCCGCTGGTCTGGGCCATCGCAAGACCCGGCACCAGGAGGAGGCACGCCAGAAGGGAGCGCCGGATCGCCCTGCGAATGCGGAAGCTTTGCTTCATTTCAGAAGTAGCGCTCACCAATCCGCAAGGTATCGCCCGGCATCACCATCACGTCGGGTCGGAGTTCAAGCTTCACTTCCTCACGCGCGCCAGCCCGCCGAACGAAGACATACTTCTTTCGCGCCCGATAACTGAAGCCCTGGGCCGTCGCGACGGCCTCGGCGACCGACAGACCCTTGCGATAGGGATATTCGCCCGGCCGGTTGACTTCGCCAAGGATGTAGAAGGGCCTGAAGGTCAGGATTGCAATGGATACGCTCGGGTTGCGAAGGTAGCCGGCGGCCAGCCGATCACGAATGTCTGCGGACACGGCATCCACTGTCCGCCCTTCCGCCTGGACCTTGCCGATCAGGGGAACGGCAATCGAGCCATCCGGCCCGACCTGCTGTTCTCCGGACAGCCCCTCTTCCCCGTAGACTGTCAGCGACAGCCTGTCGTCGATCCCGAGCGCATAGGTTTGAGAAACCGGATCGGAGCTCCGGGAGGGGTCGATCGCGGAATCGGAAGCCAGGGCCGGAACAGGCGCCCAGAGAAAGATACTGGCGGCGATCACATTTGAAAAACGCGGCATAGGCAGTCCCCAAATGACGATTGCGGACATCGCCCGTCCGCTCTTCATGTCTGTGCTGCACTGCGGCGCAAACCTTGCCACAAAGTAAACGTCCGGCGAAAAGGCCGCGAAAACGCGACAGAATAGTTTGGCAAATCGTTAACGATCATCTGCGACAGGGAACCCCTGCCGAAGGAGGATCAGTGCTCTCGACGCCCTTGACGACGACCCTGACGATGCTTGCGCTTGCCCTGATTGCGCTGGCAGGCCACTGTTTTGCCTTCTATCCCCTGAGCCTCAGGCTGTTTTGCCGAAAGGCGCCAAAGCCGCCACTCGCACCGGTCCTTGCCAGTCGGCCGTCGCTTGCCATCTGCATGAGTGCGTATAACGAGGAAAAGGTGATTGTCGCCAAGGTCCGGCGGCTTCTTGATGTCGCCCGTGCCTACGGACCGGCGACGATTCACATCTATGCAGACGCACCCACGGACAGGACCGTTGCGCTTCTGGAACCCTTTGCCGGCCAGGTTGACCTCGTGGTCGGCACGGCGCGTGCGGGCAAGACTTATGGGATGAATCTGCTCGTCGCGCGTTCGCAGAGCGACCTGATAATGTTCACGGATGCAAATGTCGAAAGCGACAGTGACTGTGCGATTGAGCTTGCCCGGCCGTTTGCCGACCCCACCGTGGGGTGTGTCACCGCCCAGCTCATCTATTCCAATCGTCGCGAATCGGCGACAAGTGCGATCGGGGCTCTCTACTGGCGTCTTGAAGAGGCCATCAAGCGCATCGAAAGCGATACGGTTGGCGTCATTGGCGTTGACGGCGCCATGTTCATGATGCGCAGGTCCCTGCACAAACCGCCGCCGCCCCACCTGATCGATGATCTCTACCTCAGTCTGAAGGTCATGATCGCGGGCGCGCGCATCCATTCGGCTGACCATGTCCGCGTTTTCGAACGCAGCGCGGTCGGCGCTGTCGAGGAAAAGCAGCGCAAGCGCCGGATTGCCTGCCAGGCGGCCAATGTTCATCGCGCGCTATGGGGCGAACTTCGGCGCATGCCGCCGCTGCGGCTTTATGCCTATCTCTCGCATCGCGTCATGAAATGGCTGACGCCCTTCTTCCTTGCGGCGGGAACGGCGAGCCTTGTCGCGGCGCTCGCGCTGGCCTTTGGCCCGGCTGCCTCGGTGGCAGCTGTCGCAACAGGGCTGGCCCTTCTTCTGATGGGCCATTCGCTTGGGGTCCGTCCGTTTTCTGTCTTTTCGAGTGCGGCATTGAGTCTTGCGGGTGTCGCTGCGGGCGTCCTCGAATCGCTGTTTACGAACCGAACCTATACGGTCTGGGATCCGGCGCTTTCGATCCGGGCCGACGCCGTGACCTTGAACCATGAACGAGCCGGGGGCCCGAATGCGCGTTGATCTCGATCTCCAGTCCGCAATGAACGATGCGCGGGTGGAGCAGGAGGGTGGACGACCGCCACGGGTGGCGATCGTCCATTACTGGCTGGTCGGCGGCGGCGGTGGAGAAAATGTCGTCAAGGCAATGCTTGAACTCTTCCCGCAGGCTGACGTCTTCACGCTTGTCGAGGATCCGGCCTTCTCTTCAACTCTTGTCCCCCGCGAACGGCTCCACACCAGTCTTCTCCAGCACATTCCGGGGGCCGCGCGCCATTATCGCGCCCTGTTGCCGCTGATGCCTGCTGCGCTCGAGAATCTCGACCTTCGCGGATATGATCTGATCATTTCGAGCGAATCCGGGCCAGCCAAGGGCATTGTCCCGCCGCTTGACGCTGTTCACATCTGCTACTGCCATTCTCCCATGCGATATCTATGGGACCAGTATCATGACTATCGCGACAGTGCGGGCTGGCTGCAAAGGCTGGTGCTGTCGCTGTGCATCACCAGGCTCAGGCTGTGGGACCAGGCGTCCAGCCTGCGTGTCGACCGGTTCATTGCCAATTCGCGCTATGTCGCTTCCCGGATCGATCGCTACTATCGGCGCCCGGCGCACGTCATCCACCCGCCGGTGGACGTTGACGATTTTGCCTTGAGCGAAACCCGCGGCGACTATTACCTGATTACCGGGCGCCACGTGTCCTACAAGCGGATCGACCTTGCCATTGCGGCCTGCAATGCCTTGGGGCGCAAGCTGGTGATCACGGGCGAGGGGCCCGAAACGGCTCGTCTGCGTGCGCATGCAGGACCATCCGTGACCTTTGCGGGGCGTTGCTCATTTGCGGAGCTCAAACGCTACTATGGCGAATGCCGGGCGTTCCTGATGCCCGGAGAGGAGGATTTCGGGATCGCTCCAGTGGAAGCCATGGCCTCGGGTCGGCCGGTGATTGCCTTTGGCCGGGGCGGGGCAACGGAAACGGTGGTCGCGGGCAAGACCGGACTGTTTTTCCAGGAACAGTCTGCGGAGTCGCTTGCGGAAGCCATGCTGGCCTTCGAGCACCAGGAAGAGGAGTTCGATTCGCACGCCATCAGGGACCATGCGCTGGGCTTTGCGAAGTCCCGCTTCCTGATGGAGTTCGGTGCCTTTGTCGCAGAGGCGCTGGGCGTTGCGCAGGAGCGGCGCAAGGCGAGCGCGGCAGGGGAGTAGCGCCATGACCCTGCTGGCCGGCCTGCGCGAAACCTTTTCCCTGAAACCACACGGCGGGGAAGCCCGCTCCAGGAGCGCGCTTGACGAATTTGCCGGTCTCGCGCTCGTTGTTGCCGGGGTCGCCTATCTGTATTTCGACGCGTTCGGCGGGGTCATTCGCTATGCCCTTCCGGCCGCGGGCCTGACCATGCTCGCTTATTCGCCAGCCGGCCTCGCGATTGTGGCGCTGCTTTGCCATTTCGCGGCCCGGCTGGGCGATTTCGAGTCGCTGATGCCGATGCTTGCCACACTGGCATTTTCCATCATCGCGATCGGCCTGTCCCTTGCGATAGGCCGGTCACTGGCTGAAGTCGGCTTCGCGCTCTACATCTGGCTGCCGTTCCTGGTCGCCCTCGCCGTGACGCAGCGGCGCATGCACGACCGGCTGATTGGTGCCATGGTGCCGATTTTCTTCATCGCGACTGCGGGTGTGCTTCTGAACATCGTGGTGCGGTATCCCTGGGTCGATGCGAGCTATGAAGTGCTTGGCCGCCAGATGGTCGCGGCGCGCGATTGGGAAGCTTATGGCATGCAGCGCCTTTCCGGCTTTACACGGGCCAGCTACACTGCGGCGGCCCAAATACTGATCTGTTACATCGCGCTTGAACATCGGACCCGGCCGCTCGTGTGGCGAGCCATGTTCTGGGCTGCTGGATTTCTGGCGATCTACTACACCACATCCAAGTCACCGCTGCTTGCGATGGCCATGCTGCCACTCACCTATTTTCTTGTCGGCAGGATCAGGGAGTCCGGCGCTGCCCGCCGCCGCTGGGCCGCATCCGCCATGATTGCCTTCTGGCTCCTTCTGGTATTTGCCGGTCCGTTCCTGGCGATGACCTATGGGCCGCAGCTTTACCCGGCCGGAACTGGGGTTGGTGCCGATTACAGCTCATTTGCCGATCGTGTGTTGAACACATGGCCAAACGCCATCGCCATGGTCGATCGCTATGATCCGGTGCAATGGGTCTTTGGCCGGGGGCTGGGCAGTATCGGCTCGCCCCAGCAACTGGCCCATCCAGACAGCTACAATCCCGGGGATAACCTTGCCATCTACCTGTTCGTGACCTTCGGGCTGGCATCGCTGGTTTTTGGTGTGTTGATGTTTCGTGGCGGCCTCAGGGCCATCGCTGCCGGAGGTCGCGGCCGGCGTGACCTTGTTCTGATCATCGGTATGCTTGGCATTGGCGCAGCGGCCAACGTCATTGAAAGCGTGCTGCCCTCGATGATCCTCGCGATTGCCTGTGCCCGCCCCCGCAGTCGGCGGGCCCGCCGTGGCGAAGGTCAGGCATGATGCGTTTCTCAGTGGTGAGCACGGCGGCGTGGCGGAAGGTCTGCAGCAAGCGCCCGAATTTCGCGCGCAACGCGCGCATAGCTCGCATCCCAGCCATGCTGCGCGACCAGCGTTGCCCGTGCAGCCTCGTTCCAGCGCATGTCGATTGCACGATCAATGCCCGAAGCCATGTCGCTGACCGAGTTCGGGTTGACGAACACGCACCCGGTCTGCCCGACTTCGCGCATCACGGGGATGTCCGATGCGACGACCGGACATCCACACGCGATCGCCTCAAGGATTGGCAAGCCAAAGCCTTCCGCGTGCGAACAGAAGAGCATCGCGGCCGACCCGGTGAGCAGATCGGCAAGCTGCTCGTCGGCAAGTCCCTGTGCAATGACGAGATTTTGTACGCCGGCCGCGTTGGCAAGCGCGCGCGCAGGCTCGGCCGGCCCAATGACCGTGACCGGGGATTGATCCGCCTTCCGGCCATGCGCCTGCCAGTGTGCAACCGCGCCCAGCATGGTGCCCAGATTCTTGTGCCAGCGGCCGTTCCCGAACAGGACAAGGCCTGCTCGCCGATCCTGCCGCGATCCACCCCGGGCGACAAAGGCTTCCGATATGCCGTTGGGAACCACGCCAATCCGGCCCCGCGTTTCGGGCCATCGTTGGCCCAGTTCATCGGCCGAGGCGTGCGAAACCGTCAGGACCTTCGCCCGTGCCGCGGCCAGGCGCGTCATGCTGTTGTAATAGAGTCGTTTGCGAAACCCGTTCGGCTCCGCCCGTCCGAAATGGATCAGGTCATGAATGATGAAAAGCTGGCGCCGCCCCGCCAGCGGAGTGCCGTTATACCCCGGAACAAAAAGAAGGTCCGCTTCGGATCGGCGGAAAGACTGTCCGAGAAACCACCAGTCCATCGGACTGGATGGGCGCGGTCCATCAGACAGTTCAACAAGCTCGAAATCCCGCGCGAGCCTGTCGCGATATTCGCGTGCAACCCGGCCAATGCCGTGCGGCGCGATCCAGCGGCTGTCGAACAGAATGCGCATGATGACTTCGGCTCATCGCGTAAGGGGACATTCGTTAATTTCTTGTGCTCACCCTGCGCGGGCGGGCTTGGTCATTCAGTATGACCGTTGGCCTGATCAATGCAGCATTGCGCGTGACGGGCCTCGGCTCTCGCTTCCTGCTGGCCATATTCATGGCACGCTTCATGACGCTGGAGGATGTCGGCACCTTTGCCCTCATGGCTGGAGCAGCGGGGCTGTTGCCCCCTGTCGCTGGCCTTGGTCTCAATTTCTTCATGGCGCGCCAGCTCGTCGGGATCGGCCATGACGATGCCGTCCGCCTTGTGGGTGCCCGCCTGGCGATCTCGGTGGCGGCAGGAGCCTGCTGCATGGGTATCCTCCTCGGGCTTGAAGGTGCAGGCCTGGTGGCGCTGCCAATTCCCCTCTGGCTTGCGGTTGCCATCCTGATGCTCGAGCTGTTGGGTCTTGATGTTCAGGTTGCGCTTGTTGCGCGCAGCCGCTCGAATTTTGCGAACATGCTGCTCTTCCTGCGCAACGGGGCCTGGGTCTTGCCTTTCATGGTGGCAGCCTTCGTCGATACAGGCTTTCGGTCGATCGAGGTCCTTGCATGGTTCTGGCTGGCTGGACTGGCCGCGAGCCACCTGCTGCTCTTCCTGACGAATCGTCTTGATGCAGTTGCCATGCTGCAGAAGCATGGGCTTGGCAGTCGCAGCTTTCTCTCATCGGTCGGGGCTGGAACGGCCAAGATCTACCTCAGCGATCTAGGTCTTGCGGGCAGCGTCTACCTTGATCGATTCATCATTTCGGCAATGCTGGATGTGCGCGCGGCCGGCGTCTTTTTCTTCTTCGCTTCGATTATCAACTCCGCCTATGTCATTTGTCAGGCGGCGACCATTCAGGTCTTCCAGCCCCAATTGCGGGCCGCTTGGCTTGCAGGTGGCTTTGGTGGTCTTCAGCTGGCCTTGCGCGACCGGTTCCGGACGACCGTTGTCGTGGGGTTAGGGGGTCTGCTGGCAGCCGGGCCTGCGACATGGATCGCGGCGCACATCTCAGGGCAGAAAGAGATTCTTGCCGGTCTGGACATTGTCCCGCTTCTTCTTGCCGCCTATGCGTTCAAGCTTCTGTCCGATTTCATGAATCTTGCCTTTGCTGCAGCTGAGCGGGACGGCCATTATGCAGCATTCAACATCGCAGGCCTGGCCCTGGGCGTTACGGGTTGCCTTGTCGCCATTCCGCATCTGGGGATCATGGGGGCGGCATTTGCCATGCTTCTTGCGTCGGCTTCCCTCTTTGCTGGCCGCTTCATCGCCTGGAAAAGGCTGCAAAGTCATGCGCCTGCCGCTAGGGAGGCTGCATAATGCGGGTTCTCCAGATCGCCTCACTCTATCCGCCGAAGATGCTGGGTGGGGCCGAAGTCTCGGCCCGCAACCTGTCCGACCTGCTGGCATCTGCCGGGCATGACGTCATGGTTGTCAGGGCAGCGGACCTTGACGAACAGGAGGGGGAGGAAAGTCCGGGCCCGGGCATCACGGTCGTTCGCCTGAAGACTCCGCATGTGTATCCGGTCTTTCGTTTCTACGATGCCGGGCGCCTCAAAAAGCCCCTTTGGCATGTTCAGGATCATTTCGACCAGCGCTTGCGGCCGGCCTTCGGCCAGATCCTTGATACATTCGCTCCCGACCTTGTGAACGTGCATCTGCTGCAGGGCCTTGGCTATCCCTTGCTCAAGGAAGTGGCCAGACGGCGCATTCCTGTAAACTATGTCCTGCCGGATCTTGGGCTGGCCTGCATTCGCATGAGCATGTTCAAGAACGGAAAGGACTGTTCCGGCCATTGTGCGCCCTGTGCGCTTTCGACCCGTTACAAGCTCGGCCTCATCCGCCAGCAGTCACGTGTCAGCTTCGTCTCTCCCTCCCGGGCGAATCTGGAAACGCTCTCGCGCTATTTTCCGGTGAAGGACTATCCAAGCGCCGTCATCCTCAATCCCAACGCCTATCCTATGCCCACCCGCCGTCGATCCAAGGCGGATCATGTGCGGCTTCTGTATGCAGGCCGCATCCATGATTCAAAGGGCATAGCCATGCTGCTCGGTGCAGTGGAGGCGCTTGCCCGCGACCATCGCGTGACATTGACCGTGGCGGGCAGGGGCCAGCAGGAAGCAGAGCTCCGGGCGCGCTACGGCCATGAGCCCTGGTGCAACTTTCTGGGCTTTGTCTCTCACCAGCAACTGGCAGACCAGATGATGGACAGCGATCTGCTCTGCATCCCATCGATCTGGGCGGAAAATTCGCCGGGAGTTGTCATCCAGGCGCTGGGGCTTGGCCTTCCGGTCATGGGCAGCGACCGGGGAGGAATTCCCGAACTGGTTCGAGACGGAAACAATGGGCGCCTGGTGCGGGACCCCACCCAGTCGGCCTGGCAGGCCGCCCTTGCGGGCGTTCTTGAACAGCCGGACATGCTGAACTCCTGGCATGCCACGGCGACGGCCGAGGCCGACCGCTTCGATGCCCGGACCATTGGCCGCCAGATGCTTGACTGGATGGAGGCAAGCGCGGGCGGCCCGGCCCGGCGTCAGTAACTGCCCTCGCTTTTCAGAACCGCCGGGATCGTCATCGCGATGATCCTGATGTTCAGGTGAAGCGACCTGCTGCGTGAATAGAGCACATCGCAGGCGATCCGGCGGCGATAGGATACGTCGTTTCGCCCGCAGACCTGCCAGATGCCCGTGATCCCGGGATTGACGGCGCAATAGGCCGCAAAATGCCGTCCGTAGCGTGCCCGTTCGGCCTGCACGATGGGACGCGGGCCGACGATCGACATCTCCCCGCGCAAGACATTGATCAGCTGCGGCAACTCATCGATGCTTGCCTTGCGATAAAACCGGCCAAGCCAGGTCACACGCGGATCGTTTCTCAGTTTCTGGTCCCTGTCCCATTCCGCCCGCGCAACCGGGTCGCGCGCCAGCAGTGCTTCGAGCCGTTGCTGCGAATCCACAACCATTGTCCGGAACTTGAGACAGCCAAACCTCTTGCCTCCCTTGCCAAGCCGCTGATGGGCAAACAGGGGAGGGCCACCATCGACCAGGAAGATCGATGCGGCAACGCAAACCAATAGGGGCCCAAGCACGACCAGTGCCGCAATGGCAACAAGGATGTCCAGAGTCCTGATGGCCAGGTCTCTCGAGGACGGGTGTGACTGGGGGTGTGATCGGGTTCTGGGTGGCGCTTCGGCAACAGTTTCCAGAGAGTGCATAGACAATCCCGTTTTGTGGCCTCGGGTGGGTGGGTATCATGCTGCATAAGCGAACTCAAGAGAGGGTCAAGCCTTGAGAATCACTTTCCGACTGATCCGCTTCTTCGCGGCAGGCTGAAACACGGTTTCACCTGCGGACAATTTCGGAAAGACGCTTAACCGGCATCCTTAAAAATCCATTAACTATATGATACCAAATATTTAAATGCGTCTTTTTGCCGGACTGGAAAAGCGGGAATTTACCATGATTTCTGGCGCGATTCCGTGCAGGGCCGAGGCATGAAGGGGTCCGTCAACTGCTCAAAAAACGCCTGATTCTGCTGCAATTTCAATATGCTGCAGTGCAGCATAAATTTGCCCATTATTGGCATTTTGATTGACAGCTTGCCTGGACCATGTACACTTTCGGGCATCGGTTACCGGGATTTTAAGCCTTAACTTTTGTGAACGGGCTTAAACTTGGATCGGGTCCGCCGTCCTATTGACTGGGTAGGAACGAAAAGGATTGAAAAATGGCGCAGCGTTTCGTGTTGACACATGGAAATCCTGACGTGTCGTATCGGACTGTAGCAAAGCAGGCAGATGATGCACTTGAGACGGTGCATGATGGCGTTGCTGATTCGGCGCTGCCTGATTTGGCTGGGCAGCGTTTTCCCGGCTGGCTGCGCCTGGCAATCATTGGCGCTGGTGCTGCACTGACTTGGGGTGCAGTTGCCTTTGCCGTCGGCTGGCTGCGCTAGCCTTTCTCACCGCAACACTGCCCGGGCAGGCCGGTCCGCCGTCGGGCGCGATCCCCTGCAGGATTTTCGGGCTTTGGCCTGCGGGCATTCACCTTATATAGACGTTCACCATATATGGGTCGTCAGGGACCAGTGAACAGGGGGCACGCAGTTGGCTGAACAATTGGAATTGGTGGCGGTCGCGGGGGCATCCACCAGCGCGAAGAAACCGAAATCCACAATCCCGGCAGTTTCGGTTGTCATTCCGGCATTCAACGAAGAAGGCGCCGTTGCGGCGACGATCGCGTCGGTTCGTGACGTGCTTGATGCTGCGGGCATTTCCCATGAGATCATTGTCGTCAATGACGGATCCACCGACGATACGCTGGCCCGCGCCCGGGCAACCGGCGTCGAAGTCGTCAATTTCCCGCACAATGGCGGCTATGGCCGCGCGCTGAAGGCAGGCATCGCCGTCAGCAGGGGGCCGCTTGTGGCCATTCTCGATGCCGATGGAACCTATCCCGCTTCCTATCTTCCCGAAATGATTGCGATGGCGACCTACAATGACATGGTCGTGGGCGATCGCGGGGCGGCCATGAAGGGGGTTCCTCTCATCCGCCGTCCGGCGAAATGGACGCTGAACAAGCTGGCCAGCCTGCTGGCGCAACACGACATCACGGACCTCAATTCAGGGTTGAGAGTCTTCAGGCGAGAGCCGCTGGAGCGGTTCGTGCCCCTGCTGCCAGACGCCTTTTCATTCACCACTACGGTGACCTTGTGCATGCTGGCTTCGGGCATGCGCGTTTCGTACCTGCCGATTGTCTACGGCAAGCGTGTTGGCCAATCGAAGATCCGGGCGACCGATTTTGGACGCTTCATGTTTCTGGTGTTCCGCCTGACAGTCTATTTCCAGCCGCTCCGCGTCTATCTGCCGGCGGGTATGGTGTTGTTCGTGCTGGGCTTCTTCAAGGCCCTTTATGACGTCTATATCGACAATCTCTCGGAAACGGCCGTGCTGGGGCTTCTTGGTGCTGTGCTGCTCTGGGCCCTTGGCCTGATTGCAGACATGATTTCCCGCCTCAACCTGCGATCTCGCGCAGACATCGCCGCCAAGTGACCGTGACTTCCGCTTCAGCGAAGGCGGGCAAGCGAGGCATTCCGGGCGTCTGGATCATGCGCGCCTGCGTCAGCGCCGCCATGCTGGCCCTGATCTTTCACTTTGTCCCCTTGGGAACGGTCTGGTCGGCCGCGCGTGCCTTTTCGCCCGGTCTCTGGCTTGCCGCCCTTGGCCTGTTTCTGGCGGGCCATGCCGCGGCGGCGTTCAAGTGGCGGATGCTGATTGGTGAAGGCATTCCTTATCGCGAGGCATTTCGGGCGCACTTGGCGGGCCTGGCGGCCAACCTGGCTCTGCCTGGCGTTGCGGGTGGCGACGTCGTGCGCGCGGGGCTGGTGTTTGGGCAAGCTCGGGACAAGGGCCGGCTGGCCATGGGATCGGTTGCGGATCGGCTGCTCGACACGCTGGGTCTTGCCATGATCGCGCTGGCGGGCGCGGCCTATGCATGGGGCCCGAAATTCTATGAAGGCGCCGAGCTGCGCTGGGCTCTGGCCGGGCTGGCGTCGCTTGTCGCTGCGGGCTTTGTGCTGGCCCCTTATCTTGATCGGGCAATGGCTCAACGCCAGTCGCCGGGCAAGATCGCCCGCGCGCTCACGGCCATGATCCATGCCGCCGCAGATCTGGCGCGCAGCCCCGGCCGACTGCTGGCGTGTCTGGCCTTGTCCATGGCCGTGCAATGCCTGTTTGTCGGGATCAACATTGCCTTTGCCCATGCCGCCCGCGTCGATGCCCCGGTGGCCGCGTGGTTCTTTGCCTGGACCACCGCGAAGATCATTGCGATTGCGCCGGTCAGCCTGGGCGGGCTGGGTGTGCGCGAGGCCAGCATGGCAGGGCTGCTCAAGCCTTTTGGTGCGGATCCGGGTCAGGTCATCGCCATTGGCCTGATCTGGCAGTCCGTCCTCTATACAAGCGGGGCCATCGGATTTCTGGTGCAGCTGCTTCGCCCGAAGCAGCAGGTCATGACAATGGAGCGGAGTTGATGCAGCAGGTTGTGGTTCTTGGCGCAGGGCCGGCAGGTGTCGGGGCGGGGCTGATGCTCGCCCGGAGCGGCAAGGCGTCAGTCAAGGTCATCGAACGCGCGCCAAGGGTTGGCGGCAATTCCGGGAGTTTCGTCCTCGAAGGCATTCACTGCGATTTTGGCAGCCACAGGCTTCATCCTGCAAGCGAACCGCATATTCTCGCCATGATTCAAGAGGCCGTGGGCCCGGACCTGCTCTGGAGGCCCCGCCACGGTCGTATCAGGCTGAAGGGCCGCTGGATTCATTTCCCATTGAAGCCTGTCGACTTGCTGCTGCGCCTGCCCAAGACGTTCACGGCGCAGTTGCTGTGGGACGCGGTGACGAAGCCTTTCCGCAGGCCTTCGGCCGGGGAACCAACATTTGCCAGTGTCCTCCACCAGGGGCTCGGCCCGGCGATGAGCGAGAATTTCTACTATCCCTACATGCGCAAGCTCTGGGCCCTTCCGCCTGAGGAGCTGGCCGTCACGCTGGCATTGAGGCGCGTCTCTGGCAGTTCCATCGGCAAGATCGTGAAAAAGATTCTCGGCCAGGTGCCGGGGTTCAAAAAGCCCCAGACCGGCGGCTTCTTCTTTCCGCGAAAGGGTTTTGGACAAATCAGCGAATCCCTGAAGGCTGAAGCTGAAAAGTCCGGCGCCGAATTCCTGCTCGAAACATCGGTGACAGCGGTCGAGCATGCCAATGGGAAAGTGACGGCGGTGCGCTTTCGCAGGGGCGATGCAGAAACGCGCGTCGAGGCGGACCGGGTCTGGTCGAGCCTGCCCATAACGAACCTTGTCTCGTTCATGGATCCACCAGCCCCGCCCGAAGTGGCCGCCGCTGCTGCCCGCATCCGCTATCGGGGCATGATCCTGATTTACCTCGTCCTCGAACAGCAGCAGTTCACCGAATATGATGCGCATTATTTCCCGGAATATGCCGTCCCGATCTCGCGCCTGTCTGAACCCAAGAATTATTCGGCCAGTACCGAGCCTCAGGGGGTCACCGTCCTGTGCGCGGAACTTCCCTGCGACCCGCATGAGCCCTTGTGGTCTCTCTCCGACGATGAACTCGGCAGCAAGCTGTGCGAATGGCTGGCAGGCGTCGGGCTTCCCGTCACGTCAAAGGTCCGTCGCACCGTGACGCACCGGCTCGGCTTTGCCTACCCGGTCTATGACCGCAATTTCGAAAGCGATCTTGCGATCATGGACCGCTGGGTTGAAAGCATTGACGGGCTGTTGACATTTGGCCGGCAGGGCCTGTTCGCACATGATAATACGCACCATGCGCTCGCCACGGCGCACGGCGCGGTGGACTGCCTGAACGCGGACGGAAGCTTCGACCTTGCCAAATGGCATGACTATCGGCGCATCTTCGAAACGCATGTGGTCGAGGATTGAGGGCGCGGCATGCTGGTCCTGACCTATCATTCCATTTCCGATGCCGGGGGGCCGACCAGCATCCCGCCATCGGCCTTTGCCATGCAGATGGGTGCACTGGCTGATGCCGGCTATCGCAGCCAGACGCTTGCGGAGTTCATGGCCTGGCATGGAGGGCAGGATACCAACGACAGCAGCCGGCGGGTCCTTATCACGTTCGATGATGCATTTGCCGATTTTGCCAGTGCTGCGGTGCCTGCTCTCCGACAGAACGGGTTTTCGGCGCTGGTGTTCGTTCCGACCCGCCGGCTGGGGTCGCCGGAAGCCTGGCAGGGTGCCAACACCCCTGCCCGACCCCTGATGGACTGGGATACGGCCCGCAGGCTGGCCGATGAGGGCATGGAATTTGGCGGCCACAGCAGGACCCATGCCGATCTGACGCAGCTCGATCCGGCTGCCTGTGAAGACGAAGTTGCTGGCAGTGCTGCGGATCTGGCCGAACGGATTGGTAGGCCGGTTGACGGGTTCGCAGCGCCCTATGGTCGCGTCTCGCCCGCTGTCCTCGAAGTGATCCGGAAGCATTATCGCGTGGCGTTCGGGACTCGTTTCGCTGTTGCCGGGCGCGCGGATGATCCTGTGGATCTGCCCCGGATCGAAATGCACTATTTCCGTGATCGCCGAACCTGGAGCAGGTTCCTCGGCGGGCATCGCGGCTATTTCAGGGTGCGGCAAGGTCTTCGGGCGGTTCGGGCAATGGCAGGAGGCTGGAATGGCTGATCGTGGATGGCGTTATTTCCTCAGCCCGCGCGTCCGAGCCTGGATTGGCAGCATGCGACGCAAGTATCGCCTGCAATGGCCGCCGCGTGGCAGTGTCTCCTTCGGAGATCTTCGTCGCGTGACCCCCATCAGCGCCAGTTTCGGCATGGAACGGGGCCGTCCGATTGACCGTTACTACATCGAGGCGTTTCTCGAGGCCCATGCAGCGGATATCCAGGGACGAACCCTCGAGCTCGGCGATCCTTTCTATATCGAGAAGTACGGGCAGGGCCGCGTGACCCAGCCGGAAGTCCTCCACTATGTCGAGGGAAATCCACTGGCGACGATCGTTGCGGACCTGACGGATGCCCCGCACATCGAATCCGACAGTTTCGATTGCATCATCTTCACGCAGACGCTGCAGATGATCTGGGACATGAACGCCGCGCTGCGGACCCTGCACCGCATCCTGAAGCCGGGGGGCGTCTTGCTTTTGACCACATCCGGCATTTCGAAGATCGGGCGTCGCCTTGGCCGAGATGACTGGGGCGAATATTGGCGGCTGACTGCCCCGGCGGTCGAGCGGCTCGCCGCAGATCTGTTTCCCGGAAGCGAGGCACAGGTGACAAGCTATGGAAACGTGCTGTCCGCCACGGCCTATCTGCAAGGCCTTGCGCTCGAAGAACTCGAGCCCGGGGAACTTGACTATGTCGACCCTGACTTCGAGGTGATCGTTGCGGCACGGATCAGGAAGGCCAGCGCATGAAGGTGGAACGCCGGGAAGGACTGGCTCTGGCAGCCATCCTGGTCCTGGCTGCTGCGGCACGGATTCGCGGTCTTGATGCGGGTCTCTGGTACGACGAAGTCTTTACGCTGACTCATTTTGTACGGGCCCCACTGGCCCAGTTGCTGATGGATTTCTCATCGCTCAACAACCACATGTTCTATAGCCTGCAGGCAAAGGGAGCCGTCGGCCTGTTGGGCGAAAGCGCATGGGTGCTCAGGCTTCCTGCCATGCTGCTCGGCCTTGCCAGCCTGGTCGTGCTCTGGGTGATGGGGCGGAACACGGCCGGACGTCTGCCCACATTGTTTGCCTTGCTGCTGCTGGCCGTGTCCTACCACCATGTCTGGTTCTCCCAGAATGCGCGGGGTTATACCGGGATCCTGTTCTGGACGAGCCTTGCTACGCTCCTGATGGTCGAAGGGTTGAAACGGCCGTCCTGGCGGGTCTGGACGGCCTATGGCGCCTGCGTTGCTGCCGGCATGTATACGCACCTTTCTGCGGGCTTCTTCTTCGCTTCGCATGCACTGGTCTATGGTGTGGCCTGGCTGGCGCGATCGACTGCGGGCCTGAGACCTTATCCCGGGCTTGCGGATATCCGGTCAGCATATGGGTTTGTTCTGGGAGGTGCGCTGACAGCGCTGCTTCATGCGCCGCTTTTTACGCAGGTCATCGCCGCCATGAACAGGGTTTCGAAAAGCAAGACAACCTCGGCCATGGCGGAATGGGTGAGCCCTGCACGTATGGCGCAGGAAGTCGTGGACAGCCTTTCTGCCCTTGGAGCCCTTGCGCCCTTTGCTCTGGCGGGTGCGCTGGTCGTCATGTTTTTGGGCGTGGCCGTGCTGTGGCGGCGCGCACCGCTGCTTGTCGCTGTCTATGTCCTGTCGATCCCGCTCGCGCTTGGCCTGCTCATGGCACTGAATTTCAGGATCTGGCCGCGCTACTTCTTTGTCGACATCGGCTTTGTCTTTTTGTGCCTGTGCACAGGCGGCCATGCCCTGTGTGGTTGGGTGGCTGCGTGGCTCAGACAGCCCCGGATCGAGCGCCCCCTTTTTGCGACCGGTGTCATCGCATCCCTGGCCGCATCGCTTTTTCTGCTGGCGCGCAACTATGAACACCCCAAGCAGGATTTCGAGGGCGCTGTTGCGCTCATTGCAGCCCGGCGCGAACCGGGGGACGTGGCCACGTCAATGGGCTTGGCCGCCGAGCCAGTCAAAAGCTATTTCGCGCCTAAGTGGCCGGTTGTCGGCAACGAGGCGGACCTGATCGCGCTTGAGGCACACGCGAGGCATGTCTGGGTCATTACCGCGTTCGATGATCACGTCCGCCCGGAACAGGAAACTGCAATGGCACGACTTCGGGCGCACTACCAACTGGTCAGGGAAATGGACGGAACACTGGGCGGCGGGACAGTCAAGCTCTACCGCTCTAGATAGGGATTGCGGGCCGGCACCATGGCAGGCTTAATGGCATTTTAAGCGCATCGGGATACCGGCTTCATGAGCGTGACCCCGGTGCAGTGGGACATGGCGGCCTGAAGGAGCGGGGCAGGTGGAGTTTTGAGATGATCGCAACGGCCACACCCACACCCGCTCCCTTGCGCGTGGCCATCGTCACGACCTTTTATCCCCCGTGCAATTTTGGCGGTGACGGCCGTTATGTGCAGAGTTTTGTCCATTCGCTTGCCCGGCGCGGCTGCGAGGTAGAGGTCATCTATGATGCCGACGCCTGGAGCGTAGGCAAGGGCCTCGGCCGCAATGTGCAGCTGCCCGATCCGGAACCTGAGCCACCCGGCGTGACTGTGCACAGGTTGCAGAGCCGCTGGCCGCTGGGGTCCACATTGCTGACCCAGCAGACTGGAAGGCCGATCATCCAGCAGCAGGCGATCCGGGACATTCTTGCCAGGGGCTTTGACGTCATTCACTACCACAATGTTTCGCTGGTTGGTGGCCCCGGCGTGCTGTCCCTTGGCCAGGCCGTCAAACTTTACACCGCCCATGAACACTGGCTGGTCTGTCCCAACCATATCCTGTGGCGTCACAACCGCGAATTGTGCGACGGTCGCGCATGCTTTCGCTGCTCCCTTGCCTTCAGGCGGCCGCCACAGCTTTGGCGAAAGACTTCCCTGCTTGAAGACAGCCTTGCCCATGTGGATGCGCTGATTGGACTCAGCCAGTCAGTGGCGAACAATCACCGGGCCTTTGGACTCAAGCGCGAGATGGTGCCCATGGCATCCTATATGCCCGACAGTGCGGCCAATGCTCGGAAATCCGGTGCTCCGCCCATCCAGGAACGCCCCTACTTCCTGTTCGTCGGCCGCCTTGAAAAGTTCAAGGGTCTTCAGGACGTAATCCCCTGTTTCGACAACACCAGTCCGGCTGACCTGCTGATCGCAGGTACGGGCGACTTCGAGCCTGAACTACGCACGCTGGCAAGCGGTCGAGAGACCGTGCGATTCCTCGGCAATGTGAGGCCGGATGACCTGGGGGGGCTTTATGGACATGCCATAGCCCTGGTCGCACCGTCGCAATGCTATGAGGTTTTCCCGATGGTTGCGCTGGAAGCCTTTCGGGAATCAACGCCGGTCATTGCCCGGGATCTGGGACCCTATCGCCAGATTATCGAGGAAAGCCAGGCTGGGCTGCTGTTTACGGATGCAGGCAGCCTGCGTGAGGCGCTGCAAACCCTGCACGAAGATCGGCCGCTGAGGGACCGGATGGGCGCCTCCGGCAGGACTGCAGTCGAAACTCGGTGGAGCGAAACGACGGCCGTCAACGCATGGCTCGACCTCGTGCGGGCAATCGCCGTTGAAAAGGGCATGGACGAAACAGCCGGCCGTGCAGAGGCGTTAAGGTTGAATTGCAATTCCCAAGCGGCATCGCAAGCTGGTATGAAGCAAAGCATTCAAGAGGGGTGAATTCGATGAAAGTCGGGCAGAATATCGAAACGGGAAATGCCGCGTGGAATTTTGGCGGCAGTGTTCCCGATACCTTTGTGGACCATATCCGCCATTCGGTGCCGCTATATGCCGAGGGTCATGCCCTGACGTGTCAGATCAGTGATTGGTTTGTTTCGGATCGGAGCACCATTTATGAGATTGGTGTCTCGACGGGTGAGCTGCTGAAGAAGCTGGCGCTGCACAATGCGCACAAGCCCGGTGCCAAATTCATCGGGATGGATGTTGAAACGGCAATGACGGCCAAGGCCCGCACGCATTGTGCCGATGTTCCCAATATCACGATTCTGGATGAGGATGCCCGGCTCTATCCGTTCGAAAAGGCAGACCTGATCGTCTCCTATTATACAATGCAGTTCATCCCGCCGCGCGACCGCCAGCAGCTTTTTGACAGGATTTTCGAGGCGCTGAACTGGGGCGGGGCGTTCATCATGTTTGAAAAGGTGCGCGCGCCGGATGCGCGCTTCCAGGACATCGCAACTGGCCTCTACAACGAGTTCAAGCTTTCGCAGGGGTTCGACGAGAAGGAAATCGTGGGCAAGACCCGCAGCCTGAAAGGCGTACTTGAGCCATTTTCGACGGCGGGGAATTTTGACCTTTTTCGACGGGCAGGGTTTCAGGACATCACGACGATTTCGAAATATATCTGTTTCGAAGGATTCCTTGCGATCAAATAGTTCGCTAGCGCTAGGCACCATCTGAACAGGCGGTTTCGGCGCAGGGATGAAGCTCTTTCGCGATTTCACGGTTCTGGCATCAGGCCAGCTGGCCAGCAAGGCCCTTGGTTTCCTTGCATTTGCATGGATTGCCAGGGCGTTGGATCCGGTTGGCTATGGCGCGGTCGAATATGTCGTCGGCCTGACAGCGTTTTTTGCCCTCCTGGTCGATGGCGGGCTGGGCGTGGTCGGCACACGACGGGCAGTCCGCAACCCGGATGAACTGGCAGTGCTCGCGCATCAGATCCCCGTCGCACGATTGATGATGGCAGCCGCCTTTGTGCCGGCGCTTGCGGCCATCTTGCTGGTCACGGTTCATGCCTCTATCCCGCAAGGACTCGTTTGGCTGTTTGCAGCCAGCCTGCTGACGGCGCCATGGCGCCAGCAGTGGCTCTTTCAGGCAACGGGCCGAATGGCGGCTGTTGCCAACGCCGAAATCATGCGCATGGCTGTCTTTGCCTTTGGCGTCTGGATCTTCGTGCACGCGCCGTCCGACATCTTGGCGGTTGGCGTGGCTGAATTCTGTGCGGTGGTCGCGATGACGGCCCTGTGCATTCACGTCCAGCACAAGAGTGTAACACCGTTTCGCCTGACGGGCTCATTCTCCGGCTTTGGAGATCTGGTGAAGGAGGGGGCGGCTGTCGGGTCGACGAACTTTGTCTGGGCGCTCGCCCAGTCGGCGCCACTGTTTCTCGTAGCGTCGATCAGCGGAGGGCTGGAGACGGCATGGTTTGCAGGAGCTGCCCGGATCGTCGGGTCTCTGGGGCAGTTTGGCAACCTGTATCACTTCAACCTCTATCCTTCGGTCAGTCGCGCCCATGCGCTGGCGGATGGCTCGCTCGGCCGCATGCTCGCACGGTCAATGCGTGTCACTGCCTGGTGTGGCGTCTTTGTTGCGCTGACGTTGACGGTTTTTGCAGAGCCGCTTGTCCGGCTTGCGCTTGGCCCGAAACTTGTCTCGGCCGCTCCTCTTCTTGAAGTCCTGTGCTGGATCTTGCCGGTTGCACTCTGGTCAGGTCACTCGCGCGGGGCACTGGCAGCAGCCGGGGAGCAGAAGAAGGTCCTCATGTCGCAGGTCATTGGCCTTGTCGTCACCGTCGGAGCGTGTGTGGGCCTCGGCATGATGTACGGCAGCATTGGGTATGCCCTGGGTTCCTTGCTGGGCGCCATTGCAGTCTGGGCAGCGTCGCACAGCTATGCCCGGGCGCAGGGTTGTGAACCACCTGCGGCGCGATTTGTCATCATCCCGCTTGCGATGGCGGCGGCTGTCATCCTGCTGTTGCGGTGGCAGACGCCCGGCTTCTGGATGTCTGTCGCCGCAACTGCCGCATTTGCAGGCGTGGCCCCGCTAGTGGATCGGTCGCTCTTCCGCGACATGGCACAACTGGGTGCCATGAGATCTGCTGGAAAGGCTCCTCGCCCGGACGCCGACGCCTAGGCTGCTGTCGCCGTGCGTTGTGGCGCTTTTGCTCCAGACGCAACGACGACACGACCGTCCTCGAGCGTTTCGCATGACTTCATGCGGACCTTCAAAGCCGAACAAGGCGACCCGCCAGACGCAGGATCGAAGGGCAGATTGTGCCAGGGGCAGACAAACTGGTTATTTGCAATGAAGCCCTTTGAAAGGTCAGCTCCTTCATGCGGGCAGCGCCGTGAAAATGCGACGATGTTTCCGTTGCTCAACCGGGCCACGCAATTGTTCGCATCGACGGGCTGAATCGCTCCCTCCGCAAGCTGGTCGGCAAAGACTGCAGGCAAAGGCGCTGCGGCCTTGACGGGCGCTGGCGCTGCTCCCGCGCCGAAAAACCGTTTGGCTGCGCGGCGGACCGCAGACCGTGCAAAGCTGGGCTGCAGTATGGCTGGCAAGGTCGCAAGCGGACGAAGGGCGCCATTGGCAAGGCCCGAATACTCGTAGCTGTGATGATGCTCTCGCGGAAAATGGGGCTTGTCGAGCGTCACCCGAAAGCTGATGACAAACCGTGTTTCGTCGGTGCGGTTCAGTTCCGAGCCATGCAGCTGGTCCGTGTGGAACAGGATGCAGTCGCCCGGTTCCAGATCGAATGTCTCGGGCTGGCTGAGGGCGACATCGTCCGTCACGCTGCCTTTTTCCGTGTAGGTCTGCGTTCCCCGGCTTTCCTTGAGGTAGATCGTCAGGCCATTGCCTTTTTTAACCCGGCCGAATGCAATCCAGATGTTGACGCCATTGTCCGGGCAATCGAGCCAGGAATCGCGATGCGGGCCATGGGCGGTTAGCTTGCCCTCCCCCCGCTTGACGGCAAATTTGGAGTAGAGCCCGGCGTGTTTGCGCGCGCTGTCATAGGGAATATGAAAGCGGACATTCGGGGCCGTCTCGAAATAATAGCTCCGGTCCCCGAAGAGTGCAGGCATCAGCCGTGCGAGATAGCCAGGGGCCTTCGCCTCGATCACGCGGTAAACGGCTTCGGTAAGAGCAGGAATCTCATCAGCCGGGACAATCTCGTGGACCCGTTCGAAACCGGCCTCCAAGATCGTGGCAGTCTTGTCGCTGCCCATGTGTTCCCGGATCGCGGCAATGCTGTCATCCAGCATGTCCTGGAACACACCGGAACTCGCCAAGGCCTGGCGGGCGACAATCACTTCCCCGCCCAGCAGCCGGGCCGCGAGATTGGGCTCGGCCACAATATCCGTGCTTTCGGAGACTTTTGGTTCACTCTGTGTCATGATTCGAACTCCATGGCCTCTTGTAGCCGATCCAGAGTTGCCAGTTTGTCAACAAGCCAATCCGGCGTGAACTTGTCAATCTGGATGGCGTCTCCCGGCTTTCCGAGATCCGCAAACAACTGCTCCACCTTGCCGCCCTGATTCGGATAATAGTCTATTCCAAAGGTTGGTATGCCTTGTGAAAGGGAAAAAATCGCGGCGTGAAAGCGCATCGCAATGACTGCGTCCATCCGCCTCAACAGCAACAGGACATCGTCAATATCGGGATCCGCTTCCCAGACCCTGAAATCCAGCCCGTTTCCCACCAGCCGATGCAGCCGATAGGCTGCCGCAAGATCGCTCTTTCCGAATTCGATCGGGTTCATTGGAAAAAACACGAACGTGACCGGGCGCTTGCTTGCGCGTGCAGTGCGCAGCATTGCCTCTGCCAGCCGGGCCGAAAATTCGCTGTCCACGGTTCGGGAATAGTCTTTCCCGCCCTTGGCCCATTCGTGCCGCAGGGGACGCAGGTTGATCCCCACAAGTCTGTGGCCTTCGGTTCCATCAAGAAGCTGCTGTGCAGAGTCGGAGGCGCGGGTCGTCCTGCCGAGGGCTGTTCTGGTGTCCAGATAGTCGAATGCCGGATCCCGCCCGACGGAATAGGGAATCCCGTCCAATGTCGGATCAAGGCCCGCTCCCGAGGTGCGCAGCGAGATATGTTCTGCGCGTGTGAAGATGCGTCGCGCTGCCCAGCGGCTCAATTGCCTCTTGAATGGTCCGACCCCGACACGTTCGATGTAGAGCGGGATGCCCATGGCGCGCGCAAGGTGGATCGTGCCCAGATGCTTTGCCAGGACGCGCGGGAGATCCATCATGGGGCCGCCGGCGATCATGATCAGTGCGGCATCGGGTACGCGCCGCGCAATTGTTGCGGGCGTATAGTCATGCACCTCAACCTGCACAGGCGATTCCAATCCGGCAACAAGGCGGGCCGTATGCTCTGGCCTATGGCTCAGGACCTCCGCATGTGTTGTTCCGAATGTTCGCGCAAGGTGCAGCAGCACACCGCCAAGAATCGCGGTGTCGCCAACATGATCGCCACCATAGGCTCCAATGATGAGCGCGCGGCCAGAGGATGAACGGGGGGCAGGCCGGGCTGGGCGCGCCATCTGCCGTACTGCAAACAGGACTTCTCTTGCAGCGGACATGATTTCGGCAAGGCTTGCGCCGGAGTCCCCGGCGGCACCCGGTCCATAGCGATAATAGTCAGCGAAAAAGGCAAGTTGGCGGTGGTCGAGGCCGGAATGGTTGAGCGTAACCGCCGCGCCTTCTTCCTGGGCGAGGGCATGGATGGCACCCAGTCCATGGATCGTTGCCGGCGTCAACGTGCCGGACCATGTCACTGCCCCGTGCCTGAGGGCCGTTCGCGTCTGCGCAATCACAGATGCCATGTCCTCTCCCGCACCAGAGAGATAGGCGTGAACCTGGCCCAGCGCTGCATCGGAAAGGGAAATGGTCGTGCCTGTCATCAGAAGCGCGCCTTCATGGGGTTGTGTGCGGGTGGGCAGCACGATGTCCTGTTGCACGGTCCCGCGTAAGCCCCGGTTAGGAGCCAATTCCGGCTGTTGGAAGGAGATTTTTCCGGAAAAGTGGTAAATGGCATCCGTTGCCTCGCGCGACTGTGAGCTACGCGCTGCCCGGTCGATTCACGGGCGGGGCGTTTCCCTGTCTGCCCTCTCCCTCCAACCCGATGACGATAATGCCGGCAAGGATCATCCCGATCCCTGCAAGCTTGGCCAGCGTCATGGGCTCGTGAAACAGGAAGCGCCCGGCAAGCACCGTCAGCGCGATTCCGAGCGCAATAAAGGGATAGGCCGTCGAAAGGGCCACGCGAGACAGGATCATCATCCAGATGATGGCGCTGAGCCCATAAGTTACCAGGCCAAGGACAACCATGGGGGACGTGGCCATGGCGACAAGAATCCGGACAGCATCACCGCTGTCCAGAATGGGCCGAATGGATCGGGCTGTCATGCCTGCCTTGAGAGCGATCTGGGCACCCGCGGAAATACTGACGCAGAACAGGATCAAGGCAAGTGTGGCAATGCGCATTAAGACTGTTTCCCCGGCCCTGACGATTGCAGGACCGCCCGTCCCCCGGCGCGTATCCCTGAACGACAGCAGAATGCTACAGAAACGGGCATTGTTGCAACAGCAACCTTGGAGATTGAATACGCACGGGCCGAACGGCTGGGCTCAGGGAATGCGGACGGCCTTGAAACCGGGATTGCTCGCAAGGACCGGGCCGGTCCACTCTGTATTGCCGTCTAATATGGCATAACGCGCGCCAAGGCTGCGGGCAGCGGCAAGTGCCGGCCTGGCACGGTGATTGTCTTCCATTTGGCGCAAGGCCACGAAGCCGGTTCCAGTCGTCGGCCCATAGAGCCTGTCCATCCGGCGCTGCCATTCGAGCATGGCCTTGTCCTCAAAGGGAATGGAGGTGAAGTCGACAAGGACGGCCCTGCGAGAAATCAGCCGGAACGACTCCAAGTCTGGAGGGGTCAGCCATATGGACCCGGGTGGGCTTGCAGCCGCCGCCTTTCGGGCAATGTCTGCTGCATCATCGCGATGATCCTGCCAGTCATAGCTTGCCGCGAGGTCTTTCTTGCCGAGAAAGCCGGTCGTGCGCGTGGCATGGCCGAAACCCACAAACGTCAGGCAGACACCTGCTGCTCCCGCCAGCGCGAAACGGCCGGGCAGCTGCATGACATAGACAAGGGCCATGATGGCGCAGGCCGCCGCCAGGCGCAGGGCCTGCTTGTCGATGCCGTACCTGTGCTGGAAATAGAGGCTGAGCCCGAGGGTCCCCAGGACCAGAATCGCAGCAAGCGCCTTGCCGGGTCGCACGACAGAAATGACTGCTGCCGTGACGAGGACCAGGGCCATGGCACGGGGCTGCGCATCCGCGTTCACGCTGACGAGCGTTGCCGCAAGGACAAGATGGGCGGGCGTTGGCGCCATGAGCCACTGGCCGATCAGCCAGCCAAGCAGAAGAAAGCCCACCCATTTGACGAGCAGCAGCATCCGGAACACCTGCGCGGTCACCCAGACCCTGTTGTGGGCAATATCGACGAACCACAGGCTGGCCAGGCAGATTGCGACAACCATAAGGGCCATCAGGCCGAGCGCCACACGCTCCCGCGATGCTCCAAGCCGGCGGATCGCAAGACCATAGACTGCAGCCGTGCCTGCCAGGAACAGTGCAGCATGAAACCACGCCATGTGAGGGAAATCGAGCCCCAGATAATGATGCGGCGCGCGCCGGTGGGCAAGGATATCAAAAAAGCTGCCGTCCGGCATCCTGAAGGAAGTCGCACCCAGATTGGGCAGGCCCCATGCGATGACCATGGCAACAAGGAACAAGACGCCAGGTATGACAAACGGTCGAATGGCGTTCAGGGAGCGGTCCCGCGCAATGGCCGCAACGCCAATCGCGAAAAATGCGACGGAGGCAATTTCGACTCCGAGCGTGGGATGCGTGATACCCCCCAGTATGAAGCACGCCGTTCCGGCCAGCTCCTGCCTGAGAAAGAGCAGGGTGACGCCTGACAGTCCCATCGCAATGGCGAAATTTGCTGGCTGATAGCTGTCGAAATTGAGGTAACCGGCAAAGCCAAGGGAAAAGCTGCTGTTGAGGATGACCATGGCCGCCGTAGCTGCTGCCCCCGTGGCCGATGCAGAGAGAAACCGCCTTGCCGCCACGAAGCTTGTGACGCCAAGAATCACATTGCTCAAGAAGGCCGCAATATGGACGGCGGCGGCGAGCGAAGTCGCGTCTGCCAGCCAAGCCATGGCGGCGGCATAATAGTAACGGGGCTGGCCTAGGTGGGCCGCGCTGTCGACATAGAAATCGCCACGCGCAAACAAGGGGTCCCGTATCCGCTCAATCAGGGCGAATTGCTCGACCTGGTTTCCAACCCCAAATTGCGCAGCGTAGAGCGGCAGGAGCGCGACCAAACCAAGGAATGCCAAATCGCGCCATTCAATGGCCGTCGAGACTGCGCTTGGGCTTGCCGCCGAGACGCTCGGACCTGAAATGCTGGCCATCACTTTCCCAAATGCCATTGCGGCGCTGACTGCTGGACACCGGCTGCCTGCCTCGCAGCTTCGGACATGTCCAGTCAATACGCGCCGCTGTCGCCTTCAATGTTCACGAAAATCTAATGGTCTCTATGCTAGGGGCCGGGAAATGCAGTATGTGGGCATCGCAATCGAAGGTTGCGGTCCCGCGTACAAGGGGTGTGCATTGTCAGGGGCCGGGAATCTATCAGAATGAAGTGCGTTATTCTCGCTGGGGGTCTTGGAACGCGGATCGCCGAGGAAACCGGGCAGATTCCCAAGCCGATGGTTCTGATCGGAGGACGCCCGATCCTGTGGCATGTGATGAAGATCTATGCCTCGCACGGCATCACTGACTTCATCATTTGTCTCGGCTATCGCGGCTATGTGATCAAGGAATATTTTGCCAACTATTTCCTCCACATGTCCGACGTCACAATCGATCTGGCGTCTGGCGAACGGCACATCCATCAAACACAATCGGAACCATGGAAGGTGACGCTCATCGATACGGGGGAATCCAGTATGACTGGGGGCCGCGTGCGCCGGATCCTGCCGTTTGTGAAGGACGATGATTGTTTCTGCCTGACTTACGGCGACGGCGTCGGGAATGTGGATGTCACAAAGTTGATCGACTTTCACCGGGGGCATGGGAAGAAGGCAACCGTGACTGCGGTGGCACCACCGCGCCGGTTTGGGCAGATCAATCTTGAACGCAGCAAGGTCACGGACTTTTCCGAAAAGCCTGTCGGCGAAGGAGGCCTGATCAACGGGGGCTTCTTTGTCCTGCACCCGTCCATCGGCGCCTATCTCGACGGCGATGATACGATCTGGGAACAGGGCCCCCTGCAGGCCCTTGCGGCGGGAGGCGAACTGATGGCCTTCGAACACAAGGGATTCTGGCAGCCGATGGATACTCTGCGTGAACGGCAGGAGCTCGAAGCGCACTGGGCAACGGGACGGGCCCCCTGGAAGACCTGGGCGTGACCGCCGAATTCTGGCGCGGTCGCCGCGTCCTTGTAACAGGCCACACCGGCTTCAAGGGAGCATGGCTCAGCCGCTGGCTGGAGCTGGCAGGAGCTGATGTTTCCGGTCTTTCCCTGGCGCCTGAAGGAGTCCCGAACCTCTGGACGCTCCTCGACTGCAAGCGCGTCCGGAGCCATATTGGCGATATCAACGATCCTGCAGTGATTGCCCGCGTGCTGGACGAGGATCAGCCCGAGGTCATCTTGCACCTGGCTGCCCAATCTCTGGTTCGACGCTCTTACATGGCGCCGATCGAAACCTTTACGACGAACGTCATCGGGACCGTCAACCTGCTGCATCTGGCATCCAAGGCGGCTTCCGTCCGCGGCATTGTCGTTGTCACTTCCGACAAATGTTACGAAAATTTCGAAACCGGGCAGGCCTATCACGAGAATGACCGGATGGGCGGTCGGGATCCCTATTCTGCCTCAAAGGGCTGCGCGGAACTCGCAACAGCCGCAATGCGGGCCAGTTATTTCCAGCCTTATGCCGCTGGCGGCTCCGCCGCCCGGGTGGCGACGGCCCGTGCCGGAAATGTCATTGGCGGCGGCGACTGGTCCGAGGACCGGCTGGTCCCCGATATCGTGCGGGGATGCCTTTCGCCGGATGCGATGGTGGCGTTGCGGTCGCCCGCGTCTGTTCGCCCTTGGCAACATGTGCTTGAACCGTTGCGCGGCTATCTCATGCTTGCCGAACAGTTGGTAGCGGGGGCGGAGGGCACGGATTCGGCCTGGAATTTCGGACCGGATGATAGTGAGGCCCGCCCCGTCTTGGACGTTGCAAACGCGATTGTCGCCGGCCTCGGGCAGGGACGGGTCGAAACTCCGGAACGGCCGGCAGACCTGCACGAGGCAAAGCTGCTCCACATTGACAGTGCCAAGGCCCGTGAGCTGGGCTGGGCTCCAGCACTCGACTTTGAACGGACAATCCGGATGACCGCCCACTGGTACAGGCGCTGGTCGCAGGGCGAAGATGCTGCCAGCCTTTGCGCAGAACAGATTGAGGAATTCATGTCATTATGCGGATGCGAGAAATGACGGCTGTGCCATCCTGCCGCCACTGTGGGGCGCCGCTGACACGAACTCTTGTCGACCTTGGCCTGTCGCCTCTGGCCAATTCCTATGTTGTGCCGGACCGCGTCGATGTGCCGTGCCCCCAGTACCCGTTGCATGCACGCGTGTGCGACCAGTGCCTGCTCGTGCAGGTTGAGGACGCGGTGCCGGCTTCAAGCATCTTTTCAGCTGAATATGCCTATTTCTCCAGCTTTTCGGACAGCTGGCTCAAGCATTGCGAACGATATGCCGAGATGATGATCGGGCGTTTCGGCCTTGGCCCGCGGTCGCTCGTGGCTGAGATCGCGTCAAATGACGGCTATCTTCTGCAATATTTCCTGGCGCGGCAGGTGCCGGTGCTCGGCATTGAACCGACGGCCAACACAGCAGCCGTGGCGCGGGACAGGGGAATTCCGACCCTCGTCGAATTCTTCGGGACTGCGCTTGCGGAGCGGCTTGTCGGCGAAGGCGTGCGACCGGATCTCGTTTGCTCTGCCAATGTGCTGGCGCACGTTCCCGACATCAACGATTTCGTGCGGGGCGTTTCGCTGCTCCTGTCGGGAGATGCGATCTACACAGTCGAATTTCCACACCTCAAGAGCCTCATCGAACAGGTCCAGTTCGACACCATTTATCACGAGCATTACACCTATCTGTCGCTCGGTGTCCTGGTGCGCATTTTTGGTGACTTTGGCCTGCGCGTGTTCGACGTGGAGGCCTTGCCGACCCATGGCGGATCATTGAGGGTCTTCGCTTGCCTTGCGGGTAGCCGGCACGACACCACGCCTGCGGTTGCGGATATGCTTGCACAGGAAAGCGCGGCTGGGCTCGATCGACCGGAAGGCTACGACGGCTTTACCGTGCAGGTTGAACAGGTCCGTCGTGAACTCAAAGCATTCCTTGGGCAGGCAAAGGCCGATGGCAAGACCGTGGCGGCTTATGGCGCGGCGGCCAAGGGCAACACGCTGCTGAACTATTGCGGCGTTGGCAGGGATGACATTGCCTATTGCGTGGATCGGAATCCCGCCAAGCAGGACACGCTCCTGCCCGGCAGCCACATCCCCGTCTTCGATGTCGAAAGATTGCGCACGCATCGGCCGGATTTTGTTCTGATCCTGCCCTGGAACCTGCGGACGGAAATTGCAGGCCAGCTTGCCGACATCACGGCTTTGGGAACCAAGCTCGTGATCGCTGTGCCGCGAATTACCATAGTCTGACCATGGTCGGGCATGTGATCGTGACCGGCGCCGGCGGGCTCATCGGCGGCCCGACAGTGGCGGCGCTGAGTGCATCCGGTTTTCGCGTGACGGCCTTCAGCCGTTCCGGCCCGGTCAACGCAGCCCATGAAACCATTGCCGTTGACCTGCTGGACCCAGCAGCCCGTGTCGCCGCATTTGGGGCATTGGGCGCAACACACCTTGTCCACCTGGCGTGGCATGGTGGCACGGCTGATCGCTTGACAGCTCCGGACAATCATATCTGGGCCGCAGCGACGCAGCAGCTTGCCGCGGACTTTGCAGCCGCCGGCGGACGCCGCGCCGTCTTTGCCGGATCCTGCGCCGAGTATGACTGGTCCTCTCCCATCCTGCACGAATCGACGTTACTTGCGCCTGGGACGGCTTATGGAAAGGCAAAAGCCGACGCCGGGCAATGGCTGGTCGCGCACGGGCCAGAGCTGGGCCTGTCTCTTGCCTGGGCAAGGATCTTTTTCTGTTACGGTCCCAACGAGCCGAAAGGTCGGCTGCTTGGCGATCTGCTCTCCGGGCTTCTTGGAGGCACTCCAGTCGAGTGCACCGACGGGCTGCAGGAACGAGACTTTCTTCACACGTCAGACATTGGGCGGGCGCTGGCGTCGATCCTGACATCGGACCTGGAAGGCCCCGTCAATGTCGCGAGCGGACGTGCAACACCCGTCAGGGACCTGATCGGGATGACTGCCGAGCTTGCCGGGCGGCCGGACCTTGTCCGGCTCGGGGCACGGCCACGACCTGAGGGCGATCCGCCACGACTGGTGGCGGACGTTTCACGGCTGGCCAGTACAGGATTTCGACCTGCCCTGGATTTGGCCGCGGGCCTGGCGGACATTGTCGGCACTGCGCTCCGGGAGGTCAGGCCGGGTGACGGGAATCCGGTGACGGGAACCCACTGAAAATACGCATCGGCCCATATGGGCCAGCCTTAACTATCAATGGGAGCGCACGCATTTTGAGAAGGGAATCCGCCTGTGCTAGGACTGGGTCTGCGATGGTTTGTCCACGGCAGTGCTTGGGCAGACGGGGGAGCCCTTGCTGGCAGGGCGGGCGTTTTGGGGGCGCAACATGAAGAAGATTTCCATCGTTTCGCCATGTTACAATGAAGAGGACAATGTTTCGGTCTGCTATCAGACCATCAGGCATTTGTTCGAAGGCGAACTCAGCGGGTACGAGCGCGAGCATATCTTTGTGGACAATGCCTCGACGGATCGCACGGTCGAAATCCTGCGGGCCATTGCTCGCGACGATCCGGCCGTCAAAGTGGTCGTCAACGCGCGCAATTTCGGTGTCTTCCGGTCGACGTTCAACGGCCTGCGCTTCTCCACGGGGGATGCAACCCTTGTCATGCTGCCGGTGGATCTGCAGGACCCTCCCGAGCTTTTGCCCGATTTCGTCAGCCTGTGGGAACAGGGTTATCAGGTTGTTGCTGGTGCCCGATCAGATCGGCAGGAAGGGCTGGTGATGCGATCGGTGCGCAAGCTCTTTTATCGAATCGTGAACCGGCTTTCGGATTTCGAGATTTCTCCGGATGTGGGGGAATTCCAGCTTCTCGACCGCAAGGTCATGGACGCCTTGCTCCAGCACAAGGACCAATACCCCTATATTCGCGGGCTCATCGCCTCCTGCGGGTTCAAGAGGATCATTGTGCCCTACACCTGGGTTGAGCGAAAGCGCGGCAAGTCAAAGCATGATCTCTATACCCTCGTTGACCAGGCGTTGAATGCAATCTTTGCCTTCACCCGTGCCCCGATGCGCGCCTGCACGATCGCAGGGCTTGTGATTTCCGCGTTGAGCATCGGGTTTTCCCTGCTGTCCTTCATTCTCTACTTCGTCGACCCGAATCTCGCGCCACGCGGGATCACGACAATCATCATCTCGCTCTTTTTCCTGTCAGGCATCCAGCTACTCTTCATCGGAACCCTGGGCGAATATGTCACGTCGATCAGCTACCAGGTGCGCGGTGGGCCAATGGTCATCGAAAGCGAACTTGTGAATATTGCCGGAACGCCGTCGCAGGCTGAAGACCGCGCCTAGCCCCGGGGTCGGGCCAATCCCGATGCCTGCCGCGCTACCAGCGCAAATGTGGACCCGGCCGCAACGCGAAGGTTCAGCGCGCCGCTTGACCGAACAAGGATGGTGCGCGTGCTGGTCTTGCCGCCTGAGCCCACGATCGAGAGGCTGTAGGGCCCCGGGCGCAAGCCGGAGACGGAAACGGACTGGGCCGCCGTTGCATGGCCGACGACGACGAGCTTGCCCTGCGGCGTGAGGAAGCCCGTGCCGGTGACATCGCGATTGTTGCCGTAAACGCCAATCCGGCGCGATCCCTGGTCCACATTGTTGAAAATCAGCGCCATCGCACGGGTTAATGGCGCGACGCTGAGGACCGGCTGCACACCGGCCGGACCCCGGGCTGACAGAAGCGTGCCGGGCCGGGCCGGCTGCTCCCAAGGGATCCGCGCTGCAATGCCGTAACTTTGCCAGGATGAGACATCTGCATCATTCAGGTCGGAAATCAGGTCGGTCATGTCTCCGTCCACATATTCGGACATGGCCGTCTGCATGCGAGACGCACGGGCAGCATCGCGAATCTCGTTGAGGTCAAGCGTGTCTGGCTCCCCCTCATAGCGGTGGTAGGCCAGTGTCGACATGCGGGATGCGGCGCCCGGAACGCTCTTGATGTCCTCGAAATAGGAGAGCGCCCGCCGGGCCTTGGCCGTGGAAGGCGCGATAATTTTCACGCCTGGGAAGCCCGCGGCCGCCAGCCTGTCCGATACGGCAACGATTGCACGCCCGATGACGACCCCGTTCCATTCATTGGTATTGTCCGGCTCGACAATCATCTCAAGCGAGTCTGGCACAAGGCCATATTTTGTCCTGAGGTGGGTAAAAGCAGCAACGACAAGTTCGGCATATTCGGCAGGATTGCGCGCGTGAGACAGGGTCCCGCGCAATTCCGTCCACCTGAAGTCGCCATAGGCAAAGTTCAGCCAAAGCCGCCGCCCCCGCGCCTCCAGCTGTCGCTTTATCGGCAGGACGACATTTTCAACGCGCCAGTCCAGATCCGTGAACTGGACGCCAGCCGGATCGAGCGTGGTCGGGTCATCATTGTCGTTCACCTTTTCATAGAAATGCGCCTTGTACTCGCGATAGCCCATTTTCCCTGCGACAAAGAGAGCCCAGTAATCGACCGGGTTTTCGATCCCGCTCTTGATCTCAAGCCTGAGGCGATCAATTCCCACCTCGTTCACAACCATTGACGCCAGCTTCTCTCGCTGGGCAGCTGCTGCGCCGTCGAAGCGGTCATTGACCTTGTCAAACTCCCACGTCCGGGCCGTCACTTCCCAGCCCGCCATGGTCTGGTGGAGTTCGTCCGGTTTCACGATCAGCTGTGCCGGAGGCTGGCTGCATCCTATTGTCGGCACGCAGGTGGCAAGAACCAGCGACTGGAGTACAATGCGCAGGGCACGATTCATTTTCATCAGTCTTCCGGTTTTCGAGAGCGTATCTGCCCTTTAAAGCTTTGGCATTGGCGCCATGATGCACAATGCTGGTTGGCGGTTCAATTCGTTTCGATGACCCCCAGGAATCGTCCAATAATCGTACACGGCTGCAAAAGGCCTTGCCATACAGCGCGTCGCGCCTACCAATTCGCGGTATGGCAACGCGTCAGGATCAAACAACTGCCATGGCCCGGGAACTGCAGCACTGGAGCCCCTCGCTCCAGCCACGCGGCAGAGGCACCTGATGGTCAGGCTCGATTCCGCATTGGCGGGCCGTGTGCTGGTCTTTGCGCTGGTCTTCCTGTGGCCGCTGGTCCTGTTCGGAAGGCCAACCTATTTGATGGGTGACAGCCTTGCCTATTTGAAGACTGGCCAGCAGGCGGTCGAGTTTGCGCAGTCCAAATTGTCCGGCCCGGCTGTTCATCCTGTCGGGGAACCAGCTGTCAACGGGGGGGTCCTGCCGGCGGCGCAGGGTGCCGCGCGCGGGGCTGATACAAAAACGGCGCGGTCTGTAACCTACAGCGTCGCAACCTTTGCCCTGCGAGGGCCCGGCAATAGCCTGGGCGGGCTTGCCCTTGCACAGGTGCTCGCCGTTTCCTTCCTTTGCGCGGTTGCAGGTATCGCCCTGGGCATGCGCCGCTTGCAGTCCCATGGTGCAGTGGCGGTCCTTGTCGGCCTGGCGACGCCAGCCGCGCCCTTTGCGCTCTTCACGGTCCCCGACATCTGGGCTGGCATCCTGCTCGGCGCCATGACGCTGTTGATCGCATTGGGTGATCGGCTTTCGAATGCCGTCAAGGCCTGCCTTGCACTTGCGGTTGTCTTTGCGATCTCCGCCCATGCCAGTATTCCGCCCATCGCTGCTGGCATGGCGATCATTGGCCTGGTGCTGTACATTGCCCAAAGCAGAACCGGGTTGAACGTTGCGGCAGCGACGCTTGGCTGGGTGATGGTGCCGCTGGCCCTTGGTTATGCAACAAATGTTGCGATCAACTATATTTCGTTCGGAAAGCCGAGCGCAACGGGCAAGCGCATTCCAACCGCGCTGGCGCGGTCCATCGCGCAGGGACCGGCCAAATGGTATCTGGAGGAACAGTGCAAGCAACCGCGCTATGCTGTTTGCGAAATCTATGGCACGAAAATTCCCGGAAAGATCAACGGGTTCCTTTTTGACAAGGGCAGCCTGAACGATCTTGCGACGCCAGAACAGATGGACCGGATTCGTGCGGAGGAATCGGAAATTGTTCTCAAGGCAGCGATGGCCTATCCGGGCGTGGAACTCAGTAAGCTCTCCACTGGCGTCCTGAAGCAGCTTGTCACCTTTGACCTTGGCCTCACGAACTTCAGGCGAATGGTGGTGACCGGGACTGACGGGTCGCCTGTGCTGGTCGACACGCAGCAGGACCATAGTACACCGCTGCGCATCATGGATGTGCTGACGATCCTGCTCCTTGTGGCCGTTTGCGCGTGGGTCGCTCTGCGCTACCGGCAGCTTGAAAGGCATGAGCGGGCCGTTCTGGTGCTCCTTGTCCTTGGTATGCTGGGCAACGCATTCGTCTGCTCGGTCTTTTCAGGTGTCGCGGAGCGTTATCAGGCTCGGGTCGTCTGGCTGTTTCCAGCGTTCATCCTGTGCATGATTGCATGCAGGTTCAGGGCCGAAACGATGGACAGACGGTAAATAATGGTCGGGGAAAGAGGATTCGAACCTCCGGCCCCTGCCTCCCGAAGACAGTGCTCTACCAGGCTGAGCTATTCCCCGACCGATGCGGAATCGGCACGAAGGCCGAGTGGCAGGCGCCCGCCCTTAGCGATGGAAGGTCACGGGTTCAACCCCGCGCGGCAATCATGTCTTTGATGGCCACGAATTTTTCGCGCGGGGCGCCTTCACGCGCGCGGGCGATTTCGGCCTCTTCGATCTTCTTCCAGTCCCTGAAGGTCACGACATCGATGCCACGCTGGGTGAGCAGGGCATCAAGTCCCGGTCTGCCCGGCCTGCCCTGACCTGCGCCAATATCCGCCTCGATCAGGTCAACGATGGCATAACCATCGGGCCGGTTCGTGCCGATCGTGCCCGTCGGTCCTCTCCGCGCCCAGCCCACGCAATAAAGTCCCGGCAGGATGCGTCCCTCCGAATTGGCAAAGCGCCCGCGCCCATGTTCATACGGCACGCCGTCAATGGGAGGAGTCTGGTAGCCAATGCAGGAAATGACGAGGCCGCAGGGGATGACATAGGTTTCGCCCGTGCCCACGGACCGCATTTCGGAATCCAGCCGCGTGCGTTCCACCACAACCCGTTCCACCTTGCCATCGCCTTCGATTGCAATCGGGCTGGCGAAGAAATCGAACTCGATCGTGATGTCCTTGGGGTCGTTGCCATTGGCTGCAAATTCGCGCAGGTGCGTCACGGATTTCCGCATGCCGGGTTCCAGCAGCGCATCGTCATCAACAGGGGGCAGATCGGCCGGGTCAACCGCTGGCCGCGCGCGGATCAGATGCCCGAGTTCGCCCAGCTCTTTTGGTGTCATCGCGATCTGGTGGGGGCCGCGACGCCCCAGCAGCGTCACCCGCTTGATGCGGGAATGATCCAGTGCATCAAGCGCATGGGACACAATATCCGCGCCATCGAACTCTGCTCGCGTCTTGGTAAGAATCCGGCTGACATCCAGTGCCACATTGCCGTTGCCGACGACCACGGCACCGGGGCCGGCAAGTGGCGGATCCAGGTCTGCAAAATCCGGATGCCCATTATACCAGCCGACGAAGGCGGCACTGCCCACTACACCGAGCAGATCGGCACCTGGAATAGCGAGC
>WBZL01000300.1_pt1 | contig 54631 bp, 51 predicted proteins | sample 5204291 | NCBI WGS metagenome assembly WBZL01 (sample SAMN12344345, study PRJNA552823) | activated sludge metagenome | biome: Activated sludge suspended growth; feature: Nitrification reactor; material: Wastewater; isolation source: activated sludge from nitrification reactor of wastewater... | reverse complement strand
CTGATTGCGCAAGGGCTCCTCGCCAAGGGCAAGGGCCGGGGCGGTTCCGTGCGCCTCGGGCAGCCGACGGCCACCGACTTCGATCTGCAGGGCCCACGCGTGCGTGACGCCGGGCCGCCCGCCCGCCGCAAGCCCGCGAAACCGGCGCCGAAGGGCCGCGCGGGTGGCAAGACCGCCACCGAGCCGCAGGTCATCAGCTACCGGCACGACGACAAGCGCCGCAACAACCCCGAAGTCGGGATGGTCGATCCGGACACCGATCCGGACGAAGGCAAGACACGTTACGCCTACGACCCGCACCTCGATCCGGCATTGCAGTTCGACGTTGGTCGCGCGGGCGTCGAACGCATCATCGACGAGGCACTCGCGAGCGGTGACCAGGACGCGATGCGCGAAGCGCTCGTCACGCTGAAGCGCATGGCCGAGCCGTACCTTGCATGGGCGGGCAAGGCCGAGCGCACGACATTCGAGATCGACACCGTCTCGCTGCACGTGCACGAGCGCATCGACCCGGCGACGATTCTCGCCGCCGTGCTGAAGCGGCTGCGCCAGCAGGGCAAGGGGAAGGACGGCACCGGTACGCAGCAGGACTGGCTGCGCGCGTGGTTCGAAACGCCGCTGCCGTATCGCGAGGCGATCGAGTTCTACAAGCACGACCGCGGCTGGTCGAACCGCCTGATCGCCGGCGACTCGCTGCTGGTCATGAATTCACTGCTGCAGAAGGAGGGCATCGCCGGGCAGGTGCAGATGATCTACATCGACCCGCCCTACGGCATCAAGTACGGCTCGAACTTCCAGCCGTTCGTGAACAAGCGCGACGTCAAGGACCGCAGGGACGAGGACCTCACGCAGGAGCCCGAGATGATCAAGGCTTTCAGGGACACCTGGGAGCTGGGGATTCACTCGTACCTGGCGTACCTGCGGGATCGGCTGTTGCTGGCGCGGGAGTTATTGAGCGAGAGTGGAAGTGTGTTTGTGCAGATCTCGGATGAGAATCTGCATCTTGTGCGGCAGGTTCTCGCGGAGGTTTTTGGTTCATCCAATCTGATTGCGGTAATTGCGTTCGCTACAAGCGGTGGTCGGACGGCGGAATTTCTTCCGATCACCTCGAATTACCTTGTCTGGTATGCGCGCGACAGCGCGAAGACGAAGTTTCGCCGCCTGTTTTATGACAAGGATCGTGGTGGAACCGGTTCCGGGGAATTCTCGTGGGCGTCACTTCCAGACGGAACTCGCCGCCGGCTGATCGCGGCAGAGAGTGCGAACTTGACGGCTTTACCGATGGAAACAGAGCTGTTTATCCCGAGCGACCTAACGTCGTCCCATGAATACAAGAGCGAAAGCTTCCGGCACCGAGGCAGATTGTTTGATCCAGGTAAGCGGTACTGGTCAACTTCCAATATCGGGATGAGGCGACTCGCTAATGCGAGTCGCCTGATTGTGCAGGGCGACACACTCCGATTTGTGAGAATGCTGCGGGACTATCCTTACTCTGAATTCGACAGTACCTGGGTTGACACCGCCGCACGCGGTTTCTTCGATTCGAAGGTCTATGTTGTTCAAACGGGTACGCGGATCGTCGAGCGCTGCCTCCTCATGACCACCGACCCCGGCGACCTCGTCCTCGACCCGACCTGCGGTTCCGGCACCACGGCCTACGTCGCCGAAAAATGGGGGCGCCGCTGGATCACCTGCGACACCTCGCGCGTCGCAATCACGCTCGCCAAGCAGCGGCTGATGACGGCGAGCTACGACTACTACGAACTCAAGTATCCGCACGAAGGCCTGAAGGGCGGATTCATCTACAAGACCGTCCCGCACGTCACCCTCAAGTCGATTGCCAACAACCCGGAGATCGACGAGATCCACGAGCGCATGCATCCGGCGATCGAGCAGGCGCTCGCGCAGTTGAATGCGGCCTTCGACGGCAGCGGTGTGAACTTCACGATCACGGAGGGCGCGCGAAAAGGACGTACCGTCGTCCTGGGTCAGCACGGAAAATCACGCGTTTCAGCTGAATCGTCGAAGGCAGTTTCACAACCGACCGAGACACTCCCGTCCGGCGAGAGCGTTTCGCGCCACGCGCTGCTCGAATGGGAAGTTCCGTTCGACCTGCCCGCAGACTGGCCGGCGGCCGCAAAGCCCGCCTTCGAGGCCTTCCACGCGGCACGTCAGGCGATGCAGGCGCGCATGGACGCATCGATCGCCGCGCACGCCGACACCGAAGTGCTGTACGACCAACCGGAGGTGTCGAAGACCAAGCGCCGCGTCTCGGGCCCGTTCACGGTCGAGGCCGTGCCTTCGTCCATGGTGCTCGCGCTCGACGACACCGAGCCGCCGCGCGAGGCCGACGTCGCGATCGCGCGCTCGGGCGAGTCCTCGCGCCACCACCAGTGGCTCGACGAACTCACGAAGACCGGCATCCGCGGCAAGGGCGGTCAGATCCTGAAGCTCGCCGATCTCGAGACGCTGCCCGACACGCGTTACCTGCATTGCAGCGGCGTCGTCGCCGACAGCGGCGAGCGCGTCGTGGTGAGCTTCGGCCCCGAACACGCGGCGCTCGAGCAGCGGCAGGTCGAACTCGCGCTGCGCGAGGCGGGCGATCTGTTCCCGCGGCCGAAGATGATCGTGTTCTGCGCCTTCGCGTTCGACCCCGAGGCAGCGAAGGACATCGACGCCGTGCGCGGCATCACGGCGTTGCGCGCGCAGATGAACACGGATCTCCTGACGGAAGACCTCAAGAAGGCCCGCGCCAGCAACCAGAGCTTCTGGCTCATGGGCCAGCCCGACGTCGAGTTGCGCCCGCTGAAGGACGGCCGGTACGAGGTCGAGGTCCACGGCTTCGATTACTTCGACACCGTGCGCGGCGAGCTCGTCTCCGGCGGCAAAGGCAAGATCGCGGCCTGGGCGCTCGACACCGACTACGACGAACGTTCGCTCTTCCCGCGCCAGGTGTTCTTCCCGATGGCCGGGGCGAAGGACGGCTGGAACAAACTCAAGAAGGACATCAAGGCCGAGCTGGACGAATCGCTGCTCGGCCGGCTGCACGGCACCGTGAGCCTGCCGTTCGAGGCGGGCGACAACCGCAAGGTGGCGGTGAAGATCGTCGACGACCGCGGCATCGAGTCGCTGAAGATCCTGCGCCTCTAGATGGCGGACCAACGCGGAGTTGCCGCGCTAGGCGCTGGCCCGGATCGCTGATAACTGCGTGAATCTATTAGCCTTTTCTGTATTGCCTGAACTTACCGAGAATTTCGTATAGTTTTATAAGACACGGTAAGATCTAACTAACTCATGGACCCGATTCGCAACCCGTACAACCCTGGTGCTGGCACCCCGCCGCCGGCGCTCGTCGGTCGCGATGCGCTCATCGAAGGGTTTCGCGTGGCGGTGCAACGCGCTTTGCACGGCAAACCGGGCCAGAGCCTCATGCCGATCGGGCTCCGGGGCGTCGGCAAGACCGTGCTGCTGAATCGCTTCGTGGAGGAAGCCACGAGTCTCGGCGCCCTGTCCGTGCTGATCGAAGCGTCCGAGGACGGCAGCCTGCGCCAGATCCTCGCCCGCGAGGCGCGCCGCATCCTCCTCAATCTCGACCGTGCCGGTGCGATCTCCAGCGTCGTGAAGCGGGCCTTGCGCGTGTTCAAGAGCTTTTCGATCACGGTCAACCCCGACGGCGCGTTCACGGCCGGGGTGGATCTGGACCCGGAACTCGGCAAGGCCGACACGGGCGTCCTGGCCGACGACGTCACCGACCTGTTCGTGGCGCTCGGCGAGGCGGCGAAGGACCGCCGGACAGGACTCGTGATCGCCATCGACGAGGTTCAGTACCTCGACGCAGACGAACTGGCAGCGCTCATCACCGCGATCCACCGGACCACGCAGCTCACGTTGCCTCTGCTGCTGGTGGGTGCGGGGCTGCCGCAACTGCCCGGACTCGCAGGGAATGCAAAGTCCTACGCGGAGCGGCTATTCACCTTTCCGCAGATTGGCCCACTTTCGACGACCGAAGCCGCGGAGGCCATTGCCCGCCCCGCCATCGCGCAGAACGTGACCGTCGAGCCGGGCGTGGTGGAACGAATCCTGGAGCAGACGAGGGGCTACCCGTACTTTCTGCAGGAATGGGCTCACGAGGCCTGGAATCAGGCGGCAGGCGACCGCATCCGCGTCGAGGATGTCGATGCGGCCGCACCGCGTGTCCTCGCGAAACTCGACGAGAATTTCTTTCGGGTGCGGCTGGATCGGCTCAAGCCGAGCGAGAGGAAATACCTGCGGGCGATGGCTGAACTCGGACCGGGTCCGCACCGTTCCGGAGACATTGCGCGCCGCTACGGTGCGAAGGTCGAAACCGTCGGCCCCTTGCGGGGCTCGCTGATCAGGAAGGGCATGATCTTCAGCCCCTCCCACGGCGACACGGCCTTTACCGTGCCGCTGTTCGACGAGTTCCTGAGACGCGCGATGCCGGGAATCCCGGCCGGTTGAACACGCGATGACGGTGATGAAATCCCTGATCATCAACGCCCCCTTCGTCCGCCCGGCGCGCCACTGGGCACCGGCGCGCGACGGCACGCTGCGGCTCGTCGATGGTCGCCGGCCGGCGAGCTACGAGATCATCGACCTGCGCAGCAACACCCGGCGCGTCGAAACGCTGGAACTCGTCAATCGCATCCGCGAGCGGGTCGACGCCTGGCGCGAAGCCGGCCGGCCCGGCATCACGAGCGTCACGCGTGCGCTGCTCGAGCACTGGCAGGACGGCTCGGCCCGGCAGACGCCGTTCTACTTCTGCCAGCTCGAAGCCATCGAGACGCTGATCTGGCACGTCGAGGCGCCGCACGAGCACCGGCAGGGCATCCACATTCCCGGCGACGGCGGGGTGTGGGAGCGGCTCTGCTGCAAGATGGCCACCGGCAGCGGCAAGACCACGGTGATGGCGATGATCATCGCCTGGCAGGTGCTCAACGCCCTCACCTTCCCGAAGCGCCACAAGGACTTCTCGCGCGCGATCTTCATCGTGGCGCCGGGGCTCACCGTGAAAGAGCGCCTGCGCGTGCTCTACACGGGCGAGCCGGACAATTTCTACGACGCGTTCCGCCTCTGCCCGTCCGAAGCCATGCGGCAGAAGCTGAACCAGGCCGAAATCCTGGTCGAGAACTGGCACGCGCTGATGCCGCTCAAGGAGCCGGATCGGTCGGTCGTGAAAAAGGGCGCCGAGTCGGACGAGGCATTCACCCGGCGCGTGCTCGGCAAGCTCGCGATGTTTCGCGATCTCGTCGTGATCAACGACGAGGCGCATCACGCCTACCGGATCCCGCCCGACCAGCGCATCGGGAAGTCGGACGACTTCGATCCGGAAGAAGCCACGCGCTGGGTCGAAGGGCTCGACCGCCTGCACGCGACGCGGCGCATCCAGCGCTGCTTCGATCTGTCGGCGACGCCGTTCGTGCCGAGCGGCCGGGCCAACACCGAGCAGGGGCTCTTCGGCTGGATCGTTTCCGACTTCGGACTCAACGACGCGATCGAGGCCGGGCTCGTCAAGACGCCGCGCATCGTCGTGCGCGACGGCGCCGTGCCCGACGCCCAGACGCTCAGGCCGAAGCTCTATCACCTGTACCGCGACGACTCGGTCGCCGAAGACCTCAATCGCCGCGGCGCGGAGCCGCACGAGTCGTTGCCGAGGCTCGTGCAGGACGCGTACACGCTGCTCGGCGCCGACTGGCGCGATGTCGCGGCCCGCTGGCGCGAGGCCGGCCATGCCTCGCCGCCCGTGATGCTCACGGTGTGCAACCGCACCGAGACGGCCGCACGCATCGAGCACTACTTTACCAAGGGCGATGTCTACTGGCCGGAGCTGTGCGTCCCCGATCGCACGCTGCGCGTCGACTCGAAAGTGCTGGAGAAGGCGGAGATCGGCGAAAAGGCGGCGAGCGACAAGGACTACGAAGCGCGTCTGCGTGCGATCGTCGATGCGGCCGACATCCCGGCCGACCGCAAGGCCCGCTGCCTCGAACTGCCGAAGGAGGAGCTGCTGCGCGAGATCGTCGACAACGTCGGCAAGCGCGGCCGCGCCGGGCAGGATCTGCAGAGCGTCGTCTCCGTCGCGATGCTCTCGGAAGGCTGGGACGCCAAGAACGTCACCCACATCATGGGCCTGCGCGCCTTCACCAGCCAGTTGCTCTGCGAACAGGTGATCGGCCGCGGCCTGCGCCGCGTCACCCATGACGTCGACGAGAGCGGGTTGTTCAGGCCCGAATACGTCAACGTGTTCGGCGTGCCGCTGTCGATCTTCCAGGAGGTCGGCGCGGACACGGGCGAGGTGCCCGAGGCGCCGAAGCCCAGCACGCAGGTCGAAGCGCTGCCCGAGCGCAACGCGCTCGAGCTCCGCTGGCCGAACGTGCTGCGCATCGAGACGGTGGTGCGTCCGGTGCTCGCCGTCGACTGGGCCGCCGTGGCCGCGCTGAAGCTGGACCCCGCCAGTACGCCGGTCTCGGCGGAGATCGCACCGGCCGTGGGCGGCGCTTCCGATCTCGGCAAGGTCCACGTCATCGACCTCGAGCAGCTGCCCGAGGAGTTCCGCCTGCAGCGGCTGCTGTTCCTCGCCGCGCGCAAGGGCTTCGACGACCTGCAAGGCGGCTTCGAAGGCCCGAGCGATTACCTCGTCTTCCAGCTCATTCGACTGCTGGAGGAGTTCATCGGGTCCGACCGTCTCGTGATCCCGACCCAGTACCACCAGGAACCGCTGCGCAAGCGCATCCTGATCGCGCTGAACCTCGACGTGATCGTCCAGCATCTGCTGCGTCACGTGCGCCAGCAGAATGCCGAGCGCATCGAGCCCGTGTTCGATCCCGAGCGGCCGATCGGATCGACGCGCGACATGCGCACCTGGTACACGACCAAGCCGTGCCATCCGGCGCAGAAGTCGCAGATCAGCCACGTGGTCGTCGACAGCGCCTGGGAGCAGTACGTCGCGGATGCGCTCGAGAGCCATGCGGACGTGCGTGCCTATGCCCGCAACGAACACCTCGGCTTCCAGGTGCACTACCTCTGGAACGGCGCGCGCCGCCGTTACCTGCCCGACTTCCTCGCGCGGATGGCGTGCGGCGAGACGCTGGTGATCGAGATCAAGGGCCAGGACTCGGAGCAGGACCGCGCCAAACGCGCCGCGCTCGATGCCTGGGTAACGGGCGTCAATGCCAGGGGCGGCTTCGGCCGCTGGCGGTCAGCCGTGGCATTCGAGCCGGCGCAGATTCACGACATTCTGGGCAGACAAAACGACAGTGAACCTTGCGATTCCCGAAGTCGCGCGAAAGGAACGTACCCTCCTTCTGCGACGACGCGGAAAATCACGCGTGTCAGCTGAAACTTCGAGGACAGCTTCACAAACGACGGAGACGTCGTGCCGGATAGCGCAGCGGCCGACTGCGGGACGTGCTGCACCCTACGTCAAGATGGTTGTCGCCCGGATACGCCGGCATCCCGCCTCGGTCGAATGCCGCTCCCAGCTCGTCACCGCTGCTCTATGCGCGCGCCGTCGCTCACCCGGTCGCTCGGATGGACCACGACGGCGTCACCCGCGGCAGCGCCCTTGAGCACCTCCGCATCGATCCCGTTCATGTGGCCGACTGTCAGCGCCTGCAGTCGGGCGCGTCCGTCGCGATTCACGAACACGGCTCACTCACCGCCCTGGCGAAACAGGGACGATAGCGGCACCTTCAGCACGTCGTTCGATTCCCACAGCACGATGCGGGGTTCGACGCGATAGCCATGACCCAGGTGCTGCCAGCGCCCCGCCGGCTCGGCGATGTCGATGATGACCCTGACGCGCTGCTCCTCGACGCCCAGGGCCGAGACCTTCGTGAAGCCGAAGGGCTCGACCCGCTGCACCACGCCCTCGAGTGCATCGTCGCCGCCCCAGCCCTCGATGAGCGCCCGCTGTCCCGTGCGTACCTTGACCGCCTCCGTGGAGAGCAGGTCGGTGACCACCTCGAGCTTCCGTGGGTCGCCGATCTCGACCAGCGGCGTGCCGGACGCGACGATGCCTTCACTTTCGGCAAGCACCTGCAGCACGCTGCCACTCACGGGCGACTTGACGATGACGCAGTCGCAATCGGTGTTGCGATCGCCGTTGCTGCCGGGGGCCATCAGGCGGGCTCTGGCCTGCTCCAGTTCGGATTCCCGCACTCGCAGGCCTGCCGCGGCCTCGTCGACCGCAGCCTCGGCTGTGCGGGCCCGGCGGCGAGCCGATTCGAGATCGTTCTGCGAAATCGTGCGACTCGTGGCGAGCCCCTCGTAGCGCCGCAGTTCGGTGACCGCGAAATCGCGCTCCGCCTGGGCGCGCCGCATTTCAGCGGCCGCATGCGCCTGCGCGGCTTCACTGGCGCGGACGCCGGCCCGCACCTCCGCCGCGCTGCGGCGGTCGAGGAAGGACGGATCCGATGGCTCGATGCGTGCGACGAGGGTCTCGCCTGCGTCGACGGCGTCGCCGGCCCGCAGTTCGATGCGTCGCATGTGCCCGGCCACGGGTGCCGAGACCACGAACAGGTCGCGTACCCGCGTTTCGCCGTCGTCGCTGACGCTGACCCGCAGCGGGCCACGCACGACCGTCGCCAGGTCCACGGACACCGGTTGCGGACGGAACAGCCAGGTCAGCGAGCCCGCGAGCGCGATGAAAGCGGGTAGCCAGAACCAGAGCCTGCGCCAGCCTGCCGTCGTCATGGATTCATTCCCGGGTCTTGAGCACGGCGATGAGATCGAGCCGGTCGAGCCGCCGGCGGACCAGCAGCACCGCGGCGAGGGTGGCGAGGAATCCGCCGAGGATGGCCCAGCCGAACGTCGACGGCTCGACGACGAACGGCACGCGGTACAGCTCGGTCTGGAATGCCCGCACGAGCCACCGCGCCAGCAGCCAGCCGATGCCCGCGCCAAGTGGCAGCGCGATGAAGGCCAGCAGGCCGATCTCGCCGATGAGGATATATGCGACGTCGCGCCGCGAGAACCCGAGCACCCGCATCGTTGCCAGTTCGCGCGCGCGTTCGGCGAGCGCGATGCGCGCGGCGTTGTACGTCACCCCGCACGCCAGCGTCGCCGAGAAGACGATGAAGAATCCGACGTATATGAGCATGGTCTGCGCCAGTGTCTCGTTGAACGTCTTGACTGCGGCACGGCGCAGGTTCACGACGCTCACCTGCGGCATCTGCTTCAGCTCGCGATACAGGCGGGTTTCGAACCTGGGGTCCACGCGCAGGTGCACCGCCGTCACGCTCGGAGGTTCGCGCATCGCGCGATTCAGGGCGTCGATGTCGATGTAGGCAGGCCGGCCGATGTAGGTCTCGAACGTTGCAACCACCGGAATCTCGAGTACAGGTCGCCGGCCTTCGAGCACCTCGACGGTGACGATGTCGCCCGGCCTTGCCGCCAGCAGGTCCGCGAGCACCGTCGAGAGCACCAGGCCGTCGGGTGGCAGGTCCAGCGCCATGCCCTGCGTGTCGTACACGCGATAAAGCGACTGGTGGGAGGGTACGCCCTGGACGGCGTCGCGCACGACGCGCGGACCGAAACGCAGCTTGGCGGGTACCGTGCGCATCGGCTCGACCGCAAGTACGCCCGGCAGCCGCGACAGTTCGCGCACGGCGGCGCTGGAGCGCGCTTCGGACAGCCCCACGGTCAGGTCCTGCCCCTGCGCATCGAAGAAGTACACGTCGACCATGCGGTGGATGGCGTCGAGCCATTGCATCGACACGATCAGCACGGCGACGGACATGGCGATCCCGAGGCTGGTGACCAGCGCACGCAAGGGCCAGCGGGTCGTCTGGCGCAGCACGATTCGCGTCGGTTGGTCGAGCCGATCGAACAACCGCGACAGGAACCGGCGGTTGCGCCGGAACAGGGGCGGGGCGGGCGGTTGCATTGCGGCGGCGGGTGACAGCGCCGCGGCTCGTCGCACCGCACCGATCGCACCCAGCAGCGCGGCACCGACGCTGGCGCCGGCGGCGAGCAGGAACGGGCCGGCGCCCGGCCGGAACAGCAGGAACGGGAACCGATAGAAATTGGCATACATGGTGGTGCTGTAGAGACCCAGCCAGTAGCCGAGGAGCCACCCGAGCAATGTGCCCACGGCGCCAATCGCCAGCACGAGCTTCACGTAGTGCCATGCGATCGCGCTGTTGGCGTAGCCGAACGCCTTGAGCAATCCGATTTCCGGTCGCTCGACCGCCACCAGCCGGGCAATGACCATGTTCGTCAGGAAGGCCGCCACCGCGAGGAAGACGGTCGGGAGGAAGCGGGCCATCGTCTCCAGCTGATCGATCTCGTTGGTCAGGAACCAGTTCGATGCCTGGTCGGCGCGCACGTAGGCGCCGTGGCTGCCGTAGCGGTCGAGCAGGCGATCCATTGCGTCGACGACCCGCTCGGGACTCGCGCCGCGCAGCAGGCTGGCGGAGACTTCATTGAAGGCGCCCTCGAGGTCGTATGCCGCCTGCAGCGCCTCGCGACCCATCCACAGCACGCCGTAGCGCAGGTCGTCCGGCATCAGCGCGCCCGGCCCGATCGTATAGACATACTCCGGGGACAATGCCACGCCGACCACGACGAGGTCGCGCCAGCGGCCGCCCATGACGGCGCGCAGGTGATCACCCGGGCCGAGCTTGTGCGCGAGGGCAAACGGTTCCGACAGCACCACTTCGTCCGGTTGGCCGGATTGCGGGTAGCGACCCGTGCGCAACGCCAACCGGTTGAGTCTGGGTTCGCCATTCTCCGGGACGGATACCAGCTGGCCCATGACGGGCTCGTCGAACCCCGCCACGTCCAGCACGGCTGCGCGCACGACACGGGTCTCGACGGACTGGACGCCGTCGATCGCGGCGATACGCGCCGCCAGGCTTGCGGGCGCGCGCTCGAGCTGCGCAAACACATCGGCGAATCGATGACGCTCGTAATACGCGGCCGACGTGCTCCGTAGTGCTTCGAGTGAAGTCAGGGACATGACGAGCAGGCCGACGCCGGAGGCGATGACGAGTCCGATCGCGAGCACCTGTCCGCGCAGGCGCCAGAGGTCGCGCCGCAGCTTCTGATCGAGCGGATGCAGCTTCATCGGATCACCACGCCAGCTCGCGCGCTGGACGGCGCCGTGGATTGCGCCTTTCCTGCTGGATGCGTCCGTCCCCCAGCACCAGCACCCTGTCCGCCATGTCGGCAATCACGGCGTTGTGCGTGATGAGGGCGGTGGTCGTGCCGAGCTCGCGGTGGATGCGTTCGACCGCCTCGAGCACGAGCACGCCGGTCTGGCTGTCGAGCGCGCCGGTCGGTTCGTCGCAAAGCAGGATGTCGGGCTGCTTCGCAATGGCGCGCGCGATGGCCACGCGTTGCTGCTCGCCACCCGACAGCTGGGCCGGAAAGTGCTCGAGCCGCTCGCCGAGCCCGACGAGACGCAGGGCCGCTGCCGGTTCCATCGGTCGCGTGGCGATCTCCGTGACCAGCGCGACGTTTTCCAGCGCGGTCAGGCTCGAGATCAGGTTGTAGAACTGGAACACGAAGCCGACGTGCTCGCGCCGGTAACGTGTCAGCGCGCGGTCGTCCTGGCGAGTCAGGTCGTGGTCTTCGAACCACGCTTCGCCCGCACTCGCGGAATCGAGCCCGCCGAGGATGTTGAGCAGGGTGGATTTGCCGCTGCCCGACGGGCCGAGCAGCACGACCATTTCGCCAGGCCACAGTTCGAGGTCGACGCCGCGCAGCGCATGCACCTCGACTTCGCCCGAGCGATAGACCTTGCCGAGGCCGCGCGCGCGAAGTACTGGCCGTTGCGTGCCCGGGGCCGCCATGACCGTGTGGGCCTCACCGTTGGACTGGAATCCGCGGAAAATCCTGCCCGCTGCCGCCCGGCGCGGCAATACGGGCAGACACCGAGGCGCAACGAACGCGTGCCACAGGTGGCTGACTTGTCAGTCGGCCCGCGTCAAGATGGTTGTCGCCTGCGTCACGAAGTCACACGAGGACCGGTCATGCGGCTGCGATTGAAGTCTCGACTGGCGGCGGCTGCTGCGGCAGGCACTTTCGCGCTGGCCCAGCCCGCGCACACGCAAGACTTCCTGCCGTGGATGGCACCCGGGGTCGTGGCCGAAATGAACGGCGCAAAGGACGACGCCGCACGCGAAGCAGTGGCCAGAAAGCGCGCGCGCAGCCTGATCGCGGCAATGTCTCCTGATCAGAAGTTGCAGCAGCTTGCCGGTGCCCGGCCCGAAGTGCTGCCCGACCTGCCACAGTGCTTTGGCGGTCGGCACGTGACCGGGATTGCCGCGCTGGGCATCCCCACGTTCCGGATCACCAACGGTCCGGTGGGTTTGGGCCAGAACGACTGCGTCTCGCTCGATATCGCCAATTCAAAGCCGCAGGATTTCGGCTTTGGCCCGATCCGGATCGGCGCTTATTCTCACCCAAGTTCGGCCAAGGCTACGGCGCTGCCTTCGGCGATGGCCGCGGCGGCATCGTTCGATCCGGAGATTGCCAGCCTCTACGGCGAGGTGATCGCCACCGAGATGCACAGTCTGGGGCTGCATGTCTTTGAGGCTCCAGGCGTGAACCTGGCGCGCCTGCCGATCCTCGGCCGCAACTTCGAATATTTTGGCGAGGATCCCTATCTGAGCGGCGTGATGGCCGTGGCCGAAACCAGGGCCATCCAGGCCCGTGGCCTGATCGCAATGCCCAAGCACTATGCGGCCAACGAGCAGGAAACCAACCGCATGTCGATCCAGACCACGGTCGATCGTCAGACCCTGCGCGAGCTCTATCTGCTGCCGTTCGAAATGGCGGTGAAGGATGGCAAGGCGTCTGCGGTGATGTGCGCCTACAACTACGTCAATGGTCAGTCCTCGTGCGAGAGCCGCGAACTGCTGACCGATGTCCTGCGCGGCGACTGGGGCTTCACCGGTTACGTGCAGTCAGACTTTTTCGCGATGAAGAGCACGGTCGCAACCCTGGCAGGCGGCATGGATCATGAAATGCCGTTGCCGCTCCACTGGGCGCCCGACAAGATCGAGGCTGCGCTGGCCAGCGGCGAGCTCACTGTGGCGCAAATCGATCAGGCCCTGGAGCGCCGCTATACCCAGGTGTTCAAAGCCGGAATCTTTGACCGCGAACTGCAACGATCGTCGATCGACTTCGCCGCGGGCGGGAAGCAGGCCCGCGAAATCGGCGGGCGCGGCGCAGTGCTGTTGCAGAACAACGGTGCACTTCCGCTGGGCAGCCATCTCGAGACCCTGGTCCTGATCGGCAAGGCCAGCCAGGTCTATGCCCGGCAGGCGGTCGCCGGCGGTGCCGTCGTGGGGGAACCCATGGGGGCAGGCGGCGGCAGTTCGGACGTTGTGCCCGACTACACCGTTGCCCCGCTCGAAGGACTGCGCAGCGCGCTCTCGAAGGGGACCGAGGTCAAGCTGGTGCTGGTTGACGATGCCAACACCACGGCCACGATCGACGGCCGTCAGGCCAGCTTTGCCGACGCCGTTGCCCTTGCCGCAGGCGCAGATGCCGTGGTGATGATGGCCGGCACGATTTCCGAGGAAGGAGCTGATCGCGCGACGTTCACCGATACCACCGGCCAGCACCTGGCCGCGTCGGCGGCAGTTGGTGGTGGACTGGACTGGTATGCCGGGCGTTCAAACAGCATCGCCACCCATGGCGACAGGAACCAGGCGAAGAACAGCCAGACCGTGGCCATGATCGAAGCGCTGCTTGGCGCCGCCTCGACCAGCGACAAGCCGATGGCGGCCAAATCGGTTCTGGTGCTCAAAGACAATGCCGGCCCGGCCCTGCCGGCATCGCTGGTCGGCCGCAATGGTCCGGCGATTCTCGAAACCTGGTTCCCCGGCCAGGAAGACGGCAACATCGTCGCCGATGTGCTGCTGGGCAAGGTCAACCCTTCGGGGAAACTGCCCGTAACGCTGCCGCTGGCCGGCAAGAGCTTTCTTGATCATGTCGCGACTTCGCAGTTCCCCGGCGCGATGTCGGCCGATGGCAAGGTTCAGACGGTCACCTACCGCGAACGTCTGGCGATCGGTTATCGCTGGTACGATGCCAACGTCAGCGGTGCCTGCGCCGTGTTGCGCGGCAAGAATCCGTGCGTGGCCTTCCCCTTCGGCCACGGACTGTCCTACACCACGTTCAAACTGGGCCCGCCCACGCTGGTCCGCGATGCCAGGACCGATACCTGGCGCGCCCGGGTGCGGGTGACCAACAGCGGCGCCCGCGACGGGGCCGAAGTGGTCCAGGTCTATGTCTCCTTGCCGGCCAGCGCGAATGCGGTTGGGGCTGCCCAGCCGCCCAGACGCCTGGTGGGCTTTGGCCGGATTGCGCTGGCCCCCGGAGCATCTGGCATGGTCGAAGTCGTGATCGATCCGGCCGCCAGCCATCATCCGCTCAGCGTGTGGGACGACAACGCCCACAACTGGGTGATGCCGGCCGGGCGCTACACGATCTGGGCCGGGCGCTCCTCTGCGCCGGGCGATCTTGCCGTGGCCGGGTACATCGGGCGTTGGAGCGGCGGTGCGAAGATCTGAATGTCCCCATCCCGAGATCAAGACCGTCGGGGTTGGGTCATGTTCTTGCGGTTCAGAATCCGATGCTTCTGGCCGCGGTCGGTCCCGCGCGTGAGCGACGACAACGCGTTCGTGAAGCGCCTGTTCCGCACAGCGAAATTTCGACCAGAGTTCCCGGCGCGCGCGCGTTTGGCTTTGTAGAAGTCGTACTGCTTGCGCCCGGCAAAATCCTCATCCCGTCGGACTTCCATGTGCGCATCTGCCGTCCTGACAGCCTGCTCCGGAAGCGCCCGCCAGTGTCCGAGCAAGGTGGGCGAGGTTGCCTATTGCAGCAGCGCCTCGATCCGCGCGCCGAGTTCCTCGAGCGAGGGTGCGCCCTCGATGACTTCGCCGGCGAACTCGCCGCCGGCTTCGCGGCCGATCACGAACGTCGGCGTCGCGTTGATGCCGCTGGCCGCCGCCAGCGCCGCGTCCTTCTTGACGGCTTCCGCGACGGCACGACGGCTGCGGCAGGCCGCGAAGCGCGCGACGTCGAGCCCCATGCGCAAGGCGAGCGCGTCGTACGGCGCCTGCTCGAGCTGCGACTGGCCGCGGAACAGCGCCTCACGGTACTCGAAGAACCGGCCCTGCTCGCCGGCGCAGCGCGCGGCGACCGCCGCGGGCACGGCCTGCGCGTGCATCGGCAGCGGCAGGTCGCGCGAGGCGAAGCGCACCTTGCCGGTGTCGACATAGCGTTCGCGCAGCGCGGGCCATGTGCCGAGCGCGAAGCGCGCGCAGTAGGGGCACTGCAAGTCGGTGAACTCGATGATCGTCACGGGCGCCGTGTCCGAGCCGAGCACGCGCGGATCGCGCGCCGCGGGTTCTGTTGCGGATGCGGTCGGAGCGTCGGCCGCGGCGACGGCGGAGGCGGCGGACGGAGCCTTGGGCGGCGCTGCTGCGGGTGTTGTGGCGCAGCCATGCAGCCCCAGGACGGCCGCCGTGAGTGCGACGCGCCATGGACGTCGCGTGGGGCCTCGACCGGGACCGTGAGAGGGGCCAGGCGTGTGCATGAACGCAGCCTGCGCAATCCGGGCCAGCCGCGCAAGCGCGTTCCGCTGCTGGGCCCACCGGCGCCGGCCGCTGCCGACGGTCGGCCGCGCGCGCTACCATCGACGTATGAAGTACCTGCACACGATGGTTCGCGTCACCGATCTCGACGCCTCGCTGCGGTTCTATTGCGACGCGCTCGGGCTCACGGAAGTCCGCCGCGCGGACAACCCGCAGGGCCGCTACACGCTCGTGTTCCTTGCCGCGCCCGGCGACGAGCACGCGCAGGTCGAGCTGACGTACAACTGGGATTCCGAGCCCTACGGCATCGGCCGCGCCTTCGGTCACCTCGCCTACCAGGTCGACGACATCCATGCCGCGTGCCGGCGCCTGCAGCAGCACGGCGTGACGATCAACCGCCCGCCGCGCGATGGCCGCATGGCGTTCGTGCGCTCACCGGACGGCATATCCGTCGAGCTGTTGCAGAAAGGGGAAGCGCTTGCGCCCGCGGAGCCCTGGGCGAGCATGCCGAATACGGGAAGCTGGTAGCGGGTTCGATGCCCTGCAGCTTCCCGCCGACGCGCGCCACGCCAGCCTGGGCGACTGGCGCAAGCTTCGGCAATGGACGGCGGCTTGGCCGAAGCCGAAGCGGTGCCTACGCGCAGCCCAGCTCGAACCCGCGCGCGCCGACAGGACGCAGGCCGCCGGCGCCGTAGACCGGCGCGACCCGGTCCTGACCGCCGCGCACCGTCAGCAGCAGCGCTTCAACGCGCCGCAGCTTCGCCGCGACCACCGCGCCGTTACGCTCGTTACGGTCCTTGCAGCGCGCGGCGACCTGCAAACCTGTCCGCCAGCGCTGCTTGAGCGTGCCGCTGCGGTCGCAGCGGTCGAGCAGCACCTCGAATTGCGGCCCGTCCTCGCCCAGGCCCAGCAGGCGGCAGGCGGAGCGACGTTCGGAATCGATCGACATGAGGGAGCCGACGCAGCCGTGGCGCTCCGCACCCACGCGCTCGAGCTGGGCGAAGTCGTCGCCGCGCAGGGCGTCGGTTTCCTCGGCGAGCAGGGTCTCGAGCCGGGCGAGCAGCGCGGCCTCCTGGTCGAGGAGCTTGCGCATGTGATCGGCCAGCAGCGCATCGTCCAGCATGGGGCGCGGGCTCACACCTGCTTGCCCGGCACGTCGACGGCCGGCGTCTTGTCGGCGGTCGCCAGCGCGCGTTCGAGCTGCATCAGCTTGCTCGCGATGCGCTGCGCGTCCACCTTGTAGTCGCCGGAGGCGATTTCGGCGCGCAACCGCTGGACGCGCTCGAGGTCGACGTCGGGCACCTGGGCGAGCGCCCGTTCGAGCGTCGCGAGCTGCACGGCGGAATCGGTGAGCTTGACGTGGGAAGCTGCTGGCTCGGCGGCCGCGGATGCGTCGGGCGCCTTGTCCCTGGCGCGCTCGGTCGCACCACGACCGGCCACCTGCACGGGGCGCTGCTCGAAGCCGGTGATCTTGCCAGACATGGTCGTTGCTCCTACGTCCTCACGTACGCCTTAACGGCCGGCGTGGCGCGGACTTTAACTCGGGTTTCAGGGATGGGCGGCCACTGTGCCGTCGGCCTGCACGGTGCCTTCGACGATGCGGCCGGAAACGGCGTTGCGGGCACGGATGCGGTCGCCATGACCGCCCGCGTCCAGTGCGATCGCGCCCGCCCGCACGGCGATGCCGGCGAGCTGGGCGATGAACGTGACCTGTTGCCCGCGCGCGACGAGCACGGGTGGCTCGAGCGCGTCGGCGGGCACGGGCTGGCCCGCCGCGACGGCGCGGCGCAGGCGGTGGCCCACGATGTCGGCCGCAGCGGCCGGGAACTGGGCGCCGAGTCCCGGCACCCGGCGCGTGACGGCCAGCAGGTCGCCGGCGGCCGGCACCTCGCCGCGTGACAGGGTCCGCTTCGCGACCAGCACCGGTGCGTCGGCCGTCACGGTCACCGGCACGAAAACGGACCAGCCGCCCGGGTCGGGGCAGCGCACCCCGACGCTCGTGCGGGGCCGCACGACGGCCCCGGGCGCGAGGTAAGGTGTCAATTCTCCGACGCATGCGGGCAAGGCGAGCCGCTCGTCGAGTCGGTCCGCGACGGCCTGCACCGCGACGCCCGGGCGGGCCTGGCTCGCGACGAAATGCTCGGCCGTGGCGCGGATTTCCCGCGTTTCCATGCGGCGCGCGGCGGCTTCGGCCGTGGCCGGGAGTGCCAGCATCACGCCGATCACGGCGCCCACCTTGCCTGCAACGAGCATCACCAGACCTGCGGTCCCCTGCTGCCGATACCAGGACAGAGCAATCCCCGTGCCAGCGGCAAGCCGTCGCCGCAGCGGCCAGGAATTGCCGCTGTCACCGCCCCGCGGAGGCATCCCTGCGGCATTCGTGCCGGTTTTCCGCCGTGGCACGGCCCTTGCACCTGCCTTGCGCAACGAACCGTTTGCGGAGGCTCACGTGGCGATCGACTTCGACAGGCATCTCGGCGTACTGCCGGCGGCGCTCGAGCTGCAGGCTCGGCGCACCGAGGTGATCGCCGCGAACCTCGCGAATGCCGATACGCCGAACTTCAAGGCACGCGACCTCGACTTCCGCGCGGCGCTCGCCGCGGCCGGTGCGCCAGGTGCCACGCTGCCGCTCGCCGGCACGAACACGCGTCACCTCGGCACCGCCGGTTCGACCGGCACGGGCAACGCCGACCTGAAGTACCGCACGCCGCTCGCCCCCGCGCTCGATGGCAACACCGTCGATGCCAACCTCGAGCAGGCCGCGTTCGCCGAGAACGCGGTGCGCTACCAGGCCACGCTCACGTTCCTCAACGGCAAGTTCCGCTCGCTGATGACGGCAATCACGGGCCAGTAACGGAGGCCACGACATGTCCTCGTTCAGCATCTTCGACATCGCGGGCTCGGGCATGAGCGCGCAGTCCGTGCGGCTCAACACGACCGCCAGCAACCTGGCGAACGCCGACGCCGTGAGTGGCGACCCGCAGACGGTCTACCGCGCGAAACATCCGGTTTTCGCCGTCGCGCAGCCCGGCCATGCCGCGCCCGGCACGGTCGCCGGCGCCTCGGTGCAGGTCACCGGCGTCGTCGAGAGTACGGCCGACCCCGTCAAGCGCTACGACCCGGGCAATCCGCTCGCCGATGCCGAAGGCTTCGTCTACTCGCCCGGTGTCAACGTCGTCGAGGAGATGGTCGACATGATTTCCGCCTCGCGTTCCTACCAGAACGACGTCGAGGTCATGAAGACGGCGCGCGACCTGATGCTCGCCACACTGCGGCTGGGCCAGTGAGCCCACCGCCAGGAGACGCGCGATGACCGTCGACGCCACCGGTTCCGCCACTTCCAGCACCGCGACCAGCGCCGCCGCGAAGCGCGACACGCTCGGCCAGAAGGACTTCCTCGAACTGATGATGACGCAGTTCCGCTATCAGGACCCCTTCAAGCCCGTCGACGGCACGCAGATGCTCGGGCAGCTCGCGCAGTTCAGCACCGTCAACGGCATCGACTCCATGCAGGCCTCGCTGGGCAGCCTCGTCGACAGCTTCCGCTCGGACCAGATGCTGGCCGGCGCCACGCTGGTCGGACGCCAGGTGCTGGTGCCGTCGACGCGCGCGACGCTCGACGCGAGCCACACGGTCGCCGGTGCGATCGAGGTTCCCGACGGCCTGCAGCAGGTCGTGGTGAACGTCAAGGACGCCGCCGGCCAGCTCGTGCACCGCTTCGCCGTTCCGGCCACGGCCGGCCTGCAGGAATTCACCTGGGACGGAGTGCTCACCGACGGCACGCGCGCACCGGCAGGCCGCTATGCGCTGCAGGCCATCGGCGTCGCCGGCGGCGAGAGCAGCTCGCTGTCGTTGCTGCTGGCCGACAGCGTCGGCAGCGTGACACTCGACGCGAAGACCCAGGGCCTGATCCTCAACACGGCCACGCAGGGCGACGTCTCGCTCGCGAACGTGCGCCGCATCTTCTGATACCCAAAGGCAACAGCAGGGAGAACGATCCATGAGCTTTCGCATCGCGTTGAGCGGGCTCAACGCCGCCTCGGCGGACCTGAACGTCACCGCGAACAACATCGCGAACACGGCGACGACGGGCTTCAAGGGTTCGCGCGCGGAGTTCGCGGAGCTGTTCGCCGTCTCCAACACCGGCGTCGCCAGCACCCAGAGCGGGCAGGGCGTCAAGGTCTCGAACATCTCGCAGCAGTTCGCGCAGGGCAACATCGACTTCACGGACTCGAGCCTCGACCTCGCCATCAGCGGGCAGGGGTTCTTCATCCTGAACGACGGCGGCGCACTGGCCTATACGCGCGCCGGCGCGTTCGAGGCCGATCGCGAGGGCTACATCGTCAATTCCGAGGGCAAGCGGCTGCAGGTCTACCAGCCGGTGCCCGGCGGCGGCTTCAACACGGGCGCGCTCACCGACCTGCAGCTCGTGACGAGCGAGAGCCCGCCGTCGCCAACGACCCTGGTCGACATCGTCGCCAACCTGCCGGCCAACGCCTCGCCGCCGGTCAACGGCACGTTCGATCCGGCCGACGCGACCAGCTACAACAACGCCACCTCGCTCTCGCTCTACGATTCGCTCGGCGCGGCGCACACGGGCACGCTGTACTTCACCAAGACGGCGACGCCGAACCAGTGGACGGCGCAGCTCTACGTCGACGGCACGGCGGTCGGTACACCGCAGACGCTCGAGTACTCGAACACCGGCATGCTGGTCACGCCGGCCGGCAACGGCCAGCTCACGTTCCCGTCCTATACGCCCGCCACGGGCGCGGCGCCGATGAACCTGTCGCTCGACGTGTCGCGGACGACCCAGTACGGCAACGCGTTCGGCGTGAACTCGCTGACGCAGGACGGCTACACGACGGGCCGGCTGATCGGCATGGACATCGGCTCGACCGGCGTCGTGCAGGCACGCTTCACCAACGGCCGCTCGCTCACGCTCGGGCAGGTCGCGCTCGCCAACTTCGCCAATCCGCAGGGTCTGCAGCAGCTCGGCGACACGAACTGGGCCGAGACCTTCGACTCGGGTCAGTCGCTGCGCGGACAGGCCGGCGCGTCGGGCTTCGGCATGCTGCAGTCGGGCGCGCTGGAGGCGTCGAACGTCGACATTACCGAGCAACTCGTCAACATGATCACGGCGCAGCGCAATTTCCAGGCGAACGCACAGGTGATCTCGACGGCCGACCAGATCACGCAAACCATCATCAACATGCGCTGACCGCGATGGACCGCTTCCTCTACGTCGCGATGACGGGCGCCAGCGAGGCGCTGCGCCTGCAGGCGACGAACAACCACAACCTTGCGAACGCCTCGACGACCGGGTTCCGCAAGGACCTTGCCGCGTTCGAGACGCGCCGGGTCGAGGGGCCGGGACACGCGTCGCGCGCCTACGCGACGGCCGGCCAGAGTGGCTGGGACGCCTCACCGGGCGCGCTGCGCGCGACCGGGCGTGGCCTCGACGTCGCGGTGGACGGCGCGGGCTGGATCGCCGTGCAGGGTCGCGACGGTGGCGAAGCCTACACGCGCGCCGGCGACCTGCGTCTCGACGCGGCCGGCAACCTCGTCAACGGCGCGGGTCACCCCGTCGTCGGCGACGGTGGCCCGCTCAACGTGCCGCCGCACGCGAGCCTGCTGGTCGGCGTCGACGGCACGCTCTCGATTGTGCCGCTGGGCCAGGGCCCGGAGACGACGGCCACGGTCGGGCGCATCAAGCTCGTCGCACCGGCCGACGCCGACCTCGTCAAGGGCGAGGACGGCCTGTTCCGCCTGCGCGACGGTGGCGAGGCACCGCCCGCGGCCGGCGTACGCATCGCGCCGGGCACGCTCGAGACGAGCAACGTCGACGTGGCGGGGGCGATGGTCCGCATGATCGAGCTGTCGCGCAACTTCGACCTCGAGGTCAAGGCGATGCGCGCAGCGGAAGAGAACGGCGCCGCGGCCTCGCAGTTGCTGCGCATGGCCTGAAGCCAGGACACCGGGAGCACGACATGAATCCAGCACTGTGGGCCGCCAAGACCGGGCTCGATGCGCAGCAGACGCGCATGACGGTCGTCTCGAACAACCTCGCCAACGTGAACACCAGCGGCTACAAGAAGGGCCGTGCCGTGTTCGAGGACCTGCTGTACCAGAACGTCACGCAGGTCGGCGCCGCAACCTCGCAGGACACGACCGCGCCGAGCGGGCTGTCGCTGGGCACCGGCGTGCGCGTGGTCGCGACCGAGAAACTCTACACGCAGGGCAACCTGGTGCAGACCGGCAACCCGCTCGACCTCGCCGTGCAGGGCCGCGGCTTTTTCCAGATCGCGCTGCCGGACGGGACGCTCGGCTACACGCGCGACGGCTCGTTCCAGTTGAGCGCCGAAGGCGAGCTCGTGACCGCGAGCGGCTATCGGGTCGAGCCCGGTATCAGCATTCCCGACGGCGCGCAGAGCGTCACGATCGGTGCGGACGGCACCGTCAGCGTGCAGGTCGCCGGCCAGGCCTCGCCGACGCAGGTCGGCACGCTGCAGCTCGTCGACTTCGTCAACCCCGCCGGGTTGCAGGCCCGCGGCGAGAACCTGCTGCTCGAGTCGGCCGCGAGCGGTCCCGCGCAGGCGGGCACGCCCGGTCTCGACGGGCTCGGCACGCTCGCGCAGGGCTCGCTCGAGAGTTCCAACGTCAACGTCGTCGAGGAGCTCGTCAGCATGATCGAAACGCAGCGGGCCTACGAGATGAACTCGAAGGCCATCCAGACGACGGACCAGATGCTCGAGTACGTGAGCAACCAGCTTTGATGCACGCGGACCGCACGCGTCGGAGACCACGGATGACCTCACACCACCGCCGCTGCCGCCCGCTCGCCCTCGCGGCCGCCGCCTGCGCGCTGGCGGCCTGTCAGAGCACGCCACAGGACCCGGGCGAATGGGCCACTGCGTATCCGGTCGTGCCGCCCGAGGCGGCGCAGCCGAACGGGTCCGTCTACCAGCCGGGACGCGATGCGTCGCTGTTTTCGAACGCGACGGCACGCAACGTCGGCGACCTCGTCACGATCCGCCTCGAGGAGCGCACCAGCGCGACCAAGAGCGCGACGACCTCGACGAGCAAGTCCACCGAGAGCCGGATTCCGGGGCCGACCATCGGCGGCCGGCCCGTCACCGTGAACGGCGTGCCGATCCTCGAGACGCAGGTCGGCAGCGAACACGTCTTCGACGGCCAGGGCGACAGCGCGCAGAGCAACCAGCTCTCCGGCAGCATCACCGTGACCGTCGTGGGCCGCGTCGGCAACGGCAACCTGCTCGTGCGCGGCCAGAAATGGCTCGCGCTGAACCAGGGCAAGGAGTTCGTGCGCGTCGAGGGCGTCGTGCGCCCGATCGACGTCGAGCCCGACAACTCGATCCCGTCCTGGAAAGTGGCCGACGCCAAGATCGCCTACGGCGGCCGCGGCGCGATCGCGGACGCCAATTCCATGGGCTGGCTGGCCCGGTTCTTCCAGTCGCCCGTCATGCCGTTCTGAGGGCGCGCATCATGACGACCCAGCGAACCGCGACCCCGCCTGCCGCCGCGAGCCCCCGGCGCGCCGGGCCTGCATGGCCGGCACGGCTGCTCGCGCTGCTCTGCGTGCTCGCGCCGGCCGCGCACGCCGAGCGCGTCAAGGACCTCGCCTCGGTGCAGGGCGTGCGGCCGAACCAGCTCGTGGGCTACGGTCTCGTCGTCGGTCTCGACGGCACCGGCGACCAGACGAGCCAGGCGCCGTTCACGGTGCAGAGCATCAAGAACATGCTGATGCGCGTCGGTGTGACCATCCCGCCAAACGTCAACCCGCAGCTCAAGAACGTCGCGGCGGTCACCGTGAGCGCCGACCTGCCGCCGTTCGCGAAACCCGGCCAGACGATCGACGTCACGGTGGCTTCGATCGGCAACGCCAAGAGTCTGCGCGGCGGCATGCTGCTCGTGGCCCCGATGTACGGCGTCGATGGCCAGGTCTACGCGATGGCGCAGGGCAACCTGGTCGTCAGCGGCTTCGGCGTCGAGGGCAAGGACGGCTCGCGCATCGCGTTGAACGTGCCGAGCGCAGGCCGCGTGCCGAACGGCGCCACCGTCGAGCGTGCCGTGCCCACCGACTTCGCCGTGCAGCCGCGCGTCACGCTGAACCTCAATTCGCCCGACTTCACGACCGCCACGCGGCTCGCCTCCGGCATCAACAAGCTGCTCGGCGAGGGCACGGCCGAGGCGCTCGACGCCGTGTCGGTGCAGGTGGCGGCGCCGGCCGACGTCACGCAGCGCATCGCGTTCGTCTCGGCGCTGCAGGAGCTGGAGGTCGATCCCGGCGAAGGCCCCGCACGCGTCATCGTCAATTCGCGCACCGGCACCGTCGTCATCGGCTCGCACGTGCGCGTGCTGCCGGCCGCGGTCGCGCACGGCTCGCTGTCCGTCACCATCACCGAGCGCAACGACGTGAGCCAGCCCGAGGCGTTCGCGCAGGGCGAGACGGTGGTCACGCCGCGCTCGCAGATCGACGTGACGCTGGAGCCCGCGCGGATGTTCAAGTTCGACGCCGGCGTGAGTCTCGACGAGATCGTGCGCGCCGTGAACCAGGTGGGCGCCGCACCGGGCGACCTGGTCGCCATCCTCGAGGCGCTGCGCGAGGCGGGCGCGTTGCGCGCGCAGCTCATCGTGATCTGAGCGCGACGCCGTCATGAGCCTCGACGTCGCCCGCACGAGCCTCACCGTCGACCCGCGCGGTCTCGACGGACTCAAGCGCGACGTACGGGCCGGCGACGACTCGCCGGAGACGCTGCGCGCGGTCGCGCAGCAGTTCGAGAGCCTGTTCGCGCAGATGCTGATCAAGAGCATGCGCGCGACGAGCTTCGGCGACGGGCTCATGGACAGCGAGCAGAGCGGGTTCTACCGCGATATCTTCGACCAGCAGATGGCCACGGAGCTGAGCGAGGGCCGTGGGCTCGGCCTGGCCGACCTGCTCGTGCGTCAGCTCGCCGGGGCGCCCGAGCCCGGCGCGACGGCGACGGCCGCTGGGGCCGCGCCGGTCGACGGTACGGCGGCGACGTCGAGTGCGGCAGGGGCGTCGTCCCCGGCGCCGGATGCGACCGCTGCAACGGGGCGGGACTCGCCGTGGCGCCCCGGCGATCGCGAAGATTTCGTGCGCGAGGTCTGGCCGCACGCGGTGGCGGCGGGCCGCCGGCTCGGCATCGATCCTGCGACGATCGTCTCGCACGCGGCGCTGGAGACGGGCTGGGGCCGCTCGCTGCCGCGACAGGCCGACGGCCGCACCAGCTTCAACCTGTTCGGCATCAAGGCCGGCGGCGGCTGGAGCGGCGCCTCGGCGCCGGCCAGCACGCTCGAATTCCGCGATTCGCGGCTGGTGCGCAGCGTCGAGACCTTCCGCGCCTACGACTCGCTCGGAGCCGGTCTGGCCGACTATGCCGGCCTGCTCGCGGGCAGTCCGCGCTATGCAGCGGCACTTGGTACGGGGTCGGACGTCGGCGCGTTCGCCGGCGCGTTGCAACGGGCCGGTTATGCGACCGACCCGCACTATGCGGCCAAGCTGCAGGCGGTCGCGACCGAGGTCCGGGTGCTGCTGCAGGATCCGGCCGGGCTCAAGACCCCCGCTCCGCGGCCGATAAACCCGACGACGGGGAGCGTCGCGACATGACGCGGCCAGCCGTCCCCGTCCGTTTCGTGCGAGTGAGCAGCCATGGCTGACCTGCTTTCGACTGCCGTTTCCGCCCTGCAGACCTACCGTCGCGGCCTCGACGCGACCAGCCACAACATCGCCAACGTCGGCACGGAAGGCTACAGCCGCCAGCGCATGGAGACCGCGACGCGCGAGGCGCAGCCCTACGGCAGCGGCTGGCTCGGCAGTGGCGTCCAGGTCACGGGCATCCGCCGCGTCTACGACGAGTTCGTCGCACTGCAGGCGCGCTCGGGTTCGAGCAGCCTGCAGCAGCAGACCGCCTTCGCGTCACTCGCCGAACGCGTCAACACGCTGTACGCGGACAGCTCGACCGGACTGTCGGCGACGCTGCAGAAGTTCGCCAACGCGCTGCAGGACGTGGCGACGGCGCCGTCGTCGATGGCGGCCCGGCAGGTGCTGCTGTCCGAGGCGAACGCGCTCGCGACGCAGATGAACGACTACGGCACGCGGCTCGGGCAGCTCAACGACGAGGTGAACCAGCGGCTGACCGCCGCCGTGGGCGAGGTCAACTCGCTCGCCTCGGCGATCGCCGACCTGAATGCGAAGATCGTCAGCGCCACCAACCGCTCCGGCCAGCCGCCGAACGACCTGCTCGACCAGCGCGACACGCTGCTCGACGAACTCGCGGCCAAGGTGTCGGTCAACACCGTGCCGCAGGACGACGGCTCGCTCAATGTGTTCATCGGCACCGGGCAGCCGCTCGTGCTCGGCACGCAGGCCTCCGCGCTGACGACCGGCCCCGACAGCTTCGACATCTCGCGTCTCGCGGTATCATTGCGCACGCCGGCGGGTTCCGTCGACGTGACGCGCAACCTCACCGGCGGCGAGATGGGCGGGCTGCTCGATTTCCGCGGGGCCGTGCTCGATCCGGCCCGCAACAGCCTCGGCCAGCTCGCCGTCGGCATCGCCGCGACCGTGAATCTGCAGCAGCAGGCCGGCATGGATCTCGGCGGCCGCATGGGCATCGCGCTGTTCGGTGTGGGCGCGGTTGCGGTCCAGCCGGCATTCGCCAACTCGGGCGGCGCGAGCGTCGCGGTCACGCGTGGCGACGCGAGCCAGCTCACCACAGCCGACTACGTGCTCGAATCGTCCGCGGGGTCCTGGACGCTGCGCCGGGCGGACACGGGCGCTGCCGTCGCGATGACGGGCACCGGCACCGCCGCGGACCCGTTGGTCGCCGAAGGACTCGCGTTCGTCGTCTCGGGCAGCGCGGCGAGTGGCGACTCGTTCCTGGTCCGGCCCACGCAGGATGCCGCGAGCGGCATGCAGGTGCTGTTCCGCGATCCCGCGCGAGTCGCGGCGGCCCTGCCCGTCGTGGCCGGCACGGGTGCGGCCAACGCGGGGTCGGCAAGACCGGGCGCGCTCTCGGTGACGGATCCGGCGAACCCGGCCCTGCGCACGGCGGCGACCATCGTCTTCACCTCGGCGACGACCTACACCGTCGACGGCGGGCCCGCGCAGGCCTACGCGGCCGGGCAACCGGTCACGGCCAACGGCTGGAGCCTGCGGCTCGAAGGCTCGCCGGCCGCGGGCGACACCTTCACGGTCCGCGACAATTCGAGCGGCACTGGCGACAACCGCAACATCCTCGCGCTCGCCGCGCGCCTGTCGCAGCCGTACCTCGACGGCGGCACGACCTCGATCAACGGCGCGCTCGGCCGCATCGTCGCCGACATCGGCGTGCAGACTCGGCAGGCGCAGGTGTCGCGCGACGCGCTCGCCGTCGTGCAGCGCGACGCCCTCGCGACGCGGGACTCGGTGTCGGGCGTCAATCTCGACGAGGAGGCCGCCAACATGATCCGCTACCAGCAGGCCTATCAGGCCGCGGCGCAGATCGTGCAGGTCGCGAACGCCACGTTCGACGCGCTGCTCGGGGCGATCGCACGATGAGCACGCGGATCTCCTCGGCGGGCCTGCACTACCGTGCGCTGAACGCGCTGCTCGACGCGCAGGCGCGCCTGTCGAAGACCCAGCAGCAGATCGCGACCGGCCGGCGCGTGCTGACGCCGGCAGACGATCCGGTGGCGGCGACGCGCATGCAGGACCTGACGCGCCAGTTGTCGGCGACCGACCAGTACCTGCGCAACAACGACGCGGTCCGCAGCCGCCTGTCGCTCGAGGAGCAGACGCTCGCGGACGTCGGCACGGCGCTCGGCCGCATCCGCGAGCTCGTCCTCGAGGCGAGCAACGACACGGTCGACCACGAGTCGCGGCAGATGCTGCGTGTGGAGATCGAGGCGCGGACCAGCGAGCTGCTCGACCTCGCCAACCGCAAGGACGCCCAGGGCGAATACCTGTTCGCGGGCCTCGCCACACTGACCCAGCCGTTCGCCCGCGACGGCGGGGTCGTGCGGTACTTCGGCGACGAGGGCCAGCGCCTGCAGCAGGTCGGCGAGACGCAGCGCGTCTCCGACGGGGACAGCGGTGCCGAGGTGTTTGCCCGCATCGGCGAGGGCAACGGCACCTTCGTCACGTCGGCGGCGGCTACCAATACCGGCTCCGGCTCGGTGTCGGTCGGCAGTGTGTTCGATCGCTCCGCCTGGCCGGGCGGGACCTTCACGGTGCAGTTCACCGCGTCGAGCACCTGGCAGGTCGTGGACTCGGCCTCGCCCACGCCGAATGTCCTCGCCTCCGGCGCTTATCAGGCCGGCGCCGCGATCACGTTTGCCGGCGTCTCGGTCGCCGTCGCGGGCACCCCGGCGGCAGGCGACGAGTTCGTCGTGCGCCAGTCGGGCACGACCGACCTGTTCGGTTCCCTCGACGCGCTCGTCGCGACGCTCGGCTTGCGCACCGACACGCCGGCGAACCGCGGGCAATGGCGCACGGGCATCGACGGCTCCATCGCACAGCTCGACCGCGCGCTCGACCACGTGCTCGAGGTCCGCGCCAGCGTGGGCTCGCGGCTGAACACGCTCGACGTCGCGCGCACGGCGCACGAGGACGCGGGCATCAATCTCGAGACGCTGCTGAGCGAGGTGCGCGACCTCGACTACGCCGAGGCCGTCACGCGCCTGAACCTGCAGTTGACCGGCCTCGAGGCCGCGCAGAAGTCGCTGGCGAGCGTCGGCCAGCTCTCGCTGTTCAACTACCTGTAGCCGACTCGCGCCGGCCCACGTGCGTGACGCGCTGGACGGCGCGACGCCGTGGCGCGCCTCGTCCGCAGGCCGGGTGCGGCGTCGTGCCTGCCTCAGGGCGCGCCGCTGCGAGGGCGTCCGCCGGGGCCGCTGCCGTGACGCAGTCCGCAGTCCGCGCCACGACCCCCCTCCCGGCCCGCCTAAAGTTGCCCGACCGGCCACCGATACAGCTTCCGTGAGCGGCGCGATCATGGTGATCGCGGCCGCAGAAGACAGGAGGCTCCAGGCGCCGCCCGGGGCTCAACAAACTCGAGGAGTGATCGTCATGCCCCAGGTCATCAACACCAACGTCATGTCGCTGAATGCCCAGCGCAACCTGAACACCTCAGGCAGCCAGCTCGCGACGTCCCTGCAGCGCCTGTCGTCGGGTCTGCGCATCAACAGCGCCAAGGACGACGCCGCCGGTCTCGCCATTTCCGAGCGCTTCACGACGCAGATCCGCGGTCTCAACCAGGCCGTGCGCAACGCCAACGACGGCATTTCGCTCTCGCAGACCGCCGAAGGCGCGCTCGCCGAAGTCGGCAACAACCTGCAGCGCATCCGCGAGCTCGCCGTGCAGTCGTCGAACGCGACGAACACGCAGAGTGACCGCGACGCCCTGCAGGCCGAAGTCACGCAGCTGCTCAACGAAATCGACCGCGTCGCCAGCCAGACCTCGTTCAACGGCGTCAAGCTGCTCGACGGCTCGTTCACGGGTGCCGTGTTCCAGGTCGGCGCCAACGCCGGCGAGACGATCACGCTGAGCTCGATCACCGACGCCAACATCGCGGCACTCGGCTCCGTGAGCCAGGCCTCGGGCGCCGCGCTGACGGTCGCGGCATCGAGCCTCACGGGCTTCGGCACGGCCATCGCCGCGGGCGGCATTACGATCACCAACGGCTCGGCAGCCGCGGTGGACATCGGTGCGCTCGGCGCCGCCACCAATGCGGCGGAGCGTGCCGGCCAGCTCGTCAATGCGATCAACAACGTCTCGCAGCAGACGGGCGTGGGCGCGAGCTATGACTCCGCGACGGGCCAGATCACGCTGACCAGCGACGCGGCCGTGACCATCGGCGGCACGACCAACAGCGCCACGGTGGCTGGCTGGGCCAACGGCTCCGTCGGCTCGGTCACCACGACCACCGGCATCGCGGGCCTGTCCGTCGGCAACTTCGCCTCGGCCCAGCTCGCAATCAAGCTCGCCGACAGCGCGCTGACCTCGGTCAACAGCACCCGCGCCACGCTGGGCGCCGTGCAGAACCGCTTCGCGTCGGTGGTGAACAACCTGCAGACGGGGGCAGAGAACATGTCCGCCTCGCGCAGCCGCATCCAGGACGCGGACTTTGCCGCCGAGACGGCGTCGATGACCCGCTCGCAGATCCTGCAGCAGGCCGGCACGGCGATCCTGGCGCAGGCGAACGCGGTGCCGCAGAACGTGCTGTCGCTGCTCCGCTGAGCAGTGCCGGCCACCGGGCCCTGAGGCCCGGTGATGCACACGGTGGCGGATGACGGCTTCATGGCCGTCATCCGCCGCAGTACTCGCAGACACGACGCCAAAGGGACCACGACATGGAAATCAGAGCCGTGTCCCTGCGCGACGGCAGGGTGCCCCCGGACGCGACCAGGCCGCGCCCGGCCAGGGGCGGCAAGGATACGACGGCGGCCGGCAAGGACTTGCCGCCGTCCGTGACCGATGCCCGGACCGGGCTGCATCGGGCGGTGGAGTCGATCGACCGCTACCTGCGGGAGACGGGCACGCAGCTCTCGTTCTCGATCGACGAGGTGACGGGGCGCACGGTCGTCTCCATCCGCGACCCGGCGACCGGCAAGCTGATCCGCCAGGTGCCGAGCGAGGACGCGCTGCGCATCGCGCGTCACCTGGAGGCCAGGGGCGCGACGCTCGTGCGGGAACTGGCCTGACGCTGGCCCGCGGCTTGCATCCTGTCCGCATGACGGATTCATGACTCGAAGGCGAAGCGCATGGCGGGAATTCAGGCAGGCGGCGTGGGATCGGGGCTGGACATCAACGCCCTCGTCTCGCAGCTCGTGGCCGCCGAGCGTGCACCGCTCGATGCGCGCATCACGCGTCGCGAGTCGGCGCTGACGGTCGAGATTTCCGCACTCGGCGGGCTCAAGGGGGCGCTCGGCACCTTGCGCGACGCGCTTGCGGGCCTGACCACCACCTCCGCGATGCTGCTGCGCACAGCCACGTCTCCGGACGAGGACGTGTTCACGGCGAGCGCAGGGGAGGCCCTGCCACCCGGCAACTACGATGTCGAGGTCGTGCGGCTCGCCACTGCGCACCGGCTCGCCACCGCCGCGTTCGTGGACGGCCGCAACGCGGTCGTCGGCACCGGCACGCTCACCATCGCCAGCGGCGCGAATTCGTTCGAAGTTCCGATCGACGCGACGCGGAACACGCTGGCGGGCATCCGCGACGCCATCAATACCGCGACCGGCAACACGTCCGTGTCGGCCAGCATCGTCAATGAGGACGGCGGCAGCCGGCTCGTCCTGACGGCGCGCGCCACCGGCACGGCGAACGCGATTCGCGTCACACAGGCTGGCGGTGACGGCGGTCTGGCGCAGGTCGTGTTCGATCCCGCCGCTCCCGGCTCGAACACGATGACGGGAGCGGCCGCGGTCGATGCGCTGGTTCGCGTCAACGGCTACGACTTCACCAGCGCCTCGAACACCGTGACCGGTGCCATCGAGGGCCTCACGCTCAACCTGAAGCAGGCGGACGCGGGCACGTTGCATGCGCTGGTCGTTGCCGACGACGTCGCCCAGGTCACCTCCAAGATCAGGAAGTTCGTCGGCGACTACAACGCCGTCGCGAAGACCCTGAGGTCGCTGCAGGCGTACGAGCCGACCACCCGCAAGGCGGGCGCACTGCTCGGTGACGCCTACGTGCGGGGCCTCGAAGGCCAGTTGCGCCGCGACCTGTCGACCCCGGTCGCGGGCGGCACCGGCAGCCTCACGAGCCTGGCGGCGATCGGTGTGAAGACCGACGCGACCGGACAGCTCGTCGTCGACGACACGCGTCTCGGCGCGGCGCTGCGGACCGACTTCGCCGGCGTGGCGGCGATGTTCACCTCCGCAGACGGCGTGGCCGTGCGGCTGCATTCGCGGCTGGAGGCGGCGCTCGAGAGCGACGCGCAGCTCGCGCTGCGCAACGAGTCGCTCAACAAGCAGGTCAGGAAGCTCGACGACGACAAGGCACGCGTCGACACCCGCATGGCGGCGATCGAGGCGCGTTATCGCGCGCAGTTCAGCGCGCTCGACACGCTGCTCGCGCAGATGCAGACGACGAGCAAGTACCTCGCGCAGCAGCTCGGCACGGAGTGAGCGCGGCTCAAGCGCGGCCGGTCGGGGCCGATACAGGCGACGTGGCCCGCGCGGTGCGGGCCGTGCCGCGGAGAAAGAAGCGATGGGTGTGGGTCTGGCGTACGGCAAGGCGAATGCCTACCAGAGCGTCGCCGCATGGAGCAGCCTTGCGGAGGAAGCGCCGCAGCGGCTGATCGTCCGGCTGTACGATGGCGCTCTCGAGCGCATCGCGGCCGCCAGTGGCTGCATCGGCAACGGTCTGATCGCCGACAAGTGCGAGCTGATCACGCGCGCGGTCGCCATCATCGGTGAACTGCGTGGCTCCCTCGACCTCGTGCGCGGCGGCACCGTCGCGGCGCATCTCGACGACCTCTATGACTACATGACGCGCCGCCTGCTGCACGCGAACGCGACGAACGACGTCGAAGTCCTCGATGAGGTCGCCACGCTGCTGCGCGAGCTGCGCTCGGCGTGGACGGCGGTCGCCGGCGTCCCGGTGCGCCCGGCCTGAGCGGCGCGATGTACGACGGCACCGATACCGTCATCCTCTACGACGAACTGGCGTACGAGGACGTGCTGCCGGTGAGCTGGGTGCCCACGCTCGCGCCGCTCGACGCGAATGCGGCAGCGCGCTATGACGAGCCGAACCAGCGCCTGCTGCAGGCCTGCGCGGCCCTCGAGGAACAGCCGTCCGTGCCGCGCGACAAGCTCGACGACGGCTCACCGCTCGGCGCCGAGCTCGCGCGCCTCGATTTCAAATTGACGCTGCTGCTCGACCTCGTCGTGCATATCGCGAGCCGTGATCTGCGCCGGCCCGACCCGGTGCCGGTACGCTTCAACGCGATCGGCGCCACCTTCGCGGCGGGCGCCGTCGCGGCCGAACCCGGCGCCTCCGGCGTCGTCCACATCTTTCTGCGCAACACGCTGCCCCAGCCACTCTCGCTGCCGGCGCGGGTCGTCGCCGCGGACGCGAAACAGGTCAAACTGCGGTTCATGCCACTCTCCGAAGCCGTCGCCGACCTCATCGAGAAGCTCGCGTTCCGTCGCCACCGTCGCCACGTGGCCGGTTCGCGCAAGACAAAATAAGCCGCCGAGTCTACATCGGCAGTGCAGTTCCCGGCCCGTCGATAATCGGGCTTGGGTTGCTGGTCGAATTGAACCAGAATGGGGACGTCCCGGGTTCGATGCGCCAGCCGAATGCAAACATCCCGTGCACGAAGAACGAGGTCGATGACGTCGAGTCGCGCCAGGGATCCTGCATGCCGGTCGAAGTGTTCGAAACCTCCGCCTCCGGTCGCTGGATCCGGCCGCAGGCCGCCGTACTGAATGCTTTGCGGGAGCGGCAGGCATTGACGACGCAGACTACCGGAGTTCGCTACCCCACCGGGCAGTCGCTGGCCATCCGGGAGGTCAATCGTCAGATCCATCAGGTCGCGCGCTACGACAGCACGGTGCTGATCCTCGGCGAATCGGGCACCGGCAAGGAGGTTGCCGCGCGTGCGATCCACGGCGCTTCACCGCGCGCCACGCGGCCCTTCGTGCCGGTCAACTGCGGCGCGATCCCGGCCGAGCTGCTCGAGAGCGAGCTGTTCGGCCACGAGAAAGGTGCCTTCACGGGCGCCATCAACACGCGCAAGGGCCGCTTCGAGATGGCCGAGGGGGGCACGCTGTTCCTCGACGAGATCGGCGACATGAGCCCCACCATGCAGGTCAAGCTGCTGCGTGTGCTGCAGGAACGGACGTTCGAGCGCGTCGGCAGCAACTCGTCGCAGCGTTGCGACGTGCGCATCGTCGCGGCGACGCACCGCAACCTCGAGGATTCGATCCAGAAGGGCACGTTCCGCGAGGATCTGTTCTACCGCCTGAACGTCTTCCCGCTGGAGATGCCTTCGCTGCGCGACCGGACGGAGGACCTCGACCTGCTGATCGCCGACATCGCCGGCCGTCTGGCGGTCAGCGATGGCATCCATCTCAAGCTGTCGACGGGGGCCCTCGCCGCGCTGCGCCGTCATCGCTGGCCAGGCAACGTCCGCGAGCTGCACAACCTGCTCGAGCGGCTCGCCATCCAGTGCGGCGACCGGCTCGTGCAGGTGAGCGACCTGCCGTCGCGATACCGCCCCCAGGAATGGCAGCCGACCGAGGCCGAACTCGCCGCGGAAGAGCGGGAACTGGCCGCCGAGCGCGCACTGGTGGCTGAACGGTCGCGCCGCGCCACCGCCCCCGAAGTCGAGTTGAGTCCGGCCGGCGAACTGGCCGTGCTTGGCCAGACGGCGGCCTCGATCGTCGTCGAATACGACGACTCCTCTGGCAACGCGGCAGTCCTGCCGGCCGCGGGCATCGACCTCCGGGCGCACCTGGACACGATCGAGCGTCGGCTGATCGAGCAGGCACTGCAGCGGTCGGACGGCATCGTCGCGCACGCTGCCCGGCTGCTCGGCCTGCGCCGCACCACGCTGGTCGAAAAGCTGCGCAAGTTCTCGCTGGTCGCGATCGACACCGGCGCGTCGGATTCTTGACTCCCCGCGTCGCCTGGCGACGCAGTGCCCGGAATTCCCGGGTGTTTTCCACGTCGGCATGGAACTTGCTAGGCCCTGCGGGCCCAAGCTTCCGACGCAGAGAACGCCCGGATGACCGAGCCGAGACTTCCACCGACCGCCCCTGAGCGCCGCCACGCTGGCGCGGGCGACCGCAATCTCGTCGTCTGCGCTCCAGCCTCGCTGCGCGTCGCCGAAACGGCCCGCCGCGTCGCGACCAGCGACTGCACGGTGCTGATCACGGGCGAGTCCGGCACCGGTAAGGAAGTCCTCGCGCATTACGTGCACCGGCACTCGGCCCGCAACGACGGGCCGTTCGTGGCCGTCAACTGCGCCGCGATCCCCGACACCATGCTCGAAGCGCTGCTCTTTGGCTGGGAGCGCGGCGCCTTCACGGGGGCGCAGGGCTCCCACGCCGGCAAGTTCGAGCAGGCACAGGGTGGCACGCTGCTGCTCGACGAGATCTCCGAGATGCCGCTCGTGCTGCAGGCCAAGCTGCTGCGCGTGCTGCAGGAAAAGGAGGTCGAGCGGCTCGGCGGGCGGACCCCGGTTTCCCTGGATGTGCGCGTCGTCGCGACGACCAACCGCCGGCTGCGCGAGGAGGTGGCAGCGGGCCGCTTCCGCGAGGACCTCTACTACCGCCTCAACGTGTTCCCGCTGGCCCTCGCGCCGCTGCGCGAGCGCCGCGAGGACATCCTGCCGCTCGCCATGCAGTTGCTGGCATCCCACTGCCGGGCAGGAGCACGCGTTCCCGCGCTTGCGGCGCCGGCGGCCCAGTTGCTGCTCACCTACGGCTGGCCCGGCAACGTGCGTGAGCTCGACAACCTGATGCAGCGCGCGCTCGTGCTGTGCGGCGGTGCCGTCATCGGCCCCGAGCACGTCCTGTTCGAGCCGGAGGTTCCCTTCGAGCCGCGCCCGGCGACCGTGCGCGAGCCGTCGCCGTCCGTCGCCGCTTCGCCCGCTGCCGGCCTCGCCGGAGGCCTGGCGCTGGCCGAACGCGAACTGATCCTCGGCGCGCTGCGCGACGCGGGCTCGAAAGGCGGGGCCGCCGCGCGACTGGGCATCAGCGCCCGCACGCTGCGTTACCGGCTGGCGCGGCTGCGCGATCTGGGCCTGGTCGTCGACTGGCGAGGCAACGCGGCATGAGCCAGATGGCCATCGACCAGGTCCTGTCGCAGATCCGCGCCCTGCAGGCGACGCAGCGTCACGCGATCGCTCCGTCCGCGACCGGCACCGGGCAGGCGCCCGGCGCCGCGGTCGGCAGAGCCGATGGGGTGCAGAGTTTCGCCCAGGTGCTGCGGCAGGGGCTGGACCAGGTCAATGCCGCGCAGCAGAGCGCCGACGCCAAGGCGACGGCGTTCGCGCGCGGCACGCCGGGCGTCGAACTCGGGGCCGTGATGGTCGAGGCGCAGAAGGCGAGCGTCGCGTTCCGCGCCACGGTCGAGGTGCGCAACCGGTTCGTCGCCGCCTATCAGGAAATCATGAACATGCCGATCTGACGGCATGTCGCCACGACGGTAACCCATGGCCACCACCGCCGCCGCCACCCTGCCGAACCCCGCGCTCGTCCGCATCGGAGCGGGCGTGCGTCCCCTGCTCGTGCTGATGGGCATCGCCGCGGCCGTCGCCGCCGGCGTGACCGTTGCCCTCTGGTCGCAGGGCCCGAACTGGGGTCTGCTCTACGCGAGCCTCGCCACCGATGACGCCGCAAACGTCGTGCAGGCGCTGCAGGCCGCCGACATCCAGTACAAGGTCGACCCGGGCACCGGCGCCGTGATGGTGCCGCAGGACCGCATCAACGACGCGCGTCTGAAGCTTGCCGCGCAGGGCCTGCCCGCCGGCGACGGCGGCGGCTTCGACCTCATCCGCAAGGATCCCGGGTTCGGTGTCAGCCAGTTCATGGAAAACGCGCGCTACCAGCATGCGCTCGAAATCGAGCTCGCGCGCACGATCACGAGCCTGCAGGCCGTGGAAGCCGCGCGCGTGCACCTCGCGACACCGGCGCAGTCGGCGTTCGTGCGCGACCGCAAGCCCGGCCGTGCCTCGGTGTTCATCAAGCTGCGGCCCGGCCGCCAGATCGAGGCCGATCAGGTCAGCGGCATCGTGCACCTGGTCGCCTCGAGCATTCCCGGTCTCGAGGCCGACGGCGTCACCGTCGTCGATCAGCAGGGCCGCCTGCTGTCGGCGCCGAAGTCGGCCGAAGCGCGCGCTGCCGACGAGCAGATCGAGACCGCGCGCCGCCTCGAGGCAACCTACATCGCACGGATCGAGGAACTGCTGACGCCGCTCGTCGGCCAGGGACGCGTCCGCGCGCAGGTCACCGCCGAACTCGACGCCGCCGCCACCGAGGAGGCGCGCGAGGTCTACAACCCGCAGGGCCAGGTCGTGCGCAGTGAGCAGCTCGCCGAGCAGACCTCGGTCAGCGGGACGGGCGCCGGTGGCGTGCCGGGCGCACTGACCAATCAGCCGCCGCCCGCGGGTGTCGCGTTGCCGCCGAACGCCCCGTCGAACGCCGGGGCCGCGACGCTGCCCGCGGGCGCTGCCGCCACGACGGCCGTGGCCGCGACGCCGGAGAACGCCTCGAAGCAGTCGACGCGCAACTACGAGATCGATCGCACGCTGTCGTACTCGAAGCAGCCCGCGGGCCAGCTGCGCCGGCTGACGGTCGCCGTGCTGGTCGACAACCCGCGCGTCGTCGGCAAGGACGGCAAGCCGAAAGAGCAACCGCTGTCGGCGCAGCGGGTCGAGGACATTACGCGTCTCGTGCGCGATGCGGTCGGCTTCGACGAAAAGCGCGGCGACAGCGTCAACGTCGTCAGCGCGTCGTTCGTGGACGACGCGACCGAAGTCGCCGAGGTCGAGCCCGTGCCGCTCTGGCAGCAGCCGATGGTCCGCGACATCGCGCGGCTGCTGTTCGGTGCCATGGTCGCGATCGTCCTGCTGCTCGTCGTCGTGCGTCCGCTGATGCGCAGCCTCATGGCGCCGGGTCGCGCGCCCGCCAGCACGCCCGGAATGCCGGGTGCCGCGATGGCCGACGCCAACGGGCAGATCGAGCCGCCAGTCGCCGCCGGCGCGCCCGCGCTCGGAGCGCCACGCCCGGCGCAGCCTCTCGATTACGAATCGCAGGTTGCGGCGGCGCGCACGCTGCTGACGCAGGACCCGAAGCGCGTCGCACAGGTCGTGAAGAACTGGGTAGGCACCGATGAATGAAGTCGTGGCCCGGCGCTCGGGCACCGAACGAGCCGCGATCTTCCTGATGACGCTCGGGGAGCAGGCCGCGGCCGAGGTCCTGAAGCACATGTGCGCCAAGGACGTCCAGCGCGTCGGTTCCGCAATGGCACAGCTCTCGAACGTGTCGCGCGACGAGGTGAGCGGCATTCTCGCCAGCTTCACGCGCACCGTCGAGAACCAGACCTCGGTCGGCATCGGCTCGGACGAGTACGTGCGCAACGTGCTCATCAACGCGCTTGGCGAGGAGAAGGCGGGCGGTGTGATCGACCGCATCCTGCTCGGCCGCACCAGCAAGGGGCTCGAGGCCCTCAAGTGGATGGAACCGCGCGCGATCGCCGAGATGATCCGTCTCGAGCACCCGCAGATCGTGTCGATCGTGCTCGCCTACATTGACCCGGACCAGGCCGCCGAAGTGCTCGCCAACCTGCCCGAGTGGCTGCGGGCGGACGTGATCATGCGCATTGCCACGCTCGACGGCATCCAGCCCTCGGCGTTGAGCGAGCTCGACGAAATCATGGAAAAGCAGTTCGCGGGCAACGCGGGCAGCAAGTCCTCGAGTCTCGGCGGGGTCAAGGTCGCCGCCAACATCCTGAACTTCATGGACGGCCCGGCCGAGGCGACGGTCCTCGAGCACGTCAGGAAGGTCGACGATGCGCTCGGCTCGCGCATCGAGGACCTGATGTTCGTGTTCGACAACCTGATCGAAGTCGACGACCGCGGCCTGCAGGAGCTGCTGCGTGAAGTGGCCCAGGACAAGCTGCTGCTCGCGCTGAAAGGCGCCGACGAGGCGCTCAAGGTCAAGATCTTCAGGAACATGTCGCAGCGCGCGGCGGAGATGCTCAAGGACGACCTCGAGGCCAAGGGCCCGGTGCGCCTGGCGGACGTCGAGGCCGCGCAGAAGGAGGTGCTCGCGACCGCGCGCAAGATGGCCGAGGCAGGCACGCTCTCGCTCGGCGGCAAGGGCGAAGCGTATGTCTGAGGCCGTCGTCACGGCGTGGGTGCCGCCGGAGATCGACGGTCCCGTCGCCAATCGCCGCGCTCGGTATTCCGTCGCCGACCTCGACGCGGTCGGCCGGCAGGCGTGGGAGGAGGGCTTCGCCAAGGGCCTCGAGGCGGGACAGGTGGCAGCGCTGCAGCAGCAGCAGCCGCTGTTGCTGGCGCTGCAACAGAACGCCGCGCGTCTCGGTAGCGTGCTCGACTTCATGGCCACGCCGCTCGCCGCGCTCGACGCGACGGTCGAGACGCAGCTCGCCACGCTCGCCTGCGCGATCGCGCGCCACGTCGTGCGTCGCGAACTGCGCAGCGACCCGGCGCAGGTGATCGCGGCCGTCCGTGAAACCGTGGCGCTGCTGCCAGTCACCGCGCGCGACGTTCGCGTCCACCTGCACCCCGACGATGCCGCGATCCTGCGCGAAAGACTCGCCGAGCCGCATCTGCGCCGTGCCTGGACGATCGTCGAGGACCCGGTGCTGCAGCGCGGCGGGTGTCGCGTCGTCACCGAGGATTCGCAGATCGATGCGCGCATCGAGACGCGCATCGGCGCCGTTGTCGCGAGCGTCCTGGGCGACCAGCGTGCACCGGTCGCCGCCGCACCGCCGGATCCCGTGCCATGATGGAACTCGGCGCGCCACGCTCGCGTCGCTGGGCGCAGGGCCTCGCCGGCCGCGACCGGCTCGTCGCCGCCACGCCGGCACCGCCGGTCGAAGGCCGTCTGACGCGGATGATCGGTCTCACGCTGGAGGCAGCCGGCTGCCAGGCCGCGGTAGGCGACCGCTGCGAAGTCATTTCGCTCGATGGGTCGCACCTCGAAGCGGAGGTCGTGGGCTTCGGCGCGGAACGCCTGTACCTCATGCCGACCGGCGACCCGCACGGCCTGCGGCCCGACGCGCGAGTCGTGCCGCGACCCCACGCCGGACGTGCGCCGGTCGGCCCGAAGCTGCTCGGTCGCATCGTCGACGGCGCATGCCGGCCGCTCGACGGGCGCGGTCCGATCGAGACCGCAAGCCATGTGCGCCTGACAGGCGTGCCGATCAACCCGCTGGCGCGTCAACCGATCGTGGAACCCCTCGACGTCGGCGTGCGGGCGATCAATGGCCTGCTGACCGTCGGTCGCGGCCAGCGCATCGGTCTGTTCGCGGGCAGCGGCGTGGGCAAGAGCGTGCTGCTCGGCATGATGGCCCGCTACACCGAGGCCGACGTCATCGTCGTCGGGCTGATCGGCGAGCGCGGCCGCGAGGTCAAGGAATTCGTCGAGCGCATCCTCGGCCGCGAGGGTCTCGCGCGCTCGGTGGTCGTCGCGACGCCGGCCGACCACCCGCCGCTCATGCGCCTGCATGGCGCGTGGCTCGCGACCTCGATCGCCGAGTACTTCCGCGACCGGGGCCAGAACGTGCTGCTGCTGATGGACTCGCTGACCCGCTTCGCGCAGGCGCAGCGCGAGATCGGCCTCGCCATCGGCGAAGCGCCGGCGACCAAGGGTTATCCGCCTTCGGTGTTCGCCCGGCTGCCGCAGCTCGTCGAGCGCGCCGGCAACGGCGAGGAGGGCGGCGGGTCGATCACGGCTTTCTACACGGTGCTCGTCGAGGGTGACGACCACAACGACCCGATCGCCGACTCGGCGCGCGCGATCCTCGACGGCCATTTCGTGCTGTCCCGGCGCATCGCGGAATCGGGTCGCTATCCGGCCATCGATGTCGACGCCTCCGTGAGCCGCGTCATGCACGAGATCGTCGACCGCGAGCACCTCGACATCGCACGGCTGCTGCGCCAGGCGAGCGCCACGTACGAGAGCCACCGCGACCTGATCGCCATCGGTGCCTACCAGCGCGGCAGCGACCCGCGCGTCGACGCGGCGCTGGCGCTCTGGCCGCGCATCGAGGCATTCCTGCGCCAGGATATGCACGAGCGGCACGACTTCGCCGCGAGCCTCGCGGCACTGGCGGCGACATTCGATGTGGCGCCGCGTCCCGACGACACCAGCGGAGGCCCTGCCTGATGCGGCGTTCGCAACGTCTGGAAACCGTGCTCGAGGTCGCCGGCGACGCCGAGCGCAAGGCCGCCGCGGCGCTGGCGGCCGCCGAGGCCCGGCTGCTCGAGGCCGAGCACAAGCTCGTCGAGCTCGAGCGCTACGAACAGGAATACCGTGCGGCGCTGCGCCGCAAGACCACCTCGGGCATCGATGCGACGCAGTTGCGCGCTTTCCACGCGTTCATCGCCCGGCTCGGCGACGCCGTGCTGCAGCAGGGCGTCGTGGTGAAGCGGGCGCACGAGGAACGCGACGTCTGCAAGACCCGCTGGCAGGACGCCGGTCGCCGGTCGCGTTCGGTCGGCAAGGCCGTCGAGCATGCCAGCGAGGACGAGCGGCGCGCGGAGGCACGACGCGACCAGCGCGAGAGCGACGAGCGCGCGCAGCGCGCGTTCGTGGCGTCGGCCCATGCGCGGCCAGCCGGCGCCCTGCGCCGCGCGCAGAGCGAGGAATCATGATCGTGAACGGTACGTCGCCGCCGGTCGTCACCGGCACCCCCGCCCCCACCCCGACGCGCGACCCCGGCACGGCGTCCACCGCCGCGCCGGCCGATGCGTTCGGCCTGCTGTTCGGGCTGCTCGCACAGGCCACGCCGTTGGTCGTGCCCGCCGCGGCATCCATGCCGCCGCCCTTGGCCGGTGGTGACCGCCCCGTCGCCACGGACGAGCCCGGGCCGGACGATGCGAACCTCGCGCTCGCCATCGGCGCGGCCGGGTTCTGCGCGCCCGCGCGCGTGTCGACGACGATTCCGCCCACGGCACCCGTTGCTTCCCCGGCGTCGTCCGTCGTTTCGCACGAGTCCGCGGCCCCGGCGGCGACGCGTGACGAACCTGCACTGCCGCTCGTGGCGACACCGGAGATCGCGATCCGTTCCGGGGCGCCTCGCGACGGAACCCCCGTGCTGATCGCTCCCGGCGACCCCGCGCCGACGCCGGCCGGCGGACCGTCGACCTCGGCGGCCGACGGGCTCGTCGAGGCGTTGTCGTGGCCGATGCCGGCGGGGAACACCCGTGCGGATCCGGCGGAGCCCGCCCTGGACGCGGTACCCGACGTCGCAGCCGATACAGCAACACCGACGTCGCCGACGCGGAGTCTCGACGCCGCTGTGCAACTGACCGCCCGCGTCGAGGCGGCCCCGACGGCACGCGAACCGCACGTCGTCGTCCGCACGGTGCACGTTGCCGTCGACGATGCGCGCTGGCCACGGCAGGTCGGCCACGAAGTGCGCCTGCTGGTCGAGCGTGGCGTCCAGTCGGCGACCTTGCGTGTCACGCCGGAACACCTCGGGCCGGTGGATGTCCGCATCGACATCGTCAACGACAGGGCGAACGTGCAGTTCGGAGCCGCCCAGGCCGAGACGCGCCATGCACTGGCCGATGCGATCCCGCGGCTGCGCGAGCTGCTCGCCGGTTCCGGCGTCGTGCTCGGCGACGCGAGCGTGCGACCGGACGCGAATGGCGCGTTCACGCAGCCCGCCCCGCGCCGGGCTCCGGAGCGCGCCGACGACGTGCGGCGCGAGGTCGCGGACACATCCGTCGAACCGCGAGCCATGACGGCGCGCATCGGGCTGATCGACGCTTACGCCTGAAGCGCCAGAACTCCGTCACCGGCGGCTGGCACGGGGTTTGCTTCAATCGGTCGTGGCGCCGAAACGCGGCGCGAGGCACGACCGCATGTCCGACCCGACCCCCGTCGCCGAAGTCACGCCCCGCCAGGGCAAGAAGAAGCGGCTGCTGATCGTCGTCGCCGGTCTCGTCGTCGTACTCGGCGGCGGTGGTGCGGCGGCGTACTTCCTGATGCGGTCCTCCGGCAAGGACGGACACGCCGCCAAGGCAGCGCAGGCGGAGCGCGTCGAGCCGATCTACGTGGCGCTCGATCCGCCGTTCGTCGTGAACTTCGAATCGGCCGGCCTCGTGCGCTTCCTGCAGGTGACGGTACAGGCCATGACCGGCGACGCCGGCACGGCGGAACTGATCAAGCGTCACGATCCCATGATCCGCAACGGACTGCTGATGCTGTTCTCCGGCCAGTCCTACGACACGCTGAAGTCCGCGGCTGGCAAGGAGAAGCTGCGGCAGGCGGCGCTCGCCGAGGTGCGCCGGGTCGTCGCGGCCCAGGGCGGCGACGGTGCCGGCGTCGAGAGCCTCTACTTCACCAGCTTCGTCATGCAGTAGGACGGCGGCGATGGGCGGCAACGACATCCTGAGCCAGGACGAGATCGACGCGCTGCTGCATGGCGTCGATCAGGGCACCGTCGACACGAGCCCGGCCCCTGCGCCGGGCGAGGTCCGTTCCTTCGATTTCGCCACGCAGGTGCGCATCGCCCGCGACCGCATGCCGACGCTCGCGATGATCAACGAGCGGTTCGTGCGGCTGTTCCGCACCAGCCTGTTCAACATGCTGCGACGCATGCCCGAGATCTCGGTGGTGCCGGTCCAGCTGCAGAAGTACTCCGAGTACGTGCAGACGCTGCAAGTGCCGGCCAGCCTGAATCTGGTCAGGCTGAACCCGCTGCGCGGCACGGCGCTCCTGGTGCTCGATCCCGCGCTCGTGTTCGCCGTCGTCGACAACTTCTTCGGCGGCAACGGCCGTTTCGCGAGGATCGAGGGGCGCGAGTTCACGCCGACCGAGACGCGGATCATCAACCTGTTGATGAACCAGGTGTTCTGCAACCTGCAGGAAGCATGGTCGCCGATTTTCGCGATCGAGCCGCAGTACCTGAGCCGCGAGATCAACCCGCACTACCTCAACATCGTCGGCCCGACCGAGATCGTTGTCGTCACGAAGTTCCACATCGAGCTCGACGGCGGCGGCGGCGACCTCCAGCTCACCATGCCGTATTCAATGGTCGAGCCGCTGCGGGAGTTGCTCGGCGCCGGCGTGCAGAGCGACCGCGTCGAGAAGGACGAGCGATGGATGCATGCGCTGCGCGAGGAGATCGAGGACGCGGAGGTGCGCCTCACGACGCGCCTCGGCCGCTCGCAGATCACGCTGAGCCAGCTCCTCGACCTGAAAGCGGGCGACGTCCTGTCCTGCGACTTCGAGGGCCGGGTGACGCTGTTCGCCGAGGGTGTGCCGCTGTTCCGGGGCACCTGCGGACGGTCGCGCGGGCAGCATGCGGTCAAGATCGACGAGCGCATCCGCCGTTCCAAGACGACCTACCTCGACCACCTGGTGACGAAGAACGCATCATGAGCAGCCAACCGAAACCCGAGCCGACGCTGGTCGAACCGACGACCTTCGGCGACGTCCACGGCGAGGCGCCCTCGGCCGCGGCGCGCGACGTCAACCTCGACATGATCCTGGACGTGCACGTCAACCTCTCGATGGAGGTCGGCCACACACGCATCAGCATCCGTAACCTGCTGCAGCTGAATCAGGGCTCGGTCGTCGAGCTGGATCGCGCCGCCGGCGAGCCGCTAGACGTCTACGTCAACGGCACGCTGGTGGCGCACGGCGAGGTGGTCGTGGTCAACGAAAAGTTCGGCATCCGCCTGACCGACGTCATCAGCCCGGCCGAGCGCATCCGCAAGCTGGGCTGAAGCCATGGCTCGAATCCCCTCCGAACGCTGGCGACGCGCCCTGCGCAACGCGGTCTGGCTCGGCGCGACGGGCTTCACCACCGTCGCCGGCGCGGCCGAGCCGGCGGCACGCAAATTCGCACAGCCCGCCGCGACCTCCGCCACGCCGGCGCCGGTGTCCAGCCTCGCGCAGGTCACGTTTTCACTGGCGCTCGTGCTTGCGGCGGTGTTCGCCGCGGCCTGGCTGCTGAAGCGCGTGCGCGGCGTCGGCAGCGGCACACAGGACGGCGTGCTGCGCGTGGTCGCGGAGCGGGCCGTGGGGCCCCGCGAGCGCGTTGTGCTGCTGCAGGTGGGTGAGCGCCAGGTGCTGGTCGGCGTCGCGAACGGCAGCGTGCGGTCGCTGCAGGCGTTCGCGCCCACGCCGCCGCCGGAAGCGGCCGCATGAGCAGCCGCACCGGACACCGGCTCGCGCGGCGTGCCCTGCTGTCGTGGCTGCTGCTCGCCACACCGACGATCGCGTTCGCGGCGCCCGGCCTGCCGGCCGTGACGATCGACGCGACGCCCGGCGGCGGCACCAGCTACACGCTGACGCTGCAGCTGCTCGCGCTGATGACCGCGATCACGTTCCTGCCGGCCATCCTGCTGATGATGACCGCGTTCACGCGCATCGTGATCGTGCTGGCGATCCTGCGGCAGGCGATCGGCGCCGGTCAGGCGCCACCCAACCAGGTGCTCATCGGTCTCGCGCTGTTCCTCACGCTGTTCGTGATGTCGCCGGTCGTCGACCACATCCGCGTCGACGCGTTCGAGCCGTACGTGGCCGGGCAGATCGACACGACCGCGGCGCTGCAGGCGGGCGTCGCGCCGCTCAAGACGTTCATGCTCGAGCAGACGCGCGAGAGCGACATCGCCGCGTTCGTCGCGATCCAGGGGGGCAAGGGCTACGACCGGCCCGAGGACGTGCCACTCACCGTGCTGGTGCCATCGTTCGTCACGAGCGAGCTCAAGACCGCCTTCCAGATCGGCTTCCTTCTGTTCATCCCGTTCGTGATCATCGACCTCGTCGTCGCCAGCGTGCTGATGTCGATGGGCATGATGATGCTGTCGCCCGTGCTGATCTCGCTGCCGTTCAAGATCATGCTGTTCGTGCTGGTGGACGGCTGGACCCTGGTCATGGGATCGCTCGCCGCGAGTTTCTACACGTGACGCCCGAGACCGTCATGACCGTGGCGCGTCACGCGCTCGAGATGACGCTGCTGCTGTCGGCGCCGCTGCTGATCACCGCGCTGGCCGTCGGCGTGCTGGTCGGCGTGTTCCAGGCCGCCACGCAGATCAACGAGATGACGTTGTCGTTCATCCCCAAGCTGCTCGGCATGGCCGTGGCGCTGATGGCGTTCGGTCCGTGGATGCTCAAGCTGCTCGTCGACTACGCGCGCGGGTTGATCACGAGCATCCCGAGCCTCGTGGGCTGACGCGCCCGCGGCGTGAGCGCAAACGGGTCGGCGCCGTGCTGCACTTCACGACCGCCCAGCTTCAGGAGCTGCTCGCGCTGTACCTGTGGCCGTTCTTCCGGATCGGCGCGTGCCTGACGGTGGCGCCGCTGTTCGGTGCCGTGTTCGTGCCGCCGCGCATGCGGATCGTCCTCGCGGCCGCGGTCACGTTGCTGGTCGCGCCGTTGCTGCCCGCGCCGCCGGCGGAGCTGACTCCGTTCTCGCTGCCGGGGTTGGTCGTCGCCCTGCAGCAGGTGCTGATCGGCCTGGCGACGGGCTTCGTGCTGCAGGTCGCGTTCGACGCGCTGGCCATGGGCGGCCAGCTGCTCTCCAACGGCATGGGGCTCAGCTTCGCGTTCAACGTCGATCCGCTGCGCGGCGCGAGCACGCCGGTGCTCGGCCAGCTCTACATGATCATCGTCACGCTCACGTTCCTCGCGCTGAACGGCCACCTGCTGCTGATCGAGACGCTCGTCGAGGGCTTCCGGCGCCTGCCGGTCGGCGTGGCACCGCCAGCTTCGACCTGGTACGCGGTCGCGGCGTGGGGTGCGCAGCTGTTCGCCGGCGCGCTGGCGGTGGCCCTGCCGGGCATGACCGCGATGCTGGTCGCCAATCTCGCGATCGGCGTGACGAGTCGCGCGGCGCCGACGCTGAACCTCTTTGCCGTGGGCTTCCCGCTCACGCTGCTGCTCGGGCTCGTGATCGTCTGGCTCGGCCTGCCGGCGGTGCAGTCGGGCTTCATCGATCTCATGGGCGCGGCGTTCGACAGGCTGCAGACGCTGGGGGTCGAGCCGTGACTGCCGGTGTTGCTGCGTGCCGTGCCACAGGGGCTGTTGCATGCCGTCCGGCCGGGCTTGCGGATCGGCCCGCCAGAGACGCCGGCAAGACGCATCCCTGCGGGCTCGGCACGGGCCGTCCATGGCCCGTGACGCTCCGCCGGACCAGAACCGGAGCCCGGCAAGGTGCCGTGCCACCACGCTGTGTGGCGTCAACCCACGACGCCACGCGTCGCCGTGCCACGACGGCTGAGGCACCTGCCGCATGAGTGACGCCAACCACGACCGCGAGCAACGCACCGAGAGCGCGACGCCGAAGCGCCTCGAACAGGCGCGCAAGCAGGGCCAGGTCCCGCGCTCGCGTGACCTGAACTCCGCGGCCGTGTTGCTCGCCGGAGGCATCGGGCTGTACTCGCTCGGCGGTCTCGTCGGCGGCCGACTGCTCGCGCTGATGCGCGATGGCATGCGGTTCTCGCGTGTCGAGGCGATGGGCGACGGGCAGATGAGCGCGGCGCTGGCCGACGCCGGCTGGCAGGCGCTGGTCGCCTGCTCGCCGCTGTTCGGGTTGCTGCTCGCTGCGGCGATCGTCGCGCCACTGGCGATCGGCGGCTGGAACTTCAGCACCGAGGCGGTCGCGCCGAAATGGGAGCGGCTCGACCCGCTGGCCGGACTGCGGCGCGTGTTCGCGCCTCAGGGGCTCATCGAACTCGGCAAGTCGCTGGCACGTTTCGCCGTGGTCGCTTCGCTCGCCTGCCTGCTGCTCTGGTCGCAGCGCGACGAACTGCTGCAGCTCGGTCGCGAGCCGTTGCGCGACGCGATCGGCCACTCGCTGCAGGTCTCTGGTTTCGCGCTGCTGGCGCTCGCGGCCTCGCTCGGGCTGCTCGCGGCCGTCGACGTGCCGCTCACCCTGTGGCAGCACTTCCGGTCGCTGCGCATGACCCGGGAAGAGGTGCGCCAGGAGCAGAAGGAGACCGAGGGCAACCCGGAAGTGAAAGGGCACATCCGCAGCCGCCAGCAGGCGCTGGCGCGCCGGCGGATGATGCAGGAAGTGCCCAGGGCGGACGTCGTCGTCACCAACCCGACGCACTACGCCGTCGCCCTGCGTTACGACGAGCGCCGGATGCGCGCGCCGGTCGTCGTCGCCAAGGGCCGCGACCTCGTGGCGCTCAGGATCCGCGAAATCGCGGGTGCGCACGCAGTCCCCGTCCTCGAAGCACCGCCGCTGGCGCGCGCCCTGCACCGTCACTGCGACCTTGGCGACGGGATCCCGACGCAGCTTTATGCGGCGGTCGCCCAGGTGCTGGCGTACGTCTATCAGCTTCGCGCCGCCCGCCAGAGCGGATCGCCGCCGCCGGTGGCGCCGCAGATCGACTGCCCGGAGACACCGTAACGCGACGCGGGCCGCGGCGGAATCCCGTCGCCGGGGTGCGGCACGGTTCTTGCTCAATCCCCCGCGATGCCTGACACCGTCGCCCACAACGCCCCCTCGTTCGACGTCCTTCGCCTGCTCAGGAACGGCCTGGGCGCACCGCTGGTGCTGCTCGCCGTGCTGGCGATGGTCGTCGTGCCGCTGCCGCCGCTCGCGCTCGACGCGCTGTTCACGTTCAACATCGCGCTGTCCGTGGTCGTGGTCATGGCGGTGGTCTACGTGGCGCGCCCGCTCGACTTCGGCGCCTTCCCGATCGTGCTGCTGCTCGCGACGCTGCTGCGGCTCGCGCTCAACGTCGCCTCGACACGCGTCGTGCTGCTGCACGGCCACCAGGGCACGGCGGCCGCCGGCCACGTCATCGAGTCGTTCGGCGAATTCGTCGTCGGCGGCAACTACGCCGTCGGCATCATCGTGTTCGTCATCCTGACCATCATCAACTTCATCGTCGTCACCAAGGGCGCCGGCCGCATCTCGGAGGTGAGCGCGCGGTTCACTCTCGACTCGATGCCCGGCAAGCAGATGGCGATCGACGCCGACCTCGGCGCCGGACTCATCACGCAGGAAGACGCGCGGCTGCGGCGCGCCGAAGTCCGCGCCGAATCGGACTTCTACGGCTCGATGGATGGCGCCAGCAAGTTCGTGCGCGGTGACGCGACGGCCGGCATCCTGATCCTGGTCGTCAACCTCGTCGGTGGCCTGCTGATCGGCACCCTGAGCCACGACCTGTCGTTCGGCGACGCCGCCCGCAATTACGCGCTGCTCACGATCGGTGACGGCCTCGTCGCGCAGATCCCGGCGCTGCTGCTGTCGACGGCGCAGGCGATCATCGTGACGCGCATGTCGCGCGCACAGGACATGGGCGGCGAGATGCTGTCACAGCTCGCCGGCAACCCGAAGGCGCTCGGCGTGGCCGCCGGCCTGCTCGGCCTCATGGGGCTCGTGCCCGGCATGCCGAATCTGGCCTTCCTGACCATGGCCGCGCTCTGCGGCGCGGGCGCCTGGGTGCTCGCCCGACGCGCGGAGACGGCCGCTGTGTCGGGGTCGCTGCTGCCCGAGCCGCCGGCGATCCCTCCGGCCGCCGCCGCGGACGCGCGCGAGCTCTCCTGGGACGACGTGCAACCCGTCGACGTGATCGGTCTCGACGTCGGCTACCGTCTGGTGCCGCTGGTCGACCGCAGCCAGGGCGGCGAACTGCTCGCGCGCATCAAGGGCGCGCGCCGCAAGCTCTCGCAGGACCTTGGCTTCCTGATCCAGCCCGTCCACATCCGCGACAACCTCGAACTCGCCCCGAACGCCTACCGCCTGAGTCTCGGTGGCGTCGCGGTCGGCGAGGGCGTCGCCTATCCAGACCGCGAACTGGCGATCAACCCGGGGCGCGTGTTCGGTCGCGTGCCCGGACTCGAGACCAGGGACCCGGCGTTCGGCATGGACGCCGTGTGGATCGAGCCGGCGCACCGCGACCAGGCGCAGACGCTCGGCTACACGGTGGTCGATGCGAGTACCGTCGTCGCGACACATCTGAGTCACGTGCTGCAGACGCACGCGCACGAGTTGCTCGGTCACGAGGAGGTGCAGCAGATGCTCGCGAGCCTCGCGCGCACCGCGCCGAAGCTGGTCGAGGACCTGGTACCGAAGGTCCTGCCGCTTGGCGTCGTGGTGCGCGTGCTGCAGTCGCTGCTCGCCGAGCAGGTGCCGCTGCGCAACCTGCGCGCGATCCTCGAGTCGCTCGCCGAGCACGCGCCGAAGACGCAGGACGCCTCGGTGCTGGTCGCGCAGGTGCGCATCGCGCTCGGTCGCCAGATCGTGCAGGACATCGCCGGTCCGCAGGCCGAAGTGCCGGTGATCACGCTCGAGCCGGACCTGGAGCAGCTGCTGCACAGCACGGTGGCGAGCGCCGGCGGTGGCGCCCAGCCGACACTCGAACCCGGACTCGCCGAGCGGCTGCAGAGTCACCTCGCCGCGACGACGCAGCGCCAGGAAGCGAGTGGCGAGCCCGCGGTGTTGCTGGTTGCGCCGCCGTTGCGGGCCGCGCTGGCGCGCTTCACGCGCGCGAGCGTACCGGGCCTGCGCGTGCTCGCCTGGAACGAGATCCCCGACAACCGCCGCGTGCGTCTGGTCGCCGCCGTGGGCCGATGACCCGCGCGCCCCGACCACACGCCATGCCCGCCCCGACCAACCTGTCCAGACGAATTGACCGAGTCAGCATGAACCGCCATTTCGCAGATGCGCAACGCGTCGCGCCAGTGGGGCGCGCCCGCTCAGCAGAGGTCTTCGACGCATGAAGATGCAGCGCTGCCACGGCCGCGACATGCGCCAGGCCCTCGCGCGCGTCCGCGCGGAACTGGGACCGGACGCCGTCATCATCTCCACGCAGCGCACCGACGCCGGCGTCGTCGTCTGTGCAGCGGTCGACTTCGAGCCTGGCGATGCTGGTACCGGACCTGTGCCGGCGGCGGCAACCGCCAGCGCGACTCCGCCGGCCACCGCGACCGCTACTGCGCCGTCGCCGGCCGACGTGCAGGCACTGCCGCGCATGGCCGACGTTGTTGCCGCTCTGCAGAGGTCCTGGCTCGAGGAGCCGGTCGCGCCGACGGAAGCCGTCCCGCTGCGTCGGGATCCCGACGCCGGCATCGCCTCGGCCGACACCCCGGCGACTGACGCGCCGGACGAGGCAGCCCAGTACGAGATCCGCAGCCTGCGCCGACTGCTCGAATCCCAGGCCGCGGCGCTGGCATGGAACGATTTCACGCGCCGCCATCCGCTCAAGGCGCGCGTGCTCACCGAACTCGCCAGCCTGGGTCTCGCGCGCGATCTCGCGCTGCAGATCGTCGCCGAGCTGCCGGACCAGGCCGATGCCGAGGCGGCGTCACGACTGCCGCTCGCGCAGCTCGCGCGACGCATCGAGACGACGTCGAGCGTCGCGCTGCAGCACGGCGGCGTGCTGGCACTGGTCGGTCCGAACGGCGTCGGCAAGACAACGACGCTCGCCAAGTTCGCGACGCGCTGGGTCGTGGAGCGAGGTCCGCGCGAGCTCGCGCTGGTGTCGACGGACCGCGAGCGGTTCGGCGCGCAGGAACAGATCGAGGCCCTTGGCCGCGTGCTGGGCGTGCCGGCGCTCGTGGTCGAGGACATGGAGGCGCTCGCTGCGACGCTGGAGCGCCTGCGCGACCGGCGTCTCGTGCTCGTCGACACGCCGGGACTGCACCCGCGCTCCGAGCGGATCGACCACGAGCTGACCGGGCTTGGCGACCTCGGCATCGAGGTCGCGCTTGTGCTGTCCGCGAGCGCCCAGGCCGGTGCGCTCGAGGAATGCGCACTCCGCTTCGGGGCGCTGCGACCCGCGCACTGTGTGCTGACCCGCGTGGACGAGGCCGCGAGCCTCGGCGGCGCGATTTCCACGCTGGTCAGGGCCGGCCTGCCCCTGTCATGGCTCTGCGCCGGACCGCGCGTGCCGGAGGACATCGAGGCCGCGCGTGCCCCCCAGCTCGTCGCGCGCGCCGTGCGGCTCGCGCGCAGCTCGGGCGCCTGCGCCGACGAAGACCTGCTTGCCCGACGGTTCGGAGGATTGCTCGATGCTGCTGCATGATGGCGCGGCCGCGGCCGTGAACGCGTTGAAGCCCGTGTTGCCCGGACCCGTGCGCGTGGTCGCCGTGAGCGGCGGCAAGGGCGGGGTCGGCAAGACGACGGTGGCCGTCAATCTCGCCACTGCGCTCGCGCAGGCGGGTAGCCGCGTCATGCTGCTCGACGGCGACCTGGGTCTCGCCAACGTCGACGTGCTGCTCGGGCTTGCGCCGCGCTACACGCTCGCGCACGTGCTCGCGGGGGAGCGGACCCTGGAAGAAATCCTGCTCGAGACTCCGTCGGGCCTGCGCGTGGCACCCGCCGCCTCCGGCGTGGCACGCATGGCCAGCCTGGGTCCTGCGGAGCACGTCGCCCTCGTGCGCGCCTTCAGCGGCCTCGCCTCGCAGATCGATACGCTGATTGTCGACACCAGTGCCGGCATCGCGGACGGCGTCCTGCAGTTCAGTCAGGCGGCACAGCACGTGCTGGTCGTCCTGCGCGACGAGCCGGCATCGATCACGGACGCCTACGCGCTCATCAAGGTGCTGAGCCGCGAGCGCGGCGTGCAGCGCTTCCGGGTCGTGGTCAACATGACGCGCGAGCCTGGCCAGGGCATGGCGGTGTTTCAGCGCCTGCAGCGCGTCGCGCTGCGCTACCTCGAGGTCGCCGTCGAGTACGTCGGGGAGATCCCGGACGACCTCTGGCTCGGCCGGGCGGTCCGCGAGCAGCGTCCCGTGCTGGACGCCTACCCCTCCAGCCGGGCCGCGATCGCATTCAAGAAACTGGCGCGGGCGGCCGATAAATGGCCCATACCCGTCGGGCCGCGCGGCCACCTGGAGTTCTTCGTCGAACGCCTCGTGCGGCGGCACGGCGGCGGGCTGGAGGTGGTCCAGTGAGCCGCATCGGCAGTTACGCAATGGCGAAACCGCGTTCGCAGGCGGATGCACTCGTCGCGAAACATGCCGAACTCGTGAAGCGCATCGCATATCACCTCGCCGGGCGGTTGCCGCCGCAGGTGGAGGTCGACGATCTGGTGCAGGCCGGCATGCTGGGTCTGCTCGAGGCGGCGGCGCACTTCACGTCGAACCGCGGCGCGAGTTTCGAGACGTATGCCGGGATCCGGATCCGCGGCGCCATGCTCGATGCGCTGCGTCGTCTGGACTGGGCCCCGCGCTCGGTGCACCGCAAGGCCCGGGCGGCGGCCCAGGCGTTGCGCGAGGTCGAGAACGAGGTCGGTGGCGAAGCCGAGGCTAGCGCGGTCGCTGCCAGACTCGGTGTGTCGGTCGGCGAGTACCAGAACATCGTGCGGGACGCGGCCTCGTGCCGGCTGCTGTCGCTCGAGGAGATGACGACGCCCGACGGCGCGGCGGTGGAAATTCCGGCGGACCCCGGTATGGACCCGTTCGCCGAGGTGACCGACGACGCGATGCGCGACGCGCTGGTCGCGGCGATCGAGAACCTGCCCGAGCGGGAGAAGCTTGTGATGTCGCTCTATTACGAGCGGGAGCTGAACCTGAAGGAGATTGGCGCCGTGCTGGGCGTCACGGAATCACGCGCCTGCCAGTTGCACGGGCAGGCTCTGGGGCGCCTGCGGGCGCGGCTCGCCGACTGGCGTGGCGAGGAGGACGGCGAGACATGAGCAGAGAGGGTCTACGGATCCTGATCGCGGACGGGAACATGCCGGGCATGCCCGGCATCGACCTGCTGCGGGCCGTGCGGGCGGACGCGAAGCTGCCCGTGCGGATGCGGACTGTCGAGGCCAGCCGCGAGCAGATCGTCACGGCGCCACAGGCGGGCTGCAACGACGACCACGTGACCGCGCGGTTCGTCGCGGTCACGTTGCGGGAGAAGCTCGACAGGATCTTCGACCCCGTCGGCGTGCGTCACGGCTTCGGTTCGCCGGCGCCGGGTGTCGCGTGCGGTGCGGTGGTGCCGGGGCAGCAGGACGTCGACCCGCTGCGCCCGGGTCCCGGGCTGTAGTGCACGCTGGACGGCCACGCCGCTGCCCGTGAACGATCGATACGAACCGTGGACATCCTCAGCCTCGCCGGATTCACGCTCGCCCTGATCGCCGTCATCGGCGGAGCGATCCTCAAGGGTGCGGGCGCGCACGCGCTCGTCTCCGCCGCCGCGTTCATGATCGTCGTGCTCGGCACGATCGCCGCGATTCTCGTGCAGACGCCGATGCGGGTCATGCGGCGTGCCCTGAGGATCTCCGCGTGGGTCGTGCATCCACCCCGCCTCGGGCCCGATGCACTGATCGAGAAGATCATCGAGTGGAGCAACGTGGCCCGCAAGCAGGGCCTGCTCGGCCTCGAGCCGGTGCTCGACAAGGAAGAGGACGTCTTCCTGCGCAAGGGTCTGCAGATGGTCGTCGACGGCGGTGAGCCGGAGACGATCCGCGAGATCCTCGAAGTCGACATGGAGACGCGCGAGACGGCCGACCTGCAGGCCGCCAAGGTCTGGGAGGGCATGGGCATCTACTCGCCGACGCTCGGCATCATCGGTGCCGTGCTCGGCCTGATGGCGGTGATGCAGAACCTGTCCGACCCGGGCAAACTCGGGCACGGCATCGCCGCGGCGTTCACGGCGACCGTTTACGGCATCGGTCTCGCGAACCTTGTGCTGCTGCCGATGGCGAACAAGCTCAAGGTGGCGATCCACGCGCGCACGCAGGTGCAGGAGATGACCGTCGAGGGCCTGATCGCGATCGCACAGGGCGAGAACCCGCGCAACATCGAAGCGCGGTTGCGCGGCTACCTGGACTGAGCGCGCCATGGCCCGACGCAAGCGTCACGAGGAGCATCAGAATCACGAGGCGTGGGCCATCCCCTACGGCGACCTCATCACGCTGTTGCTCGCGTTCTTCGTCGTCATGTATGCGATTTCCTCGGTCAACGAGGGCAAGTATCGCGTGCTGTCCGACTCGCTGGTCGCCGCGTTTCGCGGCACGCCGATGACCCTGGAGCCGGTCCAGGCTGGGCACAAACAGGTGGGGCAGGGCGCGGACATCTCGATGAGCATCGTGCGTCAGGATGAGCTGGACGGCCAGCCGCGCGACCTGCTGGCGGCGCTGCCGGTGCGCGCGCAGGATGCCGAGGCGGGCCAGCCGGCGGAAGTGCCGCCCTCCTTCGAAGGGTCGCACGGCGGCGCGGGTGCGCTCGAAGACGTGGCGGCCTCGGTCGAGGAGGCAATGCGTCCGCTGATCGACCGCGGCCTGGTCACGGTGCGCCGCAAGCATCGCACCGTCGAGGTCGAGATCCGTGCCGACATCCTGTTCTCGAGCGGCCAGTCGCAGTTGACGCCCGCGGCGATCGGCACGATCGAACGCATCGGCGATGCGCTGCGGCAGTTCCCCAATTCG
>WBZL01000258.1_pt2 | contig 54747 bp, 41 predicted proteins | sample 5204291 | NCBI WGS metagenome assembly WBZL01 (sample SAMN12344345, study PRJNA552823) | activated sludge metagenome | biome: Activated sludge suspended growth; feature: Nitrification reactor; material: Wastewater; isolation source: activated sludge from nitrification reactor of wastewater... | reverse complement strand
GAGCTTTAAACACTTTTTTTATCAGTGTATAAAAGTCTCTGCAAGTAAAGTATTTTACAGAATAAAGCAACCTTTCCATCCGGCATTTATTATCATGATATTCTTGTCCATATACTCACAAACAAAATAAGTGTTTCAACTTAAAATGTTTGCATTTGAATACTTGAAAACGCTTTTCAAATAAAGTGTGTAATATAAAATGAAATAATTTTTACTGGAACAAAAAAAATAAATGCCAATTTATTTGATATAAATTTTTATTAATTGATTTAAAACAATTTGTTGCGCAATACATTCAAATATTGTAAATATGTTTTGTTATCTCCCCCCCCTTACATTTGCCGTTTATAAATCAACAGCCGTTGATTTGTTAGCATCGAAGCATTTGAGTTGGTTTGGGTCTGTAATTGCTGTAGGAAGTTTTATAGATTGTATGTGGGGTTAAAACTTATTTTATATGTTTCATATCATATTTGCTGCATTTCTTGCGATCGTATTGTTTTCAAAGTATTTTGACTGGATTGCTTACAAGACTAAGCCTGATACAAAAACAATAATACTTATGATGGTTTGTACTTTGTTTGTTATTGCTGTCTTTATTGAAAAAGTATTAAAAATCAAAATGTAAACCTTTTGACATATTAAAGCCGGATTGTTTTGATATCCGGCTTTTTGTTTTCAAAAATTTGTAAGCAAATTTTATTTTGCAATCAACTTACCATCCACATATAGCGGCAATACATTTGCTGTATCGGGTGTAAGGCAGAATTTTATATCTTCTATCAATCCAAATCTTTCAACAAGGCGGTGATAATGCGTAAGCTGCGGTGCAAAATCCAATAAATTATGTTTATGCTTTGCATAAATGCTTTCGGCCATCAACGAACTATCGCAATGTATTTCAAATTCTTTTTTTATCTGGCGAATGACTGCACCCGCAAATAAAGTATCTTCCAGATTAAAACGATCTTTCCACCCGGCACAGCCCAGCACTACATTCTTTTTTTCAGAAACAAGAAAATCGCATACGGCAGTTAGATTGGGAAAAGAACCCGAAATAATCGTGTCTGCATTTTTATCAAGCGCCATTTGCAACAAACGTGTGCCATTGGTAGTAGTAAGTACCAATGTTTTATTTTCAATAAAAGTTCTGGGATATTCAAGCGGCGAATTGCCATATTGAAGTCCATCGGCAATTTTCCCATCTCTTTCGCCGGCAGCGATTGCGCCTATATTTTTACTGACTTCAATTGCTTTTGCTACCGAGTCAACCGGAATGATAGCTTTGGCACCATTAAATAAAACTGAGGCAATCGTAGAAGTAGCTCTGAAAACATCAATAATAACAACAACGCTGTTACTTAAATCGTAAAGATGTAATAAAGCTGGTGAAAGCGAAGTGTGCAAGGTCGGTTTGTGAGCCATAGTAGTTGACAAAAATAGTAAACCAAAGCATTATTGGTATATATTTTCCTTTTAGGATACTATTACGAATACATTTTAGACTTTCTTAATTTTGAAAGACAAACTATCTAAGTAGAATGATTGCTTTCGCGGTTTAATTAAATGGCTGAAAAAAAACTAATCAAATTATCGTCGAGCTTCTGTGCATTCCTCCGGGGTGTGAATGTAAAAGGAACCAATATGAAAATGGCCGAAGCGTGTGCTTTGTTTCAAAAAAGCGGAATGGAAAATGTGCAGGCTGTTTTAGCTTCGGGTAATATTATTTTTTCATCTAATAAAAACAAAAAGGAGTTAAAGCCAATACTTGAAAAAGCGATGTCGGATTATTTTAAATATGAAGCATTTCTTTTTGTAAAAACCAAAGAAGAAATAGCGGCGGTCATAAGTCACAATCCTTTTATAGCGCACCCCGGTTTTCATATTTATGGTTTTGCAGGCATAGAAAATATTGAAAACATACTGATGCATGAATTCCAAAAATCCGGTAAGGCAGAAAATGAAGAGGCAAAAATTGTAGAAGGATTTTTTTATTGGAAAGTGAATAAAGGAGATACTCTACATTCCGAATTTGGAAAAATACTGGGCAATAAAAAACTTAAGAATAGTTTTACATCAAGAAACATGAATACTTTTGAGAAGGTGTATAGGAAAATGTAAACAATGACCGGCCAAAAACTCTATATCAAAAATATGGTATGCAGCCGCTGCATTATGGTGGTGCAACAGGAGCTGGATAAACTCGGGCTGAAAACAAATTCGGTTACGCTTGGCGAAGCTGTCCTGGTAAAAGAACCAACAGCCGAAGAGAAAAAACAACTGGAAGCAGCATTGGTACGATTGGGTTTTGAATTATTTGATAATAAAAAAAGCAGGCTTATTGAAAAAATAAAAAACACCATTATCAGCATCGTACATCACCAAAACGAAGAGATAAAAAATAACCTATCCGATATTCTAAGCAAGGAACTGCACCACGATTACAACTACCTTTCCAACCTGTTTTCTGAAGTGGAAGGCACCACCATTGAAAAATATTTTATCGCACAGAAAATTGAAAAAGTAAAAGAACTCTTAGTGTACGATGAGCTCTCCCTGAGTGAAATCGCTTATAGAATGAATTACTCCAGTGTAGCTTATTTAAGCAACCAGTTCAAAAAAGTGACAGGGCTTACTCCCAGCTTTTTCAAACAAATCAAAGCAGATAAAAGAAAACCGATAGATAAGGTGTAAATCTTACAAATCAATCCCAGAAAAGCATAACATTTCTTCATGTTATTGTTACCAACTTTGTAGAATTAATTTTCTATCATGGCAACAAATAATAACGACACGATATTTCTTCCTTTGGAAAATGTAGAAAGCGAACATTGTGCCCTCATTGTGGACAAAGGTTTGTCGCAGGTAAAAGGTGTGGAAAGCCATAAGGTAGAACTCAATAACCGCCGGGCTGCTATTATCGTGGATGATGAAGAAGCTGTCGCATCTGCAGTGAAAGCGATCAAAGATTTGGGTTATGGTGTTACAACCATTAAAAAATCTTTTCCTGTTTTGAATATGACCTGTGCATCCTGTGCCGTGAGTGTGGAGAGTATGGCAAAAAATGTAAAAGGGGTAGTGAGTGCTGCTGTCAATTTTGCAACGGCTACACTTTCCATAGAATATTTACCCAACATGACCAACCCGGCTACTATTCAAAAAGCCATTCAGTCTGTTAGTTACGATCTTTTAATAGAAGATGAAAATACGCAACAGGACACACTGGAAGCCATCCATGAAAAAAAATTCAATGACCTCAAGCGAAGAACAATTGGTTCGGTGTTGTTATCCATTCCTGTAGTGGTAATTGGAATGTTTTTTATGCATATCCCTTATGCCAATGAGATCATGTTTGCTTTTGCAACTCCCGTTGTTTTATGGTTTGGAAAAGATTTTTTTATCAATGCATGGAAACAGGCAAAACACCGCTTTGCCAATATGGATACATTAGTGGCATTGAGTACCGGCATTGCATATTTGTTTAGTGTGTTCAATATGTTGTTCCCGGAGTTTTGGCTGGAGAGAGGCTTGCAGGCGCATGTTTACTTTGAAGCAGCAGCAGTTATCATTGCTTTTATTTTATTGGGAAAGATGCTGGAAGAAAAAACCAAGGGAAGCACTTCAACAGCCATAAAAAAATTGATGGGACTGCAACCCAAAACCATTACAGTAATTCAGCCGGATGGCAGTGAAAAACAAACAGCGATTGAAGCGGTGCAGACAGGTGATATCATTGTAGTGAAGCCCGGTGAAAAAATTGCAGTGGATGGCATCGTGGTTTCGGGCAGTTCGTATGTGGATGAAAGTATGTTGAGTGGAGAGCCGGTTGCCGTATTGAAAAAAGAAAATGAAAAAGTTTTTGCAGGCACCATCAATCAGAAAGGAAGTTTTCAATTCAAAGCAGAGAAGGTGGGTAAAGAAACCATGCTGGCACATATCATCAAAATGGTGCAGGATGCGCAGGGCAGTAAAGCGCCTGTGCAACGATTGGTAGATAAGATTGCGGGCATTTTTGTTCCGGTGGTGATGGGTATTGCTGTTTTGACTTTTATGCTGTGGATGATTTTGGGTGGCGATAATGGAGTGGTGCAGGGTTTGCTGGCAGCCATTACCGTCTTGGTTATTGCCTGTCCCTGTGCATTGGGTTTGGCTACACCTACAGCCATCATGGTAGGAATTGGTAAAGGTGCTGAAAAAGGAATCTTAATAAAAGATGCAGAGAGCCTGGAGCTTTCCAAAAAAGTAAATGCAGTGGTGCTGGATAAAACAGGTACCATCACTGAAGGCAAACCACAGGTTACCGGTATCAAATGGTTGAATGATGATGACAGCGCTCAGCAAATTTTAGTGAGTATGGAAAGGCAATCCGAACATCCATTGGCTGCAGCAGTAGTCAGTTATTTTAAAAACACCAACGGTGTTGCTTTATCTTCCTTTGAAAGTATTACAGGAAAAGGTGTGCAAGCTGTTTTGAATCATAAACTATTTTTTGCAGGCAATAAAAAATTTTTGGAAGAAAATAATATCAGCATAGCAAAAGAGTTATTGCAACAGGCAGATGTATGGAGCAGTGAATCCAAAACCGTTATCTGGTTTGCCGACAGTCAAAAAACTTTATCGGTAATTGCTATTGCGGATAAAGTAAAAGAATCATCCGCAACAGCGATTCAACAGTTGCAGGAGATGGGGATTGATTTGTATATGCTCACCGGTGATAATGCAGCTACGGCAACAGCCATCGCAACACAGGCTGGCATAAAAAATTTCAAAGCAGATATGTTGCCGCATCTGAAAGCGGAGTTTATTCGGCAGTTACAACAGCAAGGCAAAGTGGTTGCCATGGTGGGTGATGGCATCAATGACAGTACCGCATTGGCGACGGCTGATGTGAGTATCGCCATGGGCAAGGGTAGTGATATAGCAATGGATGTTGCGAAGATGACCATCATCTCTTCAGACTTAACAAAAATTCCACAAGCCATTTCACTCTCCAAACAAACCGTAGCCACTATCAAACAAAATTTGTTTTGGGCATTTATCTACAACGTAGTGGGCATACCCATAGCAGCGGGCATCCTTTATCCAATCAACGGCTTTTTATTAAACCCAATGATTGCGGGCGCTGCAATGGCATTGAGCAGCGTGAGTGTGGTGGGGAATAGTTTGAGGTTGAAGTGGAAGAGATAGCTACAGATGAACACATAATTTTAACCAGTACGAATTTTCAATTTATATTATACATCGTTATATTTTAAGCCATTTCTCAGTTGCAAAATAAATATTTCAACATCAACAATGAGGCAATTTTTTGAAACTGACAGACTGGGGCTATTCAAGTATAGCTAATTCTCTAAAATAATTGATTGATTTTTAGTGAGAATCATGGATAGGTAAAAAAAAATTTGAATTATAAAATGAAGTTTTATCTTTGTGAGTGATTACTAACTAACATCGTTTAATTTGATTTTAAAATGCAAGAGTTTACCCATAGACAAATTGAGATAATGGAAGCCGCTACGAATAGAATATCCAAATTCGGTATTCAGAATTTGACTATTAAAACTTTGGCTGAAGATATTGGGCTTTCAGAACCTGCTCTCTATCGCCATTTTAAAAGTAAAAATGAAATCCTTTGGAGCTTATTGGAATACTTCAAAACAGAAATGAAAAACCGTATTCAATCCATTTCATTTAAAACAAGTGATTCGGAGGCGGATAAACTGAGAGCTATTTTCAATTCGCAATTGCAAACCTTTGTTAGCAAACCTGCAATAGTGAGTGTCATTTTCGCAGAAAGCATTTTTCATTACGAAGAAAACTTGAGCAATAAAGTTGCTGAAATCATGGATATGATGCAGGATTTTGTAAAGGCAAATATTAAAAGAGGACAAGAATTAAAACAATACAACAACTTTATAGGTGCTTCTATATTAACAACTATCATTATCGGAGGAATGAGGATGACGGTATTAAAGTGGAAATTATCAAACCATAAATCCAACTTGGTAAAAGACGGCAAAGCTGTCTTGGAAGGAATTTTAAAAATGATTGAAAAGTAAAGCAAAAAAAAATTTATTTAATTATGTTAGTGAATATTCACAAACTTATTTTCATCTTACTACTTTTTATAGGATGGAATAGTGCTCGGGCACAAGAGGTCTGGACACTAAAACAATGTATTGACACGGCACAAGTTCATAACAAAAATTTGCAAATTAACCGTAACAATATCATCATTAGTGAACAAAAGAATAAGGAAGCAAAAGCCAACCTAATTCCAAAAATCACAGCCAATGCCGACTACAAATATTTTTGGGAACTTCCTACGCAGTTAATGCCGTTGAGTGCATTAAATCCAACTGTTTCCGAAGGGCAATTCAGAGATTTGCAATTTGGTGTTCCGCATAACATAAACGCCAACGTGCAGTTGGCAATGCCTATTTACAATCCGCAGTTATATGGTGCCATTAAAGTTACAAAAGCCGCAGGCGAAGTAAACCAACTGCAATATCAAAAATCGGAAGAGCAGGTTTTGTATGACATTACTACACTCTATTACAACGCACAAATTCTGCAACATCAATTGATTTTTTTAGACAGCAATTTGCGTAACACTGGAAAGCTGTTGAAGAATACCGTGCTGCTGAAAGAACAATTGCTGGCAAAGGGGAGCGATGTAAGCAAGGTGAGACTACAAGCGGAGCAGCTTGCTACACAAAGGGAAGTGGCAAACAATAAATACAATCAAATCCTGAATACGTTGAAACTGAATATGGGGATTGATTTAAACACAGAGTTACAAGTTGAAAGCGATGTAGTGCTCAAATCACCTGTTGATTATACACCAACTTCAAGTCTGGATTTTAAAATTATTCAAACACAGAACAAGTTGTTGCAAAGCGAACTTACTACATTGCGGCAGTCAAGGTTTGTGCCTTCGCTTAGTCTTTTTGCCACTTATGGAACAACAGGTTTTGGCTATGATAAAAAACCCAACGAATTTTTGAAATTCTATCCCTTAGGTTTTGCGGGTATTCAACTGAGCTATCCCATTTTTAACGGCACGGTTACACAGCGAAAAATCAATCGGAAAAAGTTTGAAATCAAGAATAATGAACTGCAAGCCGAATTGATTGCCGATAAAAACAAAATGGAAATTGAAAATGCTTCGCAACAACGAGCCGTAGCACAAAAAAACATTACTACCACACAAAGCCAAATTGATTTAGCACAAACGATTTACAACCAAACCCTACTGCAACAAAAACAAGGAACGGCAACTTTAACCGATGTTTTATTAGCAGATAATTCTTTGAGAGAAGCACAGCAGAATTACCTGAATGCGGTGATTGATTATTTGAAAGCGGATTTGGAGCTGAAAAGATTGATGGGGCAATTAAGAATTAAAAATTAAAAGTTAAAAATGAAAAAGATAATCTGGATAATAGCAGGTGTTGCGGTGGTTGGTTTGATGATTTTTAAACTAATCAGCAATAAAAAAACAACTGAAAGCAAGGTGTATCATTATGATAAAGAAAAGCCGATCGCAGTAAGTGTGGACACTGTTCATTTACAAAACATAAATGATGCTGTTGCTTATAGCGGAACTTTTGAACCTAACAGGGAAACTAAAATCAGTGCCGAAACGCAAGGAAAAATAAATACTGTATTAGTAGATGTAGGGAGTTATGTTCGTGCAGGACAAACGCTTATTCAATTAGATAATTCGCTGTTGAAATTACAATTACAATCCGTAGAAGTGCAAATTGAAGGATTGGAAGATGATGTAAAACGATACACGATTTTAACAGAGGCAGATGCTGTTCAGGGCATACAATTAGAAAAAGCAAAATTAGGATTGAAGTCCGCTAAGGTTCAAAAATATTCTCTGCAAGAGCAAATAAACAAAACCACCATCAAAGCTCCGTTCAATGGTGTGGTAACAGCAAAATTGAGTGAGGTGGGAGCTTTTGCAGCACCCGGAGTTCCGCTATTACAGATTACGGATATTGCAATACTAAAATTTACCGTCAATGTCCCTGAAACGGATTTACAACAATTTAAAATCGGTCGGAACTATGCTATTTCCGCAGATGTATTTCCGGATATTTCACTCCCCGGAAAACTTACCATGATAGGAAGCAAAGCCAATATAGGCAATAGTTTCCCATTACAATTTCAAGTAGCTAATACAAAACAATCAGAAATAAAATCAGGAATGTTCGGAAAGGTTTCGTTTTCTGAAAACGAAACAAAACAGGGCATTCTTATTCCCTCTTCTGTCATCATTAACAATGAAAATATCTCACAAGTTTATGTTGTAAAAAGCGGAAAAGCAGTTTTACAAACGATTACTATTTCAAAAAACATCGGCAATAAAACGATTGTAACAGACGGACTAAATCAGGGAGATGTGATTGTTACAAACGGGTTTATTAATCTGTTTGAGGGAGCGAAGGTGGAAGTGAAAAACTAAAAACGAAAAGTGAAAAACTAAAAACTACAAACGAAAAGTGAAAAACTAAAAACGAAAAGTGAAAAACTAAAAACGAAAAGTGAAAAGTGAAAAGTGAATGATGCCTTTTGGTATGTTTATGATGACGATTAAAGTGTAATTTATTAAAATATAGAAATTATGGGAAAGTCTATTTTAAGAGATAAAAGTTATCTATTTGCAATACGAATAGTAAAGTTGTCTCAATTTTTACAAACAGATAAGAAAGAATTTGTATTGAGTAAACAAGTTCTTCGTTCAGGAACAGCAATAGGTGCTTTAGTTAAAGAAGCCGAATACGCTCAAAGTAATGCTGATTTTATTCACAAACTGCATATCGCACTAAAGGAAGCTAATGAAACAGAATATTGGCTTTCCATCTTATTTGATACTGATTACATAGAAAAGCTCTTGTCAGAAAGTTTGATAGCCGACTGTAAAGAGCTAATTGCTTTGCTAATATCTTCCATAAAAACTTTAAAACTGAAAACGAAAAACTAAAAGTGAAAAATACAAGCGAATAGTGATTGCTAACTTTTCATTGTTAACTATTCACTTTTCACTGTTAACTTAATAAAATGAACATCACAGAAATATCCATCAAACGACCATCGCTGATTATTGTTTTGTTCAGCGTGTTTGCTCTTTTGGGAGTAATCGGATTTAAGAATTTGAGTTATGAATTAATGCCTGATTTCAATCAACCCGTTGTGGTGATTAAAACGGTTTACCCCGGTGCTGAACCGAATGAAGTGGAAACTTCTGTTTCCCGAAAAATTGAGGATGCGCTTTCTAATCTGGAGGGTGTGGATTACCTGGTTACAAAGTCGTTGCCTAATGCTTCTATCATCATCGCCAATCTGAAATACGGAACTGATTTGGATAAAACGATGCAGGATGCGCAACGCTTTATTGATAACATCCGAAAAGATTTACCGAAGGATATTCAAAATCCGGTGATTAGTAAAGTATCGCCAAACGATTTGCCGATCATGTCTGTAAGTGCCACGAGTAATTTATCGCCAACAGATTTTTATCAAAAATTGAAAGACGATTTTCTTCCGCAAATACAACAGTTGAAAGGTGTGGCAGAAATTACCGTGCTGGGTGGCGAAGAAAGAGAAATTCAGGTGCAGGCAGATAAAGACAAATTGAAACTTTATAAGATTTCACTTTATCAAGTTGTAGAAGCCATCAATCGTGCAGGCATTGATTTACCGGCCGGAAAGGTGCAAACCGACACAGAAAACAATGCGGTTCGTTTGGTGGGTAAATTCAACACCATCAATGACATTAAAAATGTGCAGGTGGCAATGCCGATGCCGGGAAGTCCGGTGTATGTAAAAGATATTGCCGTAGTAAGAGACGGAGTGAAAGAACAAAGTTCCGTAAGTCGTTTCAACGGGAAAAACGGTATCGGTCTGCTCATAAAAAAACAAGGTGATGCCAATGCGGTAGATGTATCAAAACTCATTCGGGAGAAATTTAAAACCATTGAAAAAAACAACGCTTCATCTGATGTGAAATTTGCAGTTACAGACGACAGTACCGACAACACCATAGCTGCCGTTAATTCGGTAGTGGTTGATTTAATGATGGCGGTTATTCTTGTTTCTCTCGTGATGCTTTTGTTTTTGCGCAGCTTTAGAAACTCATTGATTGTGGCGGTAGCTATTCCTACTTCGTTGATTACGGCTTTTGGCGCTATGTGGTTGTTGGGTTATACACTTAATTTAATGACCTTGCTCGCCATGTCTTTAGTGATTGGCGTTTTGGTGGATGATGCCACAGTAGTGCTGGAAAACATTCAGCGGCATTTAGATATGGGGAAAGAAAAACGAAAAGCATCTTTGGACGGGCGAATGGAGATTGGTTATTCTGCCGTTTCTATTACGCTGGTAGATGTGGTGGTGTTTGTGCCTATTTTGTTTTTGCAGGTGTTCGTTGCCGATATGCTCAAACAATTTTCGGTAGTGATTGTGGTTACGGTGCTCACCAGTTTATTAGTGGGCTTTACGCTCACGCCCTGGTTGTCTTCACGCATCGGAAAGAAAGACGATTTACAACCGACTAACCTTTTCAATCGCTTTTTACTGTGGTTTGAAAAGCAGTTAAATAATTTCATCAACTGGTATGGCAAAAAATTGAATTGGGTATTGCATCACAAACTCATTTTCACCGGATTTATTTTATTGCTTTTTGTAATAACGGCATTGGTGATGAAACAAGGCATCATTGGTAAAGAATTAATTGCTACGGGCGATCAGGGAAAATTCAGGCTGGGGCTTGAGTTTGATAAAAGTGTGTCGCTGCAACAAAACAATCTCATTTCCGAAAAAATTGAAAACTATATACTGAAACAACCGGAAGTGGCTAGCTTATTCAGCAATGTAGGCGGACCAAGTTCAGGCATTGGTAGTTTGGGAGTAGGAATGGCGAACAAAACGGAGTTTACGGTTCAATTAAAAATGAAGAATGAAGAATTAAAAAAAGCCGGTATCAAGAAAATTTCTACGGAAGCATTTATGCGGAACTTGAGAGATAGTTTGCAAAAGGAATATTCAGGTATCAATTTTTCAATGATGGCTTTGGGTTTGGTGCCTCGTTCTGCACCTATTGAAATTACTTTGAGCGGAAGCAACTTGCATGAAGTAATGAAAACAGGAAGTGGTTTAAAATCGGTGATTGAAAAAATTCCGGGTGCGGATAATGTGCGTTTGTCGGTAGAAGCAGGAAGCCCAGAATTGAAAGTAATTCCCGATAAAGATAAAATGCAACGCTTAGGTTTAAACACCGCTTATGTAGGCATGAATTTAAGAACTGCTTTTTCAGGAAATGATGATGCCACACTCACCGAAAACGGAACGGAATATCCGGTGAGAATTTGGTTAGATCAATTCAACCGGAAAAATTATGATGATGTAAAGCAACTCTATGTTGTTAACCCGATGGGAATACCGGTTCAGGTGTCGCAGTTTGCCGATATTGAAAAAGACAATTCACCTTCTTTGTTAGAAAGAAAAGACCGCCAGCCTGCAGTTACATTAACAGCCGATGCTTTAGGTCGCCCTTCGGGAACAGTAGCTGATGATGTAGTTGCATACATTCAAAAAAATCCTTTGCCCGATGGTATTCAAATGACCTGGGGCAGCGATATAAAAAGGCAAAACGACAGTTTCGGGGCGTTGGGTTCTGTATTGCTGGTTTCGTTTATTTTGATTTATCTGATTATGGTAGCGCTGTATGATAGTTTCATCTATCCTTTTGTGGCGCTCTTTGCCATTCCCGTAGCCGCTATCGGAGCATTTCTCGCATTGAATTTATCGCTTAGCCATTTGAGTTTATTTGCATTGCTGGGGTTGATTATGCTGATGGGATTGGTAACCAAAAATTCTATCTTGATTGTGGACTTCACCAATCAACTAAAAGCGGAAGGAAAAACTTTCAGAGAGGCAATAATACAGGCAAGCAAAGAACGAATGCGCCCTATTCTGATGACTACACTTTCTATGGCAATCGGTATGTTGCCCATTGCATTAGCCACCGGAACCTCTGCCGAATGGAAAAATGGATTAGCCTGGGTAATTATTGGCGGCTTACTTTCTTCCTTGGTGCTCACCGTTTTCTTAGTGCCGATGGTTTATTATGTGGTGGATAGCATGAAAGAAAAGTTAATGAAACCAAAAGTGATGTAAGTCATATTACTGTTTAACTCATTTACTTATTTTTGCATTGTGAAAAAATTAGTAACAACATTCTTTCTATTCATCTTCTTGAGTGCAAACACTGCATTTGGAGAAGTGTTGAAAATGCCGTTGCTCATTCACCATTACATTGAACATACTCAGGAAGATAACGACAATTCTATCCTTGACTTTTTAGCCCAACATTACGGCAACAAATGCAATCATCAGCATAGCAACAATCATCACAACCACGAAAAATTACCTTTCAAAACGGCTGATTGTCATTTTGCTCAGGTAATTACAGTTGCTCCAACATTTATTACATTTACTCAGGCAATTCCTTCAATAGCTGAAATAAAAATCCCTGCGCAACAACAGGATTATTCCAACGCCTACCTCGGTAGTATCTGGCAACCGCCAAAAGTTTCTTAGTTTTTTTTAATAGCAATAGGTAACAGGCAATAAGCAATAAGCAACTCATTGTCTTTAATTACGCATTGCTAATTGCAGATTGCACATTGCTAATTGCACAACTAAGAAATATAAAAAATGCTGAATAAAATAATTGAATTCTCTATTAAAAATAAACTCATCATTGGTCTTTCCGTCCTCGGGTTGATTGCCTATGGTGCTTATGAAGTAAAAAAACTTCCGATTGATGCTGTGCCCGACATCACCAATAATCAGGTGCAGGTCATAACGATTGCGCCTGCATTGGGAGCGCCTGATGTAGAGCGGTTAATTACTTTCCCGATTGAACAGGTAAATAATAACATTCCGGGGCTGATTGAACTCAGGAGTTTTTCCCGCTTTGGTTTATCGGTTGTTACCATTGTGTTTGATGATAAAACCGACATTTATTGGGCAAGGCAGCAGGTAGCAGAACGCCTACAACAAGCACAGGAGCAAATTCCAAAAGGATTTGGAACTCCTGTGTTAGCACCTGTTACTACAGGTCTGGGTGAAATTTATCAGTATGCGGTTCGTCCCAAAAAAGGGTATGAAAACAAATACAATGCAATGGAATTACGCACAATTCAGGATTGGATAGTGCGCAGACAACTGTTGGGAGTAAAAGGCGTTGCCGAAGTGAGCAGTTTTGGCGGTTTGCTTAAACAATATGAAATAGCAGTAGTGCCCGAAAAATTGATGGCTTATGGAATAACCATCAGCGATGTTTTCAATGCTCTTGAAAAAAATAATCAAAACACCGGTGGTTCATACATTGAAAAAGGACCTACCATACTGTTTATCCGCAGTGAAGGATTAGTGGGAACGATAGATGATATTCAAAACATTGTGGTAAAAAATCTTCCTACAGGAATTCCATTGCTGATTCGTGATGTAGGTGAAGTTCGTTTCGGCAATGCCCCACGCTATGGCGCCATGACCTACAATGGAGAACAACAGGTTTCCGGTGCAGTAGTGATGATGCTGAAGGGAGCAAACAGCAATGAGGTGATTCAAAATATTAAAGAACGGATTGCTGCTATTCAAAAATCATTACCCGAAGGTGTGGTGATAGAGCCATTCCTTGACAGAACCAAAATGGTGAACAATGCCATCAGCACCGTTACTAAAAACTTAATGGAAGGTGCGCTGATAGTGATTTTTGTGTTGGTATTGTTTTTAGGAAATCTTCGTGCAGGATTGCTGGTAGCATCTGTTATTCCACTCTCCATGTTATTTGCCATTATCCTGATGAACACTTTTGGTGTAAGTGGAAACCTGATGAGTTTAGGTGCATTGGATTTTGGATTGATTGTGGACGGAGCTGTAATTATTGTGGAGGCAGTAATGCACAAGCTCACGCACAGCAAGTTATTTGCAAAAGTTAATAAGCTTTCACAAAGCGAAATGGATAGCGAGGTAAAAACATCTGCATCCAGAATGATGAACAGTGCTGTATTTGGTCAGATCATTATCCTCATTGTTTATCTCCCCATTTTCTCTTTGCAGGGTATAGAAGGAAAAATGTTTAAGCCGATGGCTCAAACAGTTGCCTTTGCTTTATTGGGAGCTTTTGTATTGTCGCTGACTTATATTCCGATGATGAGTTCTTTGTTTTTAAGTAAAAAGATTTCGCACAAAGAAACTTTCTCTGATAAAATGATGAATCGTATAGAACGGTTTTATCAAAAGTATCTCACTAAAATATTGCGCTATCAAAAGACTGTATTAGCATCTATAGCTGGATTGTTTGTTGCGGCAATATTGGTATTGACAACTTTAGGCGGTGAGTTTATTCCTTCTTTACCGGAAGGCGATTTCGCTGTGGATACAAGGGTGCTGCCGGGTAGTAATTTGAATACTTCCATTGAAGCCGCATCAAAAGCGTCAAAAATCATTTTACAAAAATTTCCTGAGGTAGAAAAAGTCGTTACTAAAACAGGAAGCAGCGAAGTGCCCACCGACCCGATGGCTGTGGATGCATCGGATATGATGATTATTCTGAAACCAAGAAAGGAATGGACTTCGGCAAAAACATATCCCGAATTGGAATCAAAAATTGCTAAGGAATTAGAAGCAGTATCGGGTGTATCATTTGGTTTTCAATATCCGGTAGCCATGCGTTTCAACGAACTGATTTCGGGTGCAAGGCAGGATGTGGTTTGTAAAATATTCGGAGAAAATTTAGATACGCTGGCACATTACGCCAATCTGTTAGGAAAAATTTGTAATACCGTTGACGGAAGTGAAGCGCTTTATGTAGAGCCGGTTTCGGGTATGCCGCAGATTGTAGTAAAATACAATCGGAGTGTGATTGCGCAATATGGTTTAAACATCAGCGACATCAACCGGGTGGTTAATGCAGCTTTTGCAGGCGAAAGCAGCGGTATGGTGTATGAGGGTGAAAAGCGATTTGATTTGGTAGTGCGTTTGTCGGGCAGTAAAAGAAAAAATCTGGAAGATGTGCAACAATTACTGATAGCCACACCACAGGGAACACAAATTCCATTAAGCACGGTTGCTACCGTTGCTGTTGAAGACGGACCAAATCAGATTCAAAGAGAAAATTCGCAACGCAGAATTATTGTAGGTTTTAATGTGCGTGGCAGAGATATTCAAAGCACGGTGCATGAACTGCAACAAAAAGTAGAGCAGCAAATAAAATTACCTCCCGGTTATTTTATGACTTACGGTGGTGCGTTTGAAAATCTGGAAGCAGCCAAGACGAGATTATATGTGGCTGTTCCGGTGTCGTTATTGTTAATCTTCCTCCTACTCTATTTTGCTTTTGGCTCTGTAAAGCAAGGATTGCTGATTTATACTGCCATTCCGCTATCGGCAATAGGCGGAATTTTTGCTTTGGCAATAAGAGGCATTCCTTTCAGTGTGAGTGCCGGCATTGGCTTTATTGCATTGTTTGGTGTAGCCGTTTTGAACGGCATTGTACTGGTTGCAGAATTTAATCGCTTAAAAAGCGAGGGTTACAAAAACCTGAAGCGCATTGTGATTATGGGAACCAAAGTTCGTTTGCGGCCTGTATTGATGACGGCTTTTGTAGCATCGCTTGGCTTTCTGCCTATGGCGCTCAGTCATGGTGAAGGTGCCGAAGTGCAACGCCCTCTGGCAACTGTAGTGATAGGTGGTTTGTTGGTAGCTACCTTCTTAACGCTTTTCGTTCTACCTATTTTGTATATCATTTTTAATAAAGGATTTTCAATGAAAAATAAATCAATCAAAATAAAATCTGTTTTGGTCATAGCTTTTGCATATTGCCTATTGCCCATTGGCAATTCTGCAAGCGCCCAAACAAAAATCACACTTCAACAAGCCATTGATACTGCATTAGCAAATAACCTCTCAATAAAAAACGAGCAACTGAAAAGTGAATATCATCAGAAGCTAATCAAGTCAGGGGCTAATATTCCTGTCACCAATATCAATGGAGAGTATGGACAAATCAATAGCTTTTATGCTGATGTGAAGATGAGCTTATCTCAGTCGTTCAGTTTTCCGACAGTGTATGTGAAACAGAAGAAGTTATTGAGTGAAGAATGGAAAAGCAGTTTATTGAATGTGCAGATAAAAGAAGCAACATTGAAGAAAATGGTAGCAGTAGAATATTTCAACTTGTTGTATCTGCAACAAAAGAAAAATCTATTACTGAAAAACGATAGTTTGTTCGCTACTTTTTTAAGTAAAGCAACGCTGCGGTTCAACAAAGGTGAGAGCAATATTTTAGAAAAAACAACTGCCGAAAACCAACGAGGTCAGATTGCTTTACAACTGTTGCAACTGGAGCAAGATGCAGAAATTGTTCAATTACAATTTCAACTGTTGCTGAATACTACAACTGTTTTCTCTCCCAGTGAAACTGAATTGATGGTAAATAGTTTAACTGTAATAGATAGCGCAGGTCTCTCAAAGCATCCAATGATGCAGTATTGGAAACAACAACAAAATATTGCAACTGCCAACACCAGATTGGAGCGCTCCAGATTATTACCCGAGCTTACGCTGGCTTACAACCTGATGGGCATGAAAGGAATGGGTGCAAATAATATAGAATACAACAACACACCTCAGTTTCATTCGGCACAAATTGGTTTAGGCATCCCCATTTTTGCAGGAAGTCAAAAGGCTAAAATCAAGGCTTCAAAAATAAATGAGCAAGTAACAAACAACGAATACGAAGTAAACTTTAAAAAAACAGAAGCTGATTTTGCAGCCGCCATCAGGCAATATCAAAAATATCAGGATGCTGTTCGCTATTTTGAAAACACGGCTCTCAAAAATGCCGAAACTATTCACACTACTGCCAACAAACAATTTCTGAATGGAGAGATCAATTATTTAGAATGGGTATTACTAATAAATCAATCCATCAATATCCAAAGCGATTATGTAGAGGCATTGCATAACAGGAATAATGCGCTGGCAGAAATTAAGTTTTATCAAAATCAATAAAATCATCTAAACAATGAAGAAGTTAAATAAAAAATATACAATGGGCAATGGGCAATGGGCAAATTGCAATGGGCAAATTGCAATGGGCAATGAGAAATGGGAAATAAGCAATGGGAAATTTGCAATGGGCAATGGGCAATCTATTATTGTTTATTGCAGATTGCTTATTGCTCGTTTTACAAAGTATCACAAATTGCTAATTGCATATTGCTTATTACTTATCACTTCGTCCTGCAACAATAAGCAAACAAGTAACGAACAAATAAATACAACAACACAAAAAAACGTTGTAAGTCTTACCGATGCACAATATAAAAATGCCGGAATTGAAACAGGGAAAATAGATTCTCAGTTTGTTTCATCGGTCTTAAAACTAAACGGCAAAATAGATGTGCCTCCGCAAAATATGGTATCCATCAGCGTTCCTTTGGGCGGATATTTAAAATCCACTAAACTATTACCGGGGATGCACATCAGCAAAGGCGAAGTGTTAGCCACAATGGAAGATCCTCAATATATTCAACTGCAACAGGATTATCTCACTGCCAAAGCGCAGTTATCATTATTAGAAAGTGAATACAATCGTCAAAAGGAGCTAAACGAAAGCAAAGCCGCCAGCGACAAAATCTTTGAGCAGGCAAAGGCAAATTATCTCACACAAAACATTCTAATCAAATCATTAGAACAGAAATTGTCTTTGATCGGTTTAAATTCTGTAAATATTACTCCCAATAACATATCAAAGAGTATCCATCTTTATTCACCCATTAACGGGTTTGTTTCGGCAGTAAATGTAAATGTGGGCAAATATGTTACGCCCAGCGATGTGTTATTTGAATTGGTAAATCCCAATGATATTCATTTGGCTTTAACGGTTTTTGATAAAGATGTAAACAAACTCGCAATAGGTCAAAAAGTTTTTGCTTACACCAATATTCATCCTGAAAAAAAGTATGAATGTGAAATTATTTTAATCAGCAAAAACCTGGGTAGCGATAATGCCACACAAGTGCATTGTCATTTTAAACAATATGATAAATCACTTTTACCCGGCATGTTTATGAATGCAGATATTGAGCTTTCAGGCAGCAAAGTAGCTGTATTGCCTGATGATGCAGTAATTAGCTATGAAAATAAAAACTATGTGTTTATAGAAGTCGGAGATAAACAATTTAAGATGCAAGAAGTGCAAATTGGCAATGCAGAGAACGGGTTTACTGAAATAACAAATGCAGAAGATTTCAGAGCAAAAACCGTTGTATTAAAAGGTACTTACAATTTATTAATGGCATTGAAAAACACTTCTGATGAATAAAATAAATTAAAAAATATTCTTAACAATTTAAAATTTAAATTATGAACAACGCACACTTTCATTTATTGGTAAACCATTTACCTATTATTTTTCCTGTTGCAGGAATTATTGTGATGATACTCGGCTGGATAATAAAATCGGAGGCAGTAAAAAGGACTGCTTATTTTATTTTTATTTTAGCAGCGCTTGGTTCTGTAGCTGCTATGTTAAGCGGTGAGAGCGCAGAAAATTCAATAGAAAAGCTAAACGGTGTTTCCAAGGACTTTATAGAGACACATGAAGATGCCGCAAAAACATTTGCCATTCTTGCTTATACTTTAGGTGCAGTTTCGCTAATTGGTTTATGGGCAAGTTGGAAGAAAAAAGTAATTTCAAATATTATTTCAATAAGCGTATTGGTTTTTGCACTGGTTTTGATGGTATTTGCCAAACAAGTGGGAACAACAGGAGGCGAAATTATTCATACAGAAATACGAAATAATCAGTTGGCTGGTGGAGCTGCTAATGATGACTAAGTGAATAACTATATTATAAACTACAATGGTATACAATATTCCAGAGCAGTTGAAAGGCCTTACCGAAGCAGAAGTAAAATCTGCCCAACATCAATTTGGTTTCAATGAATTGGCCACTAAACAAAAACCCACTTGGTATTCGCTGTTATTCAGCATTTTAAAAGAACCAATGCTATTGTTGCTATTAGCTGTTTCTATTATCTACCTGGTAGTGGGAAATTATGCCGAAGCTTTATTTATGTTAGTTGCTATCGTTGCTGTTTCAGCCATTTCTTTTTATCAGGACAATCGCAGTAAAAAAGCATTGGAGGCCATTGAGAAACTGAATGAACCTCTAAGTGTGGTTATCCGAAATTCAAAAGTAATTTCCATACCCACCCATGAATTAACCATTGATGATTTATGTATTGTTGAAGAAGGAAAAATGATTAATGCAGATGGAAAAATAGTACACAGTAATGATTTTTCTGTCAATGAAGCCTCACTCACAGGAGAAAGTTTTTCAGTATTCAAAAGCATTGAAACAGAAGACAGAAATATATATAGCGGCACATTAGTGGTTTCTGGGCTGGCTATTTTTAAAATAAGCGCCATAGGGAAAAATACCCGAATCGGAAAACTGGGCCAATCAATTCAGGATATAAAAAATGAAGATTCTCCATTGCAAATTCAGATAGCAAAGTTTGTGAAAGCAATGGCTATTATAGGGATCATTATTTTTTTATTAGTATGGATTTACAGCTATCTGCAAACAAATAGTTTTGTTAATAGTTTGTTGGTTGGGCTTACAATGGCCATGTCTGTATTGCCGGAAGAAATTCCGGTTGCATTTACCACTTTTATGGCATTGGGTTCCTGGAAACTCATGCGTCAAGGAATTATAATAAAACGAAGCAGTATAGTAGAAACTTTAGGCAGTACCACTGTTATTTGTACCGACAAAACCGGAACTATTACTGAAAATTCTATGCAACTAAAGTTGTTATTTGATTTTAAATCTGCTTCTACTTTTAGCGAATATGATTTTAATAATACAACATTAGCAGAACTAATTGAATATGCCATGTGGAGTAGCGAGCCTGTTCCCTTTGACCCCATGGAAAAAGCATTACACAATACATATCAGCAAACTACAAAAAGGGATGAACGAAGCTGTTTTAAAATGATTCATGAATATCCACTGAGTGGAAAGCCTCCGATGATGACGCATATTTTTGAAAGCGATAACGGAGAAAGAATCATTGCTGCCAAAGGAGCACCTGAAGCAATACTGGCAGTATCGATCCTTTCAGAAAATCAAAAGAATGCAGTCAGACAACAGATAAAAACCTTTGGGAAGCAGGGATTCCGTGTTTTGGGTGTTGCTAAATCAACATTTGCAGGCAATCATTTTCCCAATCAACAACAAGATTTTCTGTTTGAATTTTTAGGGTTGACCGTATTTTACGACCCACCTAAAAAAGGAATTAAAGAAGTATTTCAAAAAATTTATAACGCAGGCATAAAAGTGAAAGTAATAACCGGTGATAATACCGATACAACTCATGCCATAGCACAGCACGCAGGTATTTTAAATAATACATCGCCTGTAAATGGTGCTGAAATAGCACAATGCAGTAAAGAAACTTTAGCAGCGATTTCTGAAAACACTACTTTATTTACCCGTATGTTTCCGGAAGCAAAACTATCTGTTGTGAATGCATTAAAAGAAAAAGGAGAAGTAGTAGCTATGCTGGGGGATGGTGTGAATGATGCGCCTGCATTGAAAGCTGCACATATTGGCGTTGCCATGGGAAATAAAGGAACAGAAATTGCAAAAGCAGCAGCTTCTCTGGTTATTGTTGATGATGATTTGGATAAACTGGTTCTGGGTGTTGCTGCCGGCAGAAGAATTTATAGTAATATTAAAAAAGCGGTTCAATATATTATCTCCATTCACATACCTATTATTCTTACGGTTTCGTTGCCGTTATTTATGGGATGGGTCTATCCTGAAATTTTTACACCGGTGCATGTCATTTTCCTGGAGTTGATCATGGGACCTACTTGTTCCATTGTTTATGAAAACGAACCTCTGGAAAAAAATGCCATGCTCCGAAAACCAAGAAAAATGACAGATACTTTTTTAAATGGAAAGGAACTTACCATCAGCATTATTCAAGGAATTGTAATTACACTGGGCATTTTGGTTGCTTATCAATGGGCTGTACAAAACGGGGGAAGCGAAGAAAAAACAAGGGCAATTGTTTTTGCTACTTTAGTTTTTGCTAATATTTTTTTAAGTTTTATCAATCGCTCTTTTTACTACAGTATTTTTGAAAGTTTTAATAACAAAAACTGGTTAATGCCGGCAGTTACGCTTCTTACCCTGATATTTCTTACCTTAATTCTGTATGCAGTTCCTGTTTCAAAATTTTTCAAAACAACAAATCTTAGGTTCTCAGAACTATTGGTAACTCTTGTAATAGCAGCTGCCTCTGTTTTGTGGTTTGAGTTGTATAAGTGGATTGTAAGAAGAAAGGCTTAGTAATAAGTTCGCGGTTTTATGTATAAAACTCATGCATAAAAAGCATACCTCTTAACTGTAAATTTAACAAATCAAACCAGAAATTGTGTAACAACCTTTTAATTTTTATACTACAACTTTGTACCATAAAAATTATGTTATGGAAAATAAAAATCAGGTTTTTCAATTTAAAACAAACATAAATTGCAGTGGTTGCGTTGCAGCGGTAGCACCTCACCTGAATAATGCGGAAGGCATTGAGAATTGGACTGTGGATACTGCCAATAAAGACAAGATACTAACGGTGCAGTTTGTCGGTATTTCAGAGGAACAGGTTATAGATGCTGTTCAAAAAGCAGGTTATAAAATAGAATCATTAAATAAATAAACACTCAAAATGAAAAAAGCAATCTTCGCAATGGCGCTAATGTTGTTTGGCTGTTCAGCATTTGCTCAAAACGCCGATCAAATGTTGAACAGTTATATCGTCATTAAAAAAGCATTGGTAAAAAGCGATACCAAAGCTACATCTGATGCTATTAATGATTTTTATACATTAGTGAATGAAGGAGAAGATTTTGCCCTAAGGACCGAGGTGCTAAAAACTGCTGAAACACTTATGAAGTCAACTGATTTGAAGGGCCAGCGAAATGCATTTAAAGACTTTTCTATATCATTTTGGTCGTTTGTAAAAAATGCAGAAAAAATAAGCCAGCCTGTATATTATCAATATTGCCCGATGGCAAAAGGCTATTGGATGAGTTTTGAAAAGAAAATTGAAAACCCATACTATGGTGCATCTATGTTGAGCTGTGGCAAAGTGGTAGAAACAAAAGAATAAAAAATATCATCTAAAGCGTAGCCGGGAAGTACGCTTTTTTAATTTCTTTTATCCAAAGCAAATTATACAATGCATATCCGTGCATACAAAATCATTGCAGTTATTATTACGCTGCTTTTTGTACAAAAAAGTTTTGCACAGAAAATCGTTCACTACAATTTGTATGTAAAAGATACCATCGTCAATTATGCCGGTAAAGAAAAAAGGGCAATTGCAGTAAACGGGCAAATACCCATGCCTACACTGGAATTTACGGAAGGCGATACGGCGGAAATTGTTGTGCACAATTTATTGCAAGAAAATACATCGCTGCACTGGCACGGTGTTTTTGTTCCGAATAAAGAAGATGGTGTACCTTATCTCACTCAACAACCTATACGACCGGGAACCATTTATACATACCGGTTTCCTATTATTCAAAATGGTACACATTGGTATCATTCCCATTCAGGTTTGCAGGAACAGATAGGCATGTATGGAAATTTTATTATCCATAAAAAAACAGATGACTCTACTTTCAGAAAAGGGATTGATGATTTGCCAACACTTCCGGTAATCCTTAGTGAATGGACAAACCTGAACCCCAACAACATACACCGCATGTTGCACAACGCCAACGATTGGTTTGCGATTAAGAAAGGCTCCACCCAGAGTTATGCAGAAGCCATACGCAGCGGGCATTTCAAAACAAAACTCACCAATGAGTGGAAACGCATGCTGGCAATGGATGTCAGCGATGTGTATTATGAAAAAGTGCTGATGAATGGAAAAAATATTTCTTCCCTCGACACCATTAATGGCAAACCAATTAAAGGCAGTGATAAAATACGCTTGCAGGTTTCAAATGGTGGCGCCTCATCTTATTTCTGGTTGCGCTATGCCGGCGGAAAAATAACAGTGGTTGCCAATGATGGCAATGATGTGGAGCCGGTAGAAGTGGACCGGTTGTTGATTGCCGTTTCTGAAACCTATGATATTGTATTGACAATCCCGGAAAATAATAAGTCGTATGAACTGATGGCTACCACGGAAGACCGCACCCAATCTGCCAGCTATTTTTTGGGTAATGGAGTAAAAAAGCATATCGGAGCCTTACCAAAACTGAAATATTTTGATGGGATGAAGATGATGAATGACATGATGAAGATGAATGGCGAGATGGATGATATGGGCATGAGTATGAGCCTGCAACAAATGGATATGAACAATGTGATGTACCCTGAGATTACTGGTGAAGAAAAAAAGAAAAGTATGGATGGCATGAATATGGAAAATGCAGATTATTCTATGCATCCGATGCAGAAAGATATTGTTACATTAAATTATGCGATGATTAAATCACCGAAAAAAACGACACTACCGAAAGATACACCTGTAAAAGAATTAAAATTTACCCTCACCGGCAATATGAACCGCTATGTGTGGAGCATGGACAACAAAGTGCTTTCTGAAACAGATAAAATCCCGGTGAAGAAAGGGGAGATACTCAGAATTGTTTTATACAATAATTCTATGATGCGCCATCCGATGCATTTGCATGGCTTTGATTTCAGGGTATTAAACGGGCAAGGAGATTATGCTCCTTTGAAAAACGTATTGGATATCATGCCCATGGAAACCGACACGATTGAATTTCAGGCGAACAAAGAAGGCGATTGGTTTTTTCATTGTCATATTCTGTATCACATGATGGCGGGTATGAACAGGGTGTTTGCAGTGGACAATTATCAAAATACTTATTTACCCAATAAAGCGAAAGCCTATAAAGTGTTGCAGCGTGAAAGTAATATGCCACACTTCATGATACAAAATGATTTTGCAAGCAATGGCAATGACGGAGAATTGATGTTGCAAAATGCAAGATGGAGCCTGAGTACGGAGTGGCGATTGGGCTACAACACTATGCATGGTTACGAAACCGAAACACATATTGGTCGTTATGTTGACAGAATGCAATGGTTCATGCCCTTTATAGGTTTTGACTGGCGTTACCGGAAAATGGGAATAGATGAACATGAAAAAAATATTTTTGGGCAAAAGAATGAAAAAGATAATCGTGCCGCATTTAGCCTTGGTTTTAATTACCTGCTTCCCTTGCTGGTCAATTTTCAGGCAGAAGTATATCACGATGGTATTGTGCGTCTGCAACTGATGCGGGAAGATATTCCTGTTTCGAAAAGGCTGAGGGCAGGCTTTATGCTGAATACAGATTTGGAATACATGGCTGACCTAAAATACATCTTCACAAAAAACTTCAGTATCCGTACACATTACGACAGCGATATGGGCTGGGGTGTTGGCCTGGTGATAAGTTATTAAAGAAAAGGCGCAGCATTTTTTTAAATGATAATTTCTGAAGAGCGTAATTAAGTAATTAACAGCCAGATTAAATTCTTTCTAAATTTTCTTTTGTAAATTTTCCATTGGCATTGCCGGTATTTACTGTGGTTGCAGGCTCAAACAAAAGCACCCACACTTCTTCCTTAGCAACAGGTTTATGCGCTACATTTTTTGGTACTATAATAAATTCATTCTCATTAATTGTTACGGCTTTGTCTCTAAACTCAATGGTGAGAGAACCTTTTACAACCATAAAAAGTTCATCTTCATTCTCATGTTCATGCCAGACAAATTCACCTTTTAATTTCGCAAGCTTTACTTGCTGCCCATTTAATTCGCCAACAATTTTAGGCGACCAATGTTCTGCGAACAATGAAAATTTTTCTTTTATGTTTATTTTCGTCATGAGTTGAAAGCGAAATTTGTTTATAATAAATTGGGTGATATTTTTTTATTTAACCATTAAGATGTTTTGGGCATAATTCAAAAAGGTAAAATAACCTTAACGGAAAATATATTATCAAAGCTTTCAGACTAATCTCTCAACACCACTTTCCACCTTTCGCCTTCAGCAATTTTCTTAATGAACTCATTTCGCTGTTCCAGCATATTTTTCATATAATGGGTGAGATACAATTGGTTGAACCATTTTCCTAAAAAACCATAAGGGGTTTCAAAATGAAAAAGATTGATAAGAATGGTGCCATTGTCGCAAGGTTTAAAATGGTTTTCATGTTTCATCATCTTAAAATCGCCCTGCAATTGCTCATCAGTAAAAGTTTCATATTTTTTCATCTCCGTAATCTTTACACGCAGCAAACGGGTTTTAAAAAAATGTTTTGCCTTCCAAGTTACCGTTTCATCTTTTTCTATTAATCCAAAGCGGGTGCCGGCTACCGCATCTTCGCAATATCGTTCCATTGACTCTTTGTGCAGCCCAATATGCCGGCATAGATCAAAAACTACCTGCGCCGGCGCTGCAATAAATGTAGTGAGATGGATTGTAGGCATATCAATAGAAATAAAATTCCGCATTAAAAATACATCAGCAATAAAAGAAAATTACTTCAACCGGCTTTCAAAAATTATGCAAAAGGAAGCTTCACCACTTTTGCTTTCAGCATTTTATCTCTTACTTGTATGAATATTTCCGTATCAATAGCGGCCGATGCGCTAAGTACATACCCGAGTCCAATGGCTTTACCCAGGCTGGGCGACTGAGTGCCGGATGTTACCCGACCTATTGTTTCACCGGATGTATTTTTTATTTCATATCCATGTCGGGGTATTCCTTTTTCTAAAAGTTCAAATCCCGCGAGCTTTCTTATGGATCCTTCCGCTTTCTGTTTTTCAAAAATGGCTTTTGAGTTAAAGTCTTTTGTAAACTTAGTTATCCAGCCTAGCCCGGCTTCAATGGGCGAAGTCGTGTCATCAATATCATTCCCATAAAGACAAAATCCCATTTCAAGTCTCAGTGTATCTCTGGCACCAAGGCCTGCCGGTTTTAACCCATATGGCTCGCCTGCTTTAAAAATGGCATCCCAAATTTTATCTGCATCATTTTCTTTGTTCTCAAAATAAATTTCTACCCCGCCGGCACCTGTATATCCGGTAGCGCTGATGAGTACGTTGCTGACTCCCGCAAAACTTCCTTTTTCAAATGTGTAATACTTCATGTTCAATAGATCGATATCTGTAAGAGGCTGTAATATTCTGGTTGCATGTGGGCCTTGTACAGCAAGCAATCCTGTTTTGTCGGATATGTTATGCATCTCTACAGATTTGTTATTGAACTGCTGAATCCAGTTCCAATCCTTTTCTATGTTAGAAGCATTTACGACAAGCATATATGCACCCGATTCGCTTTTGGCAGGGTCGTGTACTTCCAGACAATAAACAAGCAGGTCATCAACAATACCCCCGTTGTTATTGGGCAAGCAACTATATTGTACCTGGCCTGCCTTCAATTTTGCTGCATCATTGCTGGTTACACGCTGTATCAAATCCAAAGCATTTGATCCTTTCAGGATAAATTCTCCCATGTGGCTTACATCAAAAATGCCTGCATTTTTTCTTACCGCTGCGTGTTCATCATTGATGCCTGTATAAGAAATGGGCATATTGTATCCGGCAAATGCAGCCATTTTTGCACCCAGTGCAATATGTTTATTAGTAAAAGGAGTGTTCTTCATAAATTTTTTTGTACTTGGTTTATTTGGAGGCAAATGTAACAAAAAGCCCCCTTCAAAATATGAAGGAGGCTTGTTCTTATCTCGCTTTTAAAAAGGTGGAGATGTACCCAACCAAAGGGTTATTAAAATAAAATAGTGGCGGATGATACAGGCGAAGGACTAATGCTATATGCCGTTTCTGTTTCGTTTACTTTGTTATTAATAAATGTGCCGGAATTATTTTGAAGTAATTTTTGTTTTTCTTCCAGTTTTTTTATTTTCATACTGTCTTGTTTTTGCCTGTTTCTTAATTCTTCAATTTCTTTCTGATTTTCAATTGAATCATTTGAATCATCGTATCTCTTTATTTTGATTTCATCAACCGCTTTACCATCGGGGCGATGTAGTTGTTTATCTTCGCCCATTATGTAATCAACGTCGGTTTCATATTCAAATCGGTTTCTCCACTCGTGTTCGTCTTCTATTTCTATACCTACATTTTTATGTAGCCTGCGTTTGATTTTAAAATTAACCTGACTTAGTTTTTCTGCAACCGACTCATCAAAGCGGATTTTTTTGCCTACCGGCACTTGTATTTGAATATGCACCTGTTGAAAACGGAATTTTTTATCCTTGCTGATAGCATATCCATTTCCCAAATCAAGAATACTGTCTTTATAATTTACATTGTACTGAATGGCAATGGCTCTGTTGTAAGCTTCTTCGGCCGAACGGCCATAGCTGTATTTTTTGATAATAACGTGATAATTACCATCCAAACTGGGAACTACTTCATCAATTTTTACAGTGGAAAGGCGCAAGGTATCGGGTGTCAAACTCCACCCATCATTATCATCATTCCACCATCTGCTTCTGGTTTGCTCCAGCTCGGCAGCTGTTACGGCTACTATCATTTTTCCATTGGCAGGCTGCGTGATTGTAATTTCTTTTCCGCCATCATTCTTCCAGTAATTGAAATCATTGGAAATGCTGGAAGCAAATAATACGGCACATATCCAACCCAGAACCCACAGACCACCAAATGTCCATCCCAGATAATTATTGCGAGAGCGAACTTTTATGACTCTTCTGATAACCCACACAATAAAACCTATGAGTGGAACACCTAAGAAGAAAATAAGTGTGCCCCATGCATAAAGTTGTTGACTTTTGCTAGTCCACAAAAAATTATTAACAGGCCACCAGGCAGCACCGCTAAATATTAAAGCAATTAGAGCTACAAACAAACCAAAGGCAATACAGCCGACTACAAAAAGTAAGAAGGCTTTAAAAAGAACACCGATGATATGCCCGACACCATTATTAGACCGGCGTGCCGTATCTCTTACTTCATTTGCAAAAGCACTACCTTTATTGGTGGTAAATTCTTTTGCACGGGTTCCAAAATTTTGTGCCGTTTCTTTTACTTCCTTGCCCCATTCCTGCATTCGGTCCTTCATACCTTCCATACTTTCCTTTACATTTTGACGAATACGGTTTACATCCACCGTTTCTCCCCGCATTTCCATTTTTTGATAATCACTGCCGGCTTCTGGAAGTACAATCCATAAAATAATATAAGCCAAAATAAATGTTCCGGTAAAGGAACCGATACCTACACTTAATTTAAAGTCGAAATCGCTGTGAAATCGAAACCCGGAAAGTATGCTGATGATTAAATTGAGCAATATCGGCGCTGCAAATATGAGCCGTATGGTATTTGCACTTTTATGAAAATAAGCACCCAATCCGCCCGCTACTCCGGCAATCATTTTATCATCTGGATTACGATATAATCTTCTGCCCGAATAACCTTCCAGATCTTTTGGAGGTAATACAATCCATAAAATAATATAGGCTAAGAATCCTAAGCCTGTTGCAAAAGCAAGTATGGCAAACAATAACCTGACTACTACGGGATCAATATTAAAATAAGAAGCAATACCACTACACACACCGCCAATAAATTTATCGTTATTGTCGCGGTACAATCTACCTCTGGGTTTGTTATAGTTGGTGTACGTCTGATTGCTATTTGATTTTGATGAAGATGACTCACCGGTTTCTTTATCTGCCGCTTCAAAATCTTCAATGGTTCCCATGGAAGCAATCATTTCACTCACATCAGCATCAGTAATAGCACCTGAGCCTAATCTTATTTTTTCGCTCATCAGCTCGGCCAGTCGGGCTTCAATGTCGTTGATGATTTCATCGCGACCTTCTTCATGTGCAAAATAGCGGCGAAGACTTTCGATATAAGCCTGTAGTTTTTCATAAGCACTGTCTTCTATCGGTATTACCCGTCCACTCAGGTTTATGTTGATGATCTTTTTCATTTTAAATTTTTTTGGTTGAGTAGGTTTTTATTATTGGTTGGTTAAAGGTTCGTCGGGTTTTTTATTTGCCAAACTGTTTACACCATTTGAAAGTTCATTCCAGGTTTGTTCCAGTTCTTTATAAAAGGTTTCTCCTTTTTCTGTCAGCATAAAATATTTTCTTGGCGGGCCGGAGTTACTTTCTACCCATCGGTAGGTAAGCATATCTGCATTTTTGAGTCGGGTAAGCAGTGGATACAATGTACCTTCCAATATTTGAAGATTGACCGACTTCATTTCTTCAACAATATCGCTGGGGTAGGCTTCACCACGACGGATGATGGAGAGAATGCAAAACTCCAAAATCCCTTTGCGCATCTGGCTCTGTGTATTTTCTATATTCATTTCCTTGCTATTTTATCAATTGACAGTACAAAACTAAGGCGATATACGGTACTATGCAAAATAAAGTACCAGTTTTTATTTTCAACCTTTGCTAATTTTTAGGTTAACTTTAAATTATGTATTGAAAACGAATAAGTTATAAATAAAATTAAAGAAGAATATTTTTAATAATATTTTCATTCTACTTATTTTCGGACAACCATTTTTCCGGAAACTCATTTAAAAACCAACAATTTGAAAAATTTTTATATCGCATTAATCTTATTTATTTTCTCGGTTTTTCTTTTTTCTTGTTCCAATAAATACCTGCCTTATAAGAAATTTTACAATTTTAAAAGTGCTGATGGCAGGCCGGAATATAGCAACCTAAATTACTGGGCGGCTCACCCCTGGAAGCACGACCCATCAGATAGTGTGCCTTTACCATTAATAAATTCTGAGTATAAAGATTCAATGGTAGATGTTTTTTATTTGCATCCCACCACCTATACCGGTACTAAAAAAGAAATAAATGCAGCTATTGATGATGCTTTGTTGAATGCCAAAACCGATTATTATCCAGTGTTATATCAGGCAAGTGTGTTTAATGAACAGTGTCGTGTGTTTGCGCCCCGCTACCGACAAGCACATATCAGTACTTTTTTTAAAAGAGACAAGTATGCAGATCATGCGTTGGATACTGCTTATGAAGATTTAAAAAATGCATTTGAATATTATTTAAAAAACTGGAACAATGGCCGCCCCATCATTATTGCCGGGCATAGCCAGGGTGCACTGCTTGCCGAAAAATTATTGAATGAATATTTTGAAGACAAACCCCTGGCCAATCGTCTGGTAGTGGCTTACATTTTAGGTTGGGCCATACCCAAAAATTATTTTACGAGCATTACCGTATGTAAAGACTCGCTGCAAACCGGTTGTGTTTGTGGTTGGAGAACCTATCGCAAAGGATACAATCCTGTGTATTTAAAAAATGAAAACGGCAACTCCTGGGTTACCAATCCACTCAACTGGAGTACCGAAACCACTTACGCAGATAAAAAAGAAAATAAAGGATCTGTGTTGCGAGATTTTAATAAAATATATAAATCAACAACCGATGCACAAATCAGTAATGCCTTGCTGTATGTATCAAAGCCAAAATTTCCCGGAAGCTTTTTCTACTTTACCAAAAACTATCATGTAGGCGACATCAATTTATTTTATGTAAATCTTAGAGAAAATATTCGACAACGGATTATGGCTTTTTGGAAGCAATAATATTTTCTATATCGCTGAAATGCGGGCTTAACTTCGCAAACGGTGAAGGAACTTGTAAATAACAAACTGGTTTTCCGGAATTTTTTTTCATTAACCCTGGCGCAAGGGATCAATGCATTGTTGCAATTACTGGTAGTTCCCTTTGTCATTATAAAAATTGGCATTGAAAACTTTGGTTTGGTTGCCGTAGCGCAAGTGGTTATGTTTTTATTGTCAACCCTTGCAGAATATGGATATGGACAGACGGGCTCCCGTTCTGTGGCACAAAACAGAACGGATACAGAAAAGCTTTCGAAACTTTTTTACCACAGTATTTATCTCAGAATTATTTTATGTAGTGTTGGTTTTTTTTTACTCCTTTTATTATCGCTGATATTTTCTTTTATTCAACAGCATTTTATTTTATATGCACTTGCATTTGTGTTTGTGCCCGGCCAGGCCTTATTGCCCTCTTGGTTTTTTCAGGGTATGGAAAAACTGCAATGGATGGCTGCCGCATTATTGCTTTCAAAAATATTATTTGTGTTGCTGGTCTTTATATTTATCAGCACGCCGGATCATACTTCTCTTTTTATATTTTTTCTGGGTTTGGGAAATATCATAACAGCCATTGCTGCTTCTGTTTTTATTGTCAATCGGTATCATTTGAAAGCCTTGGGTTGTTCTTTGAAGGAAATAAAGAGATTATTGATAGAAGGGGCACCGGTTACCGCAGCCAATCTAACCATGAACCTGATGCAATATGGAAACCTTTTTATACTTCGTTTGTATTCCAATGATTTGATGGCGGGATATTTTAGCGTTGCGGAGCGAATTTATTTTGCCATGAAACAGGTTTTGACAGCTTTTGCACAATCCATTTACCCGGCACTATGCAGGATTAACAGCAGTCAGTATAAAATTTATTTCAAAAAAACATTTTTACCATTTTTCTGGCTGATGGTTGCTATAAGTGCCATGGCCGCACTGTTTGCACCATCCATTATTGGTTTTTTTATTAAAGAGGCAAACACTATGTCCATACTCATTTTTCGGATGTTTTGTATTGCCGTTCCTGTCGTGTGTTTGAATATGCCCGGCGCACTGGTCTTGCTGGCAACGAATCAGCGTGAACGATATTTTAAAATTTTTGCAATTGGTTTATTTATTAATCTGCTTGCCAACCTGCTGTTCGCACCCCAATATTATGCAATGGGCACTGTTGCCGCTGTATTAATAACAGAGGTTATCATAACCGTTTTGGTAAGTCTTAGCCTTTTTAAATATTTTCATCAAAATCAGTTGCATTATTGATTGCAATCAGTAAAAAGATAAAGCATCTGAAATAATTTTAATTAGAAAAATATTCAACAATGAAAACAATAATTGTTCCAACCGATTTTTCTCCTGTAGCTACCAATGCGATGAACTATGCAGCTGATATGGCGAAATCTATAAATGCCAGTTTACTGCTTTTGCATGTGTTTCAATTGCCAATCAATTACTCTGATGTGCCGGTTGCAATGATTTCGGTAGATGATTTAAAAAAATCGGCAGAGAAAAAATTAGGCGCAGTAAAAAAAGAATTGGAACATATAACATCCGGTACGGTGAAAATATATACTGAAACCCGAATGGGCAATGTGGCTTATGAGTTGGAAGAATTGTGTGCAAAGATTAATCCCTTTGCAGTAGTAATGGGCACCCGAGGCCACTCAGGAATTGAAAGAATTTTATTTGGCAGTACTACCCTATCAGCTATTCGGCATTTAACCTGGCCGGTGATATGTGTACCACCGGGAAAAGAATATGGACAAGGCATTCGCCATATTGGGTTTGCCTGCGATTTTAAAGATGTAGTAAAATCAACACCAGGAAAAATGATTGCCGATTTTGTTAAAGAGCTTGGCGCCCAACTCCATGTTTTAAATGCAGATTATAAGAATAAAAATTTTTCTCCCGGCACCACCGAAGAGTCAGCGCTATTGCATACCATGCTGGAAAAAGCCAATCCGGTTTATCATTTTATTGAACATCCGGATATTGAAGACGGCATCAATGAGTTTGCCGAAAAAAATAATCTGGATATAATTATTGTTATTCCCAAAAAACACAAATTGCTCGACAGCTTGTTTAAACCCAGCACCACCAAACAAATGGTTTTTCAATCGCATATACCGGTGATGTGTGTACATGAGTAGCAATGTGCTCAATTGTTTATTCAACTAAAACAAACGCAGCCCAATAATAAGGCGAGTATTTTTTTCGCATTTTGGCTTTTGCAGTGGCAAAAGCTTTTTCAATGGAATTTCCGGCCAAAAGCTGCGTGTAAAATATTTTCATAAGTTCAGCAGTTTCTTTATCGGGCACTTTCCAAAGGCTCACAATTAATTTATTTACACCTGCCAACTTAAATGCTCTTTGCAAACCAAAAACACCTTCAGTTGCATTTACATCTCCCAAACCGGTTTCGCAGGCACTTAGTACAACCAGTTTTGTATTACTCAGATTCAATTGTGAAATTTCATAGGCTGTTACTACGCCGTCTTCAATTCCATCAATTGGTTTTTTGCCAGACCATGCATAGTTGCCGCCGGAAAGAATTAAGCCGCTTCTTAGCAAAGGATTGGCATCGCGGGCATATACATTTCCGGCAAACTGGCGATTGCTCTGTGGAGCAGGAAGAAAAAACCCATGCGTACCAATAAAAATTGATGACGGTGATTGATTGTTCAGCAGTTTCAAATTTTTTTCGGATGCTTGTACACCGGTAAAAGATGTTACAAGTTTTTTGTAACTGGAAAAAATTTTGCTGATAGAGTCTATTTCTTCGCCTGTGCCCGGCAATTGTGGCCAACTGCCTGTTGAATTTATTATTTCCGGTTTTTTTGTTTTCAAAGAGTTTTCTTGATAATAATAAATCAATGCTGCACTGTCCAATGAAAAATCAGGATTACCAAAGAGTACAATTTTATCAGTTGGGCTTTGATTATTTTGCAGCGTTTTATTTACAAAATAACCCGCTCCGGTTAATTGTTGCATTTCATATTTATCTGAAAGTAATTGTGTGCTATCAACCGACAATGCTTCAAATGCAATATTGTAAAGTTTTCCTGCTGGGCTGTAGTACACTGTATTGATTCCCTTAAGTGCATGCTCCAGTGGTGCCCACAGCATTTGATAAAGTAGATGATTGGGTGCTGTGGTGCTATAGCCGTTACTAGTTTTGTAGGGGTACATCATATTCACTACTACTTTTGAAGTTTTACCCAGATAGTTTACTTGTCTTAATAAACTTTGTTCTTCAAATAGTGGAATAAATAAGGGAACCGAATCTTCTTTTTTTAAAACAAAAGCGGCATAAACAATACTGTCAGCTTCTTTGTTTTTTACTGTATGAAAGCGTACAAATGATACCCATGCCTCATTAATATTGAGCCTTTGCTGCACATCCTGCATTTTGATGTTAAATGCGTTTTTTAAATCTCTGAAGCGGGAAGAAAGGCGTATCAATTCTTTTTCATTAGCCTCTGTTTCAGCTTCCCATTTGCTTAGGTTTTGATTTCGGTTTTCTTCAGGCAGTGCATATTGTTTTGCCAACAATATTTTTCCATTGTTCCATTTTGTAAATACTGCCTGAAGCAAGGAATCTTTATTTTCTCTGATAGCGAGTAGCCTGTTTTTGCTTTCTGTAAGTAAAAGTGATTGTAAAAATAATTGTTGATTGAAGCAATCAATATAATAGGAAGCCGAAGCTTCCGGGAATTGAAATAATAAAGATAGATTGGAATACTGGTTGAATTCCAGTCGCTGAATGTAGTTCAACTTTTCCGATTCAGATAAAACAGCAAACAAATTAATCATCCAGTTCTTTTCAATCTCAATGGCTTCTTTTCTTAAGCCTATGGCTTGATTGAATTTTTTTTCCTGTTGATATAGCGAAGCCAGGTTTCCAAGTGTGGCAGCATAATCGCGATGGTGGTTGCCCATGATAGTCTTTGTAACCTGTAAAGATTTTTTGTAAAGACGCTCAGCCACACTATCATTTGCTATGCTGTGTTGCAGCAAAGCAAGATTATTTAGCGCCATGGCATAGGCGTTGCTTTTGTCGTTCTTTTTTTCTTCATAAGCCAGACTTTCTTCTAATAAAGGAAGTGCCTTGTCGTAATTTTCCATTGAAATATAAAGTTCGCCCAGATTGCGTTTTATGTTTTGGAGCAAAGGCCAGTCTTCATCATAATTTTTTTTGGCAAGATCAAGGGCTTCATTCAAAAAAGCCAAAGCCTTATCAAATTGTTCAAGATAATCGCAGGCAGATGCCAGATTAGAAAGAGTAGTTAAATATTCAAAACTTGATTTGCCTTTTAATTTTTCATAAATAGCAGCAGCTTTCAAGTAATAATCTGCCGATTTTTGATATTGTTCCAGATCGCTATAGAGTACGGCCAGATTGTTCAGGCTATTTGCAACATCGTTGCTGAATTCGCCGGCCAGTTTTTTTCGAATTTCCAATGTAGTAAGTAAGGCTGGTTCTGCTTCTTCCGGTTTGCCCATGTTTTTTTTAATGATTGCAAGATTGGTTAAACCGGTTGCGTATTCCAGGCTTTGCTTTCCTTTTGAAATTTCTATTATACTTACAGCTTGCTCAGCAACAGGTAGCGCCTGCTCGTTATTACCAATATCTTCATATACTTTGGCAAGCCGGTTGAGAGCGGAGCCATATTCATAGCTACTGTCGCCAAAAGATTTTTTATGAAAAGCCGCAGATTCTATAAGCAGTGGGATGGTTTTTTCATCCTGCCCAATGCGGTTATACACAACAGCCAACAGGTTCAACACTTTTATATATTCTTCATTGCCGGTTCCAAAAATTTTTGCATTTATTTCTTTAAGAACCAATAAAGATTGTTCCGCTTTTTGAAAAGACGCATTTCCAATTAATATTACCGATTGAATGGAAAGAAAACTACTGTATAGTTTATTTTCAACACCATAATTTGTTTTTATTAATTCCGTTGCCTTTTCGGCATACGGGAGTGCTTTTTCATAATCTTGTAACTGATAATAATAAAGAAGACTATCGCTGATTTGTTTAAACTCCTGCGATCGTCCCTTTAGTGCAGCAACCAATAAAATTAATATTAATAGTCTCTTTGCCATACAAAGGGAAGATAGAATAAAAAAAGAGACACATCGTTGCATCTCTTTTTAAAATAGAAATTTTAATTGTTTTTTAAAACTCAGCACTCTTAGGTGTTCTTGGAAATGCAATAACATCTCGGATATTGGTCATGCCGGTTACAAACTGTACCATACGTTCAAAACCCAATCCAAAGCCTGCGTGCGGCACTGTGCCAAACCTGCGGGTATCCAGATACCACCAAAGCTCATCAGCAGGAATATTCATGGCCTCCATACGGGAGGTTAATTTATCCAATCGCTCTTCTCTTTGCGAACCGCCTACTATTTCTCCAATGCCCGGTGCCAATATATCCATAGCCGCTACGGTTTCTTTACCGGCCTCGCATCCATCATTTTGCCGCATGTAAAATGCTTTGATGGCAGCAGGATAGTTATAAAGTATAACCGGTTTTTTAAAATGTTTTTCTACCAGATATCTTTCATGCTCACTTTGCAGGTCCATTCCCCACCCTGTTATTTCATATTGAAATTTCTTTTTCTTGTTGTGGTTGCTGTCTTTTAAAATAGCAATGGCTTCAGTATATGTCAAACGTTCAAAACCGTTGTTCAAAACAAATTCCAATTTTTCAATCAGCCCCAGCTCACTGCGCTTATCTTGAGGTAGTTGTTTTTCTTCATCGGCCAGTCGCTGCGCCAGAAATTCAAGGTCTTCGCGATTATTCTCCATTGCATACTTAATAATGTATTTAATGAATTCTTCCGCCAGATTCATGTTATCTTCCAGATCATAAAAAGCCATTTCGGGTTCTATCATCCAAAACTCGGCAAGGTGTCTTGCCGTATTACTGTTTTCGGCTCTAAATGTGGGGCCGAAAGTGTATATATCGCCAAAAGCGGTAGCACCCAATTCACCTTCCAGTTGTCCGCTTACAGTAAGATTGGTACTGCGACCAAAAAAATCTTCTTTAAAATTGATACTGCCGTCATCATTCTTTGGAGCCGAGCCATCAATAGGAAGTGTGGTTACTCTGAAAGTTTCGCCGGCACCTTCTGCATCGCTGGCGGTAATGATGGGTGTGTGCATATACACAAATCCTTTTTCATTAAAAAACTGATGGATTGCAAAAGCAAGTGCATGACGTACACGAAATACAGAACCAAAAGTATTGGTACGAAAACGCAGATGAGCAATTTCTCTTAAAAACTCAAGACTATGTTTTTTAGGCTGCAATGGATATTTTTCTGCATCACTATCACCTAGTACTTCAATGCTAGAAGCTTTTAAATCCATTTTTTGACCTTTGCCCAACGAAGGTTCCACATTACCGGTTACTTTCAAAGCGGCAGAGGTGGTAATGCGTTTTAACAAGTCGTCGCCAAACTGACCTAACTCAACTACGATTTGTATATTATTATTAGTACTGCCATCATTTAGTGCAATAAACTGATTGTTGCGAAAAGTGCGTACCCATCCCATTACAGTTACCTGCTGCCCCTGGGGTTCTTGCAAAAGCAGGTCTTTGATTTTTATACGATTATTAAACATAGCTGGCAAAGATACTACCTGATTTTTAGCCCTGAAACAAGAGTGTGCCGGGATAAAATAAATTAAAAATTTTTTGATTTTCCTGATTTTGCGCTATACTTGCACCGGAAAGAGGCCGATTAGTTCATTTCTCCTTAAGTTTTGACTTTCAATTTTAGCCTGTTTTCCTTCAATATAAATTTCAAAAATTTCTGATTCTCAAGACTGGTTTTATCCCCGAAATGTGATAAAGATTAACCCTAAGCTATTTTTATGTACGACATTCTCCAACTGAACGATATGCTCGTTCCCGAATTGCTCGATATTGCTGAGCAATTGAAAATTGCAAACGCCAAAAAATTAAGCAAACAAGACCTTGTTTATAAAATTTTAGATGGTCAAGCTATTGCTGGTGCCAAATCGGCCCCGGCTGCTACAGACGGTAAACGCAAAAGAATAATCAAAACAACAACCAGCATTGGCAGCGAAGAAGCTGAAGTTGTAAGCAATGATACTGAAATACCCAACGCCGAAAATAACACAACAAAAAAGCCCAATATGCCTATAAAAAAAGTGAGCCGTAGTACAGAAGAAAAAGCGGCAACAGAAGAAAAAGCGCCAATAAAAAAAGGACGCAAAAAAGTTGAAGAGAAAGAGGTGGTAGCGGAAGCTGTAGCATCTGAAAACGTAGAATTGCCTGTAATGGCTGCGCCTGTTTCAGAAGGTGTAACAGTAGAATCCACTACTCAACAAAATAAAATATATCCGCAGCGCAGAGAACAACAGTTCAATGTAGAGTTTGATGGAGTAATATTGAGTGAAGGTGTGCTGGAAATGATGCCCGATGGATATGGCTTTCTTCGCTCGTCAGATTATAACTATTTATCATCGCCTGACGATGTGTATGTATCTCCTTCACAAATAAAACTGTTTGGATTAAAAACCGGTGATACTGTGCAAGGTGCGGTACGACCTCCAAAGGAAGGAGAAAAATATTTTGCATTGCTAAAAGTAGATACCATTAATGGCAAAACGCCGGAAGAAGTAAGAGACCGGGTACCTTTTGATTACCTCACTCCATTATTTCCTTTTGAAAAATTAAATCTGTTTACGACACCTTCGGAATACTCCACACGTATTGTAGATCTTTTTACACCTATTGGAAAAGGACAACGAGGTTTGATAGTAGCACAACCCAAAACGGGTAAAACCATGCTCTTGAAATCCATTGCAAATGCCATTGCAGAAAATCACCCCGAGTGCTATCTGATGGTAGTACTGGTAGATGAAAGACCCGAAGAGGTAACCGATATGGAGCGCAGTGTAAAAGCAGAAGTAATCGCCTCAACATTTGATGAGCCGGCTGAAAAGCATGTGAAGGTTTCAACAATCGCACTCCAAAAAGCAAAAAGATTAGTAGAATGCGGACACGATGTAGTGATCCTGCTTGACTCTATTACCCGCTTGGCAAGAGCACATAATACCGTAGCACCTGCTTCAGGTAAAGTTTTATCGGGCGGCGTAGAAGCCAATGCGATGCAAAAGCCAAAACAGTTTTTTGGTGCAGCCCGTAAAATTGAGAACGGTGGTTCTCTTACCATTATCGCTACAGCGCTTGTAGATACCGGAAGTAAAATGGATGAAGTAATTTTTGAAGAGTTTAAAGGAACCGGTAATATGGAATTACAGCTTGACCGCAAACTTTCTAATAAACGTATCTTCCCGGCTATAGATATAGTAGCATCCAGCACTCGTCGCGATGATTTGTTGCTTGATAAAGATGTTTTACAACGTATGAATTTATTGCGAGTGTATCTTACTGATATGAACTCGGAAGAAGCCATGCGTGAACTACAAAACCGAATGAAAGGAACAAAAAACAACGAAGAGTTTTTGGCGAGTATGAATCGATAAGGTTGAGGGTAAGGTTTAGATTAAGGTTAAGATTAAGGATGAGGTTGAGATTGAGGGTTAGTTTGGATACTTTAGTAATTGAACATGGCGGCAGCAAGAATCAGCATAGATCAATTTATCACACAATCAAAACAATTTCCTGTTATTGATGTAAGAAGCCCCGGCGAGTTCGTACATGCTCATGTTCCCGGCGCATTATCTCTTCCATTATTTTCAAACGAAGAAAGAGCTGCTGTAGGCACTGCTTACAAGCAACAAAGTCGCGAAGCGGCTATAAAAATCGGACTTGACTTTTTTGGCCCCAAGATGAAATCAATGGTTGAAGCAGTAGAAACGATTTGCAATCAACATCGCACACTGGCAACTGCAAGTAATACAGAAGATGATGATCAAAATATCAAAACGATTTTAGTTTATTGCTGGCGTGGTGGTATGCGCAGTGGCGCCGTATCCTGGCTGCTTGATTTATATGGCTTCAAAGTTTTTACACTGGTAGGCGGGTATAAAAAATTTCGCAATCATGTTCTGGATACATTTAGCCTACCCTTTCAGTTTAAGATTCTGGGAGGTTACACAGGATCGGGAAAAACAGAACTTTTGAAAGACCTGCAATCGAAAGGCGAACCGGTAATTGATCTGGAAGGCATAGCCGGACACAAAGGCTCAGCATTTGGCAACATTGGCCTGCCCAATCAACCCTCTCAGGAAATGTTTGAAAATATATTAGCAGCTAAACTGATAAATGAAAAAAATAAAAGTGAAGCCACCGATAGGCACATTTGGCTGGAAGATGAATCGCAACGCATAGGACATGTAAATATTCCCAATGAATTATGGAACACCATGCGACAGTCGCCGGTTTTCTTTATCGACATTCCATTTGAGAAGCGACTAAAACATATTGTTGAAGAATATGGCAAGTTGGACACTCAAAAACTAATAGACGCCACTATAAGAATTAAAGAAAAACTGGGCGGGCTTCAGGCAAAACAGGTTATTGATTTTCTACAAACGAATAATTACGAAGAAGGTTTCCGAATATTATTGAAATATTACGATAAATATTATTCAAAGTCTTTGCACAATCGGGAAGCATTAAATTCGTTATTAAATAAGATCGATTGTAAATCCATAACTACTGAAAATACCCGTGCATTACTTCAACATAATCATTCAAAATCTGCGAAGGCTTAGTCTTGTTGTTTCATTTTTTCTATTTCCATTATTTTTTTCAGGCCAGTCGCTTACAGGTTTGTGGTCAGGCGCTATTACACAAGATAGTACTTCGGCCAGAAAAGACCAGTCTTTTGAAATTGCACTCACAGAATATAAGGGAAAAGTATATGGCTATAGCTGTAGCGAGTTTATTGTAAATGATACACTCTATTACATTGTAAAACGTGTGAAGGGAGAAATTAAAGACAGCATCTGCGAAGTAAAAGATGATGAAATAATTGCGTATAACTTTCGAGGAAAACTTGACAAGGGTGTAAAAGTAACCAGCACTTTTCGGAGAAATAAAAACGACAGTAACTGGTATCTTGATGGCAGTTGGAAAACCAATGCCACCAAAAAATATTATGGCATAACCGGAAAAGTAAAACTAGCTGAAGAAAAAGATTTGAGTCTCTCTAAAGTATTCCCACACCTGGAAGAACTGAACCTGGCAAACGAAATTGCTTTTTACAAGGAAAGAACAAAAGAACCTGTGATTGCAAAACTGGCTAAGCCTGAAAGAATAAATACAGTGTATGAATCGCCTAAAAATTTAGAACAACAGTCAAGTACAACAGTGGCGGTGCCACAAATAAAACAGGCCACAGCAGATGCTTCAATAGTTGCCTCCGTTCAGGCTGATGCTATTGCAGCAGGCATTCAAAAGCCTGACAATGATTTACAAAAAACACAAAAATCAATTACAAATTCCACAACTGCTAATGTTCCTTCTGTTTCAAACCCCGATTTGAAACAAGCAAATGCGGATATGGAGCTGGTGGCTGCGGTGCAAGCAGACGCTGCTATTGCCGCCATAAAAAAGCCTATTGATGAAAACAACAAAACCAATACAAGGCCTGTTGCCTCAAGCAATAATGAATTAAAACAAACCATAGCAGCAAAACCAACCCCTACGCAAAGTTTTAATAAGCCAGCTAATCAGCAACAAGCCATTGTAATGAATACAAAACCACAAACAAATACTGAGGTAAAACCTGTAAACAATAAGGCGCAACAAAATACAGTGGCAACCCATAATCCGGCTTCAACAAAAACCACAGCACCGCAATCTGAAAAAAATATGCCTACCATTTCGCTGCCGGCAAATGAGATAGTAAGAAGTCAAGCAGAAACAATCTCCACGATTATAAAAACTGATGCAGAAGTAGCTGCAAGCGGATTGACCATAGCGGAGCGCAAATCAGAATTTAAGCAAGTGGTGCATTTCAAATCAGATAGCCTGTTATTGGCGTTATACGATAATGGAGAAATTGATGGAGATACGGTAAGTGTGTTTATGAATGGAGCGCCGTTACTGATAAAACAAGGATTAAAAGCTTATGCCATTAAGAAAACAATTTATATTGGAAAAGACAATGAAGATTTTAATTTAGTACTTTATGCAGACAATCTTGGCCTCTATCCGCCCAACACCGGGCTGCTAGTAGTGCGAGATGGGGATGATATATATAATATCCGCTTTAGCTCTGACCTTCAAAAAAGTTCCGGCGTGGTATTTCGTAAAAAAAGAAATTAGATTTTGACATATTATTTTCAATCACTGTAGTTCACCTGTAAAAATTTTTACATCATTTCTAAACTTTGTCTTAGATAAGCTTTTTTATACGAGATTTGAAACATGAACGAACCGATACAACTTACGCAATATTCACATGGTGCTGGATGTGGCTGTAAAATTGCTCCTAAGGTTTTAGACGAAATTTTAAAAAGCAATTTATTGCTGCCCGATAATAAAAATCTGCTGGTAGGTAATAGCAGTAAAGATGATGCGGCTGTTTATGATATTGGCAATGGCATGGCATTGATTTCTACCACCGATTTTTTTATGCCTATTGTCAATGATGCATTTGACTTTGGAAGGATTGCTGCTGCAAATTCCATCAGCGATGTGTATGCTATGGGTGGCAAGCCGCTGATGGCCATTGCAATTTTGGGTTGGCCGGTATCTAAGCTGCCGATAGAGGCAGCACAAAAAATTATTGACGGTGGAAAATTTATTTGTAAAGAAGCCGGTATTCCATTGGCGGGTGGTCATAGCATTGATTCACCTGAGCCCATTTTTGGGCTGGCCGTTACCGGCATAGTGCCTATTGAAAATCTGAAAAGAAATAATACTGCTCACGAAGGAGATACCTTATTCATCACCAAGCCGCTGGGCGTTGGCATCTTAGCTACGGCACAAAAAAGAGGGCAACTAAAGGTGGAACACTTGCAACCCATGATTGATCAAATGACCAGTTTGAACAAACAAGGTGAAGCCCTGGGAAAGATAAAAGGAGTAACAGCCATAACGGATGTTACAGGCTTTGGCCTATTAGGTCATTTAATAGAAATGGCTGAGGGTAGTGGGCTGAGTGCAGAATTGTTTTACAACGATATACCTGTTGCCGATGGCGTAAGTGATTATATAGCACAACGCATTTTTCCCGATGCCACTACAAGAAACTGGAGCAGCTATAGCGAGAAAGTAAAATTTGAAAAGGCAACTCCCGAAAAACCCGGTGTAAATGTAATGGAGGCCTTTACACTGCTACCCGACCCGCAAACCAATGGAGGCTTATTGATAAGCGTAAGTGAAGAAGCCATTGAAGCGGTTACAGCAATATTGGGCGACCACATCAAACCAATAGGCAAAATGATAGCCCGCGGCGATAAAACGATTTTTGTAAAGTAAGGAAATTAAATTTTGCGAAAGGCTAACCGCATGTGTTACATTCCGTATTCACTCAAAAATTTAATGCGCATAATTTTCAATTGCTCCCAGTTAAAATTATAATCGGCCAGCTCTTCCTGTGCCACTTGTAGGCTGGAGGTTTCGCAGCTTTTAAAATATTCCATTATTTCATCCTGATCTTCATCATCCAGCATTTCATCAATGGCATAGTTGAGATTGAGCCGGGTACCGCTGGCTGCTATACTTTCCATTTCTTCCAGCATTTCATCCATACGCCAGCCTTTGTTTTTGGCAATGGTTTCCAGCGATACTTTCTTATCGGTGTTTTGAATAATATATACCTTGTTGCCACTTTTATTCACTACACTTTTCATCACAAAATCATCAGGCCGTTCAATATTATTTTCTTCTACATATCGTGCTATTAAATCAACAAATGGTCTTCCGTACTTTATTGCTTTCCCTTTGCTGATGCCTTGACATTTTTCAAGCCCTTCTAAGGTGATAGGATAAAAAGTGGACATATCCTGCAATGAAGCTTCTAAGAAAATGACAAAGGGAGGCAGGCTTCTTTTCTTTGCTTCTTTTTGACGCAGGTCTTTCAGCATTTCAAAAAGACGCTCGTCGGTAGCGGCTCCGGTATTGGCTTCCGTAGTCTCTTCATCATCAGCATTGGCATCATCATAAGTATTGTTGAGTACAATCTTGAATGACTTTGGTTTTTTCAAAAAGGCTTCTGTTTTGTCGGTAAACTTTAATACGCCATATTCTTCAATATCTTTTTTCAATAATCCACCCAGTAGCATTTGTCTGATAAGCGAGTTCCAGAAAAAGGGCTCCTGATCGTTGCCGCTGGCAAAAGCATCCAGCCCTTCGTGTCGAAACATTTGTATTTGCGGAGTAAGCTTTCCAATAATAATCTGTACTACATACTCGGTAGCAAATCGTTCGTCAAGTTCTTTTATTGCTTTTAAAACGATAAGGGCTTCGTCTTTTGCTTCTGTATAATCTTTAGGATGTTTACAGTTGTCGCATTGGCCACAGTTTTCTTTTGGATATTCTTCGCCAAAATAACTCATCAAAATTTTTCGGCGACACACACCGGTTTCGGCAAAAGCAACGGTTTCACTAATAAGTTGTGCCCCCACTTCTCTTTCACTAAGGGGTTTATCACGCATCAAGTGTTCCAGCTTGCTTACATCTTTATGTGAGTAATAAAGAATACATTTTCCCTCGAGCCCATCACGCCCGGCACGCCCGGTTTCCTGATAATAATTTTCTATGCTTTTGGGAATATTATAGTGAATTACAAAACGGATATCGGGTTTGTCAATACCCATTCCAAATGCAATGGTGGCGCAAATAACCCGTACATCCTCACTCAAAAATTTATCCTGTCGGTCAGCCCTTATTTTACTATCAAGTCCGGCATGATAGGCTACTGCACTTACGCCATTTGCCATTAAAATATCGGCCAGCTCTTCGGTTGTTTTTCTGTTTAATGTATATATGATACCGCTTTTGGTACCCATGCTTTTTACAAAGCGTACAATGTTTTCATCCGTTTGAGCTTTTTTAATCTTTGGCAGCACTTCATAATACAGATTGGAGCGGTTGAAAGAAGAAATAAAAACATTGGGATTGTGTAGATCGAGATTTTTGATGATATCACTCTGCACTTTTGGTGTTGCGGTTGCAGTAAGTGCAATTACCGGAATGTCGGGATTTATCTGAATCATCATTTCACGCAAGCGACGATATTCCGGACGAAAATCGTGTCCCCATTCTGAAATACAATGAGCCTCGTCCACTGCAAAAAAGGATATAGTAAGCTCAGAAAAAAATTCAAGATTCTCCTGTTTGGTTAATGTTTCCGGAGCTACGTAAAGCAATTTTGTTTTGCCGGAAAGCAAATCGTCTTGTACTTCTTTTATTTCTTTTTTGTTGAGTGTAGAGTTTAAGAAGTGGGCTACATTATCATTGCTGCTATACCCACGAACGAGATCTACCTGATTTTTCATTAAAGCAATCAATGGCGATACGATGATGGCTACTCCATCGCTGATTAATGCCGGTAATTGATAACAAAGACTTTTGCCGCCACCGGTAGGCATGATAACAAAAGTATCGTGCCCTGCCAGCAAAGATTCAATTGCTTTTTCCTGAGTGCCTTTGAATTTATTGAAACCAAAATACTCATGCAACGCTTTATGCAAGTCAATTTTATTTTTTGGTTTCGTTTCTTTTGCCGCAGTTTTCGTTGCGGTTGGTTTTTTTGCTACTGCAGGTTTTGCCGTTTTCTTCGCTGCTGTTTTTTTTGCTGCTGTCATTATCTATTCATATTTTGACGGGCCTTCGCCCCACATCTTTAATCCGAGTTCTTTAAGGTACATAAATTTCCTTATCACTCTTCATGTATCGGAATAATTATTTTTTCACAGCCCGTAATGGCTGTGGCATAAACAATTCGTTTGGTTCAAAAAAATCAGGGCTACTGCGGGCGGTGTTAAAAATGCCCGAGATGCAGATTTTATGGGGATGCGAATTTACGAATGAATTACCGAAAGAAAAACCGGATATCCATAAAAATTACCGATTGAAAAGCAATACAAATGTTCATAGTAAATACTCTAATTTTGAGCACTTATATGGCCGGTTCAGTTACACAAGTTGCCCTCAAAACCATTGCTTTAGAAGCAGCATCCATATCGGGTCTTGCTGAATATATTAATGCAGACTTTGAAAAGGCTGTGCAAACCATTGCGCAATGCAAAGGGCGTATTGTTGTAAGTGGAATAGGCAAAAGCGCCATCATTGCACAAAAGATTGTAGCCACTTTCAATAGCACGGGTACGCCGTCTATTTTTCTTCATGCTGCCGATGCCATTCATGGCGACTTAGGTATGGTGCAGCAGGAAGATGTAGTTATCATCATCAGTAAAAGCGGTGAAAGCCCAGAAATTAAAGTACTGGTACCGCTTATCAGAAATTTTAAAAACCCCATAATTGCGATTGTTGGTAATACAGGATCTTATCTTGCAAAAAATGCAAATATTATTTTAAACACCACAGTTGAGCAGGAAGCATGTCCCAATAATCTTGCGCCTACCACCAGCACAACAGCACAAATGGTAATGGGTGATGTATTGGCCGTTTGCCTGATGGAGTTGAAAGGATTTCAGCCGGATGATTTTGCGAAATTTCACCCGGGTGGTCAATTGGGCAAAAAATTATATTTGAAATGCGCCGACTTGTATGCCGGAAATGCAAAGCCAAAAGTATTGGCCACCCAATCGCTAAAAGAAGTAATTGTTGAAATCAGTTCAAAACAATTGGGAATAACTGCTGTAGTTAATGAGCAAGGAAATTTGCTGGGTATTATTACTGACGGTGATTTAAGACGGATGCTGGAAAAAAATGTATCTATTGAAAAAAGTACAGCCGGAGATATTATGACAAAAAACCCAAAAACCATTGGGCCTGATGAGCTGGCTGTAGAAGCACTGGATCTGTTGCGTAAATATGGAATTTCACAACTAGCTGTATCAGCAGCAGGAAAATATCTGGGCATTGTGCATGTTCATGATTTGATTAGAGAAGGATTAATTTAGAATTTGTTTCTAATATGAATTTGAAATGAGTATAATTTTTTAAAAGCCATCTTTCAAATTCGAAAAGAATAATTGCAGATGAAAAAATTTTATAATCCCACTCATGCCGGAGCAGGGGTAGGAAATAAACATCATTACGTAGCCATCATGGCAGGTGGTATTGGTAGCAGATTTTGGCCCATGAGCCGCACGGCATTGCCCAAACAATTTTTAGATATTTTGGGTACGGGCAAAACGCTGATTCAACAAACCTTTGAACGATACACCCGACTGGTGCCTCAAGAAAATATTTTCATCATTACGGCGACAGAATATGTGGACATTGTAAAAAAGCAGGTGCCCGGTATTCCGGCTGCTAATATACTGGCCGAGCCATCCAGAAAAAACACAGCGCCTTGTATTGCTTATATTGCTTTTAAGTTAATTAAAAAAGATCCAAAGGCATTGATGATAGCAGCACCGGCCGACCATTTGGTACTGGAGCCCGATGCTTTTATTGCCACTGCAAAAAAAGCATTGAAGTTTGTTGACGGTATCAATGCGCTGGTAACGATTGGTGTAAAACCTACTTATCCTAATACGGGGTATGGATATATACAACACGATACAGCCCGGGCCGAAATAGATATTTATAAGGTAAAAACATTTACCGAAAAACCCAATGAAGAACTGGCAAAAACATTTTTTGAAAGCGGCGATTTTTTGTGGAATGCAGGCATCTTTACCTGGAAGGTGAAAAACATTATTGCAGCTTTAGAAAAACATGAGCCTGAACTGTATGAATTGTTTGCTGCCGAAAAAACAAAATTCAACACTTCCAAAGAGCAAAAAGCAATTGAAAATATTTATCCGCAATGCACCAATATCTCCATTGACTTTGCGGTAATGGAAAAAGCAGATAATGTATATGTCATACCGGCTTCATTTGGCTGGAGCGACCTAGGCACCTGGAACAGCGCTTGGGAAAATATGGATAAGGATTATTTCGGAAATGCAGTAGTAGGGAAAAATGTAGTCGTAGTAGATGCCAATAATTGTATGGTACATGCACCGGACAATAAACTGGTATTGCTACAAGGGCTGAAAGATTACATTGTGGTGGATACAAAAGATGTATTGCTGATTTGCAAAAAAAATAAAGAACAGGAAATAAGAGAATATGTAGCAGAAGTGAAGCGAAATAAAGGGGAGAAATATTTGTAGCGTTTTTTGACAATAGTTTTTTACCTTGTCGTATGACTTTTCCACCACTTATCAATATACTCTTTTTAGATATTGAAACGGTACCACAGTATGCACAGTATGCCCAACTGCCCGATGGATGGAAGCAGCTTTGGGACACCAAATCTAATTCATTAATAAAATATCACGAAGGAGAAACTAACGAAACGCTTTATCCACGTGCAGGCATTTATGCCGAGTTTGGAAAAATTGTTTGCATCAGTTGCGGCATTGTACAGGGAAACACCCACCAACGAAAAATTATTATCAAAAGCTTTGCCGGCGATGATGAAAAAAAACTGCTTCAGAATTTTATTGATATGCTGAATAAGTGGAGTAATGGAGAACAAAAATTTTTATGTGCTCACAATGGCAAGGAGTTTGACTTTCCCTATCTCTGTCGCCGAATGATTATTCATAACTTACCGATTCCTTTATTATTAAATATTGCGGGAAAAAAACCCTGGGAAGTAAATCATTTAGACACCTTGGAGCTTTGGAAGTTTGGCGATTTTAAAAGTTTCACTTCTTTGGCATTGCTTGCACATTCGTTGGGCATACCTACGCCCAAAGATGATATAGACGGCAGCATGGTATGGAAAGTGTATTGGGAAGAAAAAAACCTGCAGCGCATTGTAACGTATTGTCAGAAAGACGTAGTAACGGTAGCGCAGATTTTATTAAGAATGCAAGGCGAACCATTGATTAAAGAAGAAAACATAGAAATTAAATAACCATGAACAGAACCAACTATGCATCGGGCGCCAAGTGGGAAGATATAGTAGGCTATAGCCGTGCCGTAAAAATGGGCAACATCGTAGAGGTAACGGGCACCGTAGCCGTAGATGAACAGGGAAAAATTGCAGGCGCCGGTAATGCTTATGAACAAACCAAATTTATCATTCAGAAGATTGAAAAAGTATTGCATCAGGCCGGCGCAAAGCTGAGCGACGTTGTAAGAACTCGTATGTTCGTTACCAATATTTCCCTTTGGGAAGAATATGGCCGGGCGCATGGGGAGTTTTTTAAAACTATAAAACCCTGTACCACCCTAGTGGAGGTAAGCAAACTTATTTCGCCTGAATATTTAATAGAAATAGAAGCAACAGCCATCATCAGTGAATAAATTCGCCACATGTTTACACCCACAATACAATCCAAACTACCACAGGTAGGCACCACCATATTTTCTGTAATGAGCAACCTGGCCCATCAGCATCAGGCCATCAATCTGGGTCAGGGATTTCCCGATTATCCGATGAGCGAGGAGTTGATAAGCAAAGTAAATGAAGTAATGCAAAAGGGCTGGAACCAGTATGTTCCCATGCAGGGCTATTTACCCTTGCGGGAAGCGTTGGCTGAGAAAATTGCAGAATTATATGGAGCGGCTATTTCGGCAGATGAGCAAATCACCATAACACCCGGCGGCACTTATGCTATTTATACTGCATTGACAACGGTGCTGCAACCCGGCGATGAAGTCATTGTATTTGAACCGGCTTACGACAGTTATATTCCAAACATAGAAATAAACGGCGCAGTGCCGGTGCTTATTGATTTGCAATTTCCCGACTATAAAATAAACTGGCATGCTGTAAGAGAGAAGATAAACAGTAAAACCAAAATGATCATGCTCAACTCACCTCACAACCCAACGGGTGCTGTATTGAGCGAGGCAGATATGCAGCAATTGCAGGATATAGTAAGAGACACCCAAATCATGATACTGAGTGATGAAGTATATGAGCATTTAATTTTTGATAATATACAGCACCAATCCGTACTACGTTATCCGGAATTGATGGAACGAAGTTTTGTTTGTTTTTCATTTGGCAAAACCTATCACTGCACCGGATGGAAGTTGGGCTATTGTATAGCGGCACCGCAATTAATGGCGGAGTTTAGAAAAGTGCATCAGTTTAATTGTTTTTGTTGCCATACACCATCGCAGGTGGCGCTGGCTTCTTTTTTAAAAAACAAAGAGGCTTATACGTCACTCGGAGCCATGATGCAGCAAAAGCGGGATGACTTCAAAACCCTGTTGAGTAGCTCGCGGTTTGATCTGTTGCACAGCAGTGGCAGTTATTTTGTAACGGCCGGCTATAGCCGCATCAGCGATGAGGGAGATAAAGATTTTGCTATCAGGCTTACCCGTGAGTATGGCGTGGCCACAATTCCCGTTTCCTCATTTTACAAAAACGGGACCGATAATAAGGTGATACGATTTTGTTTTGCAAAAAAGAATGAAACACTGGAAGCGGCAGCGGAAAGGTTGAGGAGGGTTTAGGAATTGCTTTTATTGATGGAATGTGTTTTTATTGATTGTTTTTTTCATTGCTCATCTTCTTTAAAAATTTATATTGCATTAGCAACCAAACTTTTTTTTATATGAAACAATTTCTGCTTTTATTACTCTCATTTACAATTGTAACTTATACTAATGCACAAAAAGGATTTGAACCCGGGTCTATTACTTTAAACTCCAATGAAACACTGGAAGGTAAAATTGATATTAGTAAAAATCCGGGTGAAGCAAAAGAACTCCGGTTTAGCAAAGACGGCTCGATTCAAACCTATTCCATATCTGATGTAAAGGCATTTGAACTATCCGGAAAATTCAGATATGAAAGGCATAACGTCAGCTATAACAAAAGCGCAACCGATATAGAACATGCCACCGAGTTTTTTGATGGCCCTTTGGTAAATGGCGACCGCTGGCTGGAGGTTTTGTATAAATCTAAATACTCAATGTTTGGATTGGAAACACCCGACAGAAATTATTATTTTATACAGGAGCCCGACGGAAGTGTAAAAGAACTTAGATACAGAGTTAAAGTAATAAGCGGCGTAATGCAAAAAGATGAAAGCTATAAAACCTATTTTTCAACAAAGGCTACAGCAAACAACAATTCGGAACTGGCAAAAGCAGTTGCATTGGCAAACTATGACGAAGACGATTTATTGGGTTTAATGATGAAACTCAATGGAGAAAAGTCAACGTATAATGTTGGTAAGCCACCCAAACCCGTATTTGAAATAAGGGCAGGTGTGGCATATAATTCTTTTAATCCTTCGGGACAAGTAGATGTTGACGGATATGGCGCCTATGCACTATATGAAGCAAGCTTTAAAGGAACGGCCGGCTTTCTGGGCGGTGTGGGATTTACTTTTTTTTCAAGGAAGAGTGGTGAAAATAGTCAGCTGCGGATAGGCTTAAATATTTCCAGCTTAACGTTAAACGGGGTAAACGATATTGGCAGCGGTAGCTTTGATCATGAAAAATATACCGGAACCTTGTTAATGTGCGGCCCCGAATTTTCCTATCAGTTTACTTTAAACAAACGCAGCTCAACAAAAGTATTATTGGGCCCTGTATTTGGTTATAATCTTGCAATAGCAAATAATACAAAAGGAATTTTTGATAATCCTGGAGTGCATGTAGAAAGGGAAAAGTATCCGGAGGCAAATGGAGGTCAAATTAATATGGCCATTCTGTTATCAGTAGTTAAGGGTAAAAATGTATTTACATTACGTGCACTTCATGGAGGCAATATTTACAATTCAGGAAAATCTAAATTATCCAATAATTCCATTGGGTTTACCTATGGTTATATGTTTAAAAAATGAAACCGGATTCACGCTTTAACGGCATTCTCTATATGCTGTTAGCAGCACTCGGTTTTTCAATAATGGGTGGCGCCGCAAAAGCGCTTAAAGAAAACTTTAATGCAGGCCAATTGGTATTTTATCGCAATGCTGTTGGCCTGTTTTTTTTATTGCCGGGATTGTGGAAGCATCCGCCGGTACAAACAGGGGGTAAACCGTTGCGACTTGCCTTTCGTGGATTGATGGGCACACTGGCTCTTTATACTTTACTGTACTGTGTACTGCACATTCCGCTGGGTACAGCTATGAGTTACAATTTAACTTCTGCATTATTCATTGCGGTTTTTTCTTTTTTATTTTTTAAAGAATATTATGGCAGGCTTGTTGTTTTTGCTGTACTGCTTGGTTTTTGGGGTATGCTTTTTATTTATAAACCGGTAATGTACCTGCCCTGGTATTATCATATTGCCGGATTAGTTTCAGGCATCACAGCCGCCATAGCCTACATTACTATTAACCGGCTTTCAAAATATTATGATGCCCGGGTGATTGTGCTTTCTTTTTTGGTAAGTGGATTACTGATACCGCTTTGCAGTATGCTGCTTCATTATTTATTTAAAATAAAAACAGATGATCTGCTTATTATTGATTTCAAACTGCCTTCAGGTATAGAATGGGTATGGATCATACTTATGGGATTAGCAGCATTATTTGGTCAATACTTTGTTACGAAAGCTTATGGGGCTGATAAAGCCGGAATCGTTTCTGTATTTAGCTATGCCAATATTATATTTTCTGTTTTTATTGGGCTTGCATTGGGCGACCCTTTTCCCGGATGGTGGAGCTGGGCCGGCATTTGCTGTATTATTGGCAGCGGCATTATAATTGCCCTTGTAAAGAACAGCGCAAAAAAAATCTGATAAAATGTTTGGTGGAATCAATTTCTTTATCGTATATTTGCGATATAAAATTTATAATTCAAATTTTTTAACAGGATTCAACTATGGCAATCAATAAGAAAGATGCATTTACACAGAAAGAACAGGATCTGGCCGCCTTTGCCAAAGCCATGAGCCATCCTGCCCGCATTGCAATCTTAAAAGTACTGGCACAAAAGAATGATTGCATCTGCGGAGAAATTGTAGATGTCTTGCCACTGGCACAGTCAACCGTCTCACAACATTTAAAAGAATTAAAAACAGCCGGATTGATAACCGGCGAAACCGACGGCCCTCGCAGTTGCTATTGCATCAACTGGAAAGCATTTGAAAAATTTGCAGGTGAGTTTAATTTTTTGTTTAACAAATTAAAAGTGCAAAGCGAAAAATCCTGTTGTTAACCATGTATTTCTTAACCATAAATAGTATAGCCATGAACACAAACACAAAAGACCCCGGAAACGGAGGTTGCTGTGGCGGCCTGGGCGACTTCGGCTGCTGCTAAGAAAACAAAAAAGGGCTGAGGCCCTTTTTTTATGCAGTTGTCATAAACCCTTTAGTTTTGTTGCAAACTCATTTAATTGAACGAGCCTGTTTTTTCTAAAACCACTTACTATTTTTTATTTGCACTACTGGCCTTGGTGTATGTCGTTGGCTTATTTGTACCGTTGATGGATAACGACTCGGCCCACCACGCCAATATTGCATTGCACATGTACCTTACCGGCGACTTTGTCTCGCTGATTGATCATCACGGTGCTTATTTAGATAAACCCCATTTACATTTCTGGCTTTGTGCTTTCAGTTATAAAATTTTTGGTGTCAATACATTTGCTTATAAACTTCCCTCATTTTTATTCACAGTATTAGGCGTTTATTCCACTTTCCGACTGGGAAAATTATTGTACAATGAAGCCACTGGCAAATTAGCTGCATTAATACTTGCTTCGTCCTTTGCATTTATACTCGCCAATAATGATGTAAGAATGGATGCCATACTTACTGCTTGTATTGCATTTTCAATTTGGCAATTGGTAGCCTGGATGCAAAACAAGAAAATCATACATGTTTTTGGTGCTGCACTGGGGCTGGCTTTGGGATTTTGTACCAAGGGGCATATTGCTGTTTTTGTGCCCGCTGTAGCAGTCATTTTTTATTTATTATATAAAAAAGACTGGAAGATTTTGCTGCATTGGCAATGGCTGCTAATGGGTCTTTTATTCTTGCTTTTTATAAGTCCGGTTGTGTATTGTTATTATCTGCAGTTCAACCGTCACCCCGAAGTAACCGTGCGAGGACAAGACCATATCAACGGAGTAAAATTTATTTTACTCAACCAAAGTATTGAAAGATTTACAGGCACCATGGGCAGCGACGCAAAACATGACTATCTTTTTTTCATCCATTCCTTTCTTTGGGCTTTTGCACCCTGGAGTGTGTTGGCATACATGGCTATTGTAAAAAGAGTAAAAGAATTTGTCAATAGAAAAGAAGAGTGGCTGACTGTTGGTGTTTTTCTTACACTCTTGCTTGTGGTTTCCTTTTCGGGATTCAAATTGCCACATTATCTAAACATTGTTTTTCCAACAACGGCTGTTGTAGTGGCGTCTTATTTATTAAAACAAAAAACCAATCCGACTTTATTAAAGAATATTTTCATAATACAAACTGTAATATCTGTTATTTTATTGGCGGGATTAATTTTGATAAATGCCTGGGCTTTTCCGGTACATTCTTTAATAATAATGGCAGTGGTGGTGCTTTTATTATCAATCGTATTTTATTATTTTATATCAAAAAAAAGCAACGGGTTACAAAAATCAGTGGGAATGTCTGTTGCAGTAATGGCTTTGAGTTTCTTTTTGCTCAATAGTAATTTTTATCCGCAACTGCTCACCTATCAGGCCGGGCGGCCATTGGCTCTTATGACAAAGGGTAAAGTAAATCCCGGGGATGTATTTTTTTGGAACAATACCTATAGTTCTTCATATAATTATTATTCAAAATCACTTCACAGGCAACTCACCGATAGTAGTTTGAAGCCCGGAGAAAAAAAATGGTTGATTTTTGATATAAAAAGCGAGGAAGAAATTTTGCAAAAAGGCTATCATATTGGGCAACGGTATGAAGCAAAAGATT